>OFGJ01000054.1_pt1 | contig 108081 bp, 96 predicted proteins | sample 1521731 | NCBI WGS metagenome assembly OFGJ01 (sample SAMEA3504126, study PRJEB24116) | mouse gut metagenome | biome: mouse gut; feature: mouse-associated habitat; material: faeces | place: Denmark | collected 2011 | reverse complement strand
CATACATGGTCTGAACCGCCGGGGCGATATATTTGAGATAGCCGGACTTGTTGAACGCCCGGTCACACCAGTTGCCGCTCTGCTCATCGTTGAGCATGGAGAGGACGCGCTCGTTGGTGAGGACGGCGCGGAGATTGGCGGCGCAACGCTTGAGGTCATCCTCAAGGTTGGCAAGGACGAGATTCCAAAGCCACGAGTCGTGACCCTCGAAAGCGTATTTGCTTGCCTCGGCATCCCATGTGTCTCGGTCGGTGGTATAGAGATACACAAGGAAGCAGTCATTTCGCTTGCCGAGCTGTGTGTCGCCGTCATAGTAAGTGATGAACCACTTGAGACCGTCCCACGTGCGGAGCATCATGTTCTTGGCTCGTTGGTCAACACTGAGAAAGTAGTCGGTGAAGACATAGTAGGTCAGAATGAAATCCTTGTCGAAATATTGGTCGATCTCGTTCTTGAATTTTTCGCTCTTGAATGTCGAGAGGTCGTTGGAGTTTGCTCCGGCAGGTACACAGGCGCGTATCCATGAGTACAGACGCTTGAGTGCGGTCTGCTGATTGGTGGCAAGACCCGACCATGTCACATCACCGTCACTCTGAACCTTGCCGGAGGAATCCACGCCGTAGTTCACCTCCGCCCCGGCATCGAATTCCTGTGCGAGATGGGTGTCGCTTGTTGTATGGAAGAGGCATATCGGAGAGGTGTTGTTGAGCATCTCAAGGGCGATGGGACATTCCGGGGTGTAGCCTTCCACTCCCTCCATGCCGAATACAGGGCCACTCTTGGATTTCTCGTTGTTGAAATTGTACTGTCCGTAGTAGGTGTTCTCTCCGTCCGCTGTCTCGGCGCAGAATATGTCGATGGGCATACCGTCAATGGCTGTGCGGACATTGATCGCGCCGAGGCTGTTGCCTCCCTGCTCGTACTGATGTCGCTGCGGTGGCGTGAGCAGTCCGAGTTCCTTCATCGCATCATTGAACAGTTTGGCTCCGCCTGTGTTGAGTGACATCGAGGAATCCGAGTAGTCCGACTTGCAGCACACGATGGGGACAGGAACTGCGCCGGGGCGCATGACATATTTGTTGCCGGAGAGGACATTCTTGCCTGTCATCGAGAGCAGCTCACTGCCCTTGGTGAAGTAGATGCGGATGTTCTTGCTCGGATATTTGGTTGATGACGTTCCCTGTATGCGGATGTAGCAGTTGGTGAGAATGAAATCATAGTCGCTGCCGAGGGGTGAGTAGAAATAGACATCAGCGAGGAAGTCCGTCTTCTTGTTGTTGGTCTCATAGACATCGTTGAGCATGTTCTGACGCACGATGCGGAGGACTCCCTTGCCCATTGCACGGAGTTTGTCCATATCCACATCACCGGTGTCACCCATGATGTCGTTTGCAGAGTATATCTCCATCATCTCATCGGTGGACTCGCTGTCAACCATGCGGTTCTCAAGCTCCTCGTCATCACTGATGGCGCGGTTGTAAACCCTGATACTCTTTATCTCGACATCCGCCTCGGAACTGTCGATGGTTATCTCCTGCGGATTGTCCTGCCGGAAATTGAATGATGCGTCATAGATGTCCGCACCCGTGCGGTTGCCTGTGACATACAATTGCATCAGTCTGTCTTCGGCTGATGTCCCCACCATGAGTGCCACCTTCATCCAATCTCCGGCGGTATAGTTGGTGGCGAGCTTGGTCTCTCGCTGTACGGTCTGACCATCCTCGTTTTCGTATGAGACGGTCTGCCCGGTCTTGAAACTTGCCTCCTGCGTTGTGATATGGAGACCTTTGCCGTTGTCAAGGCAGCTGACTACGGCGGCATTCCTGTCCATCACGTTGCTGACTCGCATTGTGATCTCTATCGTTAGACCGGTGTTCTTGACATCGGTGGAGAATGGCTTGGTATGGATCACAGCCTTTGCCCCGTTGGTGAGTCTGAGCGCACCATCGACCCATCCGCTGCTTGCCCAGTCCACACCTTCGAATGATGTTGTAACGCCGTTCGACTCCCATGTGGCCGGATTGCTCTCTTCGTTGCTGCGCCCGGTGGCATCGAGTTTGAATTGCAGACCGTAGGTCGCCTCACTGATGTCGATGCCGCTTTCCGCTATGTTGAGATTGATCGTATAGGTAGATGAACCGAGTTTGAGCCGGATGGTCTGATTGCCCTTTTCGGTGAACCGGTTGCTGTAGATCTGCACGGTTCGCGGTGCGCTGACTGTCCGGGCGAGTTTGCCGTTCTGCCACAGTTCAACGGTTGCCGGAATGACCGTGGGGTCATACGCCACGAATTCAAACTCGCATTTCTCATACTGCCCGACCTCGATGGTGGGTGTGGTGTGTCCCGTTCCGGTCAATATACGCCCGTCAGGGTGAATCATCTTTGTGCCGATGAACGGTGCGCTGCTGCCTCGTTTGAATATGTCGAAATAGATGCTCTCGCTCTTGAGCGTGAGTCCGTCCTGTTCCATCTCGGCAACCATCTGTACCGTATGGCGACCGACCGAGAGTCCGGCCATGTCGAGGTTGAAGTTGCTGTTGGTCGTGCCGGAGCGGGTTATGGAGTGGAGATTGCGCTGCACCCCATCGACATAGAGCGCGACTGACTTGGTTCCCGATCCTGTGACGGCATAGGGTATCTCCACCGTGTCCCCGGTGGCATAACCTCCCTGCGCGATGCCGGAGGCGAGGTTGTAGCTGCTTGAGAGCGACAGTGTGACAACCTTGACAGAGATATAGGCTTGCTTCTTCTGCTCTTTACCGGTATTGGGGTCGGTTGTCGTGGCGATTACATAGATGTCGCTTGTTCCAAGGAGGAGATATTTAGTGAGGTCAATGGTGTAGGTGTTGGCGTTGACATCCTGCTTGGTCTCGGAATAGGTTACGACCGTTCCGCGCCGCACTTCGATGCGGACGGTTGCCTTCTGTCCCGTGGACATTCCTTTGTCATCGCCGCCAGAATACTGATGGTCATAGAACCATGTGAGAATGGCGGTGTCCCCTTCCTTGATGGTCTTCTTGTCGATAGAGGCCGAGAGGACTATTTTGGTGGTGGAGGCATCGTCACCTCCACCGCCGCCGCCACCTTTGACGGTAAACTCGGCGATGGTCGATGTCTTGCTCTGCAACTTGACCGTTGTCGAGCCGTCATCATTCTCTTCGGTATCGACACCGAACAATGTACCGGCTTCGAGTTCCGCTACCTTGGAAGCGACCACACCGTTCTGAATGGGATTGGTGCTGTCCGGGTCGAAACTGCTGTCAACCTCCACCTCATCGATGGTGAGCGATACATTCCCCTCGGCATCGGGGGTCTTTTTCTCGCCGTTGACGGTTATCTGCTTGACCGTGTTCTTTGACCCATATTCCTCCCATGCACCGGGCGAAAGGAACGTGGAGAGGGTTGTTCCGATAAAACGGTAGTCGTCCCATTTGCCGGGCGCGGACTCGAAGGTGATTATCATGCCCCTTTTCTGCTCGTCCTCGATGTCGGCATTGGCAAGTGCCGCCACAGCGGTTGCCTTGGTGTAGTAGCCGGAGGTGAGAGGCTGCTGCTCGGTCAGATTATAGAATCCGCTGCCGCTCCCTTTGCCGCTCGCTTCAACAAGGTCTCCCTTTTCATCGCTCCACATGTACAGCGTGTCGCCACATAGGAACAATTTGTTTTTCCTTACCTGCGAGATTCCGACATTATACATCAGCATCGGGTATGTGTCATTAGACCACGACAAATAATATTTGCCCTGCAAGACGTAGGCGAAGACCTTCTTTTGGGTAAGATATACGATTTCTCCTCCTGCGGTTGCCGAGCTCATCATTTCCGTTGTCACATTCAGATTGACAAAGCGTGAAAAACGGGCTGTTGCGCCATCCCTTGCTGCCACCGCTGTCCCTTCATGGATTGACACCACTTGCTGTGCATCAGCGACCGCTTGCTTCGCGGCATTGGCTGCTGTTTCTGCCGTAGATGCAGCTGCATTTGCGGTGGCCGCAGCAGTGGCTGCTGAGTCTCGTGCCGAATTTGCCTGTGACGCCGCATTGGTGGCGTTTGTGGCCGCTGTGTTAGCCTTTGCCGCAGCATCCTCCGCAGGTTTGCGTAGGAGCGACACGGGAACGCTCACGACCTCCGTGCCACGGATCGCCGGAAGTGAGACCACACCGTCAAGGCTCGTGGCTTGGGTCAGTTCATCAACGCCAAGGGACTCTGCCTTGATCGCGTTGAGCATTTCATTTTTGTCTGCTTGAGTCAGTGCCATTGGTTATATGGTTTACGGGTTTTGAGATAGTAAGGATTGTTCTGATTGTCATACGCCTCTTGCTCATGAGAGATAGCGTAGTAGGCGACTTTGGCATCCCACTCCCGGAGTAAATGCCAGAGCCACTCCATAACGTAGAGAAGATAGAATGGCAGATAACCGAGTTCTCTCATCTGCGCGGTGTGTATTGCTTCGTGATTGAGGTCGTGTTTGCTCATGAAGCAGCCCTCTCTCACAAACAGGACTCCGAACAGGTTGATGCATTTGAATCCCTTGAACGGGATGAGGCGGTTGTAGATCACTTTCATTCCTCACCCCCTTTCAGTATTTCCCGGAGTCCATCGATGAACGCCGGAGTGCCGTAGGCGTTGGCTACATCGGTGATTGTCTTGATCTCCTCATCCGAATAATCAACCTCGCCGTCACTCTGATATATCTTCATGGCGAGCGCATGGGCGCGTATGCCATTGACATTAAGGTAGAGCATATTCGCCACGCTCTCCCTCGCATCGCCGTACTGATACCGGCTCTTGTCTATTCCCGTAGGAATTCTGAACTGTTGGAAATTTATTTTTGCCATGATTATAGAGGTTGGTTTATTCTTTTATTACTGCCACAATTAACCCACTGCGAACTTGGAATCTAACTTTATCAAGGTCGTAATCCGCAGGGTTGAAATTTACTCCGTTGAAGTATTGTGTATATGTACCATCAGACTTCATGTCTGTCGCGACTCGTAGCTCATTGCTGCCATTTATCACCACATTTCCATTGAGCGCATGATAACCGCTTGCATTAGCTCTTATATCTCCGTACATGAATAAGCCGATGTTGTTCCTGCCGCCGGAGACATTGATATATGCGGCATAGTTATCATAATATTGCGATGGGGTGCTATTGGTGATACGTAACTGACAACCTCCAAGCATCGTTCCGGCAGGCATTGTATCAAGACCTATGCCCACCCAATGGTATTTGTCGGAAAATCCAAGGAAACCACTGCCGGAAGAATACAAGAAAAATTTACTTGTCGATGTATCCACTCCACCATATTGACCGCCGGTGTAGCCTCCATCTGCCGAGATACTGTTGTTGGTAATAAGAAAGCCTCCTATTGTGCCTTTATCAGCAGTTATCTCTCCTGAGAATTTCCCATTGATGGTCTCTATACTGCCGTCCTCCAATATCTTGAAATTACCGTTGGCTGTGACCAAGCCTTCAAGTTGGATATTGTCGGCTTTTATTTTCACACCCTCCTGTCCTGCACCGACAAAAGCCTTGAGACGACCTTCGCTATCGATAGCATACAAGCCGGACATTTGAGCTGTGGTCACAATGCCGGACTCCTCAAGAACCTTGCCGTCCCGGTCAAAATTCTGAGCCGCAATTTTGACGAGCTTTTCAGACTGTTCAAATAGAGTGCGGTACTTGTATGTGAGAGCCTCGACCTTGTCGGTTGACATCACGAGCATATACACGTAGATCTCCCCGGTAAATGTGAGCTTGAAATCACCTGTGCCGTTCCACAGTCCATCGCAGGTGAACTGCACATAGCCGGAGGTGGATTCCAAATCCTCCTCGACACTGAACGAGTTGAAATTCTCAAAGCCGGATTTATCAACACCATCAAAGCCGATAGTCAGTTTGCCCGGCTTGATACATTTGTAGAAGAAACTGAGATAGACCGGGAGAGCCTCTTTCTTGCCGTCTGAATTGACCTCGAATGTAGGCTTGCTGCGCAGATTGGCGTTTTTCTGAGTTATGTACTTGTCGATGATTCGGACTACGGTACGACCGTCATCTTTGGTCACACTCGCGGAGTTGCCTTTCTTTGTCAGCACATTGTTATTTACCCACAGCCATTTGTTGCCCACAAGGAAGAATACAGCCTCGTTTGAGGTATCCCATTTCTCCATGCCGGACGCAAAGGCCGGGTTGCTCAAGTAACCTTTGTCCGCAACAAAGTCATCGCGGACAGCCTCGATCATGCTCTCAATCCGCCCCTCGACAATCTCGAACTTTGTCTTTATGTCTTCGCCTGTTGACAGCAGGAATGTGCCGCGCAAGTAGGCGTTATCAGAGTACAGACCATCTCCGTGAGGCTGATTGTCTGCCGGGAACCAATCATCGGTTATGCCGTCAAGGTTACCGAGTCGAGTGCGAAGGCAACCGGTGAAGTTGGTAGTATGAACACCATCGAGGACATCGATACGGGGCTGACCGTCCTCGGTGGCTGAAATTAGTATGAGGTTCTGACGCTTGGGGTCAGAAACATTTCCCATCAATACACACTCATCACCTTCTTCCGGAATCGCACCGGCAAAATCAGACTTATATACACAGACATAATCTGAACCTGCCTCACGAATTTCAACCCAATAGCTCTTAAGATGTCCTTTTGTAAAGGTCTGGCATCGCATCAAATCGCCTTTAACAAAGGTATTCTCTTGTTCAAAGGATATATGCCAATGCGTTCCGATATTATCAACCCGTTTGATTTTGCCATTGGCGGCAGACACACATATCTGACCACCTACACTGCGGATCTTTTCAATCAGCAGTTCAAAGACGGTCATCACCTGACGCACGGTCAGTTTGTCGATGGTGAGATGCGACAGTTCGTTCTCAAGCCAAATGCGCCATCCCTCTCCATCGAATCCGTCAACGAATTTCGGACTGCTCAAAAAGCGGCGCACAAGCAACGTCAACAGTTCGGCATTGCCCGAACCATCGATTGCGCCACCTTGAGAACCGGGAATAAAATCCCCGGCTTCGATACCTTCATCAAAGATTATCTTCTTCTTTGCACGATCGGGGGAGTTCTTGCTGATAAATTCCCGTTGGCTGCGCCGGGCAGAAAAGAGGTTATTGTCAGTCGGCAGAGTATTATCCCATGTGCGGATCACATCCGGCAAAGCTGTGGACTCACCGATTGATTTGGCGTAACTGCGCACATCGGCGATTGAGTCAGCCATTTTCTCTTGAGATGTCCGGCTGAGAGCATCGCTGATTTCAATATCCATCGATGAAGGGAGATTGACTTTCCGGGTAATCTTGGTGATGCGACTGTCCCGGAAGCCAAATTCAGGAAAGTATTCCTCGCTCTCAAGACGGACTCTCCGGCCAAGAGTGAGTTCCACTCCATTCTCCTCAATCCAAACGTGGTCGGTGGGAGCCTTATAGACGGAGATGTCAAGGTTATGCTCGGCATTGTATGCGTTGACCGCCGTCAGGAATTCCTCCTCTGCGAGCGTGTAATACTCGTCCGGCATACGCAGATTCCAAAGGATATATTTATCTCCGGCTTTTGGCACGAGCTTGTCTCCGGGCAACTGCATGTCGTTGTCATACGGCCATATCGTTATGATTTCAAACTCACGGGTCGTGCTGTTGAAATTGACTTCAAAATAATATGTGCCGTTCTCTTCCTCGCCAAGTCCGGCAAGTTCGCTTCCTTCCTGAAAGGAGACTCGTTTCACAAGACCGCCGATTTCGTAATCGTTGGGGTCAAATGGAAGGCTGTTGTCAGTGAAGTAGTAAATGGTGAAGGGATTTCCGTCTTCGCCTGTCTTGACCTCACTGCGCACACTGCTGACTACACCTGTGCGCCGGGGGTATATGTCGGCAAACGCATCGGCCTCATAATGGTCAACACGTCCGTATTTGTCTGCATTGATTTCAACATATTTCGCGCCGCCGGGCAACTGCAACCGGGTATAGCCATACTTTTCCCGGTCAATATTTCGGCTGCTGCCTACCGGGTAAAGACGGGTATAGAATTTTACGTTGTCTGCGGTGTCCGGATCTATTGATGTCAGACCCTTGTCATAGCCGAGATGGACAGGCTCACCATGCTCACACTTGCAGATGTTGACGGTCTGCCCCTCGACCCACCATTCAGCACCTACCTTCTCGGCAATCTCCTTCAGTGCCTCATCGCAGTATTTGCCGAAGTAGTCGATGACAATATTCTCCGTGCCATTGACCTGTCCAACCTTCCAATCGGTTATATTGCCCATGCCATTGTTCATGCACTTGACAATCATGGCTACATGGTCGCGTGGTGGCGCGGTCAAAGTGAATACGGGGTCTTCCTCATCATCGACCGTCTTGATCACGAGCAGACGTTTTATCATGCTCTCCACCCCATAGAGTTTGAGGTCATAGACCCATTCCTTCCGGGAGTTCTGCTTTGGACGATATTTCTCGGTCAGCCAAAAACGCTCACCAAGGAAATCGGCGTAATCATCCACATCCAGTTCTATATGCTCGTAATGGGTAAAGGAGAGCGTGAGGACACTGTCACCCTGCACCTCCTTTACCTGCGTTGAGCTGTCATTCGGGGATAGTTCAACCTTGGGGTTGCCTACCGAGTCGTATATCGTTATAAGCATATTTGAACGGCGTTTGAATTTCGTTAAAACGAGGGTACAGGCTCACGAAATTTAACCTTGAACCGGCTTGCATGGACTCCCTCTTTCCATAGATATGTGAGCGGTTTGTATGAGGAACTTTCCACATAATACAGCCGCATGGTAAGGTTCAGTTCCGGCAGTCGCATGGAGAGCCACCCGTTCTCACCCTCCTTGAGGAAGGTGATGAAATCCCGGTACTTCTGCAACCATTCGCTCCGGCTCTCGGCAAACAAGGCGAAATGAAGGGTGACATCGCGCTCCTCGTTCTTGACATCAAGAACCGATGAATACTTACTCCCGTTCTCTTCCCGGATATTGACCGCCACATGAGTCTTGACTTTCGAAGGAGACATTATTGAAGTGAGGTTCTCCCGACCGCCTTTTTTCTCCTCGGTCAGGAACGCCCCGAATTCAGTCCATATATCCTTGCCGTTGATGATGACAAGGTTCTTGAGTGCTTCGCTGTTCATATCATCGTGTTTTGATACCGTCTCTGATTATCTTTTTCACATCATCGGCGACCTCATCAAGTTTATCTGCGGCTCGCCCTGTATTTTCCTCGATCTTGCGAAGAGTGTCCGAAGCCGCACCCCACTTCGCCGTAACATCCTCGATATTGTCATCTATCGATGAAAGATGCATCTGTGCGCTCACAAAAAGACCCTCAAGTTTAGTCCCTTGGTCTTGGCTCATGGCTGCGAAACTTCCGGATTTACCCGATTGGCTTGACCCACTTGTCTCCGGATCATATCCCATTGCATCGGCCAAGGCATCACGCTCGGCAATCGCACTGTCAACAATTTTTTTATAACTGCTGCGCAATGCCGCCAATTCCGCGTCATCGAGTTTGCCGTCATTGGACATGGCATCTGCGAGGCTGTTGTACCAATCCTTGAGCATCTCGGAATATTTGTCGCTCATCAGACTCTCAACAATAGTCCCGAATAGCATCTCATCGAGGTTTTCCGCAAAGGATTCCGCATCAGACTCCATATCGAGCAATTGACTCTTGAAGTTATCCCGGAGACTGCTGAACGACATCCCTGTCAATTTTTCCCGGAGTGCGTCCTGCAACTCATCGAGCTGCTTGTAGTAGTCAATGTAATCGTCCATATATTGGGCGGCATTCTTGTATCCATCATCAGCCAATGCCTTTATCTTTGAATAAAGGTCATTAGCTTCATTGAACACCTTTGCCATATCCTCGCTTGACAATCCGAAGAATGCCCCGGCACTTGTAATGTCTTTGCCCACAATGTCGCTGATGCGTTTCCAATCGGCAGAGGACATCCCTTTATTAATCTTGTAGTTTGAGGAATGGTGTCCTCCGATACCAAGGAAACCGTTGCTGTAAGCACTGCCTGAACGCTGCATCATTTGCTGCGTATTAGCCATTGATTGCTCAAGCAATGCCTTCTGTCGGTTATACACAGCCTCTGCATCCGCAACCGACCCCTCCTCAAGTTTTTCAGCGAGGTTGTCGATGGATTTCTGCAAATCCTTATTAGATGCAGTAAGGTATTCGATGTCGGACTCAAGCGTCTTGTCACTGTCACCGCTGCCGAACCATGAAGAGAAGCCTCCCCATGTCAAGGCATCGAATATTTTCCCGACACCGCTCAGAATACTTTCACCAAGAGTCACGAATAAATCACCGGAGAGTATGTCGTCAAGGATTCCACTCACGGCATTGAATACGGCATCAAGGAGTCCTCCGATGACAACACTGAGACCATCCTTGAACACATCGATGATACTTGCAATCCACCCGATGATGGGCACATCTTCAAGTGCATCTGCAACCTTTCCGAATGCCTCTCCAAGTTTGCCACCCATCTTCTCCGCACCTTTGCCGAGAGAAATCAAACCATTGTAGGCTCCGGACAGGCTTCCCGATGCGAGTTTCTGCAAGCCATCGACAACACCGTCCATTGCAGATTTTAGTCCTGTTGCGGTGTCGGAAACGGCTCTTTGGGCGGCATCGGTGACATTCTGAGCATTTTCCACATTCTTTGCCGCAGCAGCCTCATTTTCCTGCGCTGTAGCAAGGGCTTGCTCTGCCGCTTCCTTCTCCGCTTCCGTTCCTTCAGCCTGTGCCGATATGTATGCCTTTTGCGCCGCGATCAATTCCGCATAACACCGGGCATATTCCTCCTGCGACTCCTTAAGACGGATCACTGAGGCTTGATAATCATTTATCTCGTTACCGAGCCTTTTGAAGCTGAGATTATTCGCACCTCCCATGTTGCGCTCCATCTGCCGGATGGCATCGATGAGAGCCTCTTGACTCGCATGGTCGGAATTCTTGAATTCATCGGTCTCAATATATGCCTTCGCATCGGCAAGGACAGGGGCTATCACCTTACTGAACATACCTCCGAATTCACCGAACACGACACTCCAGTCTATATTAGCCTTCAGTTCCTGTGCCTTTACACCGGCAATGAGACTGTCCCTTTCTTTACCGAGTGACAGCCTCTCTGCCTCTGACCCGGCTTTCTTTATCTTTTCTGCATACTCACTTGCTATCGCAAGTTTCTGCTGTTGATATGATCCATATTGACGGAGATGCTCCTGCATGAGGGCAAATTCCCCCTTATAGGCTTCGGCAATGGCTTTCTGCCGCTTCGCTTCATTCAACTCATCAGCATAGTCGATTGCCTGTTGCTGTTCCTCATTCAGATCAGCGGAACGCCCGGCTTTCACATTATCTACCTCCCAATCGCTCTTCTGTTTTGCGATGGCGTTTTTCCGAGCTTGATAATCATCCTCTATCTGCTTGAGTTTTTTCTGCAAGCCTTCATCCATAGCCTCAGTCTCGGCTTGGTCATTCTCCTGCTGCATTGCAACAAGTTCGAGTCCAAGTTTTCGCTCAACCTCAAGACGGCGAGCAGCCTCACGTTCCTGCTGCTGTCGCTGACGCTCGGCTTTCTGACGCTGACGCTCAGCAGACTGTGCGTCCTTGTCTGTTCCGGGCTTGACCTTGTCGTATTCTTTTTTAGCCATATCAGCAGCCTCCTTGAGTTCCTTGGCTTTTTTCTCAAAGTCCTCTTGGGAGAGTGAATTGTTGGTACTGCTGATGAAATCATTGTAGGCTTTCAATGCGTCCTGATATTTCTTTTTTGCAGACGCGACCCAATCTGCGGAACTGTCCACCGGCTTGTTGCGGCGGTTCTGCTCCGACTTGAGTTTATTGAGCTGATATTGCAACTCGTCTCTTGAATAAGTACCGTTGAGTTGGGCGGTGCTTTGGGTAATAGATCCGTACTTTTTCTCCTCAACCGCCATTCGCGCCAAGAGATTCTCTCTGCGCTTAATCTCTGCTTCAAGAGTGTCATTGCTTACTCCCGTCAGATTCTCGAAATATGAATTGACCTCATTCTTGCGAACCTGCGTCTGCAAGGAGCCTTTCTTTTTCTGAAGCATCTTATACTCCGCCAACTCATCCGGTGTCAATCCTCGCCTCTCAGTCACTTTGACATAGTTGTAACGACCGGGCTGATGGGAGTCTGCCTCAGTCTTGGTACGGGTCACCATCTGTTGGCTCAAGGCTGTCAGTTCCTGCAATCTTTTCTCAACTGAGTCAAGTTCATTCTCTGCCTTTGTGATGGATTGTTGCCCATCAAGCGCAGCGATCTCCTCCTTGATTTTTTTGATATTCTTGAGTTTCTCGTATTCGGTGTCATATTTCGCAAATATGTCCGGGTACTTCATCTCAAGTTTATTGAGAGCCTCTCGCCGGGTGTCCGTTGATATTGCCTCATCCCCGGCTATGGAACATAATTCCTCAATCTTACGGCGGTGCTCCTCTTCCGCTTCGATTACTTTATTCTTTTGGCTTTCGTATGCTTCCTCCGCCTCCTTGACCCGTTCTGTCTCATTCTTCATGGAGATCAGAGCCGCTGCCACTCCGGCGAGCAGAGTTGCCACGAGGACGTATGGATTGGCGAGCATTGTGGCATTCAACATTTTCTGCGCCCTTTCCACAAGGAGCAGCCAATTATAATGCAATGCCTCTGCCGCAGTTGCCCATCCTTTCATTGCCACCACAGCCATAATCGCCGTGCGATATACACCGTATGTTCCCACGAGACCGAGCAGGATTCTTCCGAACCGCTCGTAGTTTTCAATCATGTAGGAAACACCGCTCAGAGTCTTGTTTATGACACCCTCGGACTGCTGACCAATTTCGTTGAACATCATGAACACGGCATCCTCGATGTTGGAGATCTGACCTGTGATGGTCTTGGACTGTTCCTCCATCAGACCGCCGAATTTGCCGCCCTCGTCAGTAAGGCTCTCGATGACCTTCTGAACCTCCGGGAATCCAACCTTTCCGGCTTCCACAAGTTCCTTGACCTTGCTTTCTGCCACACCGAACTGTTTGGCGAGTTCGCCAATCATAGGAATGCCACGTCCGGTGAACTGATTAAGGTCTTGGGTGTATAGCCTGCCTTGAGCCATTGTTGTGCCGTAGAGGTACACAAGATCATTCAACGGCACGGAAAGTCCGGCAGCGATGTCTCCGAGACGTATCAGGGTCTCATTGACCTTCTCGGCTTCAAGACCATAGGCGAGCAACTGTTTCGCGCCATTGGCTACATCTTCAAGACCAAACGGTGTGATTGCCGCTGTCCTTACAAGCTGCTGAAGCAGTTCATCAGCTTGGGATACACTTCCGAGCATTGTCCGGAAGGCTACCTCAAGCTGCTGAACCTCTCCTCGTACATTGGCGATTTTTGAGACGAGCTCCTTGACAGCGAATGCCCCGGCAAGCCTACGGAACGTCTTGTCCATAGACTGTGTGGTCTTGTCGAGTTCCTCCATCTGACGTTTGGTCGCTTTAGCGTCATCGCTGAGTCCGGACACAGTGTTCCTCGCCCAGCTGACGCCTTGCGATGCCCTGTCATTCAAAAGTATCTCAATTCTTACCGGCTGCATACTGTTCGCTTTTATGTGTCAAGTTTACTTCGGAAAAATCCTACGATATTGTTTGCCTCATCCTCTGCGCTGACGGCGGATGAGTCACCGCCTGTCCCATTTACTTTGCGCCGGACATAGCGCGGTGCGTCACTGAGCATCATTATCAAGGTCTGATAATTCACACCGTTGAGTATGTATCCTATGCTCCACCCGGTGGCACTCGCCACCTGCCACACAAACCCGAAGAGGCTATGGGAACCTTCATATTCGGTTCTTAACTCCCCCTCTTTCTTTGGCTCATCCTCAGCTTCATCGGATTCGTCCTCTCCGCTGATTTGATAATAGGAATAAAAGGGTCTGTGCCCATCAGCGAGACGAAACGCTTCATCACGCCGAGCAGTTGGTCATTGCTCATGCGGTTTCTCACGAGCCATGCCATAGGTTTCAGCAAGAACTTTCTCGCCAATGGACTCCGGCACATGGTGTATGCGATCATCCGGGACAGTGCCACTCCGTGTTTCGCTATAAACTCCATTGCCTGTCGCTCCGTGAAAGACCACATCTCATCGCTTGTGACTCCCATCGACAGGTATGTCCTCGCAATGAGTATCTGCCCGGAAAGGCATGGTCTTTTCATCCTGACCAAAAATTCAATCGGCTTCTTACGAAAAGGAAGGCGCAGACTGAACAAGGGTACATCGACCCCGGCATCAAGCAATGCGTCCGCGCCTTCCATCTGTATCCGCCTTACCGTGGCGTCATCCATCATGCTTTAGCTGTAGATGCGGCACTGGCTGAATCGGTGATAGTGTAAGGCGCACCACCTCCTTCGGGCTTGTTGACCTTGAGCTGACATTCAAGTTTGGAGACCTCGGTGAGAGTCAGCTTGCCGCCGAGATTGCCGAGCAGAGTTGAGTTGGGGACTGTAAGGGTCTGACCCGACACAAAATTGATGACACATTTGCCGGAGTTCTGTACAAGGTCAGAGGGGGCATTCCAACCGGTATAGTTGGGTTTAGTTCCGGTAAGAGTACCACCGAGAACCTTCTGAATGTTCTCGTAGTTGAGCTGGATGATGTTGAAGGTCGGTGCAATCTGACCGTTTTTCTGTGCGAGTGTCAGAACCGGTGCATCAGGCACCTGCTCGGCCTCTACATCAACCGATTCGGGTTTTGTACCACCCCAATCCCAGGATCCTTTCTCAATGTATCCTATCTCGAAATCCGAGAATGTCACACTGGCGATGCCATAGATGAAGTTTTTATTTGCTGCCATTGTTTCTTTTGAGTATGATTGTGAATACTGTTATTATCACTCCGCCGACTATCCCGATCACGAAGTTGACTATCGGATTCGCCAACGGCTCCGAACGCTGTTCTTTCAGCGTTTGAACATCGTTCTTATACTGCTCAAGCGCGTCCCTCGCTCGGTAGTAGAGTTCTTCGTAATATTCCACTTGGCGTTGCAGACTGTCGCAGGTGGCTGCCACATATATGACCTCTCCTTTCCTTGTCACTGTTGCGGTAGCCTGTCCGTTGTGCTGCGAGTAGGACGCATCCGAAGGAAGCCTAAGGAGGCTGTCCACGGGAATTGTTATCTCCGCACGGCTCTCCGGCACGGTTTCTTTTAGGATCAACCTTGTTACGGTTGCCACGGAGTCGCGGTTCTGCAAGACCGCTTCCGTCCGAATCTCCTCCGTCTGATTCTTTTTGGTTGTCGCGCAGCCTGTGCAGAACAGGGCAACCACCGATGTTATCAGAATGAGGACAGCCGGAAGCAGCCTCGACAGCCTTGCGCAGACGTTGCATTTCTCTCTTGGTAGAGGCCATTTCCCTTTTTGTGGCCTGTAGGTCTTCGCGTGTTGCATTGAGTTCCTCTTTAAGGGGTTTCACTATGTTCTCGACAAGAATACGGGTGGCGTTTTCAGTGTTGGTAATCCGAACACTCTCGGCATCGGCCTTGGCACGCTCCGCATCTGCATTGGCTTTCCTTACGGTAGCCTTGAGGGTGATGACCCCCACCACCAGAGCAAGGAGGCCACCGCCAAGTAAAATGTTGAGGATTTCACTGAAAGTCATTGCCACTCGTATTTTTGTTTGTCACTGTTTTATGCGGCCTGATTTATGCCGATTGATTTGAGCCATTTCTGAACATCGAAGCTCGGACACGCCTTGGCCGCGATTTCATTATGACCGATGATACGCACATCCGGGAAGCGTCTGTGGAAATCCTTGACATAGGCTTCCATCGCCTTGAGTTGCGCTGCGGTTCGGGTGTCCTTGGGATTCATCTTGCTGTCACAGCCTCCGGCATAGACAACATGACGGCTCACCGAATTGTAGCCTTTCGCGCCATTGGTGATTTCCCACGGATCGACATTCGCGTCCTCGTTGTTATTCACGAGCCGCTCGACCCTTCCGTCAATATGGATGAGGTCGGTGTATCCAACCTGCTTCCAACCGTTGCCACCGGCACTCACCGGGGAGGTGTGCCACTGACGGATCTGTGCCGCCGTGACATCACGCCCCTCCGGCGTGGCGGTGCAATGGAGTACGAGATATTTGAGTTTTGCCATGATTACTCGCCGGTTGTGGTATTTGCCTTGAATTTGGGAGTTGCACGGAAGTCCGCCACCACAAACTCTTCACCGAAGGCGATGTTGGTATCAGCCTTCATGAGCAGTTTGAAGAAATAGAGTTCCGAGGCCGCTGAGATCTTGTCAATCTGAATCACGCTCTCATCATTCTGAAGATTGACTGCTGCAAAGAGGTTGCCGTCTGCGTCCATTGAACAAAGGGTGCAGACAATGACTCCTTCCGGCCACGCGGCGACAGTCTCGATGGTGATGCCCTTGTAGCGCATACGGTTGACCTCGGTCTCGCTCGCATTCTTTGACTCACGCTCGGTGAGTTCATCATCATACTTGTCGAAGTCCTCGACACTCATGACGATGCGGAGATTGGAGTTCTGACGCATCGCCTTGGGAATCTTGGCGCGGATTGCCTTGAGCTTGGCAAGCATGGTCGTAGCCTTGGAGACATCCACGAAGATGTAGTCCTTAGCCTTTGCGGCCTGTGTGAGGATACCGTTCATGAGCTTGGTGTCATCGTCACCATCGGCATATTCGCCGTTGACATAATGGTCGCCGAGTTCGAACTGAACCTGTTTGGAGAGTGCGTCAAGCAACGCATTCTGAGCCTCCGGAGGAAGTTCGGCGAACACAAGGTTCCCCTTGGGTTGCCATTTGCGCCAGATATACTCGAAGGTTCGGGGATTGAACACGGTGAAAGCCATGAAGTCCTCCGGGTCAAGGCTCTGCTCCGAATAGTTGAAGTCACCTTTGGAATCCTCAACCTGCGGGTTTTCCTTACGCTTCTGAAGCATCTTGCCCACCTTGAGACGGGGGATGCTGATTTTCTTCTCCACGCCGGGAATGACGTGAATGAGACCCTTGGTCACAAGTTCATTCCCCGTGGTGGCAACGGTGAGGATGCGCTCAAGTACCTCACCGTTGTAATTGGTGTTGTCTACTCTGATTGCCATGTTGAAATGGGATTATGGTTGTTATTTGTTGAGTTTGCTTCGGATCTCTGCCATCTTCTCCTCCCACGGACTTTTGGCGAGAGTCTCATCCACCGGTGGCTCCTGCTCGATGACCGCGCCGAGTTTTACCTGCGGAGACATGGCGGCGAGGGTCTCCTTGAGTTCATCGAATCCGAGTTTCTGACCGATGTTGATGAAGTGCTGCTTCTTGTCGGCAGGAATTTTCTTTTCCCCGATTGCCGCGTCCACAGCCTCTGTAATCTGAGCGAGCTTAAGCTCCTCGTTCTCCTTGCGGATTTTATCCGCTTCTTCCTTGGAAGCGTTGAGTTCGGCGAGCTTGGCGGTCACCGTTGCCTCATCTGCCGTCTCCGGCAAGCCCAACTGAAGGGCAAGTGTCTTGAGTTCCATTTGCGGTTGGTTATTATGGTTATTGTTTAGCAGGGGGAGCGGACAGTCCATGCCGTCCCCAAGCGTGATCATTTCTCCGTCCTTGCGCAGCACTATGGCATCGCCGTTTGCTCCGATGTCAACTATCGACACCTCGAATATCCGGCTCTTTGTCACTGTTGGTCTTGTCTGACCGTCCACAAGCAGGGACTTGTCGGTGCTTACCTCAAGGACATCGAACCCGATGCTCACCATGCGGAGCGAACCCTTTTCCCATTGCTTCTTGCACTGCACTGATAATTCGGTGGCCTCATCGAATTCCGGGACACCGGTTATCTCACCGTCACCTACCTTCAAGTCGGTCATACGGCCTATGACCCGGCCTCGCTCGTGCATATAAAGCAGCACCGGGTTCTTCTCATACAGCGACAGGTCGATGCCGGATGTCAGCACCCGGTATCCGTAACTGTTGAGAGAGTCGTTTGTCAGTCTTACTCTTTTGTCCATTGCGGCGTGTTGCGTTTGAAATTCGGTGCAATATTACGAGGTAATGCGCTGGCTGGCAAAAAAGTGTGCAATGGTTGCACACTTGTATGAAACCATTGCACACTTTTTTTGCGCTCACGTGCGAAGTCGCCAATTTTGCGGTGATTTCCGGCTGCACTCATGTAGGATGCCGGGAGATAACCGCGCAAAATCATTATCAACATGACGAAGGCAGAACTTGAAAAGAAAAAAGACCTCGCACGTGCGCTGTTCCTTTCCGGATTGGAACAGACCGAAATTGCCGACAAGGTCGGTGTGTCGAGGGTCACCATAAGCAAATGGTGTACGGCAGACGGGTGGAAGGAGGCTCGCGCTGCCAAGAATATCACACGTCCGGAACTTGTGAACAAACTCCTGCTTACCATTGACAAGCTGATTCAGCAGGTCAATGACTCCGAAGATCCGAATCTCATCTCAAGTCTCGGCGACAAACTTTCCAAACTCGCATCGGTAATTCAGAAACTTGACAAGCAAGCCAATGTGGTATCTGCAATTGAGACCTTCATGGCTTTCTCCAAGTGGCTTGAATACCGCGCCAAGACCGACCCCGATGTTACGCCGGAACTGATCAAGGCTATCAACAAGTATCAGGATAAGTTCCTCATTGAGTCAATGAGCAAAGGCACTCTCGCTTAATACCTGCGCTTATGAAAATGACCAAGGAACAGAAGGAGGCTCTTGAGCGGTGGCAGGAACATTGCCGTGAGGTTCAGACGTTGACCGAGGTGTCTATGGCTGTAGCCAAGGAGACCCCGGTCGAACGTGACAAGCGTATAAAACGTCTGCTCTCAAACTATGATGAGTTCTGCGAGTATTATTTCGCACACTTCCTGACCCTGCGCGACAAGACTACCGGCGAAATCATCAAGACTATCCACAACGCGCCTTTTCATTCAAAGGCTGCGCTCAAGATAAAGAACACGCCAAACCTCAAGGCGGTCTTCAAATGGCCTCGCGGTCATGCCAAGTCCACCCATATCGGCGTGTTCATTCCTCTTTGGCTCATATTCCAACCGAAGAGGCTCATCAATTTCATGATCACAGTCGGCAAGTCTGAGGATAGCGCGACCCGTCTGCTCGGCGACTTACAGGCCGAGCTTGAATTCAATCAGAAACTGATTGCCGACTTCGGTGAGCAGAAGAACCTCGGTTCATGGCTTGAGGGGGAATTCAAGACCAAGGGCGGTGCCAAATTCCTCGCGGTCGGTCGCGGTCAGTCTCCCCGTGGTCTGCGTGACCGGGAGGCTCGTCCGGATTATATCATCATCGATGACTTGGATGACGATGAGCTTTGCCGGAATGAAAAGCGCGTGAAAGATCTGACCGATTGGGTCAAGGAGGCTCTTTTCGGATCTCTTGATGTCGGACGCGGTCGCTTCATCATGGTGGGCAACCTCATATCCAAAAATTCCGTCCTCGCCAACATCGCAGCCTCCAAGGGTGTCCATGTATCCGAAATCAAAGCTGTCGACCGTGACGGCAACCCCGTATGGACCGAGAAATGGACTAAAGAGGAGGCACAGGCTTACAAGGATTTTGTCGGCTATCGTGCTTGGGAGAAGGAGATGATGCACAACCCGATTACGGACGGCACGATATTCCGGCATGAGTGGATTCGCTTTAAGAAAGTCCTTCCGCTCGCCAAATACGATATGCTCGTCTGCTACACAGACCCTTCGTTCAAATCCACGACTGCAAACGACTACAAGGCTTGTCGATTATGGGGCAAGATCGGGACAGAGCTGCATCTCATCGACACCTACGTCCGGCAGGATACCGTTTCCGGCATGGTACGATGGCTCTACAATCTTTATGAGCGGTTGCCGGAGAATGTGGTTGTGACCTTCTACATGGAGGCAAATTTTATGCAGGACATCATCCTCGATGAATTTGCCACCGAGGGAAATCAGCGAGGGTATCAGTTGCCCATCATGCCGGACACACGCAGAAAGCCGGAGAAGATCCAACGCATCGAGGCTGTGTCCCCATTATGGGAAAGAGGCTTTGTATTCTATAATGAAGCTCTGAAGGAGTCGCCGGACATGGAGGTGGGCATTGAGCAGACCCTCGCTCTTGAACGTGGTTCTCGCGTCCATGATGATGCGCCGGACGCTGACGAGGGTGCGATATGGTATCTTCAGCGCAATACTCGGCAAGTAGTGTTCAAACCTGTCGCAGTCTCACGACCGCGACCTAAAAATTCTTGGTGACTATGTTTATCAATGCAGAAGATTACAGGGTTGTCATCGGTGATGCCGCCTTGAAGGTTGTCTCACAGTCCACCCCGGAGAATATCGCAACTGCCGAGGCAGAGGCTATCGAGGAAATCTCAAGTTACCTGCGCCCGGTCTATGACTGCAATGCCATTTTCTCGGCTGAGGGTGATGCACGAAATAGGCTCATCGTGATGTACACTGCCGATGTGGCTCTTTATCATCTCGTGTCCTCACAACCGGGACGCTTGAACAGCGAGATCCGCAAAGAGAGATATGACCGGGCAATCAAATGGCTTGAAGGAGTACAGGCAGGGAAGAACATTCCCGACCTGCCTCTTGCCGTCATTGATGAAAACGGTGGTGGCTTCGGGACGTCATACCGCTCCGCGCCCAAACTTAATCACGACTGGTAACTATGGCAAAGAAAAGGAAACGTGCCATCGGCACATTATCAAAATCAAAGGAGAAAGCAGCCCGGCAGAAAGCCTCCATCGTAATGGAGCTGTACCGGACTACCGAGTTTTTCTCCAAGAACGACATCGCCAATTGGAGAAATGCATGGCAAGCAGCTATTGACGTTAGAAATCCGAACCGACAGAAACTCTATGACATCTACCGGGACGCGATGACTGACGCGCATCTCTCCGGCTGCATTCAGCAGCGTGTGGGATTCGTAATGTCCCGGTCATTCAAACTTGTCGATGAGAATGGTGTCACTCATGAGGAAGCTGAACACTATCTTGACCAATCATGGTTCAAGGAACTGTGCCGTCTCGCTCTTGAAGCGAATTGGTACGGTCATTCCCTCATCGAACTTGGGGATATTGTCACTGACGGTGACGGCCACCAATCTTTCTCCCATGTTTCCCTTATCCCTCGGAAGCACGTCATTCCTGAATATGGACGTGTCGTTCCAAGGGTCGGCATGACTTGGCCGTCCGGCATTGAATACCGTAAACCTCCGTTCTGCGATTGGTTGATTGAGGTCGGTCAGCCGGATGCCCTCGGTCTTCTCCTCAAGGCTGCATTGCATACCATCCCGAAAAAACACGCTCTCTCATTTTGGGATTGCTTCGCTGAGATATTCGGTATGCCGATGCGTATTGCCCGGACTACGACACGCGACCCGAAGGAGTTCAAGCGTATCGAGGACATGATCTATGACGGTGCCTCCAACCTCGGTATGGTTACCGGCATGGACACTGAGATACAATTCGTAGAATCCGGCAAGGGTGACGCATACAATGTCTATGACAGGCGCATTGACCGCGCAAACTCCGAACTGTCCAAACTTACCATCGGACAGACCATGACTATCGAGGACGGTTCTTCTCTCTCGCAATCGGAGACACATTTGCAGGTATTCGAGAACCTCGTGGAGGCTGACCGGGATATGCTGCGCGATGTCATCAACAATCAGCTTATCCCGAAGATGATCAGACTTGGCTTTCCGCTCAAGGGTCTGCGCTTTGAATGGGACGATGCCATCGACTATACCCCGGAGCAGCAGATAGCCTATGAGAAGATGATCTCCGACCGCTACGAGGTTGACCCGTCATATTTCGCAGACAAGTACGGGATGCCTGTAGGAAAGCGCATACAGAACACTCCGGCGTTACCCCCAAAGGAGGAAGATGAGAACGAGGAAGAGGACGAAAAGCGCAAAAACAATCATCCTTTTTTCGACTGAGCCCCTCTGACTATGAGGGGCTGCACCACCGCTATGCTTCCATTCTTGAACAGGAACCGGGACTGCTTGTATCCGGCAACATGAAGGATGAGGAGGTTGTCAGGAAAAGGTTATCATCACTGTTTGACGGAATGATGAAAGCCGCTTACAATAATAGCGGTTCCGAGTTATCCATTGAAATTCTCGCCGACCCGCAGGTGAGGGAGTTCATTGATGCCCATGCCGGGGTTCTTGACAGTTCCTTTGAGCGGACTTCCATGTCGGAGGCTATGCGCCGGAGACTGCAACGCTCCGATTTCATATTCTCCGGCATGAAGACATTTCATGAGCTTAACGAGGCTTTTCCCTCCATGCTTGATGAGAATGGAGAACGGAAATCATTCGAACGCTTTTTGAATGATGTTCGAAGCATTGACGAAACCTACAATGCCAACTACCTCCGGGCAGAATACAATTTCGTGTCTGCCTCTGCTGAAATGGCTGCTAAATGGGAGGAATTTGCGGAGGATGGAGACCGATACAATCTTCAGTACCGTACACAGAAGGATGACAAGGTGCGCCCGGAACACGCCGCTCTCGATGGAGTGACACTGCCACCTTCGGACTCTTTTTGGGAAGAGTTCTATCCCCCCAATGGGTGGAACTGCCGGTGTACGGTGGTGCAGGTGCGTAAATCCAAATATCCGGCAACTGACCATGACGAGGCTATGACACTCGGTGATGTCGCCCTCCAAAGGGATACCAAGGGGATGTTCCGGTTCAATGCCGGAGCAGAGGAATCCACCGTGCCGGATTACAATCCCTACACAATCAGCAAATGCAAGAACTGCGACATTGCAAAAGATAAAGGGTTGCTTTCACATACAAGTCCACCCGACAATGATGTGTGCGCAGCTTGTCGATGGATTCACAAATGTGAATACCGTGACTCCCTGACAAAAAAGGGCACAAAGATTTCCCCGGAAGAAAAAGATGCAATCCTGTGCAAACCCTATGATGAACAATTCCTTTCAGAATATAAGGGTGAATGTGGCATGGTATATCAACACCTTCTCCATTGCATAGGTAATGTTGACCGGGAGTATGTATTCGATGTTGCCAAGGCTTTTGCCGATACGGAAGGGGATTGTTGGATTAACCCTGAGATTCGCTCCAGCTCCATTTATCGCCGGGCGTTTTATTCGGATCTGCCCGAAGATGCAAAATGCAATCCCGACATCAGAACCGCTCTATATGGCTATGTTGACGTAAAATCGCCACATAGCCAAGAGAACTGTGGCAAAAATGCGACTCACGCTTCAATGAAACAACAGTCTTGCGTTTGCCTCACTAACCACCGTATGGAGATAACTGAAGAGCAGATTCTGCATAGGACACAACTTATATGGAAAGACCCGAATTACACTCATGATTATGTATTTTGGCTCATAGACGGGGTGCTCCGAAAATACAAAAGACCATAGTTCGCACTACGGTCTTAGGGTTCCGCGTCGTCGCAGGACGCTTTCAATGGTTTTATCTCCCATGCCGCAAAGATAACACTTTATTTTCAAATACAATTCATTATGGACAAGATTTTTCTCTTTTTAAAGACTTCTAACCGATACAAACACCTCATCGGCGGTTTTCTCGTGGGTCTGTTCGCCCTCGGCGCACTCCCTGCGCTCTATTCTGCCGCGGTTGCCGGAACTTGCCTCGAACTGAAGGACAAACTCCACGGCTGCTATTGGGATTGGCTTGATTGGCTTCTGACGGTCGCCGGAGGTGGATTCGCTGCCTTTTTGTGGCTTCTGCTGTAACATATTCACTGATGAACGCCGTTTTATGAGTAACTTTGCACTTTGAAAGGCAGTGTCCCTCAATAGGCCGTGTGGTCTATCGCGGCAACAACAACGCGAATGCGAATGGCGGCGTGTCGTACGCGAATGCGAATAACGATGCTTCGAATTCGAACGCGAATGTCGGCTCGCGGCTGGACAACCAACAATCGGCGTACATCACCGGGAACGTGTTCCCATTGAGGTGCCGAGAGGGGCAAGCCTCGGCAACAGCGGCATCAGCCGGAAAGCCGGAACATCAAGTGAACGAGTAGGGTTTGGTAGGCGTAAGCTCGAAGAACCCGGACTCAAAGAAGGAAGGCTCAAGGAGCCGAATTACAATCTATAACCCAATCAGTATGCACAGGGACGGACATATCATCGAGGAGATTGTGGCTTATCCGAATATGGCACAGTCATTCGAGCAGGTTCTGCGAGGCACAAGCCGGAAGCGGAGTCGGCAGGGACGTTACCTGCTTGAGCATAGGGAGGAGGTTATCGCGGAGCTCTCAGCCAAGATTGCCGATGGCAGTTACTTCATTGCCGGAGGCTATCGGGAGCGGTTCATCATCGAGGGTGGAAAGGAGCGGCGCATACAAGTGTTGACAATGAAAGACCGCATCGCCTGTCATGCTGTGATGTCGGTAGTGGACGAACATCTGAAACGCCGCTTTATCCGCACTACCTCGGCAAGCATCAAGGGCAGAGGGATGCACGACCTCAAGGCTTATATCGAGCGAGACCTCCGGGAACATCCGGAAGATACCCGGTACTGCTACAAGTTCGACATCTCCAAGTTCTACGAGAGCGTCAACCAAGAATCCATCATCGAGTGTGTCCGGCGAATATTCAAGGACGCGAAGTTGATAACCATTCTTGAACGCTTTATCCGGATGATGCCTGAAGGCGTGAGCATCGGTCTGCGCAGCTCACAGGGACTGTGCAATCTGCTTCTCTCGGTACACCTTGACCACATACTCAAGGACAGGCTCGGCATCCGGTTCTTCTATCGATACTGCGATGACGGAGCGGTTCTTGCCGCCACCAAAGAGGAACTGTGGAAAATCCGCGACATCGTTCATGAGTGTGTCGGGGCAATCGGTCTCAAGATAAAAGAGAACGAGCGAGTGTTTCCGGTGACTGAGGGTATTGACTTTTTGGGATACGTCATCTATCCCGACCACGCGCTTCTCCGCAAGCGCATCAAGAAGAAGTTCGCCCGGAAAATGGGCGAGGTTAAAAGCCGAAAAAGACGGCGTGTGCTGACAGCATCGTTCTACGGTATGGCAAAACACGCACAATGTAATAACCTTTTCAACAAATTAACAGGCACAGAAATGAGATCATTCAAAGACCTAAACGTAGCTTACAAGCCTGATGACGGCAAGAAGCGTTTCCCCGGAGCGGTGGTAAGCATCCGGGAATTGGTAAACCTGCCCATCGTAGTCCGCGACTTCGAGATGGGTGTCAAGACCTCGCAGGGCGAAGACCGCTGTGTGGTCGCCATCGAGCAGAACGGTGAGCAGAAGAAGTTCTTTACCAATTCGGAGGAGATGAAAAACATCCTCCAACAAGTTAGTGAAATGCAGGACGGATTCCCCTTTGAAACCACCATCAAGGCGGAGATGTTCGGCAAAGGTAAAACAAAATACGTCTTCACTTAAAACATGAAACGAGTCCAAGGCAATCCCGGTGTCGCTCTCATAGAGTGTACCAATCCCGTCCGAGGCAAGTGGCGCGTCCGTTGGGATGTCTCCACTGATGAATCCGGCACGACCTCCTACATGGAGGAGGAATTCAAATATCGTCCATCAGTTGATGAGATCAAATCTCTTATCTGCGGTTGGATTGATGAACGAACCAAGGAAACGATACTTTCCGGCTTCACTTATGAGGGTAATCCCGTTTGGCTTTCGCAAGAGAACCAAGCGAACTATCAGCGCACCTATCTTCAGACAACTCTTTGTGACGGCACTCTCCCCGTGACATTCAAGTTCGGCACCGATGAGGCTCCGGTTTACCGGGTCTTCAACAACGCCACCGAGTTAGGGGCTTTCTACCGGGCATTCTCCGACCACATCCGACAGGCACAACTTGAAGGATGGAACGCGAAGGATATGATTGACTTGGAACCTTACAAAGCAAACTGACACCGCAGCCCTTCGGGGGAGGGCATAAAAAATGCCCCCGGCCTGTTAATAGACGTCTCACTTTCTAAAAACATAAACATCCGTAAAGGAGCCAGCCGGGGGCACAATGCCCTTTCGGCTCCTTTACGGATGTTTTTTCGTCCGAGGACGAGGTTTTTATAAGTGAGACACTGCAAAATTAACAATTTTTTGGGACATGACAATATTCGATGTGCTGAAATTCAACCGGGAGCTGCTTATACGCATTCGCAAATCCGGCATCCGGCTTGAAGATGCAGACTATATTGACCTTTTTGTTGACTTCAACAATATGGTCGCCAATGGAGACAAGGTATCCTATGCCGTGGCTTGCCTTGCCACCGATTATCAGATTTCAGAGCGGAAGGTTTACTCGCTGATCAAGCGGTTCCAAAGTGACTGCAATCCGGGTGCAGTGTAATTCGGTATCGGGATAGTGTCGCCATGTCGCCGCCTCACTATCTTTGCATCGAATTAATCAATCACCCTATGGTAACTACAAACCCAACATATCCCAATACCCTCTATCTCTCCGCACCTCTACCTTTCGTAGGGCAGAAAAGAATGTTTGCCAAGCACTTCATCGAGGTCATCAAGCAATATCCCTCCGGCACGGTATTCGTTGACCTTTTCGGTGGTTCGGGATTGCTGTCACACATAACAAAGCACTTCCACCCGGAATCAAGGGTCATATATAATGATTTCGACAATTACCGTCACCGCATAGGCAACATTGACCGCACCAACCGTCTGCTATCTCTCATACGCCCCATCGCATCGCAATTCCCCCGGCACAAACCCATCACCGGCGAGGCAAGGGAGCGCATCTTCAATCTGCTTGAGCAGGAGGAACGGGAGTCGGGTTACATCGACTTCATCACGCTCTCCTCCTCGCTGATGTTCTCTATGAAATACAAACTGAGCATCGGCGAGATGCGAGGCGAGACACTCTACAACAATGTCCGCAAGGCTGACTATTCCCCTTGCCCTGATTATCTCGCCGGGCTTGAGGTAGAGTCCTGCGATTACCGGGAACTGTTCGATCGGTTCAAGGATACACCGGGGGTAGTGTTCCTTGTTGATCCTCCCTATCTCTCCACCGATGTCGGCACTTACCGTATGTATTGGCGACTTGCCGATTACCTTGACGTGCTGTCAGTGCTGCCCGGTCATAACTTCATATATTTCACCTCCGAGAAATCCTGCATCGTTGAACTGTGCGAGTGGATGGGACGCCATCCATCGCTTGGCGACCCATTCGCCCGGTGTCAGAGGAGGGAGTTTAACGCGACGATGAACTACAGTGCCCGGTACACGGACATCATGCTGTTCACGATACCCGACCTTCCTCCCGACAACGCTGCATGATGCCGTTTTTCTTGCCCATATATCGAAAGAGAGCCGCCACCCGATAAAGTGACGGCTCTCTGCTTTTCAACGCGACACAACGCGCCTGTGTGGCTCACATGCCAACACTTTTAAATGCATTGCACCCGTATATCTCGATATTCTCGACAATGTCCTCATGGTTGTGATTGGTATGGGATTCAGCGAGCGTGAAATCCATGAAGGAGGTTCCATTCAGTCCTGCCAAGGCATCATGTATGTGTTCAGGAAGATCAAGCATGGAAATCGCGCCGTTTGTCTCATCAACTGCGGCAGTTGCCCAGTCGGTCACTATATGGAGAAGGATACGAGGCTCCGCGCTGTATTGTACCCCCGGAACAACAGTCGTCCATTTCACAGCCTCGAATTCTATGAATACCGCCGGGCGAGGCCACGCATCTTCGTCCTCAATGAATTCGACATTGCGGTTCCACAAGTCAACATGCTTAACCACCGGTTCTACAAGATCGCTGTCCATGTCATCGGGAGCCATGTAGTATTCTCCGACTGCGTTGACGCATAGACGGGAGAGTCGCTCCTTTATTTTTAGAAAAATCTCTTTTCTCATTTTATCTGATTGTAAAGTCTGTGTTGAAATATTCCGTTATGTTCTCTTCGATGATCTCTCTGACTGCCTGTTCAACTTCGGGCGATTTGCCGAGGAACTGACGGCGTGGTATTTTTATAGATGCTCCAACTTTCATCAGAGCCATACATTTCCAAAACTCAGCCTCTGTTGTAAGCCTGTTGTTCCGTTTGTCTCTGCGGAGGCTTCCATCCTTGCGCCTTCCGAATGTTCCGGTAGTGGAGTAGTATTTGTACCAAAAGAACTTCTTCATGCGCTGAGTGACCTTTATCTCTCCGCCTTCGTTGTGGATAGCTGCGTAAGGAAGGTCACTCTTGAATACTATGCTGCTCTCTTTGATCTCGCTCCGGATACTGCGTCTTAGAGTGCCGCTGTCAACGAGCAGATGGCCGTCTGCCCTTATCGGACTCTTGCGCCGTTCCCAAGCCTCTGAAAAGAATGCCTCACGCTCGAAGTTGCGGTCAAACTCATCCGTGAGCTCAACCTGTATGTCTCGTAGGATCTTCTTTATCGTCCGGGTAAAATTGTCAGTCATCGATGTCATCAAATAGAGTGGGTAAATTACTGCAAGAATCGGCGAAACCCGGCTTGGTCGGGGCTTTCAAAAGGTTGTAGAAAGTACGCTCACAGATACCATGCACAGGATATATGTACCTGCGCCATATTTCCCGGTTGGGAATCCCTTGTTTGGCGTGGAGGTCATATATCCTGTTTATGTCTGCGACTCGTTTCAGATAACTCATTCCGGGTTTCTTACCCATTCATCAGCGTCTTTTTGAGTGGTTCGGTTTATATGGTCTGATGTCCAATGTCATCTCGCAACTTACGGTTACTCTGCCGCTGCCTTCGCACTGTAGGCAGGTATGGCTCTCGCCGGGTTCATCCCCGGCAACCCTGCCGGTGCCTTTGCAGACCCGGCAGAGTGCCACTTTGGGCGGTCGTGATATTTCGCGTTTCATGCAGCACCGTCTTCTTTTTTAGGTTCTACAAAGAAGGTCTCGTCCTGTGCGACCATGATGCCGCAGTCAATCATGACCTCTCTCAAAGTGACTCCCGGACCGAGGGGGTCGCCGGACTGCATGACTTGGGTGTCGCGCTCCGCCAAGAGTCTGTCCTTGGCAATTTCCTCGGTCGAGCGAATATAGCCGGGGAGAAACTTCTTCACAAGGGTCAGAGCACTCGCCCATGTGAATCCCTTGAGGGTTTTGAGTTTCGGTGTGCCGGTGCGGAAACCGATTGTTCCATGAACCATCTCAAGGCTCTTCTTCTTGTTGAAGAGTTCGGCTTGGTTCTCGGTGGCAAATGCTTGGAGGGTATCGAATGCACCGTCCATCGTGGTCTGCAACTGTGAGAGCTTCTCTTGGTGCTTCTCACGGATCTGCGCACACTTCAGCTCAATGTCGGCTGTGATCTTTGCGTGTTCAGCCTGTGCCTTGGCGTAGGTGGCGAACGCTTCCTCGGCGGAGTCTTTGCTCACGCCGGTGATGATTGTTTTTTTCTGTCTTTTTGCCATTGTTGTATGGGTGTTAAAGGGTTTATTGCTCTTCGTTGAATTCTTTGAGATTTTCCTCACGGTATTCGGCGATGTCTGCCTGACTTGTCGCCCATTCGGAAATCCCTCTCATGAGGTTCACATAATCCTCGTTATCCATGTCCGAGGTGTGAAGCTGAATGTAGTTCTTGATCTGCTCTGCTATCTGCTTCATATCAGTTTAATGTTGAGCCGGGATACCCGGCAAGGTTGATGAGGTAAGTTATATGTTGCTTGGGGGATTCTGCTTGTGGCTGTTCCTGCTTGCGCTGCCACCCCTTGCGTTTTATTTTTCGGAGTTTGGTGGCGAGTTCCATCAGTTCCTCGATACTCAGTCTGCCAAACTCTTTCCCGGTAATCCTTGGATGACGGCAGAAGTCATTTATCTGCGCCCAATCGGTGGTGTCAACACCAAGTTCCTGCATGAGCTTGAGAACTATGCTGCGGCGACGCTTCAGCTCGTCCTTGGTGCCGCTCATTCCCTCGATGGCGGTGCAGAGGTCGGAGTATTCTTTCCGGGTCATCTCCTTGAGGGAGTCGGTGCGCCCGGCGGTGTACTGCAGCACGAACTGACGCTTTGCCTCGTCCAGCTCTCCATGTATGGTGAGCTTATGGAAAGCGGAGTAGAACCGCCCGAAGTTAGTTACCTGCTGTTTCATTGCTCTTGCTCTGTTCTTGTTTGTAGTGAAGCATTGCCATCAGGGTTTCTTCTGACAGATGTTTTGCCACCCCTAAGAAATATGTGTCCACATACTCGGCGATTGCCCATTCAGAAGCATATTCAAGGTTCTTCTCGATGAATTGAGCTTTTTCGGTTCGGCCTAACTGCCGAAAGGCTTGATTGATGTTTTGTGCCATAATCTTATCTTTTATTAGGTTTCCACTCTACTGTTACCACGGCAATGACCTCGCCGGTTCCCTTGCAGTCGGGGCACTCCTCCATCGATGGGCCTTCGACCGTATCAATCGGGAATCCTCCCCTGCCGTTGCAATAGCGGCATGTCATCGGAGCGGAAACAAACGCCTCATTATGGATGCGCCCGGAAGGTTCAAGCTCCACTATCTGTTTCTTTATGCTCATCTTTTTCTATGTTGTTTGACGTTCTTAACTCTCCTTCTTCCCATATTGTGTAGCAGCTGCCCGGATCTCCGGTGAAGCGCCCTTGACAATAAGCCTTGTAGCCTACCACTCGGATTTTAATTCCGGCTTTGTATTTGAGTCGCCCTGCCGGTTTGCCGGCTGGTTCCCCTTTATACTCCTGCGATATGAATATGAAACTCTTGCGATGGAAACGGCTTATCAGCTCCATGAATTGATCGTAAGTGATTCCGCTCTCCTGAAAGCTGTCGATTATGACGAACTTTGCGCTCTTAGGGCGACCGAGTCTCTCAGCAAGTTCCTCGTAGGTGTCATCAGTGATCACGCGGAATCGCCCCTGCACCTCACTCATCCTTTCACGCTTTATTCGCATCTGGAACGACTGACTTATTCCTTCCTCATAGCTCAAATACAGGGTGGTCCCGTAGTTGCATAATTCCTTGGCAAGCTGCATCACGAAGCTGCTCTTGCCGGATGCCGAGGCGCCACTGATAAACCATGTCTCGTTGACTGGCACCTCACCAAATGGACCGCTCCATTTCTCGCCCCATGGTAAGGTCTTGTATTTTTTGGCGAGAACCTCTTTCGGACTGTATGCTCGCTTTGCCATCGTTACTTCTTCTCTTGAGTCTTTTTCAATTCTGCTATAAGCAAATCTGCCTCTGCCACAGCGTCCTTAACATCATCCTCTCTTGATGTCAAGAGTTTTCTGCGTTCCATATAGACAGCAAACGCTATCTCATATCGACGCTGCTCCCAATCGGGCTCAGCATCCTGTGCCTTACGCATCATTCGGTTGATATTGATCACCGAATCCATATATTGTTTTTCAATCACAGTCATAATTATTTACGTTTTGAGGTTTTATGGGGAAACTTGTAACACCATCCCATGATTTTTTCCAACTTGATGCCTTCGGGCAAAAGGCCAAATGTATTTACCTTTACAATACCCAACTTAGGACATACACGGCCTAAATGAAGGTCAATATACTTGCCGTCCTTAAAGACCACTCGAATTTCACGACGCTTGTTTGCTTTCGTTAACTCTGACGGATCCTTCAGCACTCTACGGCTCCCGTCCGCAAACGTGACTTTAATCTTGTAATCCATCATAGTCACGCCATTTTAAGTTTTTCAATTTCGGTATACACACGGCGCAGACCGCCGGCACTCTTTCTCACGATCACACCGATATCGGTGCCTTCCGGAGCGTTGACCTTAGCCACAACGCGAGCTTGCTCTTTCAGGAATGCCTCACGTTCACGTCCGTCATCCGGGGTTATCCTGCTGTAACGGTCTCCGTAACGGCTGAACATCTCGGCATAACCAACCTTGTTGCACTCGATGGAGCGGTTGATTTTCGCCTTGAGTCCGTCGGCGCCCATCATATACCATGCGCAGCACCGCTCGGTGGCGTTCCAAAGTGCCTTCAATTCGAGGAAGGCTTCATACTGGAGGTCGCCGGCTTCGTCAAGTATGATCAGCGGGGTGTCTATTGAGCGAAGGTAGAACACAAGGTCGGCATACACATCCGAGTATGACCCTCTGGTGTTGGAACCGAACTCGGTCGCTATCTTGCGAACGAGCTTCAGCTTGGTCTTGACCTGCGAACAGTCGATGTAGACCGCATTCGGATGGGTCTTGACATAATGCCGGGCGGTAAAGGTCTTGCCGATATTGGGAAGGTCACACAACAGACCGCTCAACCCACGCTCCTGTATGAATTCGAGCTGCGTAGTGATATACTTGAAGGTCTCGGTCTTGGCTGCCTTCCATTCTATCCCGCCACGGAGATTGACCCCGAGCTTGCGGGCTATGCTCATCCAGTTGCCGTCGCTAAGGACACGCTCGGTCTGCCCGTTCTTGATGGAGCTGTATGCCGAGGTTGTCACCCCGAGTGAAGCGGCGTGTTTGGCATCGCTCGGGTAATTTGTCCGGGCTGCCCTTATCGCTTCTGCGATTTTGTTTCTGATTTCTGTTGTAATCATATTCTAACAGTGTTTTAATTTCATTATAAATCTTCGATTGCCACCTTTGCGGTGTCATATTCAACCCATGCCGCTGTGAGCGTTTCGGGCGCGTCTGTCGCCGTTTCGACCTCCGGCACGGTAATGTCCTCGTCCTCCGGCTCCGGAGCCGCCGTGCGCGCCTGTATGCCCAGACGGGCGATTGCGTTTTTACTCAAGTATTCCTTGAACTGGTTTATCTTCTGCATCTGCCTTGCAAACCGGGCTTTATCCTCCTCCGTCTGCTCTGCCATGACACGGCTGAATGTCTCGACTTTCTCAACCTTGTCGATGTAGCGGTCATCCTGATAAAGGTACACGTCCTGAGCGTCGCCTTCATCATCCGGCAGATAGTATGCCGTCACTTTATAGCTGTTCGACTTCAGGCGACCGAGCACCTCCGGCTCGCTGAGCCACCAGTCACTATGGCTGACCCTTACTGTAGAATTGCGCCGGATACTCGTGGAAACCTTCATACCTACGTACCGGGCTACCATCCGGTCATCGTAAGGTCTGAGATTGGGGTTGATATTGGAGACCAGGACTTCCCATCGTGTCATTCCGGGATAATTCTTTTGATCCGGATGGAGGCTGTTGTTCCATTCAGCGTTGTCGGCTCGGTCGTCGGCCACAAGCTCCTCGAAGGTATAGTATTTTTTGTCCTCCCATGTCTCGTTGGTCTCGTCGCTGATCTTTTTCTGGTATGTGCGCCACTTACCTTTGCCATAGAAGCGTCCCACTTCCTCACGGTTCTTATGGATTATGCTCCGCTTCTTGGCTCCGTTGAGCGGCTCAGCCTGTTTCTCCTGTGAATTCTGAGGGGCGCAGAACCTTACCCGGGAGAACACGACGCCTTCGGCAAGCAATCCCTCTTTATGACGGGTCATAAGGTGGTTCTCGACCTCGATACCGGCGGGCATTCCCCATCGGCGACGCTTGATCAGCCGGAACATCTGCCTGAAGCAGTCATCAACAAGAGCCTCGTCCTTTTTCATCGAATAGGTGGCGGCAAGCACACACTCGCTCACTGAGTCGTAGGCATAATAGGCGTGTACCCGTTTGTTGCCCGGCATCCGTCGAGGAAGATCAACGTCATCCATTGTAATCTGCGAGAGTGAGTATTGACCACGGTGACGGTGAACATGGGGCATATTCTCGTGGTAGAAATCCACATTGGGTTTTAGACGCTGGTCGATAAAAAGCTTAACGTCCGGGCGATTAAGGTAATTGGTGATGGTCGCCTCGCTCGGTATCCAAGGTTCCCCGTTCTTTATCCTTGCGCATTCGTCCGGGTCAAGCAGTTCGCCTGTTTCCGGATCCCATACATCAAGCTCACCGCACACGAACATCTCATACATCTTCCTGACGGTGGTGTTCCACGGACGGGTGGGCAATACCGCCAGACCCTTGATGGCTCTCTCCTCATTCTCGGTCAGCATCTGGGCATTCTTATTGCCGAATTTGCCGCTCACAAGGGCGATATAACCATATTTACGGTAATCGTTGACCTTGCGACGGAAGCGAAGCACCGAAGCCGGAAGAGTGTGGCCGAATTGCACCCGGAGGCTCTCTATCACGGCGGTCATGCGTGACCAGTCATAGTCCCTGCCGAAAAGTCGTTGTGATGCAGATGCGTTGTCATATAGCTTGATGCAGGTGTTCAGCACTGAAGCGTTTACCATATACTCACGCTTCTTGCCGATCTTCAGCTCGGTACCGGTCTTTTTCGGGTCGTTGAAAAATTCGACCGCTTTTTGATCCTCCACATAGTTGCTGCGTACCCATGCTGCTATATGGGCGTCTTTGCCACCAAGCTTTTCATCAACTTGAATTCGGTGTTCCGGCTTGAGGGAGTCGTATGCGACAAGGGCATAGTTGCCGGCTCCACCTCCTGGGCGCACGACATCGAGGCGTTTACGCTGAACCGCCTTCTCATAACTGCCAACAGTCATGATGCCGGTGTCGATAAGCTCACGCGCCGATACACAATATATGCCGTTGTGGTACTGCATGACTCTCCGAATTTAGAGTGCCTCCGCCATTCTCTTTATATCATCGATCTGGCTCATCATGACATGCTCATATCTCGCTGCCACTTCCCCTTTGGGACCATATACCGTCCCCTCGCCGGTCTGCTTGTCAAGGTAGATTTCGGCCCGGTTGGGATAGACTGCGTGCCAGCAGCCATCGGAGTCAAAGAAGAATTCTCCCTCCTTGAGGTTGTAGTACGTGCAGCCTCCATGTTGCTTGAGAGCCACAAAACGTATCTTTTTGGCAAGGTCGTTGTTTTGGCGATAGGCAAGTGCGTTTCTCACACAACGTTCCCCGATGGGCTTGCCATCGATGCGAAACGCCTTCTGGAGCTTGAGTATGCCTTCTTTGCTTACTGAAATATACTTTTTCATATTCTCACTTATTTGATTTTTTGTTATTTTTGCGCTTATTTTCCAAATGGAATAGTTATGGTTAGAAAATCTCCCTTTCATCCATGGTCATCCGCTTTCGTGGCCATGTATTTTGATACTTCCTTAGCACAGTGGGCGAGACCACTCCTCCAAGAATGTGTATCAGCCTTTGCGCATCTTCAAGGAATTGAACTCGTGTGTACCGACCGAATATCTCTGCCGGATGACATTTCAGAAGCCAACGCTCAGCTTGGTGCATACAACGAAGCTGATCTTTTTCTGTGCCGCTCTTCAGAGCAGTCGCTAATGTCGCAAAAGGAGTTTGAGAAAGCCATTTCCGGACTCTTTTCAAATGTTCAATTTGGCAGTCCAGTATGGTTGAATCTTTTGCCGGATAGATACAAAGCGTTTTATCATCTACCGGAATAATCATTTGCTTCATAGTCTCACTTTTTATTTAGTTGGTTATTCATCTTGTCTATCGCTTCCTTGATGGCAAAGTGACCCTCCACTAATGCGCCGTACTGTTTGGATTGGTCGGCTTCATATTCGCTGTGGGTCGCCTCATATTCGTCAAGGACGGTCGAAGTGTCCTCAAACTGACGCTGCAAGGTCGTTAACATCACCTTGACTGCGTTATCGATCATTCGTTCTGCTCGTTGCTTCATCTTTGGAAGTTTTTAGTAGGAGGTCGGGGAATCGAACCCCGATACTTGCGCCATGGTCGCTCACCTTCCGGGCCTCCCTGATTCCCCGGTGAAATTTGGCAACACCGGGGAGTGGAAAAATTTGTTTTGCCTTTCGGCTTTAACCGGCTCTCTTGCCGGAGGATCGCCCTCTCTTGGGTCTAACCCTGTTCGTTTATAGTCTCTTGACGGCGACGGTTGTTGTCAACTATGTCGTCGAACCACCTGTCGCTCATCAGAATCTTAAATATCGCAAGCCGACCCATATTAAGACCTGTCAATGGGAACATCAGGAAGGTAAGGCCATCGGGGTAGGCGTTATCACCTGTAAGCCCGTATTCCATGTTCATATCCTTGCCTCGGAAAGTAATAAACCACTCCGGCTCACCTACACCTTTCTCTTTAAGCAACCGGCAGTATCCGTTGGTCCACTCATCGAGATTCCCGCCACATCCTGTAATCGTGTAGAAACTTCCGTTATAGGCTGCCGTGAAAATCTCTTCGCGGTTGTTGGGGGTCATGTTAATTATTGCGCTCATAGTCTTACTCGTTACAGGTGATTGCCCAAAGAAGTCTCTGAAGGTCGCCTCTAAGCTCTTGCATGGCGACACGCTTGAGTACCTCCGCCGCGTTCATCATCATGTTTGTGCTTGAGGGGGTCTGACTCCCTTCGATAAGGGTGTGCTCTATATTCCCGATATGGTTACCGAGGCAAGTCTTGATCTTGTCAAGGTCATCCAATGAGGTCATCGGGCGCAACTCTCGCACTGCCATGAGGTTTACCTGAGCCTTATACATCTCGTCGCTGTGCCAACGGAAGAAGTATTCATAATCCTCATTCATCTCGGTAGCATACTTCTCCACCTTGCGCTCGTACTTACGACGCACGCTTTTATACTCGCCCTTGAATATTTCAAGGATCTCCTGCTTGGTCATTTTCTTTGTCTCACTCATAGGTATTTAGTCTTTGTTTTTGATTGATTTGTAACGTGCCGAAATCATATCGGCCATCTTGTCGATCTCGTCAGCCTTGATACCGAGGGCGAGGTAAAGCTCTTCATCTTCAGGATCCACGAGCGAGAAATCCTCGTCCTCATCCTCAGCTATCATCATACTCATCAGCTCCTCGATGGCATAGTGAAGACTTGTCGCCATCGAAATGACTCGTGCCATCTGGCGGGTCTTTTGTTCTTTGATTTCGTTGTTGGTCATAATCTTAAATTTGTTAAAATCGCGGCTTTTTTGTATCTTTGGCCGCTCGTTCCATCAGGAACACGCTGCAAAGATAAGCGATAATTCTCGCACAACAAAATTTTTCAACGATAATTTTCGCATTATGTGTAAAATTTTATCTCGTATAAAGACTTTAGCAGATGCCGAAGGGATCTCCATCGGCACTATCGAGCGTACCATTGGAGCAAGCCGAGGCGTTATATCTAAGGCAATTGCGAAAGGAACCGACATTCAATCTAAATGGCTGGAACTCATCTGTGAAAAATTTCCCAAGTATTCTCCTGTATGGCTACTAACAGGGCAAGGGGCAATGTTATTGGAATCCTCGGACACTCCAATAATTCATTCCTCTGTGCCGGAGGACCACATTGACGAGAAAATTTTCGTTGACAACCCTCAAAAATTATCGCAAAACCCGGTCCCCTCCATGGTAAACACATTCTTAGAAACCATTAAGCAGCAAGCGGAAGAAATCGGGCGGTTAAAGGCTCGCATCGAGGAATTAGAGAGAGAGAGGCCGGTCCCTGCCTATGCCCGTTCTACATCGAAGGAGACTGTAGATCTCTGAGACCTATGTCTAAGCATGACCTCCTTCGCTTGATCCACACCCAGTGCCACCTGAATTGACCTTTGGGATGTTCACTGTGGTACCCTCGGTGACCACCGGTATACCCTCCCTCCACTCGGCTTTAGCAGTTCCCCCCTCGCTTAACCGCTATAAATAAGCTAAAATGCTGATTTTACGCTATATTAATAATGTGGATTTGAAAAAGTAGGGGTTTCTACGTTCGCAACAAAACCCCGATTTTAACATTTCATTTTGAAGTAACGGTATTTTGCCCCTATCAGCTTTTTGCACCTCAACGGACTGAAACCTGTCCGTCCAAGTTTTGCAAAATGTCCGTCCAAGTTGTCCGCCCTTGTGTCCGTCCTCGCATGAAAATCGCCCTAAATCGAACTGTTCGGGCACAAAAATAGGGAACCGGCTGGCTCCCTTCTCTTATGGCGTTAATATGCCGTTATAATACCTTTAGAATCCTATCCGGATTATTCTCGACAACTATCCCCACGAGGACACGTTATAAGCGTTGACTGCTTGATACACGCCTTTTTAGTCATTACCATGCCTCCTCCGCTCAATCCGGCACGACGTAGGTAATCATACCCACAACCCACCTCATCAGGCGTTAAAACGGTAAATATGGCGGCTATTGAGCCAAAATATAGATCCCGGCGCTTGCCGATAAGATGCACATGTATCACTTTCACTGGTCCCATAGTCCTAATATTTCCTGCAAAATTACACAAATAACCGTTATATCAACCTTTTTGACTTTACAAAGTAACGAAACGGGCATAAAAATAACCGGCACACAACCGGCTCCACTACCCCATCATCCATCTTGATCAGCGGCTCAACCCGTCGAAACCCCGGTCAAAACTATTGCAAGCCCGGCGACAATCCCGATTAAACCATGCGCAGCCCTCGTGTAAACTTTTCGGCTCAAAAATTAAACCGAAATCCAATCCATGTTAACTTTCGGAACATTTCGTTTTCATGCACTCCACTCCCCTGCCCTCATCTAACCCTCTGAAATCAAAAGCATTTTACAAAATCACGCCGACCACATCAAGCAACGCTTCGTTCTGTGCCCCATACAGCAAGCGGCCATGGAAGCTGCTAAAAAGAAAAAAGAGGAAGAGCGTAAGGAGCGTGACAATCGCATCACTATTCTTCGAGCCATCGCACTGCGAATACCTCTCATGATGTTCGGGGCGAAAGTGGATGATGAAAATACCGGCATTACACTCGAAAACTTCACTCGCATTATTGATGATGGTTCATGGCGTGAATTTATGCCCCGTGGTGTCGATAAACCCATGTTCAACAAGTTCCGTAAATGTTTCAATGCAGCCATTTTCGTTGCCGCAGGCAAGCGGTATCGGCAATTAGCTCGCGAAGCAGACGAAATGTCAGTTGAGGACAGAATCGCCAGAATTACCGAAATTCACTCATATTTCCATAATCCTGATAAAGAAACCGTTCTTACCCCATGGAGAGTCGTAAACATGCAGCTTGGCGAAACTCTTGGCGGATACAACTTCTTTAATGAGCGCTATGATGGGCCTAATGAAGTAGAAGTACCCGGTGAAAACGGCTCTCTGTTTGATTATATTCCTACGAACCAACCGAGATATGTAGACCTCGGATTAACAACACAGGAGGTTTTTAACTCAGAGTCTAAGATTCTTGAAATCAATTCAAAAACCGGCTTGTATCCGTTATATGTCACATATTCTTTATATCGCCAGCGGTGTAAAGACTTCATAGAAGCAGGACTAATCGAAGATGAGAACAACTTCTCGGTAGAGGAAGAGCAGGTTATATGGGATGACATCATTCAAAACAATGTCTATGTAATCTGTAATACGCTGATGGCGCAGCGTATCACACTCCGTACCCTTCTTGGCTTCAGGTATTCCGATGACCTGAAAGGAAAGGGTATTAGCCACATTAAAGAAGAACATCTAATTGAACGTGCCCTTGAAGACAAGGACTCCTTGGTTAACGACTTACGAGCTACTGGGTTCTGGAACGGCACAAGAAGCAAGGAAGAAATGAAATTTAACGCAGTAGTAGGCAATCCACCTTACCAGGTTGTTGGAGGTGGCGGAGGCTCTAATGACGCATCCATATATCAGGAGTTTTGTGACATCTCATTCAAGGTGGCCCCCCTATATTCCAGTATGATTGTGCCATCTCGCTGGTATACAGGCGGTCGTGAGAATCTCGTAGGCGATTTTAGAAAGCACATGCTTCAGTCTGGACACGTCGTAAAAATGATATCCTTTGCTGACGCCAAAGACTTATTTGAAAATGCAGAAATTAAGGGGGGATGCTGTTTCTTCTTATATAGTCCCCGTCATAATGGACGATGTAACTATTCTTTAGTAAGAGGGTCTGATAAGCTTACTGTATCGACCGATTTAAGCCGTTTTGATATTTTTATAAGGGAACCTATTCTTGCAGACATTGTTCAAAAAGTCAAGAATAAGGCATCTGAAACTATAGAAGGAATGATATCTTCTGATACACCATTCGGAATTCCAACTAATCCAGAAGAGAGTGTCAAAAATCCATTTAAGGTTTATTCTGACTCCTTGGATGAACATGACACATTGCTATTCCTTATCAGAAAAGATGGACGTGGAACTGCGTATATTTCTCGGAGCTGTATATCTAAGAACTCTCAAGACATAGATAAGCCTAAGGTTCTTATACCCAAAGCTTATGGCGCAAGCGAGACATTCCCACATCAAATCATAGGAGTCCCAGAAATCGCACCTGCAAATTCAGTGTGTTCACAATCATACATTTATTGTTCATTTCAATCTGAAGAAGAAAGCTGGAAATTTTCCAAATATCTAAAAACTAAATTTTTGAGAGCATTAGTTTGTGCTTCAAAAGCTTCTCAGGATGCAATGAGCAAAGTTTATCGTTTTGTGCCTATGCAAGACTTCAAAACGAATAACGATATTGATTGGTCTTTGCCAATTTGTGAGATTGATAAACAATTATATCGGAAATATGGGCTTTCTGCGTCCGAGATTAATTTCATCGAAAAGATGATCAAACCAATGGAGTGATTATGCCTGATTCGTTATCTTCAAATAAGCACGACGATTTCGTCACATACCTGAGCAATGGGATACTCAGGAATCGCGGTATGTCAGAAATTGAAGGATGGGCGGATTTTGTTGAAACAGAATTGCCCGAATTCATACGTGCTTATTTTGACCGGTCATTCGGCAATGCCTATGAGCCTTATTCTACTGATCAGTTGGAAACCTATCGGCAGAAACTCAATAGCCATTCATCAGCAGCCTCAAGACGAAATGCAGAGTTTGGCGACAAATACTCTACAGCTCTAAAGTATTACAAAGGATTCCTTGAATCCAAATTATTTAAAGGCAAGGTAAAGATTAGCCGTATGGCTAATGAGTGTGCATCTTCTGCACAAGCCAAGGGAGATAAAGTCACGCGAAACCGTAAATCACAGATTGAAGATCCTCTTTGTCCGAGTGAAGACAGTTACGGCAAAAGCTATACCGAGGGAACCTTACAGCAGGTATCAATAACTCGACATGAGCGTAACGCCAAGCTACGCCAGGCTTGCCTTAAACATTATGGAGCCGTATGTCAAATATGCGGCATGGATTTTGAAAAAACTTACGGCCATATTGGCGCCGGATTTATAGAGGTGCATCACATTGTTCCAATATCGGATCAAGATGGAGAACATGATGTGAATCCCATCATCGATATGATACCGCTTTGCAGTAATTGTCATAGCATGATTCATCGAGGGGCCAATGGCTCGGTATTGACTCCGGATCAATTGCGTGAACTTATAGAAGCTAACAAATCAAATGGCTAAAATCACTGTCACTGAGAGCATAGAACGGCTGAATGAGTTTTACAACAGTCGTTTGAGAGCGTTGGACGTAACCGAACCTTACGTTTGGCGCCTTCATCTCAGTGCTGATGAATTCACGCAACTTCAGGCCGACTTGAAAAATTGCGCGGACAAATCAAAGTCATTACCTATCGAACTGCTTCAAAACCGATCGATTGCAACTGCTCTATTGGTTTATTTGGCCGAATGGTATCACCGGGAATACAATCCAGCAACTGGGACTCGCAAATGTGTTGTCGCAACCGATGCCGCGACCCTTAAGCTTGCGTGGGAAATTGCGGGCTTCCCGATTGATTGCTTTGTATATCGGACAGCCGGCGGCTCCTATCTATGGAAATATTCAACTTATGTACTGGGTGGCCTTGGCATAAACCATGAGCTTGGCAGAAATGATAATGGCAGGTTCCTGAAAGCCTTATGCCGTATTTATCACGGCGAAGATGATAATCTTCCTAATATAGACGACGCAAGTCGAGCCATCGCTTTTAAGGAATCGATTGCACAGGGTCATAGCCTATATTTATTCATAAAGGAAATTCTCAGCGGTAATTATAAATACTCTGAGACAAAGACGGATTCTCTGATTAAGGCGATAGTCGGAGCTTATGATGAGGTTATTCGTGCGAAATTCCGTTCAGAATGGATTATACAACCAGAGCCTGATACAGGGTCTATGACTCGTAAGCTCCGTTTATGGCTAAATCCCGAAGAAGTTGGCGGTCAGCAGCACGAATACCTTAGCTTCAGACATGTTAAACTTTGGGGAATAAACGATCCAGTCAATATAAAGTGGCTGTATGTCGGTATTAGATGGTTACATGGCAAATCTTTGATAAAGGACGTGGATAAACAACATCCACTAATTAGTTTCGTAAACTCAGGAAGTGATAATGGTTTCATCGCATGGCGCATAGAACGTTCTGTTATTGTTATGGATGTGCCGGCTTCTGATTTTAATCGATATGAAATCATTGCGTTCGACACCGAAGGGAACGAATGGTTAGCGCAGCGAGAAGAGTTCGCCCATTGGATGCAGCTTTGGAAACTTGATGAGTCCGTCAGTTGGTCAACAATCCGTAAAGATCAGAAACAGACTGCTGTAATATATGATTCACGATGCTTCGCGGATATAGATCCGGATTTATTATTGGCTTTCCGCAACGGCAGTCATAGATCTATAACACAATGGCGCTGGAATTATATCCCGGCTCAGATAGCAATTACAGATGAATCCTCGAAGGTGCATCTATTGTATAATCGTATGGGGTACGACCAGATATTTACACGCCTATACCGCAATACCATAAAGTATCATGACGGAAACAAGATAAGTATTCTGGTCGAAGATGATGATTACGGTGAAATTGAGGAAAAATATCCGGTTGTTTTTGGTCCGGCAGATGTTCTAATAAGCCACTTTGACACAACGAACGCAGACGAAGACTCGACAACGATAACAATAGCCGAGAATATTGAATATAAGCGCAATGGTAAATATGTGCCTTGGGATAAGACATCAAGCCCTTCTTATGGATTGATCAGCGTTCGAAGCATAGTCAAGGGAGAAGCGTTGTTGCTTCGTACCATTTATCTTCCCGAACCGATAGTAAGAGATCTTGATACGAATACCATACTTTACAAAGATATAGATGACAATCAATGCATCTATCATGATGAAATTCATCGTGATAAGAAGCCATTATCATCGACAGTAGCCATCCGTATCGGAGATGCAACAGTTCCGGTTTATAGGCCGGTAAAGTTAAAAGAGATTTATCTTGATGACATTATCATATCTTATATGGATGGTGATTCGATTGTGCGTATCCCTTATATATTGAAAGACAGATTACGCGTTTCATGCTTTTCCGAGCATGGATATTCCACTTATAGTTGCAATGCACTTTCTTCAATATACCCTCACATCGGGACTCAGAATATGGCAACTCGCGCAGCGTGGGAATCCGGTGAACAATGGGCGGCATCTATTCTTGACGCTAACGCTCCAGAATGGCTAAGCGTTTGTATTGGAGACAAACCGGACTCCGACAAGTATGGACTTTCATTCTTAAGATGGAATGTACTGAACAATGATGCACCTCAATCGGTGGAATATGATACGCAAATTAGCAAAGGTGATGTCTTATTCCAGGATATGAGCACCGTCACCGAACACCTGACAGATATTGCACCCAGATCTTTGCCCGTTCCACCATTTATGAGAGCCAAGGTCAACGTGCTGAACTGTTTCTTGATAGCCGAGAAATATAACATATACTTTGATGCTTTCCCAATCTTATCTAATATTGCCCATAATGGTCGCGTCTTAGACAAGATTGTCAAGCCGTTAATAGAACTCCGTAATGGGATGTTAACACAAAAGGACATCATAGCTTTAAAGCGGTTGATTGATGAATATCAGCTTGAACTTGATGACTTTGATATTAATTTGATAACGACTTAATACAATATATGAATTTCTCCAATCTATATCATGACAATAAGGACGCGGTAGTCAAGGCATTACAATCTATGTGGTGCTCTGAGGCGGACAATGCCAGCCAGACAAAATCAGCGGAAAGACTCCGTGAGATTCTGTCGGATCTCTTTGCGCCTAAGGATGCGTTCCCACTCGTACAATGCATGAACTCCTATGAGCCAGTGCATAGTGTCCCGGTGGAAAAAGCGAAAGAAATTGTCGGAGGTTTGTGGACAAGCAAATACAAGCCTTACGAGCATCAGTATTTGTCATGGAATACATTACTAAATGGGAAAGATGTTGATGGCAACCCCATGTCCATATGTGTAACAACAGGTACAGGTTCAGGTAAGACAGAGTGTTTTATGCTGCCTCTTGCCAAGGATTTGATGGATAATCAAATTTCAGGTCGAGTACAGGCGCTCTTCTTATATCCTTTAAATGCTCTGATGGAAGACCAGAAAGAGCGTCTTGAGGAACTCCTCGAAACTGTCGAGAATGTATCTGGTGTTCATCTAACCTATACTGTATACAATGGAGACCTTCCTGAGTACGAGCCAAAGCCTGATGATCATTCTGATGCGGCAGAAGTACTGAGACGACGAATATTAGAAGTGCGAGGCTGGGATGAAGAAAAGAAGGATTTCAAATTCAAACACCTGGTATACACACGAAAGCACGTTCGCAAAACTCCTCCCAACATATTGCTCACCAATCCGACAATGTTGGAGTATATACTTTTGAGAGGAGCGGACGCATCAATTATAGACCATGAAGCCAAGAGTTTGCGATGGATTGTCATTGATGAAACTCATACATATACGGGGGCTGGTGCTGCTGAAATGGCTATGTTGCTTAGACGGGTCATGCTTGCGTTTGGAGTCAGCGCTCATGATATTCGCTTTGCCACTTCATCAGCGACTTTCGGTAACGGTTCTGACCCTGAAAAAGAGAAACGGCAACTTAAAGAATTCATTTCTGGAATAACCGGCGTGTCAGCACATCAGGTAGCTCCAATAGGTGGTAAACGAATAGGAGAAGATAAAATTCCCAACAATGCCGATAAGCCTCGGTGGGAAATGATATTCCACAAGGACTATGTAAAACTTGATGAGTTATTTCCAGATAAAAACGAGACTATTGAGGAAAAACTGGCAAAACTTGATGAGATGTGTACCCGTGTTCCTAATGATGCCTCGGGTAATCCCATCATGAAAGTTAAGGTACACTATTTTTATAGAGTACCTAACAACGGTCTATATGTCAAACTTACGGAACATTCGGACGGAGCTTTCAAGATCTACACACAATCCTCTGCTAATCTGGATGAGAAGCACGTTCCATTAATTGAACTTAGCCGTTGCAAACACTGCGGCGAGTTTGTGGCGCTTACTCGTCTTAACACTAATCCGGGAGAAGATGGTGGCAAGTATGAACCAATGGAACCGAATGATAGCGATATGTTTGATATTGAAGAAGCAGAAGGCGAGGATTCAATGATGCAGTATGCCGTTGTCGGACTTTCTAATTCTGCAAGCCTGGATGGCGATTGTAACGCGGCGATGAGGGCAGAAGGAGACCGTCTTGTGCCATATCTCGACGGACAACTGGTAGAAAATGACTGGCATCTTGTCGTAAATACCCATAACAAATGTCCGTACTGCAATTCTAAGCTAACGCGCAAGAAAACTACAGAGGGAGAGGAAGCGGCATCTGATATTCCGACAGACGAAAATCATACTTATCTACAGAAGTTCCGCGCTTCATCTGAATTTATCTCAAGAGTACTTGCTCCATCGATCCTCGATCATCTGGAGAAATTCGAGCCAAAACAAGGTGAGCTCCTCTTACATGATGGACAACAGTATATAAGTTTTGCTGACAGCCGCCAGATGGCGGCAAAGTCAACTCTGAAACAAAATCTTGAGCAGGAGCGCTTATGGGTTTTCAGCACCATCTATCATGAGCTGTGCATACGTAAGGCCAAGGCGGCAAAGAACCTTAAGGCGGCCAATGATTTTCGGAGGATGATGAGAAACCCTGATATTTCTGACGATGAATATGATAAATTGATTGTAAAATACAATCAACTAAAACGACAAGCAAATTCTGCTTTAAGCTGGATGGAAGTTGCCTCGCTTCTTAAAAATAACAAGTATTGCGAGACATTCTGCCGTCAGTTTGTCAACAGAGCTGCTGACAGTGAGGAACTAACAGATGATGGAAATCTGGCTGAAGGTGTGATTGACAAATATGTTCACTCGATAATGGTGTCTCTACTTGCCATTCGTCCTGCTTCTATGTCGGCTCCGGAAACGTTAGGATTGTTCCATGCATATTATCCGCAGATAAAAGATCTGAAACTGCCGGAAGCTGTAAATGGGTTTAATGCAATATTTACTAATCCAGAAAACGAGATAAGTGACAAGGATTGGCGAGATCTCATTGAGGTATTCATGGACTACACCGTGCGTTCCAATCAATCCTACTTCTTAAAATTGCCCAATGGATCAAAGCTCGACATATTCGCTTGTCAGAGATTCGCATCAGAGAAGCCTCATCGTCGTCCTGTAAAGAAACCGACAATTGAGGAAAATAGAGTATCTCAATCTCGTATAGCTCGTTATCTCTATGAACTGATTCGCCGAGATAATTCAGGCATGAAGGATTCTGAAATCAACAGGAAGTATTTCAGAGAAATCAATTCGATGGTTGACGCTCTTTGGGATACTCTTACTAATCCGGATAACAAACTTCTTGAAGAAGGCGTCCATTATGACACCGATAAAGAGCAGTTTGTGAAAGATAGAGGTGAAAATATCCGTTTCAATCTTGCAAACCTATCGTTCCGCCTATATGAGGATGTCTATCTCTGTGATACCAATATTGATGATTCCGGTCATCATGCTGTTTGCCTACGTCCTACAGAGACGAATTTCAAAGGGCTTTCACCCTATTTGATAGGAACTAAGGTCGTGTCACTAAGAGAGGATCTTCATGAGAAATGGGATCCATTCCCATACTCTCAGTATGAAGACCAAATAACCCCTGAACTTGTAAATTCATGGGCGCAAGAGAATCGGACACTGCTCTGGAAAAATAATATTTGGGGTAAGAATGGAGTCTTCTCACTTCGCCTTACAGATTTACACGTAAGGCCCAATCTATTTATACAGGCAGAACATACCGCTCAAGTGGATAAGAGTGTTTCTCGAATGCTTCAAAAAGATTTTAAGAAGCATAAGGTTAATATTCTTGCTTGCTCTACAACCATGGAAATGGGTGTAGACCTCGGAAATCTTGAGGTCGTAATGCTAAGCAGCGTCCCGCCACAACCTGCGAATTATAAGCAACGCGCCGGTCGAAGCGGCCGAAACAATCGTGTAACCAGTGCTTGTATCACTTTATGTGGAAGTGACGCCATAGGTCTGAGAACCGTTAAGGCTCCGCTTGAAACCATTATTAATCGGCCCGTGAAGGTGCCTCAGGTCGACTTGCGAAGCCCACAGGTCGTTCAACGTCATGTAAATTCCTATTTAATCCGAGCTTTCGGCGTTTTTTCCGCAGGTGACGATGGAGGTAAATTGACGCAGATGGTTCTTAACTATTATACTCGATATACACTTCAAAAGCAATCTGGTCGTAGAGACATCGTTGATGTGAACGGTGAGATAAAAGCTCCAACCGCAAAATTAGGCGATGAGACAGGTACACAATATGCCGCTTTCAATGCGGCATGTAGTCAGGCTCTTTCCTCCGAGATAGTTTCCGATTTGGAACAACTGTTGGACGGAACTGTCTTTGAAGGGAAAGTCCTCTATGTGGTCGGACAAGCCCGAGAGAACAACAATGAACGTTGTTATCAGGAACTCAACACTCGTCTTGAGGACATCAAGCTGGCGTTTGAGGGTACAAATCCGACAGAAGAGAGATTCCAGAATAAACTGAGAATACAGTATCTCGAGATTCTCACTCAGCGACTTCTTGATTTTTGGGCTACAAGCCGTTTCACGCCTAATGCCAACATGCCTGTAAATGTGCTCACTCTCGATCTCAGTACAAGCACAAAATCCAGCTTCCTTTCTTCCAAAATATCATCGAATCCATCCTATGGGTTACGTGAGGCAATAGCTCAATATGCCCCTGGCAATTCTGTCGTTGTTGACGGCGTTGCATATATTGTACGTGGCATTGAGACTCATGATCTCTATAAAGGAATCTCAACTTACAAAAAGATTTATCGCAATAATGATAAATGTGTAGTTGATGATCCAAGTATCGATAGCCCAATACCGTGGGAAGTTAACGGAAGACACTACGTAGAACTTGTCCAGCCGGTATCATTCCTTCCAGATAAGAGTGAAGATAAAAGCCGCATTATTGATAATAATCGGTTTACTCGTGTAAGCGCGCAGCTCATTGACACAATGGACTGGACTAACAACGTGACGGAGCCACATCTTTTCTCTGTAAGAAGTAATCGTGAGTCTGGTAATGCCAAAATTCTCTATTATAACGAGGGCAGCGGTTTTGGATATTGCTATTGTACCAGATGCGGGCGAATGGTTCTCGAAGAGAGACAGGCTCGTGGTGAAAGTACAATTGATGATCTGCCATTGGATATGAATACCGTAATACCCAAAAAGAAGGAGGGAGAAACGGAAAGGGGTCCATTGTACCACCGAGCCATCCATGGCAAAATGGTCGGTAAAGCATGCCGGGGTTCAAATGATAAAAATTATATTCGAAGGAATATGATTATCGGAGATCTTGTGCAAACTGACTATGCCGAGATAAGGATTCGACACAAGGGAGCAAATTCATGGATAAACAACCGTAGTGGAGAATTGAATTTGCTCTATACGTTAGGGATTGTTTTTACTCGCTCACTTCTTGAAAAACTTGGCAAAGAGACCGGCGCAGTCGATTTTGCTATCATGCCCAACGGTCATATATGTATCTTCGATACGAATCCCGGTGGTGCCGGGTATGCCTTACAGATGACAAGTGTGCCTCTGATGAAAGATATCATCGAGTCGTCTAAAGGAATGCTACTTGCTGCTAAAGCCGCAAAAACAAAAGATGCGCTCCTTGATAAGTATACTTTACGGTATATGCGTTATGTTGATATTCAAGCAGCTCTTGACTGGATACAGGAAGAAGAAGAATCCAGAGGAGTATTGCCGGCAGAGATTGCATCTGTTTCAAATCATTCTTCTGAGACTGATATAGTATCAATGGAACGCGATTTCGCTGCCACAGCGGGTGAAGTTGTGTTGTTTACTAACAATAACTACTCTAAGTGGAACTATGATGATGTAAATGACCCAAGTCAGGGTTGGTCAGGTAATTATTTGGATATATTCAACAAAAAAGGTAAATCAATGACCACATTCTGTGTGGCGACGAATTTTGAAGAGAATATACCGGAACCGGCCCTTGAAACCCTGCGCTCAATCAAGAAAGGTTGGGTAAAGGAAGTGGTTCAAATCCCTAATCCATATGCAACTCAAGGGGTATATCCTATTGCTTATATAAAAGCGTCACAGATTTTGTATTTCACAAACAATGTTGAAAATTCAGTACTCAACAATGTCTGGGGAAATCAAACATTATACTGTGCAAAAGTTGCAGACCTCTGTTTGGATGCTACTGCAATAGATTGCAGTGAACCGGCTGAGACAAAAACAAAAGTATTTTTCCTTGATGGTGATGAACACAAGAATATCAAGTCAAATCAGCTTGGCTTAGTTGTCGCTAACGAAGCATCCGCAATAATTGATAAGTTTATCAACTATTGCAAAACAGTGGACGATGAGCTTGTAATAAAGTATCAGGACGAACATCTGAAGAGTATTATGGGGATGGTTATTACCCTTCAGACGATAGAGTATTTTATCAAGCGTATAGATAAGAATTTCAAGATTGAATTCGCTCTTGAACGCTATTCAAATATTGAGCGCAGAGGAAGTATTACAGCTAATCTGAAAGATAATGCTGAACGTGATATGATACTTGACGATCTTTGTCGAGGATGGCTGTATAAACTCGAAAACGAGGATCACATCAACGGCTCCTTGAAGACAATTAAATCCCAGTCGCCCGGAGTTCTTTCCCATTGGCGCGAACTGTCGTTCAAGTGCGGGAATATGCGGTTGGTAATCTATCCTGACGGAGGATTGGCAAATGGTTGGTATATAGACACCGTTTCCGCCTCAATGCGATATACGCCTGAAAATACTGACACAAATACGGTCATTCCGCTACGGCGTGAACAAGTAATAAAGTTCGATGTGGACCTGGAATATTAACCAAATTAGGCAGATTGGATAAATCGTATTCAATCTGCCTGGATAACATATATATCTATGAGTTACGAAGCTCTTGGATTTATGAACAGATTGCCACAGGATTTCGTTAAGGAACCCTATGTATGGCGTTTGCGTCTTTCACGAAAAGAGTTTTTAGCTCTTGAAATGTGGGTCAAGAACAACGTTATTAAAGACAGGAGTTGCGAAAGTTTGCTCTTCAGCCAAAAGACGGCGTTGGCTACGATTATATATATTGCCGAATGGTATAAACGAGAATATACTAATGATGGTAATAGAGAGTGTCATTCGTTCATCTTAAGGGATGGGACCGATTGCCTTGGGACTTCGGAGGTTAAACAGATATGGGAGTTATCCGGTATATCAATGGACACCTATCTGTATAGCTCTGAGAAAAATCGACAATGGCTTAGGTCTATCTATTCATTTGGAGGCCTTGCTGTAAAAGATGTCCTTAAGAAGAAACAGCGTTCTTCCCTGAAAAAGTTATGTAGCATCTATCATGGAGATGACGAGCTTGAAAGTCTTACGAGTGGAGATTTTTCAACTGCTGCATTTCAAAAGTCATTTGCACTGAAGCACAGCATTTATAATTATATCAGGTCTATCCTAAAGGGTGAATTTATTGATGAAGATCCTCAGATCCAGGCTTTAATTACGGCTATTCGCGAAGCTGATGAGCAAGTTACAGATACAAAAAAATTCAGGGTAGAGTGGATCGTTAATTTCCCCCCAGAATCAGCTACAATGACTCGAAGGCTTAGACTTGCTCTTAAGCCAGAGAAGCAATGGATTAGAACCGAAAAGAATCTTTCATTACATCCATACATTAGTCATGAGCGATTAAGAAGATGGGGTATGAGTTCTCCTGAAGAATGTTCTTGGCTATATGTTGGTATAAGATGGTTTGAAGGCAATAAGGTCGTCAAGGATCTTGATTACAGGCATCCAATTGTGGCTTTTTCCAATAGTGGGAATCGAGCTCAATTTGTTTCGTGGGGTATTGAAAGAGGCGTAATTACTCGTGATGTACCTATAGAGAACATAACCCGATTCGAGATTATTATGTATTACTTCGTAAACGGGAAGCACCATAAACCAGAAGAAATTAAAATTCAAAATGAGTCCATCAAGGATTATATGCAACTTTGGAGAATTTCTTTATGGAAGGATGACTGGTCTACTGCTCGAAAAAGCAATCATGCCACAGCTGTAATATACAATAAAAACCGTTATCTGGATGGTAATGAACCGGACTCAGTGCGTGCTTTCCGTGATTATGACGCTAATAAAGGAGACGAATGGAGCTGGAAATATATCAACAGTTCCGTGTGTCTGCTTGGAGGAAGAAAGCCTGAGATACTGAGAAACTATCAAGGGGACAATTCCATCTACACTAAATTATACCAAGACCTTATCCAGTATAACAAGTCCATCGGGAATTATAGTGGTACAGTATCTGTTCTGATGGATGATGAATTACGGGAATTACCTGTTATATTTGGTAGAGATGACATCCTTATAGCAAAAGATGAAACAGAGCCACAGAATCTCAGCAATTGGGAGATGGAAGAAAACTTCCTGATCGCATCTGAAAAAATGGAGTTGATAACCGCCCCTTCTGTAAGATTTGCTAACGCAGAAGGAAGTTACTATGATTGGGATGAAAATCACACTCCTGATTACGGTATTGTTTTGTTGAAAGTCCTTGTTAAAGGCCTCTGGAAAAATGTTGAGATGCTCTTTTTAAAAGGACCGATTAAACGCAATCTCCGCAGTCGTTGGATTGAATATTTTGATCTCAATGGCATTCATTTTATAGTTCCTGATATAGATGTAAACAATAGGCCAACTATACCTATTGACATTGATATTTTTCAAAATGGCTTATATGGTTTTGCTACCATAGAGGTTATTCGTCCCATTTCAAACATGGAAGTTTTTCTCGATGAAATTAAATGCCTCGAAGGAAATCCGGTTTATATTCCGTCAATACTGAAAGATAGAATTTCAATAAGAATTTTTGACTACGGCGGGTATAGAACCTTTGATTGTAAGGAGCTACCTTCATTATTCAATTTATCGGAAATAGCCAATCGAGGGGATTCCAAACTCTTAGAGTATTGGAATGAGGGCAAGAACAAACATAGTTGGAAAGCTTCAGACTTAAATGAAAAAGCTCCGAGCGACCTATTCTTATATTTTGGTGATTCAGATTCATTAGAAAAGGCCGGTTTACGATTCATAAAATGGGATTGGACGACTGATTATGATGAGACAGATCTTCCATATTCGACTTTTATTGAAGGAGATGATCTCAAACCAACCGAAGTGCTTTTCCAAGACCTTCGTAAGCCTTTAGCTCGTATTGTAAATATTTACAGGCAAAGGAAAACCGTTGTAAATGTAGAGTCTCCTAAGACTGATAAAAAGATCACAAAGAAGGCCTCAAAGGAAAAAGAACAACAAACACAAGAAAAGCGCAAGAATGAAATTGTAAATTCTTTTCTGATTGCAGCTCATTATGGCATTTACTTTGAGACTCTTCCCCCTTTACGTAAATTTCTACGTCGATGCAAGAAATTGTCTGGCACTCTATATAAAGAATTGCTGATCCCATTATTTGAAAAAAGAGAGGGCACTTTTAAAGATTCAGACAAAATAAATATACACCGAATGTTAGATGAATTTGGAATTAACATGGAAGTAGATTTGGAACAATCATCAGAACAGATTATCCGTGCATTTAAGAGACTGTCGAAAAAATGAAACGCATCAATGAAAGCATATAAAGACGTAACATTCGACGACCATATATGATACCTGAAGAAAACAAAGAAATAGAGGCGAACTATAAGCGATATATACTCGAACGTCCACATATTGTAATATTGGGTGCTGGAGCGACTATGGCAGCAATTCCCAATGGTGATAAAAATGGCAAGCGTTGCTCCGTTATGAAGGGTTTTATTGAAAATATGGGGCTATCTGACCTGTTAAAGAGAGTTACCGTAAATACAGATAGTGATAATTTAGAAGAGATTTTGTCTGAATTGGAATCAAGGCCTGAATGCCAGAGACTAGTAACAGAACTGGAAAACAGGATTATATCCAATTTTTCTGAGTTTGAAATACCTGATGAACTGACGGTTTATGATTATCTTCTTTTGTCGTTACGAAGCAAGGACTACATATTTTCATTCAATTGGGATGACCTAATTCTTCAAGCATATCAACGGGCTTGGGAAATTACCCATGATTTGCCTCAACTCGTATTCCTGCATGGAAATATTGGCGTAGGGAGATGTCCATCATGTAACGCAGTGGAATCTCTGAGAAATGAGAATTGTAGGAAATGTGGACACGAACTCGTTCGCCCTAAAATTTTATTTCCAATCAAAGAGAAGAACTATAAGGACGATCCTTATATCAAGAACTGTTGGGATGGATTTCTTGATCTGTTAAGTCGAGCAACCATCTTAACAATATTCGGCTATAGTGCTCCCCAAAGTGATGTAATGGCTATTGAGGCGATGCAGAAAGCATTTTCATCAACATTCCGAAGACTTGATCAAATTGAAGTAATAGACCTAAAAAGTGAACAGGAACTTTGGGATACTTGGGGTGAATTTATAAGACCCACGAATGATCATTTCAAAATATGTCGTTCTTTCTTTGATAGCATTTTGTCGGAGTTTCCAAGACGTTCCATTGAAGGTTATTGGAAACGGAATTTTAATGGTTGGTGGGGAACTTCTTCTATTCAACTTAAAAATGGAATGTCTTTCGATGATTTAGTGCGTTTATTGCACCCACTAACTATTGATGAGAAATTGGAGAATTTTAATGTTTTATGAAAATCATAAGTTGGAACGTTAACGGCCTTCAAGCCAGATTGGAAGGTGTAAATAGACTTGTTGAGAAATACAAGCCGGATTTGATGTGCTTCCAAAAGGTTCGTAAGAAAGGTGCATTTCTTACGCAAATTCCCGGCTACATTGGGTGGCTCGGAATAATGGATGACGGACTCTTCGGAGGCGTGAGTACATATATTCGTCAAGGATTCCCATTCGAGTTTGAAGCCCAACGCAATGATATGCCAGAATGGTTGATGAATACAGGCTGCCTCAACGTGATAAGATTTGACCAGTTCATTCTAGTCAATACATATTTCCCGTATTCCAATACAGCCGACGAGAAATGGATACAGATTAGGAGACAATGGGATTATGAACTCCATGATTATCTGGTAAAACTCTCCAATGAGAAACTTATGATTGTCTGTGGAGACATGAATATTGTAGCCACCGATAAAGACGCTTGGGACGGAGTGTCCATAAAGAATGCAGGCTGCTATTTCCCGTGGGAACATAAGAACTTCGATAGCATGATGAGAGCCGCAGGACTAGTGGACTCGTACCGTGTTCTACATCCGGATGGCTCAGATTTCTCATACTTCTATCAGAACAAGCCGGAATATCGTTTGCTAAATCAAGGCTTTCGCATTGACTATTTCATGGCGAGCGAAGACTTGCTCCCATATCTTAGAAAATCTGAGATTCTGACTGATGTAACAGAAACTACCAACAGTCCATTGCTAATAGAAATTTGTTTATCTGTATAGATTGTTAATATAGGATAGAAATGGAATATTATAATATATTTGAGGAAAACGAACGTGGTTCCTACACTCCTGGATTCTTTCAAATGAAGTTATCCTTCCCCTTTAATACAAATGCTCTTTCTTCTTTGTCGTTACAAAATCTGGGAACATTCGCACATGAGTATATCCATTATCTACAAAATACTTCCACTCCTTTTGGACTCTGGCAAGCGATAGTATATTATCAGAGTATAGGAGATTTTTTCTCATATATTCAAAAGAATCATCTTAATTCAAAGCCAATAGATGGTTATGTCCCAACAGCTTTCATCACTCGATTGATGAAATTAGAAAACGAAGCTTCTGGTTATCGTGGGTTCTTGGAGGTTGACAATAATGAACCCTTAATTTATAGTCGAGGTAATGAGGAAGTTGGTGGTAAAAACGTGGAAAGAATTTCAATCTCATTCAAAGATATTCATGGATGTAGTCAAAAAATCATACTTGGAGCAAATATAATAAAAGAAAGTATGGCTGCCATGGTACAAGAGATAATAGATCCAGCATCTAAAGATACTCACGTGTCCATCCCGTACCATGTCGTTTCACGGCTCGCGGCACGTTATGCACCAAATATTGCCGATGATAATAAAAAACTCATTACTTTATGTTTTATTAGCCTTCATACTCTTGCGCCCGGTATAAAGTTGATTGATTACATGTCTTATGCCAATGAGCATCCTACTGCTGATATACTCTCAATTTTTGAACATTTTCTTGAGGACTCTAAAGTTCGCAAAAATAATGGTCAAGTAATGACAGTTGAGCAATTGGGCGATGATATTGCACATGCTGTTAAAGATGTACTGCAAAATTTCATATATGGAAAAGATTCAGAGCAAAGATTGCAGTATCTTGCAGAGATAATTGATCGCGTGAAAATCTCAACAGGAATGATTCCTTTATTGAGACTATTAATCGAGAATGACATAGACGTGACGTTAATTGAAAAAGCAGTAGAAGCTTGTGGGACACCAGTCATCTGGAATGAATTTGGAGATCTAAGCATACCAAATACTGTTAACGATGAGACTTCAAGTGAAAAACCTGATTTTGAAATAATGGCATTGATAACAAGTCAAGCACTATATAAATATTTGGCAAATCCAGAGACAGTTGTTTGTCCTATGATACAATTTTGTCAGAGTGTTATCTCTCAAGACCTAAAATATGAATGCTATGATACTCCATGGCAAGGCATAGATTGTCCTATTACTCCAATTTCTAAGTTAATTGGGCTGGGATAAAACATCTTTATAACAGATGCAACATACTGAATATTCTATAATTATGTCATCTTTGCTGATAATTGTAAATTGGCAACTCATAATTATGCTTTCGGGAAATGGAATGCCATGATTTCTAAGAACACTTTCTGCTCCAAATCAGTCGGCAAATGAAACATATAGCTGAAAGATGATTGTTCTCTTTTGCCCTTGTAAGAAGCAAAATATTTATGCTTGGGAGCTTCCTGTTTTATTGTCTCCAATACGGAGTTAAATTCGTTCCCGGCAACAAAAAACATTAGAGCGACTTTTGAGTCTCGTACCGTCAAGTATCTATCAAATAACTGGTCAATAGCTTCACCGAAAGCCTTGGGTCCATGCCAAATTTTACATTCAGCAATAAAGAGGTTGGCGTTTGTAGCAGAGTCCTTTAAGCATATATCCGTTTTACCTCCGAAGTTAAATGTTTCGCCTGTTACGGTTGCAGAATCATAACGATCTTCAAGACGGAATATAAACAAGTCACGCAGAGCCTCTTCGTCTTTGTTTATGTATGTACTCGGTTTACGTTCCATTGCCTGCCCTGCACGGTAAAGCGTTTGGAGTATATCCACATACATCCTATCGTCCATAGATGGATATGGTTTGTATTCCTGCCTTTTTACTCCCGGATGAGGAACTTGTTTTTTCTTTACTGTCGGAACGGGTACTTTGTATGGAACATCGTTAGGGCTGACGTTTATCGCACGGAAGAAAGCATTTTCCGATAGGCATTGATTCTTACGTTTTTGGAATTCTGCTGAGGCTCTTGACCGCAAATTGGAGTTAAACCGCTCTACTTCTGGATTTATTGTCAATAACGGCCCTATCTCATTGTTGAAGGCGTTGACTTTATCTCTGTTAAATTGTTCGGAATCATTATCCCAACATTCATATGTCAGTATAAGCCTCCCTGTGCTTTCATCAACGTGGATTTGTTTTGCAGAAGCACCTCCGATTGTGAATGTATTTGGTCGAACAAAAAACAATACCGCGTCGCCCTCGAAAGGATAAGATACTTTTATCTCATACCCCTCGTAAACCACTCTGGAATTTTGTCTGTATCCGTACATCGCCGCGGTATATGGATCACATTGCATCTCTCTTTGGATTTTTCGAGGTTCTCGAATTTCTTCCATATCGCGATATACCTTGATAGGAGTAAGACTGAACTTATTTTCAAGGTAGTCGATGTATTCATCTTCATTGATATTCAATACTTCGCTCTTAGACAGTCTGGCTATTTCTTGCGCCATCTGCCTTATTCGGTCTTCAAAAAACTCTGATCTGCTGTCGTATGTTTTATGCATAATCAATCCCAGTCATTAAGAGATTCTATATATCGGTCAACATCAAGTATGGTTACATATTTACTGCGTTTCTCCTGACATTCAGCGCAGTTGCAGGTGTTTGATTGAATATGGATGGTTTCGACCTTAGACTGTTCCTCTTCGTTTTCTTCTTCCATAATCACTTTGCGACCTCGTTCTTGAAGGAGTTGGCGGGTTTGAACGCCGGGATGTTGTGAGCCGGGATAATGAGAGTAGTATTCTTGCTGATGTTGCGGGCGGTTTTCTCGGCACGGGTTTTTACGATGAATGAGCCGAAGCCGCGAAGATAAACGTTCTCGCCGTGTGCGAGACTGTCCTTCACCACGCACATGAATTGTTCTACCACTGAGAGAACGGTAGGCTTGTCGATGCCGGTCGTTTTAGCTATCTCGTTAACTATATCTGCTTTAGTCATTTTATCTTGAAATTGATAAGTTTATAGATTACAAAATTACTAAAAATCCGTGGATTTCGGAACGAATGGCATTCCCAACGCCGCCTTTTGGCGGCTCAAATTTTTGGCAAATTGAAGGCGATGGAGCATCACGCTTCACCGCCTTCCTATTATTGTGCTGTTAGAGTATTATATTGAACAAATAGCCTGATATTACAGCAGTGAGGAATATGACGGCGACAATCATGGCGACAAGTTTCTTCTTGAAGATACTTGCGAGCATCGACATTTCAGGAATTGCCATGCCGGCGCCACCTATAACAAGTGCTATGACGGCACCTATGCTCATGCCTTTACCCATCAATGCCACGCCGATAGGAATTGCAGTCTCTGCCCGGATATACAAAGGTACACCTATGATGGCAGCGACAGGCACTGCAAGAGGATTGTCAGGTCCTGCGATTTTCAATACCCAATCACTCGGCATATATCCGTATATCACCGCTCCTAATGCAACGCCGATGATTAGATACCAGATAATCGGGCGAAGTGTGTCCCAACCGGCTCGAAGTGACAATGCGATTTTCTGACTCCACGGAAGTTGTTTCCTGTCTATCGAACCTTCGTCAGCTGAACAACAGGACTGCTTTTTCAATCTTACGTTCTTTACATATTTCTGCGCATCGACCTTTTGCAGTCCCCAGCCGAAGAACACCGCACAGAGGAAGGCAATAGCCACATAAATCAACATAGCCTTGATTCCGACCAGTGCGCCAAGCATCGCTATTATTATGGGATTCAGTAACGGGGAGGCTATTAGAAACGACATAGTGGCTCCAAATGGCACGCCTGCATTTAAGAATCCGACCGTCATAGGCAGGGTGGAACAGGCGCAGAATGGTGTTAGCGCACCGAAACCCGCAGCAATCACGTTGCCGAAAAATCCAGCCTTTTCAATCTTCTTGCTGATTTTTTCCTGCGGAATATACATCAGGATGATTTCAACAATCGCCGTAATCACGATGAACAATACAACAAGTTCAACCGTGATGTAGCAGAAATACCAAAGCGTATCGAGTAAAGTGTTCATTTCTGACTACCCTTATAAAATGCTTCAAACCGTTTTGCTATCTCATTGCGTACACGTCGGAACTCGCTCATGATATACTCCTCGGAACCGACAGCGTCGGAAGGATCATCGAATCCGATATGAATACGATGCTTTACGTTACCGGCAAAAGCCGGACAGCTTTCATTAGCTCCTCCGCACACAGTTATGACATAATCCCACGATTCGTTGAGATATTCACCGACATTGTGCGGTGTATGTCCGCTTATGTCGATGCCTATTTCCTTCATAACCTCCACGGCGCGAGGATTGACCTTTTCCGCAGGCTTAGTTCCGGCGGAAAGCACTTCAATCTCAGAATCAAGCGACTGGAGAACGCCATGCGCCATCTGACTGCGGCAACTGTTGCCGGTGCATAATATCAAAACTTTCATTCGCAGTTCATTTAGAAGAAATATCCGTAAACCCATCCGGAGATGGTTGCCATGACGATAACAAGAGCGACATATATAACCGTCTTTTTCGTTCCCATCACGCTACGGATGACGAGCATATTGGGAAGTGACAGCGAGGGACCGGCAAGCAGAAGGGCAAGAGCCGGGCCTTTGCCCATACCGGAAGCGAGCAATCCCTGAATAATAGGCACCTCGGTAAGTGTTGCGAAATACATGAAGGCTCCCGTGAAACTCGCAAAGAAATTCGACAGCAGCGAATTGCCACCGACAGCCCATTCAACCCAACTGTTGGGAATGATGCCGGGCAACTCTATTCCGTCATGAGTCGAACCCAACAGAAATCCCGCCGTCAGTACGCCCACTGCAAGCAACGGCAATATCAGCTTGGCGAATCCCCACGAAGACAATGCCCACTCGCGGTTCTCATCATCGTTTTTGTCACATAACAACACAATGGCAAGCACGACGACGGAAACAACCATCGGCACAAGCGGCGCAAGTTTTGCGTCGGGAATGAAAACATTGGCGAGGAAGGCAGATATTGCCACTGCGATAGCGCCGAGGATAATCCACCGAGCTTTCAGATGGAGTATTTTCACAAGTATTACGCATAACGCTATGGCGAGTGCGGAAGTAATCCACCATTTGGCATTGTAGATCGCGGCCCATATTCCGCGGTCGATTGCAGCCGGAGCGCCCCAGTTGGCAAACACGAGGATTGCGACAAGGGTAAAGAAGAAAACTGCCGTCTGCCAAAGCGGGCGTTTTTCGGGAGGCGGCACGATGTTCATCTGCTCCACTTCCTTGTCCCGCTCCTCCTTACGGAAGATGAACGACATTACAAGGCCGATCACCACCGCAAACGTTACTGCGCCGATGATACGTGCAAGGCCCATTTCCAGTCCGAGGATACGGGCTGTGAGGATAATGGACAGGATGCTGATGGCGGGGCCGGAATACAGGAACGCTATCGCCGGACCGAGACCCGCGCCACGTTTGTATATACTGGTAAACAACGGGAGAATGGTACAGGAACACACCGCGAGAATACCACCGGAAACCGATGCTACGGTGTATGATACCCATTTCCTGGCGTTTGCTCCGAAATACTTAAGCACGGCACCCTGACTCACGAACACAGCAATCACACCGGCGATGAAAAATGCCGGGAGAAGGCAGAGAACGATATGCTCACGGGCGTACCATTTGGCGAGGTCAAGGGTCGAGTGTATCGCCGTCATCAGCGTGTCGCTGTTGACAGGCAGAAAGAATGCTGTCAAGAATATGACAACGGTCCAAATCAGAAACTTGATTTCCTTTCGCGTTTCCATATCAGTCTCCGGTTGTTAAAGTTCAGATGCCGAGAACCTTTTTCACTTCGTCAGCCGAGGGAACATGTCCCTTGATTTTGACGGTGCCGTCAACGACTACGGCAGGAGTCGCCATGATGTTGTATCTCATCATCTCGGCAATGTCCTCGATTTTGGAGAGCCTGACATCGAGATTGTTTTCGCTGATGACACGTTCCACCACCTTGTAGGTCTCCTTGCACTTGGCGCAGCCGGGACCGAGGACAAGAACTTCGCTTACCTTAGTGCCGGACGCGGTTGCACAGCATGTTGTCTCTGTGGACTCGACAGATTCTTCAGAGCATCCGCATGAAGGGGCGGGCTTTATATCGTCATCGACGATTATGTTGCTGTTGCAGCAGCATGAGCTTTTCTTTTTGGGCGCGAAGAGCGTCGACCAGAAACCTTTCTTTTCTTTTTTATCCATATTCTTGTTATTTACAGATTATAAAATTCTTAGAGATACATCATTACGCAGTAGTATATTCCTACGGCGATGAAAATGATACCGACAATAATGTTGAGCCATTTCTGGATTATGCGTAGTTTGCCGTAAAACTCGCCGACTTTCTCAACACTAAAAGCGAGAATCCACGCAACCGCAAGCACCGGGAGGGCTGTGGCGACTGCAAAAAGGACGGGCAATAGCCAGCCTGCGCTTGCAGTTACAGACATAGGAATGAGCATACCGAAATACAGCACTCCGCTTGTAGGACAGAAAGCCATTGCGAAAAGGATGCCGAGCATCAAAGCTCCCCATCCCCCTTTTCGTGCAAGACCTTCGCCGTTTCCACCGAAACCGAACTGAGGCAGGTTGAGCTTATGACCTGTCAGCATGAAAAGTCCGATAAGCAATAGCAATGGTCCGATAAGCAATTCACCCCATTTGCCTATGGCTTTCTGTATGCCGAAAACACTTGCCCCCTCTTTAAGTATCGAGATCAGCACGATACCGAGGACTGTGTAGGCTATGATACGCCCGACGGTATAGAGCACTCCGTTTCTGAATATGCGGTTACGGTTCTCTATGTCCTTGCTGATATAGCCTATTGCGGCGATATTTGTGGCAAGCGGACACGGCGAAATAGCCGTGAGCAATCCCAAAAGGAAGGCAGTCAAAGCCGGGGCCGTGCTATTGTCGAGCAGTGTCTGTAACCAGTCCATTATTTCAGGGATTGACGGATTTTTTCAGCAAGAGTTTTCTTGAACGCATCCGGGTTCTTGCGGGCATTGCCGAAGGCGAATTCAGTCATATTGTCACGTGTTTCTTTCCCTCCTTTCCATTTATTGACAAAGAGAGACGACCAAGTCACTTCGTATCTATCGGCAACCTTTTCTCCATCCGGAGTAGATATATCCACGATTTTGAATACGACCTTGCCGCTTTTCAGTTCATTGGCAAACATCGAATTGAGAACTTCGCGGGTATTCTTCTCGATTGCCATGCAGGTGGCACAGCGTTGTTTGCCGTGGAAGTATATGACCTCCACTCTGTCGTTCACCGGAGATTTTGCGTTGGCGGTGTTCTCACCGCTGCCGCATGATACCAGCCCTATCAGAAGGGCGAAAATCATCAATAGCTTTTTCATGTTCTTGAAAGTATTTAGATTGTTATTTGCCGAATTACGAACATTGATGATAAAAAAATAGTGCTTATGAACAGCAGCTATTCTTTTTAGAGGGACAACACTCATCAAGCATCTGCGAAAACAGTTGCTTGGCAAGTTTCCAGTTCTCCGGATTGATACAGTATTTTACTTTAGGCGGCTCGATGGTGCCCTGTATCAGCCCGGCTTCTTTCAATTCGCTCAGATGTTGCGATACTGTCGCTTTCGCAACAGGAAGCACCTCGTGTATGTCGCCGAAAAAACATTCGTTTCTCTGAGCAAGGAAATGCAGGATTGCAATACGGGTAGGATGTCCCATTGCCTTTGCAAACCTCGCAAGACGCTCCTGTTCAGGCGTTATCTCCAATTTCGTCATATCTCTATTGTTAGTTGTTCGCAAAATTACAAACATTATCTGACATGACCAAATTTTTTAGGCATTATTTTCAATCAACTAATTCCCCTTTCGGAGATTTTACCAATACATCGCCGCCTGTGGCGGCCGAAATTTTTGGCAAATTGAAGGCGATGGAGCATTACGCTTCACCGCCTTCTTCACTGATATGGCTATGGTTATTTGTTTCGTTTGGCGAGCCACTCGTCACGTTTGTGACGGCACTCTCGGAGGGTCGAAGCGACCACCGAAAAGAGCACTCCTTCCGCTGTTCTATAATCGTACATTACTCTCGTTACTTTACGACCTCGGTGAGCGGAGTAGAAGGTCTCATACTGCTCCTGTCCCGGTTGGGTGGTCGATATTCCGTTTTGGGTCATTCGTGTCATAGTCTTTGGGGGTGTTGTGACCACCGCCGGAGTTGGCGGTGGTCGGGTTAAACTTATGCTCTCTTGCGCTCGGCAATCAACTTCTTGTTGGCGTTGATGATGCCGGCTATCTGCTCGGTGTATTCGCAAACCTTGTTGGCGAAGGCTCGGCACTGGATGATGTGGAAGTCGTCAAGCGAGATTTCTATGGTGGCAATCTGCTTATTGCCGATGTAGGCGGTGAGGGTCAGCGTCTTTTCTTTGAGAAAATACTTGGCTGTACCGCAACAGATATGGTTTTTCTCTCCGATTTTGTAGTAGTCGTCGATGCTGTCAATGGAGTGTATTTCAATCTCTCCGTCAGTCATTGCCAATCCGAAGTAGCGGGATTTCAGTTCTTCGAATTTGGCTTTGTCCTCAATGGCTTGCTGACGGTCTTTCTCCTGCTGCTCCTTCCTGCGCAGTCGGTTGACCTTCTCCACATATTCATCGTGAGCCTCTTGGAGATTGGCGGGGCAGATGTATTTTGGTGATTGGATGTCCTTGCCACAACGCTCCAACATCTTGATGTAGTCCATCCACATCTGCGAGTCCTTGACCTTGTAGCCGTTGCGGTTGGCTATCTTGATAGTATTCCAATAGGTGTCGATGTCAGCCTTGCAGGTGGGTCTTGCGCAAAGGTATCGGAGCAATTCTATCTCGTTGGCTTTCATCAACGTCTCTGCCTTGGGGTTGGTCAGCAACTCTTGGAATAGAGTCACTGGATGGATATGGTGGCAACTGCCCTTAAAGCCATTGCACTTGATGGTGTCAGTTACCCTTATTCGCGGATATACCCATTCATCGGATATGCGCTGAAAGGCTTCATTGTCGCGCCGTATCTCCAATGGAGAGCCGAAAGCGAAAGAGTCGATATAGGGACCCAATGTCCTCTGCAACCCTATAACGGTAGTCTTGCCTTTGGGGTCAATCCAATAACTGCCAATTTCAAGATATGCAGGGTTCGCCTTCATCCCCTTGCGCATTTCAACTATCATCAGGAACATTCTCACTACCTGATACTTACCCATAGCGGTGATTACGTTGAAATATGACTTGTCTCGAATGACACGCTCTTTGGTGTTGCGTATCTCGACCCTCTCTCCGCAGTTGGGGCAACGATAGATGCCGAAGCCTACTTCATGCCATTCGTGTCCGCAGTCCATACATATCGCCTTGCCCGATTTGAGACGATAGGCGTAATGGTCGATGGTGTGGCTGAACGCCCATTGCTTTTGGGCGGTGGTGAGCGGGCGGAGTCGCCCACTCAGTTCCACGATATGCTGTTGTTTCTTGTTTCTCGGTTTCATATTACTGGGGTATTAGAGGTCGAATAGACTGGGTTGGACATTGATTTCTTCTCCGGCTTTGGGTGCCGTGGTCGGCTTGGGTTGAGCCTTCGGCGCTGACTGCCGTTTGATTTCTCGGAGTTGCTCCTGCATATATTGCTCTTTAGCCTGCTCTTTGAGTTCAGCCTTGTCCTCCTCAGAGAGTTCCGGCTTTGATACCACGATGTTGCAGTTGACCTTTCCGCAGTCCTCAATCTCGTTCTCGTCGAAATAGTGGACCAATATGTTCATCACGGTGGTGTCATCCACGCAACACATTCCGCTCTTTTGGATTTGCGAACAGAGGTAGTTCACGGCTTCCTCCATATTCTTGGATGGGTTCGCCATCTTGATAGCGAATGAGGGCTCGGCGATGCAACGCTCCTGTAGCATCTGCTGCATTGCTGCGATTGCAGCGTTGTTTGATTTGTGTGTAGCCATATCAGTTGAGTTTTATAAAGTGAGTAGCCAATAGATTATCATCAGTGCGGAGATTAGGCTGACAACCCAGCCCACGCCTCGGAATATCGGTCGGAGAAACACCCACAACACCACTCCGAGTATTGCCCCGATTATCCCCACCGCCCAGAGGAGAACCCTTTTTATGCGGTTGAGACTGGAGATGGATGCTCTGCCTCGTCTAATTCCGAAATCGGCAATCCGGGCTGCATTCGGCAAATCCGAAGCAAGCTTCGTTTTTGCGCTCATTGGCACCGGATTTGATATGTTGTTGTTCGTTTTCATCGTGCGACATTTTTTTAATGCGTCTATCGACTATCGAAGTTTTGCTTGCTCGTTGACACGGCAGCGTGCGGAGGCAAAGAAGGGCTGTTCGCCCTTTGGCTTAAAAATACGAGCTGACCAACGGGAGGTCTGGAGATTTTTCAGCCAAAAGGCAAAAGAATAGCCCTACTCCGCACGTTTCTGAATCCGAGCAAGCAAGGCTTCCTGAGTTGATAGTTCGCATAAGTGGAGCTAAGACTCCGTGGCGGTGAAAACGAATGACAGCATATTGGCACCGAAATCCCGTGAAAAATTGCTAATTTTGTAATATGGCAACTGATGACAACTTTATAATCACCAAGGTCGATAAAAACAAAAAACAATATCTTCCTCTACTTCTAATTGGAGATGAATCAGAGATAATGATTGATCGTTATCTTGATTCGGGAACACTTTATGTCGGCTTATTTAATGGTAAGCCGATAGCCGTTTGCGTAACCTTAAATCTTGACCCTAATACTGTCGAAATAAAAAATCTTGCCGTTGAAGAAAAATACAGGCGGCATGGATACGGTCATCGGATGCTTGAATATGCCGAATCACAACATTCAAATAAAAAGATCATTCTTGGAACTGGAGAAACACCCTCAACATTGAGGTTCTATAAATCTTGTGGCTATTCCTATTCTCATCGTATTCCAAATTTCTTCACAGATAATTACCCCACTCCTATTATTGAGGAAGGGGTAACATTATGTGACATGATTTATCTGGAAAAACAATAATGCACTGAAAAAAATGGAACTGACCAGTCCCGGCAGGGCGAGTCTGTGATAAGCCGGCAACACAGGAAGGCGGATTATCACTGTCTCGACCCGTGGACTGCTGAAACAAGCGTCAAGTGGCGGGGCGGTCGTAAAAGTCCTTGTCAGGCAACGGCGATAAAGAACACGGAGAAACGGCAATAAGTCTCAGAGGTGGCATCAGCGAAGCCGTTGCCAATCCTCAGAGGCGTTGCCGGTTCTCGGTGTTGCGCAGTTGCCCGTAGGCGCGATGCGGTCGAAAGGTGTCAGTGCCCACACCGTCACCTTTTGACGGCATAACCGCCGCCAACAATGCAGACCGCTCAGCCTCTTGCCGCTTTCATTATGTTGTAATAAGCCATTTCGAGAGTATATAATTTTGTAGTTCCATAAATTATCGCTATTTTTGCATCGTTTTAATACACTATTAAAATATAGCAAAAACAATGCAAGATATTCAACTCAACATAATCGGACAGAGGATTCAGCTCGTCAAGCGTTCCGCAGACGAGTTGAGTGGTCTTAATATGGGAGAGAAACTCTCGTATGACTTTTATGACGGCACATTCAGAGATGCCCGTCTATTGTTCGTAAAGCCAAAAGGTGCCAACCCTACGCCTCGCAAATGTGCAATCATTTCCGAACGGCTGACACAGTTGTTCGGAATGCCTGTTGTCTTTATCCTTGCTCCGGCAATGACGTATGAGCGTCAACGTCTTATGGAGAAGGATGTCTATTTTGTGATGTCTGAAAAATATGCTAATCTTCCGATGTTGGTGGCTATGGAGAAGGTATCGTCAAGGAAGATTCCCTCTCAGCTTACACCTGTGGCACAATACCTGCTTCTGTATCATCTTCAGGTAGAGAGCATCGCGGGCAAATCGACTAAAGCCATTGCATCACTGATGCCGTATTCATACGAGAGTGTATCTTTTGGCCTTACTTGCCTGTCAGATTTGGGATTATGCGTTAAGACTGCACTGGATTCCAGAAGCAAAACTGTCAGTTTCAAGCACAGTGGAAAAGAATTATGGGAGGCGGCTGGAAAGTATGTTGTCAATCCTGTTGACCGACGAATTTACTGTGATGCCTTGAACACTGAAAGGAAGTTTCCGGTCTGCGGTATTAACGCACTGGCTCATTATACCGCTCTTAACCCTGATGCGGAGCAATGGGTTATGATGACAGGCAAAGATTTCAAAGAGATGGATACTGACGGCTCGGTGGTAAACCCCAATGAGTTCGACGGCAATATAATAATTGAGATATGGAAATATCCGCCTGTATGTCGCAAAGGCGAAACTGAAATATATGTGGATAGACTGTCGCTGGCGTTATCGCTGAACCATGACGAGGATCCGAGAGTAGAGGAAGAAGTAGAACAACTGATTAAGCAAGTGAAATGGTCGGATTAGACAAATTCAAAGAGGCGTTTGCCGAATTTTCGGAAAATTATGTAATTATAGGCGGCACCGCCTGCGATATAGCCATGACCGGCACTGTAGTCAGGCCCCGTGCCACTCACGACATCGACATGATTGTTATCGTAGAGAACATGACTCCCGAATTTGGTCAAAGATTCTGGGATTTTATCAAAGAAGCCGGTTATCGTCCGGAACGACGCAAGTCAGAAGCCGGGGAGCCGACAAAATACGAACTGTATCGTTTTGTCGAAGGCAAGCCTGATTATCCTGAGATGATAGAACTTCTTTCACGACATCCCGATGTGCTTGGGGAACCTCTTGGCTTGGTTATAGAACCGCTGCCGATAGACGGAGATATATCGAGCCTTAGTGCAATCATAATGGATGATGACTTCTATCATTTCACAATAGCCAACAGTGCGCTCACAGATGGAATCAGACACGCATCTCCGATAGCCTTGATTGCGCTTAAAGCCAAAGCGTATCTGAACCTACTTTCGGACAAAGCGCGGGGACTGCACGTGAATACACGCAATATCAAGAAACATCGCTCAGACGTAATGAAAAGCATGGTCATAGTGGAAAATAGCAATGTTTCTGCGCCCTCGTCCATTGTGCAATGTATCAGGGAGTTTGTTGCAGCAATCAGAAGCGATTATGATAATCTCGCGCCGGCTTTGGCGAACGCTCTTGATGCAGAGCCTGAGCTTGTCGAGCAACTACTCGAACAGTTGGAAATTCTTTTTGTGGAGGAATAATGAAGATACAATACGCATCAGACCTGCATCTTGAATTTGCCGAAAATGCAAGTTATCTCAAACATAACCCGCTCAAAGTAGTTGGTGATATTCTTATCCTTGCCGGGGATATAGGCTATTTAGGAGATCAGAACTACAGCCAACATCCTTTTTGGGACTGGGCATCCGAGAATTACAGACAGGTCATAGTTGCGATGGGCAACCATGAGTTCTACAAATATTTTGATATTACGACCCTGGACAATGGATACATACATCAAATACGCCATAATGTCGCCGCGTACTACAACAGTGTCATTTCCATAGGAGACACCGACATCATAGTTTCGACTCTCTGGTCGGAAATTCCTCGTGAAGAAGCCGCTTTCACAGAGCGGGTAATCTCCGATTTCCGACGTATAATGTATGGTGATGACTTACTGACATTCGCGGATTTCAACAGAGAACACAGGAAGTGTCTTGATTTTGTAAAATCAGCAGTAGCCGCCAGCAATGCTAAACATAAGATTGTGGTAAGCCATCATGTGCCCTCATTCAGAATGCAGTGCCCGAAGTTCAAGGACAGTAAGGCGAATGGGGCATTTATCGTTGAGCTGGAGAACTTTATAAAAGAGAGCGATATAGAATATTGGATTTATGGGCATTCCCATTATAATGTGGATGTTAGGATTGGGGACACTCTATGTATCTCTAATCAGCTCGGGTATGTTTTCAACAATGAGCATACGACCTTCCGAAACGACGCCTTCATCGAAGTGTAAATGCCGAAACCATTTATGAAATAATAAGCGTGATAGTTCCAAATCGCGTGTTTTTACACCACATTTGGAACCATTAGGGCGATTCAACTGTATTTACAGTTGATTTTACCGCTGAATTTACAGTTGAGGCCTCTTTCTACCCTCATTTCTGCCCTCGTTTTACCCTCATCTGAGTCAAAGGCATATTTTACCGACATTATACCGACATTACACTGACATTATACCGACATCAACTTTCGCTTTTCTCAGCTTGTCTTATGTTGGATGCTTTAGCACCAGTTTAGCACCAGTTTAGCACCAGTTTTAATCCAAAGGGCTTTGAATGGGAATCTGATTTCTCAATTATGGACAGTCCATACTGATAGTCCCGACTCGTTATGAATCGGGACTATCAAATTCTAAAATGTAGGCTGGAGGGGAAAATATCAATCTTCATTATTCTCCGATAATTGTTCCAGCGTTGATTCTATCTGCTCGATAGATGGCAGAGAACTCTTTATTTCTTTGGGAATGAGTCTGGACAACTCATACTGAGAGATTCCCAGAGGAAGATTGTATGCCTCCAATGAATACTGAGCCTCGATGTTGTCTTTGTCCTTGCAAATCAACAATCCGATGGTAGGATTGTCGTATTCTGTCTTCAGCTGATGATTGACTGCCGTAACATACAGTCCCAACTGTCCGAGGTGGGATGCCTCGAATGAGCCCGTCTTCAATTCCACGCAGCAATAGGCGTGTATGCGGGTGTTGTAAAACAGAAGGTCGATGAAGATTTCTTTTTCGCCTACTTGCAGTCGATACTGTTTCCCCATATAGGCGAATCCGGTACCCAACTCCACAAGGAATTTCGTCACGTTGGCGACAAGAGCGTCTTCAAGTTCCCGCTCGTTATAGTCCTCCGTCATCGCCAGAAAGTTGAATACGTATGGGTCTTTGGTGGTTTGCTGGGCAAGATCGCTTTGAGGTGCCGGAAGCGTTTTGCTGAAATTAGTGAGGGCTTTTGCCTGACGCTCATACAGGTCCGTTCCGAGGAAATTCAGCAACACATCGCGGCCCCAGCTATTCTCTATAACCTTACGGACAAAGAAAAGAGCCTTTTTCGCATCACCTTTACACTTATCAATTATCCTTCGTTGATGGTCCCAGGGGATAGAGCAGACCTCATTGTATAATCTTTCCGCAAGCTGCGGAAGATTTGCTATGTCTGAATCGTCTACACCCTGTAGAAGATTTGTCTGGCTGAAATCTTCCGCACTCTGCGGAAGATTTACAATTAATTGATTATACAGCTGGTAGAAGCGATACATATACCGTATGTTACCTTCTGAAAAGCCTTTCTCTCCGGACATTTCAGACCTCATATCATGGCTCAATGTCTCATAAAATTTGGAGCCGTATGTGTTGGCATACTGTTTGTCTTCTATGTCGCGCCCCACGCTCCAATAGTATTCCAACAGTGTGCGGTTGGCATCTACGGAGGCTTTAAGACGGGAGGAAAGGTACCGTTGCTTGAGTTCCTTAACCCAGCTACGGTACTCTTTATTCTGAGAGAGTGTCAAAACCTGTGTCATAATACAAAATTACGCATTATTCTTCGATTATCAGTAAATCCCAATGGTTTAATCGAGGAGGTCAACAAGTTCTTTCTTCATGTCCTCGTCGATGTCGCGGTAGCGAGCGAAGGCTTTGCTGCCTTCCTTATGACCGCTGAGGGAACCGACGAGATTTGGATCCTTGACTTTCTTGTAGAGATTGCCGATGAAGGTACGTCGGGCGAGGTGGCTGCTTGCGATTTCGTTGAGAGGGCGTTTCTCTTCCGCACCAGTCGTCGGATTGAGGACAGTCACCATGCGATCCACCCCACATACGGTGAAAAACTTCTTGATAGCCACGTTATACTTCTGCGAACTGATGAACGGGAACAGTTTCCCTTTCAAATCATCGCGTCCGGCGTATTTCTCTACCAGAGCTTTTGCGCGGGCATTGAGCGGTACACGGACGACCTGAGGTCGTTCACATTTGGTCTTTTGTGGCATATATTCGATAGCTCCGTTGATGATGCTCGCCGGGGTCATCGCCATAAGATCTGACACACGACAACCAATCAAGCACTGAAAGATGAAGATGTCGCGCTGAGCCTCCAGTGAGGGATTTGCCGAAAGGTCATAGTCGGCAATCTTGTCGCGCTCTTCAAGAGAGATGTAGTAGGGAGTGCCGTACACCTCTGTCGTCGTTCCGTTATATTTGGCAAAGGGGTCGTTGGTCGTCAGTTCCTGGTCTCTGCACCAGCGATAGAAGGCTCTCATCAGTCCGAAGAGGCCGACGATAGTATTGTCTCCCTTGGGGTGTGGCTTCGGCTTTTTACGCTGGGAGTGCGTATCCGCCGGAACAGCTTCGTAGATTTTCGGATACTTCTTGTAGAATTTATGTTCGTTGCGGAGGAACTTCTCAAAGTCGTTCACGTCATCGACAGTGAAATCATCGAGTTTGATTTTATACCGACGGTTGCCGTTGGCGCGGACGTAGAGTTCATATCGCATCAACGCACGTTTGAGAACGCGCAGATGCTTGATTCTCCATTCCGAGATATTCTTCTTTGTGATGTAGTCCTCGAAGATGTCGAAGAAGGTGACTTCTGGAGCAATAGGTGTATCCTCTACGGGGGGATTGAGGAACAAGTCCAGCTGAGTGAGAAGAAAGTCCTTCGTCACTTTATTAAGCGGGGTGTCCTCACAGATACGAATGAGGAACTTCTCGATTTCGTCAAGACGATCCTGAACATCGCGGACTTCCTTCTTCAATTCCGGGTCACGGGGATTGGAGAATTTGTTGTCCTTGAATAGCTCTTTCTTGATGAAGAGACCGCTCTTGATACGGTGTGATACACTATGGGAAACGGACACTCGGAGCATGATTTCAGCCCTGCCCGAAGGATTTGTCTTCGCCGATAAAGCGCGTTTAATTGTCGCCATTGGAGAGTTTCGTTTAAATTCAACTTAGTTTACTTGACTGATATAAAGGCTCTAAAGCCACTACAAATATACAACAATTTTTGTCAGCAAATTGTCAGCGAAGGTTGAATTTTAACAAATCGAGTTCAAGTCTGACTGAAATTTGAACCGATTTAATTCGGTTTAATAAGATTGAAATACAGTATTTTACGCAAATATCGACATTCACTCAAAAATGAGCACTATTCATTTCGGTTTATAGTTAATGCTCCTGTTCTGGGCACCCCAAAAGCGACTTAACTATTTGATAATTCAAAAGTTAAGTCGCTTTCATTTTATTCTACGTGCATATTACGTGCAAATGGTGTCAACCGAAGTCCGCCGTTCACCCTCCCCTCGAACCTCATCCGGCACTCCTACCATTATTTTTAGGAACTCTTGCCCTTCCCTTTCGCTTTTGCATTGAGGGCTTTTATCGTGTCGAGGTAGGCTCGCTCTACGGGGGACAGTTCGCGCACTTGGAACAGACGATATTCCTGCTCGGCTTTTTCCATAGCTTGCTGATGGCTGACCGTGCCGGAGCCGTTGAGTAAAGCCTCGCCTGTCGAGGACAGAATATTGTCGAGCTGCTGCACATAGTCGCTCATATACATCGGGCGACGTTTCATCGCCTGAATCTCTGCGAAGTCGAAGTATCCCGATACAAGATTGTTCAAAATCTTCAATTCATCCTCGCTGAGATAGTTCTTGACAATTTTGGCATCGCGCAGCGTTGGATGGTCACCTTTGAAAGAAGTAAGCCCCATCATCGGTGATTCTGCATTTGCTCGATGAAAGATAACCTCAGCTGCAGTGTGACCATGAGCTGCAAAGTGTAGCTTGTTCTGCACAATCTTAAAGAACTCCACCGAGATGTCACTGCGAGGGTCATAATCCACGGCGGTAGCATAAAGATCGAGCACCTGACGGTACATTACCTTCTCCGAAGAACGGATGTCACGGATACGGTCAAGCAGCTCTCGCCAGTAAGCACCGCCACCATTCCCTTTCAACCGCTCATCATCCATAATAAATCCCTTGATGATATATTCTTTCAGCCGCTCAGTAGCCCACCTTCGGAAATGCGTGGCGATAACCGACCGAATCCTATACCCCAACGAAATAATCATGTCGAGATTGTAGTAGGTCACGTTGTACGACTTACCATCGGCGGCAGTTGTTCGGAATTTCCGAACAACTGAATCCTCATCAAGCTCACCGTCCTCAAATATATGTTTGATATGCTCGCTGACATTAGCCTTACTCGTCTGATACAACTCGCAAAGCTGCTGCTGCGACAGCCAAACCGTCTCGCCGGTAAACCTCACTTCAATGCGAGTCCCTCCGTCCTCACCCTGATATATGATTATCTGATTGTCTGAATCCATAAAGCGTGATTAGTCATTTTACATTCGATGCCGAAGATTTGTTCGGGGTACAATCTATAAGAATGATATTTTCATCATTCTCCAACTTTAGTTCTTTAAGGATGCGTTTAATCTTGTACAATTCATCTTTCCTAAAGTAAAAAATCACTTTAAGACTTTTCTTCGTCCCATTTGCAGCTTCATAGATTTTAATCTGATTCTGAAGATTCTGCTTTAATTTGCTGTTACTTGCGAGTTTAAACTCAACAAGTGTCTTATCATAGCTACCCAAAGAAACTTTATAATCCACAGGACCACGTCCGTTATTTACTTCTGCATTTACATCAAAAATGGTTGCAAACCAAGTGAATTTGAACAACAACTGTAAATCTTTTTCTTTCTTAATAGGTTTGTGGTCAGTATACAATAGCTTATAGCCATCCTGATTTTCAATCACATCCTTGAAAAATAGAACACGCTGAAGTGTTTCATCATATGAATCTTTCGGTAGAGGAATGTCATAAAACCCATTATGAACTAATTTTTCAATCAGGAGTTGTATATTAGAGATATAAACCCGTGAGGCCTCAGAGAGTATTTTTTGCGAAGAACTCTTAGCCCCTTCTTTATCATCCTCTTTTAGGCGTATATAGTAGTCCACTATTCACTAAATACATTCAGTGAAATTCCATTTTATATGTTATCTTTGTATATCAGTTATTTGCAGATGTTTTCATTTGGTTTGAATACTCACGAAATTTCACGGTTTTAGAAAATATTGGTACTATTTGATACCATATTTCGGGATATGTTTTGTACCTTTGCATCATAGTAACCAAGATATATCGCGTATGGATTTCATCTTCATCAAATCATCCAAGGCCGGAAAGGAAGACTACGGTTCCATCTATGCCCGTGTGCGCACCGGAAAGGCGAACATGAAAGTCGTGACGGGCTTCACCATCAAGCAGCTTGAATGGGAAAAGTACCGCAGCCTGCAATATACCTCGTCAGCCCTGATGTCGAGCATCGGGATAAAGTACGGGCAGTTCGCCCAAGTCCTCGCGAGGATAAAGGCGGCATTTGAGGCTGACGGCTTCAATCCCAAGGAGGCAAAGAACATCATCGAGAGCGTGAAACACGACGTGCTCAACGGTATGATGCAGATTGTGGAGGTCAAACCCAAGGGCAAAATGCTGTTTGAGGATTTTCTCACCTCTTATATAGAAGACATGGAAACCGGACGGCGCACCAAGAAAGGCCGTACCGTGAAAGTATCACCTGCCTATATAAAAGGTCTGCGCATTATCCAAAAACAGATTCTCAACTACCAAAAGGAAACCCACCGCAAACTCGGACTGGATGACATGACGATGGAGACACGCAACAGCCTTGTCGGTTACTGGAAGGAACGGGGCTTGATGCCCAACGCCATCAACTCGTACATGACCGATGTCCGCACGGTGGCAAAGGCGGCCTACGAGGACAAGCTGACCAAATGCGATGATTTCCGTCATTCCGACTTCGTTCCGAAAAAGGAGGAGGTGGACAACATCTACCTCACGCCGGAACAGATACAGGAAATGCTCGACCTCGACCTTTCCACCAAGGAAGCTGTGAAAAAGAGACTGGAATCACTTGACATCAGCGAGGACGAGAAATTGGCACAACTTTCCAAATGCCGCATCACCCATATCAGGACACTGGAGCACGTGAGGGACATTTTCATCGTGGGCTGCCTGACCGGGCAGCGTGTTTCCGACTATTCAAGGATATGCGAGGACATGATAACGGAAATCGGCGGCACGGAGTTCATACTCATCACCCAACAGAAGACGGAAAAGAAAGTCTATATCCCAGTTGACAGGCGCGTGAGAGCCATACTTGCCAAGTATGACGGCAAGCTGCCCCCGGTTCATCCCAATGAAATGAACAAGCTGGTGAAGACCATCGGCCTGTTGCTCGGCTGGACACATGACTGCGGTTTTGACGAGAAGCGTCTCAACCCCAAACGGGGAAGGAGGTTCTGCGACATGCTCCTTTCCCATACAGCCCGGAGAAGTTTCGCCACCAACGCGTACAAGGCTGGTGTCCCTCTGCCTTCCATCCAAGCCATCACCGGACACAGCAGCGAGGCGCAACTGCGCCGCTACCTGAAACTGGACGCGGAGGAAAAGGCCGTCATAGCGTTAAAGGATTTCAAGGGTATCATCGAAATATAAGGAGGTGCTTATGGAAAAATCAAGGTTTGACATCATTAGCGACCTGTTCAAGCTGTCCAACGTAATCAGTGGGAGCCTGAAACTTGCGGAATCGCTTGCCGACAAGTCTTCCGGCAGTGACGAAACGGATTGCAAGGATATTTGCCGGAACATCAGATATAACTTAAAACCCCTGTCTTTTCTTTTGGCCGGCATCAGGGAATATGTCACCGAGCACGAGGATAAGGAGTTGGCACGGAAGTTTGTCGAACTTCACGATGACACGAAAAGGCTTCACGGTATCTGCTCCAAATATGCGGACTTGAACAAGGCGGCTTTCCGCACAGGGGTGGCTTACCTGAGTATGGAAGTCATAAGTCAATACTTCTTTCCCGAAAAAGAACAGGAGCAAGTATCGCCGGAAGGTTCTGATATTTCTCCCAAACCAATGACACGTACCGAAGCCACCGACTGCATTGACACCATCCGTGCTGCCATACGGAAGTGTGCAAAGGATTCAGACGGGAACAGAGGGAAAGAAATGTATGCCATGCTTGCCAAAGTGGACAAGGCGAAAATCCAAGCCGTCAAGGAGTATATTGTCAATGCCAACGACAAGGATTTGGCGCAACTCTTCACGGAATATTTTGCGGAAGCCGTCCACCTTTCCATGCTGCCCCAAAATGATGATGTGAAAGCGCAGTCCGCAGGAATAAAGATGTTCCATATCGCAATGACGATGGGATATGTCAAGAGGAACGTGCTGCATGAGAACGAGTCCAAGTCGGCAACATCACAAACAATACCCTCTTGTACGGAAGAAGCGTCATCCGGTTTTACCGCCACAGATACAATGCAAGGCGGTACGTTCAGCACGACCGCGCAAGTTCCCGTTTTAAGGCTGTACCGTTTCCTTACCACCTATACCGTACAGAGTGGCCCCGACAAGGGCAAGCCTCTATTGGACGGCAATGCCGTTTCCGACCGGGACTTCCTCCGTGCCGTCATGCGTGCCGACTATTCCACGATATACGGCAGTTGCGTGAAGGGCAAGATGCGCTGTGTCGCCATCCTGCTGTCCAAAGCATACTTCAAGGACTGGAAAGGTTACAGGGCATCCGCAGCCCGTTCCATGGGGCTGACACCCGAAAGCCTCGCCAAGTATAACGTGGAGAAAACCTTTATAGCGAAGCTCAAAGAGTTGCTTCCCATGATAAAATTGTGACATAACCCACAGGTGGCTACAATTCACCACAACCCACAGACTTCCACAAGCCGTTAAGCACCAGTTGTTTGACGGCTTTTTTCATGCGGTGTCATTTCACAGAATACCACAAATTCACAGGTTTTATTATTGCCCTACCTTTGCTGCCACGAACTTAAAATCAGTGAATTATGACAGATAAGACAGAAATGGTACTGGTATCGCGCGACGAGCTTCAACAGCTTATCGGCGCAAGCGTGAGGTGCGCGTTTGAGGAATACCGGCAGGAACAGGCACCACAGGACACATCGGAGTATTACACCATCCGGCAACTGGCGGAGAAATGGGGCGTGAGCATAGCGACCATCTGGCGGCACGAGAAGCAGGGACACATCAAAGGACAGCGGATAGGACGGCGTGTCCTGTTTCCCAAGGAACAGATAGACCGCATCAAGAGCCTGAAAGCCACCAACAGGAAGGCCGACAAGAACGCCAAGGGATAATTTGTAAGACGCACAACAAAAAAATGTCAAGGCTTATGAAGAATTTGAAACAACTTGTTTTGCCGTGCTACAAATTGGAGATGGCAATGTCCGTGGAGGCATGGTACTTCCTGCACGGGAGTACGGACGGGATATGCAACCTTACCTATCTTCTTTCCCTTTTGTCGAAGATGACAGTATCGGAAGTACAGAGCACCAAACGGGGATTGGGCTATGCCGTCCATCCCGGACAGGTGGACAGTTCCATGCTGGTACTGGCCAAGGAATGGGGCATCGGGCGCAAGGCGGTGTCCCGTCTGTTGGAGGATTTCTCGGAACGAGGGCTAATCCGTGTTGATTCCAATCCTGTGACTTCCATCATGGATATGGTGTGCGTGAAGTCGTGGATGATAGCAGGGCGGCTTATCGAGAATACGACATATTGCCAGACAGTCAAGGCATACGAAGGGGTACGGATTTTCCTTTTCAACGGGCAACGATTAGAGACCTTGCGCCGCAGTTCGGCAAGGAAGAAGAAAGAAAAACCGACAGAAGAAACGTCAGAGGGAACAGATGGCTTGCCGTCCATGAATCCGACCCATTCCAATCCTATTATAGAAGGTACAGGAACAGCGGAAACCGAAACGGCAGCAACAATCGAAAGCGAAGTGGAAAGCACTGCGGAAAATGCCGTCGTGGATGCCGACAACACACCTGTTTTAAAGGATGGCAATACACTGTCCGGCTCACGGAAATGGAAACAGCCACAGGAATGATACGGCAGGAATGGCAAGCGACAGCGTTTTAGAAGGGATATTTTTTAGGGCTGGCAAGTTAATGTTTTCGTCCACGAAAACCACGCCACCAATGGCGACCCAGCCACACGGGAAACGACAAGCCCGGATTACAGCCCTAAAAAACAGAACGGTTTAACGGATAAAAGAAAACGAATATGACATATCAGGAGATCAGTAACAAGGGAGGCCGCCCCAAGGCGGTGAAAGGCAAGGCGCGGACAAAGACCATATCCACACGGCTCACGCTTGCCGAGTGGAAAGCGGGCATGAAAAGGATTACCGATGCGGGCAAGAAACCGTCGCACTTTCTGCGTGAACTGTTGCTGCACGGCAAGGTCGTGTCTGCACGGACACAGGAAGACAGGCAGCAGATAAGGATGCTGGAGGGAGGATGCAACAACCTGAACCAACTGGCGAAGATGGCGCACCAGCAGGGCTTTTCTCTTTTGAAAGGCAAAATCATGGACTTGCTGGACGAGTTCAACAAAATCATAGAGAGGATATGATGGGCGACTTGAAAAAACGGGCAAGCTTCGCCAGAGTGGTGAACTACGTGAACAACCCGAAGAAGGCAAGGATCATCGACAGCAAGGACGTGAGGCTTGATGATAACGCCACCATCGCAAGGAGTATGCAGGGACAGGCGGACGACAAGCTGGGGCGCAAGCTGAAAAATCCGGTGTATCATATCTCGCTGGACTTCGCACACGAGGACACACCCAAGCTGACAGATGACCTGATGGTCGAAATCGCCCGTGAGTATATGCGGCGCATGGGCATAACGAACACCCAATACATCGTGTGCCGTCATACCGACAGGGAACACCAGCATCTGCATATCGTGGCCAACAGGGTGGACAATGACGGGAACACCATCAGTGACAGCAACGATAATGTGCGTAATGTAAAAGTATGCAAAGCTCTCACGAGGGAATACGGACTGTACTTCTCCAAGGGCAAGATGAACGTGAAACGTGACCGCCTGCGTGGTAAGGACAAGGTGAAATACCAAATCTATGATGCCATCAAAGCTGCCTTACCTCATTGCAACTGCTGGTCGGATTTGTGTGACAGGCTGGCAAAACAGGGTATCAGGGTGAATTTCAAATACAATAGGAACGAAGGTAAAATAATCGGTGTGTCGTTCACGAAGGATGAAATCTCGTTCAGTGGCTCACGGATAGACCGAAGCATGAGCTTTTATAAACTGGACAAGCTGTTTGGAAGCTGTATAGCCGAGGGAGTGGAATGGAAGCCCGATGTATCGTACAATGGGAATGGAGTTGAAAAACAATTACAGCCAATGAGGGAAGATATAGCTACAGGTAACACCATAACAAATCCTTTTATAACCCAATCATCAGCAATCGGAACGGACACGGACGGCAGTGTTGGCGGTTCTGTTGAATCCGACTCGAACATCGCCCAAGTGACCATCGGCATACTCATGGAGTTGTGCGTTCAGCCACAGCAAGCCAAGGTTTCATCTGGCGGAGGTGGTGGAGGAAACGAAAGCGGCTGGGGCGAGAATGACAATGAAAAGGACAAACTTAAACCAAGAAGGAGGAGAAGATGAAGGACAACAACATACAGAACATAGCCGACCTTATCGGAGCGTTGGCGGAGGACATTGAGGAAGTCAAAAAGAAACTGGATGCAACGGACAACCCGGACAAGGACGAGGCGGTGAAAAGACTGGCGGTAAAGCTGGAGCCTGTTATACGTTTCTTTGGTGGCAGCACACCGAAAAACATCAGTGAGATTTTCGGGAGCCGGGAATCTGTCGAAAATTATAAGAAATCATTGTGTGACGGTGTGATTGTAAGTATGGAGGAATATACTGATGCTACCAACAAAGATATGTGCAAACGTGGCATACCGACTATCAAGGATTTGCTTTACAAGATACTGGAGATGCAGACCGAACTTGTCGATAATCATAAGCCGTCCACCGAAGCTGCACAACAAAGACAAGGCTCTTGGCTGGCAATCCGTACCGACAATGTGGTAAAGAGTATCAAACGACAATGGGCGAAAGTCCCCGATGGCTGGCACAAGAGCCCTTACGCATGGACCGGTATCGGTTGTACGCTCGTATTCTTTACCTTGTTTACTGTCAGTTGGGTACAATGGCATGAGTACCGGGAGGAAAACAGACGGTTGAGAACGGTTGCAGACAAACACCATGTGACTACAAGCATGCTTAACGAGTTGCACCCGGAACTGGCCGTGACCGTTGGAGCATACGAAAAACTGGTGGATGTTGTCGGTGCGGATTCCACGCTGGTCATATTCAACCGGCAGCTCAAGATAGCGAGAGAGGAAGAAAAACAATCCAAACAACAAAAATAAAGTGAATGGCATCCATAAAAGTGAAATTTCGTCCTTCCACCGCAAGCGGCAGGGAGGGCTGCATATATTATCAGGTAATCCACGGGCGCATAGTCCGCCAAGTCAAGACGGACTACCGCATATTTGACACGGAATGGGACAAGAGAACTTCCTCTGTGAAAATCCTGTCCGAAATCGGTGAAAACAGGAAACGGTATCTCCGTGAAGTGGCGGAACATATTGACTGGGACACCAGACGGTTGAAAGCCATAGTCGCCCAATGCGACAGGCAAGGAGGAATTGATTCCGCTGACAGCATCGTCGAGAAGTTCAACGGGCAAACGGGCGAACAATCGCTGTTCTGTTTCATGCAGGGCATCATAGGACAGTTGAAGCAGCTTGGCAAAGTCCGCACATCAGAAACCTATACAGCGGCATTGGCCAGTTTTATGAAGTTCCGTGAGGGGCAGGACATACTCTTGTGCGAGATAGACGGCAACACCATGATGCTTTACGAGGCCTGGCTCAAAGGCAAGGGCATCTGCCCCAACACGGTTTCCTTTTATATGCGCATACTCCGTGCCGTTTATAACCGTGCCGTTGAAATGGAACTGATGGAACAGAAGCATCCTTTTAAACACGTTTACACGGGTATCGGGAAGACGGTAAAACGCGCCATCCCGTTGAAAGCCATCAAGCACATCAAGGAACTTGACCTGACCCTGAAACCGCATCTGGACTATGCAAGGGATATGTTCTTATTCTCCTTTTATACCCGTGGCATGTCATTCATTGATATGGCCTATCTGAAAAAATCGGACTTGAAGAACGGAATAATCACGTACCGTAGAAGAAAGACGGGGCAGCAGCTCACCGTCAAGTGGGAGAAGTGCATGGAAGACATCATCGCCAAGTACGGCGAGAATACGACCACCCGCTACCTCCTGCCGATAATCACCAACCCATGCTCCGATGAACGGACACAATACCGTAACGCCATCTGCCGCATCAATGTGGCGTTGAAGGAAGTTGCCGGTTTGGCAGGATTGAACATGCCGCTGACCATGCACGTTGCCCGGCATTGTTGGGCGAGTGTTGCCAAGAGCAAGAACATTCCTCTTTCAGTCATCAGCGAGGGTATGGGACATGATTCGGAAGAGACCACGCGCATCTATCTCGCATCGCTTGACACAAGCGTGGTGGACAAGGCAAACAGCCTTATCCTGAAAGATTTTTGACCGAATGTTTATGGTGAAATGTGTTGAGCGAAAAGACGAATCTCTTGATAAGAGATATAGTTTATTTCGCAAAGGTACGCATAATATTTCAAATTCCGTGTTTAATCCTCATTTATAATGATATATGAAAGGCATTTTGTGAGAATCTGTTTTGTAAATCCGTCAAATCGGGTTCCTATAACACTGATTATTAGTGCTTATTTCTTCGGGATGGCTCTCTTATCAAGAGATACTCATAAACCCGATATAAAATGCCTGTTGAAGTTGATATATTGGAAGATAGCATCTTTCGGCTTTCACCCGAACTGTTGAATATCCTGCTCAAAGACCATACAACGAGCAGGGAGGATATTCAGCGCAATATCTTTTGGGCTACTTCCGATTATGAATATCTGGGCGAAGGATATCAATGTGATTCGCCAATTCTTCCCTGTCTTATTACCGGAGATAACGGGCATGTCATCATGCCGCGTATCCTCAAAAGTCGTGACACCCAAACCGCACGTTCGCGAGAAATGGCAGAGGTATTCACTCCGTCATGGATATGCAATGCGCAGAACAATCTGATCGATGAAGCATGGTTTGGAAGAAAGGATGTGTTCAATACGGAGTACACCGACGAACAGGGTTGTCATCGGTGGAGACCCAACTCAGAGAAAATTCAATTTCCGGAAGACAAGACTTGGAAAGATTATGTACGTGACAACCGACTGGAGATAACCTGCGGGGAAGCCCCTTATATCGTCAGTCGCTATGACACCACAACGGGAGAGACCATTCATATTGAGGAACGCATCGGTTTGCTTGACCGCAAGTTGCGGGTAGTTGGCGAAAACACGGAAACTTCCGGCGAATGGTTGGAATGGGTACAGGAAGCGTATAAGAGCATTTACGCCTACGAATGGCAAGGTGACAATTTGCTGATTGCCCGTGAATCCATGCTTATCTCCTTTATCGAATACTATCAACAAAAGTTCGGCAAGCGACCTTTGTTGAAATCCATCAATTATATCGCTTACATCATTTCATGGAACGTCTGGCAGATGGACGGACTTAAAGGTGTCATCCCGAACAGCTGCGGTGAACGCCGGACTGTTGTAGCTGATTTGTTCGGGACAAAGGAAGAAGTCAGTCAATGCGAAGGCTGTCAGAAAGATGACATCCGCAGGCACAACGGTGTCTATTGCCAAATTAAGGACTGGCGGGCCAAAGATCCTAAAACAGGAAAAATGGGAAAGCGAATCCGATTTATCGACCTCATAAAATAGTGCAGCATGAAATTCACATCTTCACTAAAATTAAAACTGATATATGTGTTCCGCATCAATGATGCCGCACACAGGGGATGTCTGAAAGTGGGCGAGGCCACTTGTGACAATGACAATGTTTTCGGTCTTGCTCCGAACAGCAAGGCTCTCAACGAGTCAGCGAAGAAACGCATCAACCAATATACGCAGACGGCTGGTATCGCATACGACCTCTTATATACGGAACTGACGATATACAACAGCAGAAAGGGCTTGTGTTCTTTCAACGACAAGGAAGTGCATAGCGTTCTGGAACGTTCCGGCATCAGAAAAAAGATATTCGATACCGAGAACAGGGCCAACGAGTGGTTTATTACCGACCTTGAGACTGTCAAACGGGCAATAGTTGCCGTAAAGGAGGGACGGGAATCGCTCTCTTCCGCCGAAGTTTCACACGACCAAACTCCGATTGTGTTCCGTCCCGAACAACAGGAGGCAATTGAAAAAACCAAGAAGCAATTCAAGAAAAGCAACCAGATGCTTTGGAATGCCAAGATGCGTTTCGGCAAGACGTTGTCGGCTTTGCAGGTGGTGAAAGATATGGATTTCAGCCGTACTTTGATTCTTACTCATCGCCCTGTGGTGGATAGCGGCTGGTTCGAGGATTTCGGCAAGATATTCTATGACAGTCCCGACTTTGCGTATGGCTCAAAGAACAACGGTGACAGCCATGCCTCACTTGAAGTGAGAGCCAAACAGGGAAAATGCCGGTATGTGTATTTCGCTTCCATGCAGGACTTACGAGGTTCTGAACTTGTGGGCGGCAACTTCGACAAGAACAATGAGGTGTTTGCCACCGCTTGGGATTGCATCATCGTGGACGAGGCGCACGAAGGGACACAGACAGAACTCGGCAAGGCTGTCATGCAGGAACTGACAAAAGCAAATACCAAGATACTGCGTCTTTCCGGCACTCCGTTCAACCTGTTGGACGACTTCAAGGAGGACGAGATTTACACTTGGGACTATGTGATGGAGCAACGGGCAAAGGCTTCATGGGATTTGACCCATTTCGGTGATCCGAATCCATACGCCTCCCTGCCTACGATGAATATCTATACATACGACCTCGGACGGTTGCTCCATGAGTTCGTGGATGAAGATGTGGCTTTTAACTTCCGTGAGTTTTTCCGGGTAAATGAAGCCGGAAACTTTATCCATGAAAAGGATGTGAAGGCATTTTTGAGTCTTATCTCCAAGGAGGACAAGGATAGTTGCTATCCGTTTGCCAACGAGGAATATCGCAACATCTTCCGTCATACGCTATGGATGTTGCCGGGCGTGAAGGAGGCTCGTGCCATGAGTGCTTTACTGCAATCACATCCTGTATTCCAGCATTTCAAGGTGGTGAATGTGGCAGGAGACGGTGACGAGGACGAAGAGAGCAAGGATGCGCTTGCAGCGGTGGAAGAAGCCATCGGCAAAGACCCTGATGCCACCCGTACCATTACCTTGTCCTGCGGACGATTGACCACGGGTGTCAGTGTCAAGGCGTGGACGGGCGTATTCATGTTGTCCGGCTCTTATAATACCGCTGCATCAAGTTATATGCAGACCATCTTCCGTGTGCAGACACCTGCCACCATCAACGGACGCGTCAAGGAACAGTGTTATGTGTTTGACTTTGCTCCCGACAGGACACTGAAAGTCATTGCCGAGACTGCAAAGATTTCTTCCAAGGCAGGAAAAACCAGCGGCAACGACCGCAAGATTATGGGTGAGTTCCTGAACTTCTGTCCGATTATCTCCATCGAAGGCTCCAAGATGAGCCAGTTCGATGTACCCAAGATGTTGGAGCAACTCAAACGTGTTTATGTGGAAAGGGTTGTCCGCAACGGTTTCGAGGACAAGAGCCTGTATAATGACGAGTTGATGAAGCTCAATGACTTGGAATTGCAGGAGTTTGATGACCTGAAAAAGATTATCGGCCAGACCAAGGCAATGCCCAAAACCAATCAGGTGGACATCAACAACCAAGGGCTGACCGATGAGCAATACGAGGAACTTGAAGACCTTGAAAAGAAATCCAAGAAGAGGGGCAAGGACAAGCAACCTTTGACGGAAGAAGAGAAGAAGCGTCTTGAAGAGTTGAAGAAGAAAAAGAACAACCGCGAGGCTGCCATATCCATTCTTCGGGGTATCTCCATCCGTATGCCATTGCTTATCTACGGTGCAGAGTTGAGCGATGAGAGTCAAGATATAACGATTGACAACTTCGCTTCACTCATCGACCCGCAATCGTGGGAGGAATTCATGCCCAAGGGTGTTACCAAACAGAAGTTCAACAGCATCAAGAAATACTATGACCCGGAAATATTCTGTGCGGCAGGCAAGCGCATCCGTGCCATGGCTCGTGCTGCTGACAAGTTAAGTGTGGAGGAACGCATTGAGCGCATCACGGATATATTCAGCACGTTCCGCAATCCCGACAAAGAAACGGTGCTTACCCCTTGGCGTGTCGTCAATATGCACCTTGGGGATTGTTTAGGCGGTTATAACTTTTTTGAAAAGGGGTATGAAACCACTTTGTCAGAACCTCGTTTCATCGACCGTGGCGAAGTGACTGCCAATGTGTTTGCCCCGGATTCCCATATCCTTGAAATCAACTCCAAGTCAGGATTATATCCTCTATACATGGCATACAGCATTTACCGTACAAGGCTCAAGGACTCCCTGTTTTCGGTGTCAAGCATTGAGGATGAACAGCGTATATGGGACAAGGTGGTGGCTGAAAACATCTTCGTCATCTGTAAAACTCCGATGGCAAAGAGCATCACCAAACGCACCCTTATAGGTTTCCGTAAAGCGAAGGTAAACACCCGATATTTCGAGGACTTAATCAATCAAATCAAAAACAAACCGGAACATTTTATCAAGCAGGTAGATAAATTCATTACGGACAGAACAGGAATAAAGAATATGAAAATCAATGCGATAGTGGGGAATCCGCCGTATCAAATCATGGATGGAGGTGCTGGAGTTAGTGCAAAACCTGTATATAACCTATTTGTTGAAATTGCAAAACAAATAGCTCCTAACTATATTTCTATGATTATGCCTTCTCGATGGTTTGCAGGAGGGAAAGGACTGGACTCTTTCAGAGAAAGTATGTTATCTGATAAAAGAATTAGCCATATCTTTGACTATGTAAATGCCAAAGATTGTTTTCCTACAGCAAGTATTGGTGGTGGTGTCAATTATATTTTATGGGATGTAAACTACAAAGGCAATTGTAGTATCACGACTATTCAAGGAACGCAACGAGACATGGAACAGCGTCCATTAAACCAATTTTCAGTATTTATTCGCTATAACTCGGCTATTCATATAGTGCATAAATGTCAATCTGATAATTCTTTTGCATCAATAGTTAACTCTCGTAATCCATTCGGACTATCATCTAATATCCGTGGTGAAAAGACGGGAGAAATCCGTCTAATAACAAGTGCTGGAACATCATGGCTATCAAAATCTGTAATTGCCCCTACTAATCAACTTCTTTCAAAATATAAAATTTTGATGAGTAAGGTTACTGCTGAACATGCGGGAGAACCAGATAAAAAAGGACAATTTAAGATAATCTCCAGAACAGAGATTATTGGACCTAATGATGTGTGTACAGATTCCTACCTTATTGTTGGAGCTTCCGAGAGTAAGTTAGTTGTTGAAAACGAATATAAATATATCCAAACACGCTTTTTTCGTTTCTTACTAATGCTCTCTGTATCATCTATAAACTTATCCTCAGAAAAATTTCAATTTATTCCATTACAAGATTTCACTTCCAACAGCGATATAAATTGGAGTAGGAGCATATCTGAAATAGATACTCAACTCTATGCAAAATACGGTCTATCAGAAGATGAAATATCCTTTATAGAATCAATGATAAAGCCAATGTAAATAAAAGAGGGCAAGTATCATCGTCTCTTGCCCTCGTAAAAAATTACTTTTCTTTAGTTACACCCTTAAATGGTGTACCATCCTGTTTTACATCAATAAAGCGTCCTGTATCTTTATCCCGTTTTACCCATTGTTCTGTTTTGGGATTAAAAACCTGAGAACGTTTTCTCACTGCACCATTGCGATGTCCATCACCTGACGGTGGATTTGTTGCCATAACCTTTTGTTTTTATAGTTGTTCTATGATTTTTTGCATTGCTTCACTACCCTTTGTTAATAGATTTTTTGCTGCCTCTTTGGTATTCAATTTTTCAATGCTTAATCCTACATAGGCTAAAGATTGTTTTTCATTGTCTTTTGTGATTTTCGCCCCATTATGATGAGCAAGTGAAAGTATTGAACGTAATGTCCTTTCGTTTTTTAAGAAAGTATTAAGTTCCGTATCATTAATTTTAAGATGCTCAAATAATCTATGTAAGTATGCAATCGATGCTCCTTTTTTTCTTCTTCTGTAGGATTAAGGATATTTTTATAGAGTTCTGCCTTATTTAGACTATCATAAAACATCAATCCGATTTGTTGAAGTAACTGACTGAGTGCGAAATAATCATTATCCTGCAAAAGGTTAATTTTATCAGGAATTTCGCTCTGAGCATGATTCAGAGACTTGACAAGCGGAAATTTATACTTGCCTTCCCACTTGCTTAATAAATTTTTGTATGTGTCCCTGAAAACGAAATCAATTGATTCAGCAGAAGAATTCCAATTACCTTGAATCATTGTTTCTTGAAAATGCCCGCTAAAACCGCGACCGTTAGGAGCGATGTTGTAACCTTTCCAAACATTTTGTTCTCTGTATGGGAGATCTAAAACATCTTTTAAAAAGGCAACAATATAATTTTCGTTTACGTTGTCGCAACGGATAGAGAAACTTGGTGTAGTGATTCTAAGTGGTTCAATCACATATTTTTCGCGTCCCATATAGAGAGAGTGTAATTTCTTATCAAAGAAAATTGGAGTATATGGGGAGGTTTTTTCATCAGAAAATATGTCTAACCCGTTCTCATCTGTCGCAATAATATATTGAGCGTTCATAGATTTCATGTATTCTTTAAGTGGTGTGTACTTAAAAACAGACTTTCCATTGAACCAATTACGCATATTGGTAAAACACGGATTCACCATAATATTGTAATGCTGTAATGCAGTCCGACTTATGTCTTCTCCTTGTTCAGAAGTACATTTATATTTAAAAGTTGGAGAGTAATCATTAAAATTGTATTCAATTTCTGATTGACAGTGGCAGATCAAATCCATTCCTTTTGCTGCCATAAATTCAGTAAGGTGTTTATTAAGTATTCTTGCGGAAGTATCTGTAATTTCACAAGCAAGAATGTCGTTATCATCAAAAAACTGAGTTACATTCCCTTTATGTACTTCATATAAATTATGGTAAAAAACAATTTCTTCTGCAATTCTAATCTGAATGAATCGTTCAGACCCATTTTTGAAGTCACGAATTATTGTCAATGGTTCAAAGCCATCGTGTGCAAAAGGTTTATATACACATCCATTGACTAAGGCACCTCGCACATTGTCAGGAATATCCACCATATATGATGATAGCGCATCTGTTGCCTTAGATGGAGTTGCCAAATAGCACCAGTATTTATAGTAAATATCAATTGCTCCGTCTTTGTAATGTTGCTTCTTGTATAACCACACCCAATCATTTTCAAGGAAATGTTTGGACAGAAGTTCTATATGCTGTTTGTGTTCAAATTCTTCTTGTGTCATATTTTATTTCATATTGATGAATCAAATTCATAGTTTGTTAAGTATATTGATAACCTTATGAATCTCAGAATATGCCTTCAAATCCTCCGGCGATTCCTTACAGAGTTGGCACAATTTTTCTGAGTTTAACATCGCGCGCTCCAAATCACCATTCTCTGTCAGGTATTTATAGAGATTGGTGCGTATGAAATACCGTTTTGTCTTTTCATATCCCGGCATATATTTCTGCAATTCAGGAAGCAGTTGTTCGTAACTCTCGTATCGCCGACAGGCCACATTAGGCAAGAAGTGGAGCAGAAACCAAAACTCCGTGCAAGGATTCGTTTCTACAAACATCACCTTTCCGGCATATTTCTTCTTGCTATACTCTTTCTTTGCTCGTTGGTATAGTTGCATTTCGGAAGGATATTGATACAGCCTGTCCATATCAAACAGGCATACGATATAATCATATTGCTTACTCAAATAGGACTCAACCAGTTTCAGGATATGATTGATGTCGCTATGCTGCGGAAAAGCCGGCGCAACCTTGAAAGGATAGCGACACGCAATTCTCAGAGAATCGAAATAGAACCATTCCGTTTCTCCCTCGCCAATGATGGCGATACTTTTTGTTACTGTCCGTCCCATATCATTAGTCATTCAGGTTGATATACTGACTACCTAAGAACGGCAACTTTACCAATTTTCCCTGCTTGTAAGCATTGTATGGGGAAAGATTCTTGTGCAGTCCAAGAGAAGACAGGCGTACTATTTTAGTTTCGCCAAGTTCGTCTTTGTCGGTGAACCATATCGTATCACGGCGAATAAAATCCTCATTGAGAAGATTGATGTCGTGCGTTGTCAATAGCAACTGAGATGTTCCGTCGCTGTTTGCCAAAAATACTTTTATGAAATAAGCCAACAGTTCATAATGAATACTTGTCTCCACTTCATCAATGGGCATAAACCTATTGGTCTTTAACAGGTAATTCAGTATCACCGCCATTCCCAAGAACCTCATGGTGCCATTGGACTCGTATTCTTCCGACAAATCATATACTTTATCGCCTGCCTTATGCCTGAAGGTCAATTCCGTATTTGTAATTTTCCCCTTTCTAAGCATTTCAGCCTTTGCATCTTTATCAATAGGGGCATTCTGAATCAGTTGTTCCAATTCAGGGGTAATCAGCTCTTCCTCTTCGTTTAATACCACATCTTCTATATTGAAATCGGACGCTTTCAGGAAATTTAAAATGAATTTCTTCAAATCTCCTGCCTCGTCTTTATCCAATCGTGATTTGACATATCCCGAAAGCAACATACCGGGAGCCAATACATCTTTTACCTGCTTGGCAAAATAATCGTACACATCATTCAGCCTTGTCCGTTCCACGTTGCTTTTGCCAAACGCGGCAAGCACACTGCAATTATTGATAGTGTTGCCGGAAATCACATCCTGGCTTTTCTTCGTCATTTTCAGATTTACGCCAAAGTCAATGGTCGTGGAATCTGTTGCGGCATCATAACTTCGGTTGTACAGCTTGGTCGGGCGAATGGAATCATAAACAATCAATGTCTCGGAATAGATATGCTTTGCGTCCAATTCAAAACTAAGGATGTACTTCGACTGGTTGATATAGAACACCATTGACATCTTTGTCTTCTCGTTCCTTGAGGTGTCATCCAACATGAAAGGGACAACTCCGGTTTTCTCAGTCCTGTCTTTAGGCATTCTCAAAACCAGCATCTTGAAGAATTCAATGGCATTTAATATATTCGTTTTACCGGAAGCGTTAGCACCATAGATGATGCCCACTTTCAGTAATCTTACACCGTCCTTAACTTCATACGAGTACTCATCAGACATAAAAGTATCTGCCGATGGTTCAAAACTGATTTTCTGAACCGACTTAATGGAGAAAAAATTCTCAATGCTGAACTCTGCTATCATAATCGTTGATTTTATCTATTGTATGGTGCAAAGATACAAATAAAATCTCATACAACAAATTATAAATACGATTATTGTAGAAAAACTACGCAATACAAATATAAAATCAGTGAATATCTATTTGTTGTGGTTATAAATTAACCGTCTGATTATCTCCGGAAGGTGTTGACTGATTTGAGGACGGTAAACGAATGTGGATTATGCAGCCAAAGAAGTTAATTGTCCTATGCCATTTGCGCCATCTCTTGATTCTATTTACGATGGCTAAATAGTGATGCTAAAATGGTACTAAATTACAAAACTACTCTTTTATGCACTCTATAAAATATAGTAAATCAGTTTATTATATAATTTTATATCTTGTAGCCCATGAATTCAGGATATTTCCGTACAATTTCATTGATAGCACGGGTATAGTCCTCCTCTTTAGCCTTTCTTCGAGGTATCTGAGCTTTATAAATATCATTTATTCTATCTCGCAATTCTTCATTGGGTATAGATTGCTGAATTTGGAAGTAACTTGCTTTCATGTCACTAAAGTTAATCCAATTCTCATCTTTAGTCAATATGTCCGTTGGAGTAAGAATAATATAGTCTCCGTTAAAATAAGGCAACTCGAATACTTCTGGCATCCAAGATTCCAGATTATAGTCAAAATATACCTTGCTCACATTTATTCTTCTTCTTTGAGTCTCAGCAAGATTTCTTATTGCGAACTCTTGTGTATACCGCAATAAATACTGTTTAATCAGATTGCACGTAAAATCACTGATATTATCTCTGCCTACACCAGACTTGAAAAGGCCTAATTTTTCAAGATGAGAAGTGTTGGTGATAGTCTCATTGTTTAGGTCTTTATAGACATTGACAATAGCCTCGCTCATTGAGCGACCAAACTTTCCACCCAAACCAGCCCCGCAATTCCCTTTTTCACTATACCCTAACCATACTTGCTTAACTTCCGGGAAACGATACCAACGTTTGATTTTTTCATCAGAAATATGACCATCCAACATTTTTTCGCGAAGGAATGTGAGATATTTGATAATCCCATCGTGCAGATTTCGATATTCCGGCTTCTCACTGGCATAAAGCAAAAATGGGTCTACAAATAATGGCAAATCGTTGAGTAACGAAATATTGAGCGCTCCGTACTCTTCAAGAACGCTCTCTTCAATTCCAAATATTTCAGAGAAATATACCATTGGTCCTAATTGTTAATGTGTAAATTATGCTATATACTTAACAAGTCATATGACAGCCATCTCTTCATGGAAGGGTATGGCGGAGATGCCGAAGTTTAAATCTTCGGCACCTCGCGGGTATGGTTTGTGGATGTCACATTATTTTTGGGGGGAGGAGGCGGGGGTACAACATATTTTATCTGTGGCAAAACGAGCTCTTCCCGTGTGCCAGAATCAGATGGTTTATTTATTTGCTTTGGTGGTATCATAAATGTATAAACTAATTAGTTCTAAAGTATATGCTCATTTCTTTTTAGGGGGTGGAGGTGGGGCACTAAAACGAATATTGGGTACTTCGCCATGGACATTAGCGATTTTCGCAGTTCCACTCACAGTGGGCTTAGAATTTCCTTTATCAGACATTATATTTAGAGTTTAAGTAATTTAAAGCTTCATCATTGAGATGTTCGTTATCGGGGACTTTTCTCACAATGGAATCTAACAACGGAGAAAGTTTGCTGATTTGTTTTTTCTTCTTCGTGAGAAGTGTTTTTAGATCTGAATCGGTAGCCGAATCGACTCTAAATGAAAGAATGCCATCTTCAATATCGGATAAAATCTCTGCAAATTTACCCTGCAATACTCGCAATTCAGACAACTCTTTTTCTGATTGAGTTAGAAATGGTTTAAATTTTTCAAGTATGGCTTCTAATCCGGTAAGAATAGATGCAATAAGGGTAAACAGTGGGTGAAGTTTATATAATGCGGCGCCGATGAGTGGAAGCGCAATAATAATCCATTCATAAATGCGATTCCGTCGTTTCATTTTGTTGGAGTAACGAGTACAACATAGCTCATAAACCTTTACCGTTTGAGCTGTGTACCATAGGTCTTTCCAGACTAAATTATCCATTGTCTCTCCTGACATATAATTCTATATTATGGTTCTGCAGCTATTGAAGTTTGTGTATTGTCGTCTATCGAATACGGCTTTATTGAGCCATACTCAAATAAATCATCAATATCGAATCCGCCACTAATTATGAAGGAGCGGAGCATTTTATCTGCTTTCGCAGGTATCATGAATGCCGGGACGGTCTTGCCCTCAACACGCTCAAAGAAGAATTTAGCTTTTGATTTGTCAAGAGTCTCATACAAGCCTTTATAGTATCCGCTACGGTTGATATTGTCTTCAGGCAAATGCAGACTGAGGATATGGCGTAGCTTATCCTCATCAAGCCCGATAGCCAGAGCGAAGCGATGAATCTGGTCATTCTTTGCCTGCGCCCGGTAGTCGGCAATGTAGTCTGACAGCGACTTCTCCGAGTCAATGTCATCGCGTTCCAGACGACCACTTTGAATGTCGCTCAGGAATATGTTTGCATATTTCTGGTCTTCCGCCGAAAGATGAGCGAATGAACCGTGCAGCTCTTTCAGCACATCGTCGATTGTGGCTTGCTGCTCGTCGCTGTAGAACGCTTCGAGATATTTCTGGAAACGGCTGTTCATATATGCCGAGTCAATCACGCCGGTATCTATCTCCGTGAGATATGGCTCGATTTCAAAAGGAACATCGCCACCGCGAGGTTGTTGAGTCCCCGGGCCTGTCTGATTGAACAGTTCCTTGTATCGTTGGGCAAGAGTGAGGTATGTCGGTTCGTCAAACTGAATAGTGGCGGAGCGACGCACTCCCTCTGCATCATCATATTTATAACGCTTCTTGCTCCAGACGAACCCCTGCATCTTGGCAGCATCCAACCGGGCGTTCAGTGCTTTCCATTCTCTTGCAAAACGGGCGCGGACAGTGTTGTCTTCCGGCAGCGATGCGAAGTTTTCAATGCCCGCACGTTCAAACATGTGCTTGATTTCGTTATAGTGGAAATTCATGCCGCTTACATTCTCGCCGATTTTGAGCACGAAAATTCCCTGCGGCTTGCCATGGGCATAGAGTTCAAACGCATCCTCTATGTTGCGCTGCATTCGGTGTGGACGACGGTAGAAACGGATAATTCCAAATCGCTTTTCATGTCCGAACAAGCGGTTGGTGCGCGAAAATGCTTGGATAAGGTCGGCGAAAGTCAGTTCCTTATCCATGTAGATTGTGTTGACGTATTTAGAGTCGAAGCCGGTGAGCATCTGGTCAACGACAATCATTATATCAAGCTGCTGTTCGCGGCTTATGCGGTTATAAGGCTTCTTGTGAGCCATGCGCTTGGCCACATCTTTCTTAAAGAGTTGCCAAGTGGGTATCGAGAACTTCTGATTAAACCACTCATTGTACTGCGTCAGAATCTCTACAAGAGCCACCTCCTTGATTGCGGCTCGGTCTTGACCGTTGTTGTCAATCGTCGGGTCGAAGATAGCTGTTATCTTCAACTGCGACATCTTCTCGCGCAGGAGCCGATAGTAGGCTATCGCTTCGGGTATGCTGCTTGTTGCGAGGATAGCATGAAACTTACCGTTCCAGCTCTTGCGTGGAAATTCGTGCATAATATCCTCTACAACCTTTTCACGATGCTCTGCGCGACGATACTGTGAGTTTTCAAGATAATCTTCAACTCCTCTCGGATACCTGTTGGTGAGCGGATCTTTCTCGGTATAAACCATCGGCATATTCATGAAGCGGTTATATACCTCCGCTTTCTGTTCGTCAGCAAGAGCCTCCTCAGTGGTTTCTGCTTTGGCTTCACTCAGCGCTACCTTTTCACGCACATCGCTGTCGCGCATGGTCAAGACTTTGTATGTATCAAATCCAAGCACATTACCATCGCGGATACCGTCGCCGATTGAATAGAGATGCAGCCGCTCGCCAAAGAGGTCACGGGTTGTCATGTCGCGCACGTTGTTCTCATCGCCTATCGGAGTACCGGTGAAACCGAAATAGAGTGCGCCGGGAAAATTGTTCTTGATACCTGCCAATGTCTCGCCAAATGTGGAGCGATGACATTCGTCAATGATAAAGACGATGCGTTTTGTCCGGATTCTATCAAGTTCATTCTTGGCAAAACCTCCTTCTTCGCCGGGCTTGTGCTCGTAAACGAGACCCATCTTCTGAATTGAAGAAACAATCAGGGTCAGTCCCTTATCATCACTTTTCAGTTTATCAACAAGGTCTTTGGTATTGTCAGTACCCTCAATGCTGTCGCCGTCTCCGGCAAAGCCTCTGTATTCTTCAAGGCTCTGTGTGCCGAGTTCAATTCTATCCATGAGGAACACCACCTTGTCGGCATCGCCACTCTGAGCAATGAGTTGAGCGGCCTTGAACGAGGTCATAGTCTTACCGGATCCTGTTGTGTGCCAAACAAAGCCTCCAAATATCTCCTTATCCTCCCAATGAATTTTGGCTACTCTTGTGCGGATAGCATCGGCGGCATAGTATTGGTAACTGCGCATAACCTTCAATATGCCGTCCTTGCTGTCTGGTACGGTATAGAATCCTATCATTTGGTGAGCCATTGGAATAGAGAGAAGTCTCTCAATCACCTTGTTCCACTCGTTGATGGGTTCATTGTAGAAGTCTGCCCAATGGAAATAAAAATCCTTATTGAATATACAGTCAGGACCCGGATTGGCAAAGTATAGCGTTTCTTCGGGATTCATGGCCACAAACACCTGCACCAGAGAGAAAAGTCCTTGCGAGAAGATTCCCTCGCGTGAATACTTTTCTATTTGGTTGGAGGCTTGGCTTACATCAACGCCGCTCTTTTTGAGCTCGATATGGAACACTGGCATACCGTTGATAAGAAGCATCAGGTCTCCACGACGGTCGTTGAGCAATGGTGAAGCGGTGGGAAACTTAGGTTGCTGGACAATCTGGTAGCGGCTGTCACCGGCAGCAATTTCCTTGCGGTCGTAGATTTTCAGTGTTACCTCTTTGCCGAAATGTTCCTTATCATCGGGATTATCGCGCTTCACCGAAGTCTCGCCTCCGTTGATAAACTCATTAAGGGCGAGCGGAGTCTTCAACGAATTGATTTTATCTATAATCTGTTGCATTTCTCCCTCAGTGAGTGGATAGCAGTCGAGACGGTCACGGTCGCGGTTGTTCTCATAGAGAATATTGGCCCAGTTCTGAATGAGTTCCTTTTCGGTCGGATTTTTCAAGACGTTCTCTTCCCAACCATATTGTTGGAGTTTCTTGATGACCGCCTCCTCAAACTGCGGTTCTGAGTTAAAGACTTGTTGGCTCATAGCTTGGTATCATTAACAAACATCTTACTCAGACAAGCCTTTTTGATGTTGCGGAGTTTTACAATAGATTTACGCTTGGCGGCTATCAGTTCGTCAAGGTTGCGGAAATACTCGCCGATGGCTCGTTGCTCGGCCAAGGAAGGAATAGTAATTGGAGTAGACTTGCCACTCTCAATTGTATAAGTTCCTACTGTGCCTACTGTTGATGACATCAAAATGAAGTCTTGTATAGGAGCAGCAATAAATGAATAGAAGAAGAAATTACCATCCAAATAATTTGAATTTTTGAACCAAATTATATTGCCATCTTTGAAATAGATAGGTTCTGTATCTTTTACAAGATAAGGAATTCCAATTGTACCTACTCCTGTAACTAACAAATCTCCAACTTCAACCTTTCCAGAGATGGCAGAAAATTCTTCGTAGAGTTTGTAATCAATATAAAGTTGATCGTCAATTTTCTCACCTTTAAGTTCGGCGACGATGTCTCGTGCACGAAGGAATCTCACTCCTGTGTCTCTCCAATCTTCTTGATGTATTCTTTTGACAGAACCGACGTTCATTATTTCTCCAAGCCGTTTGTTTTTCCACGGCTCAGAGAATCCGGCGAAGCGGATTTCGGGGGCGGTTGCACCGGGACGTGGGAACATCTTTTGAAGCGATGCGATTTTCATCTTCTCCAATCGGTCAACCTCACGCTCCGCCTCCTTTATTTGAGTATCAAGATTGCTGAAATATTCGGCTATAGAATCACGCTCTGTTTCTTCCTTAGGATAATCTATATCGTACTTCTGGAGGTCAGAGATATTAACAGCCGCCAGACCTCCGGCATTGACGTTTCTACGACACCAATCACCAAGACCATAAAAACGATATAGTAAATAGTTGGCTTTCAGCCAACTCCAGCGATTTACGGTTTGAAAAACCGTAAATCGCTGATTCGCAAGCGAATCAGCAATTAGGAGAGCGTGCTCTCCTATAGTCGCGGTGGTTGACACAATTATGCTCCCGGCAGGGAAAAGCCCCGACGATTTCACGGCTGAAGGGGTAACGTGTTGTATGGCATCGGCCAAAACGCGACCATTTTCACGAATATCCTCCATTCTGAACCAAGGTATAGTGCCATTAGTCCAATATGCCGCTACCGCTTTCGACGGAGTGTAACCATTGCCAAGATTAAAGACTTCACGAACTTTGGCCTGTTGCCACTCATCATCGTAGCCCTTGAATCGGATTTGTGGTTTAAGTGTCTTACTCATGGCGCAGAAGTTTTTGGAACTCACGGAGTCCGGCCATGTCAAAGTCTGAGCCTGTGAGGTTGTCAATCAGCGAAGCGAGTGATTTCTCTGATTTAGAGATGCGTTCATCTATGTTGACGAGGGTGTCGCAATACTTGGTATCAAGAGCATCGAGTTTTTCGGCGAAGTCTTTGACCTCCTTGTCGAAAAGATCGGCGATACCTTTGCGCACCGGTTCAATCCATTTGGCTACGAGCAGGTGAAGGATGTCCTTCATCGGTAATTTCTTGATAAGGGCAATCGTGCTTTCTTGAAGAAGGTCGTTGGCTTCGTTGACGGCTTTCTTCTGTTTCTTTTCAAGGTCAATAAGTTTATCAGCCTCGACAAGCATGGCTTCGGCTGAATCCTCAGGGAGTTTTGAGCCAAACTCCTGTTTGATTTTCTTAACCTTGGCTTTAAGTTCCTTGGGGACAAAAGCAGAACCATCATCTTTAATCCACGGCGTAGCACCCTCGGCTTCGGGAAGCGATTCAAGTAATTCAGCGATACGATCGATGGTAGCATCACGTTCTTCCTGAAGTTTGGCGAGTTTGCCAAGCTCAGAACCGAGCAATTCTTGCTGCACAAGTTCAAAGGGAAGGATACGACCCACCCAACCGTCCTGTACCTCTACATCCTTGCCATCTTTCTTTTTGATGATGATATTCTCATCGACGGCATTGGCAGCTTCAATGCCCTCTGACTGCAATGTTTCAAGGTCGTATGTTATTTTTCGCCAGTTGTCTTCAAGAATCTGATAGGCCGCGTATGAGTCAATCAATGCGAATGGTTTGATGACCTCAAACAGATGTGCGGAGAAAGAGTTGAACTCAATGGCCGGATTTAGACGGCGAAGACGTTCGGGACTTGACAAAGGATTGACAACAATGTCAATGAGAGCGTCACGCAGAGGATTGACAGCTTCGAGATAACGAAGTTGGTATTCTGAAACCTCAGGATTTCGCCTGATTGTGTCAAAAATCTGGTCCGGCGAAGGTATCAGTTTACTGTATGCCTCATTAACCGGACTGAACAATTCATTTCGCAGCGAGGGGAATATATCCCACCAATTTGTGAAACTGTCAAGCTCGTTGTTAGGTATGCCGCCGAACATAGTGGCGTAAATATCCCACTGTTCATCTGCTTCTGCTGAATTGACATAGCGAGGGATATTGAGGTTGTAATCGTTTTTGCGGATTTCCTCACGGTCAACACAGCGTGAGAATTTGGGCATTTCACGCCGTTCTGTTACAGCATCAACTATCTTGCGTATGTCGCGTGCCCGCAACTGGTTGTTTTTACCAACTTTGATGAATCCTTTGGAAGCATCTACGAAGAGAACATCATCACGGTCGCGCTTCTGACGAAGCACCATAACGATTGTTGGAATACCGGTGCCAAAGAAGATATTAGCCGGGAGACCGATGATAGCGTCTATGTTGTTGTTCTCAATAAGGTTGCGGCGGATTTCTTCCTCATTGCCGCCACGGAACAGAACACCATGAGGCAAGACAATAGTCATAATGCCGCCGGGCTTTACGTGGTACAGGTCATGGAGAAGGAAAGCATAATCGGCTGTTCCCTTAGGCGCGACGCCATATTTCTTATAACGAGGGTCTGACGCTGTTTCTTCACATGGATACCACTCTTGCGAATAAGGAGGATTGCTGACAACAGCATCGCAATACAAAGGGGCATAGGTTGATGTCGGGTCGCTGTCATCAAACCAAGGCCAGTCTTCTTCGAGAGTGTCACCGTTACGAACCACAATATTATCAGGATGGATGCCACGCATCACAAGATTCATACGGGTGAGGTTGTAGGTAGCCTCTTTAAGTTCCTGTGCGTAGTATGTGATTTTGTCTTTGTCAAGATATTTGGCAACGCTTCGACCAATGTTGAGCAACAGCGAACCGGAACCCGATGTAGGGTCATAAATCTTGATTTCTGACTTGTCGCTAAGATGGTGGGCGACTATCTCCGACATCATCAGAGCAACTTCGTGGGGTGTATAAAACTCACCGGCTTTCTTTCCGGCATTAGCCGCGAAGTTGCTGATAAGATATTCGTATATGAAACCGAGAACGTCATAGTCCTGACGGTCATCGGTCGGAATATCCTTAATAAGATTGAGCAGATTCTGAACCGCCTTGGTCTGTGCACCGGCACTTTCACCGAGTTTGCTCAGACCGTTCTGTAAAGTATCGAAGATTCCTTTATAAACCTTCTCGTGAGCCGGATTGATAAGACGTGCAAAGCGGGTAAGAGCATCTCGCACATCTCCGACCGAGAAGTTACGCTCCGGTTTAATCCAAGTTGAAAACAGGTCATTGTAGGCTATGAAGTACCCAAGGGCCTGACGACAATGCTCAGCCCATTCCGAGTTTTCTTCGGTCAGGTATTGAGGTTGGAGTTCATCGGTCATATCCTCCTTTATGGCAAGTTCAACCACCTTGTCAGAAAGGAATTTATAAAAGATAAAGCCGAGTATATAGTCTTTATACTCGTTGGCTTCAATCTTCGACCGCATTTTGTTGGCCGAAGCCCATATTTTGGATGCGAGTTGCTGTTTGTTCATGATCAGTTTCTTCTAAAGGTTGAAATTGTCGGGTTGAACGAGAAAATGGGAGAGTTGTTCAATATGAACCAACGTTTGAAATCATCGGGCAAAAGATGAGAAATTGAAGACAAATCTTCATCTGAGTAGCCCAATTCTGTTTTGTATAACTCCACCACATCATGTACCATATTACTTCTTTCGTATGGCAGGTTTATCGGTTCACGTTTATTGTAGCCTTTTTTCGAGAATATTATCTGATAGTTTCGATATATTTTATCGTCTATCATTTGTAAGTCTCTTGCACGTCGAATTAGCGCACGCATTGAAACGCCCCACTGTTGCTTAAGGTTACCTAACATTGGTAGGGTGATTCGTTTCAAGGATGATTTTATTTCTGCCTCAGGCATAAGAAATTCAGAAGCGAATTCGTTAGCCTCATCCTCTACTCTCTCAGGATGCTTTGGAACAAAACTAAGATGCATAATTAAATGCCCCAGTTCATGTGCAAGTGAAAAGCGCATTCTATCATTTGGCATTCTTGTATTGAGAAAGATAACTCTTCGACCTCGATCTGAAATAGAAGTAAGTCCGTCCATCTTTTCTGTGCCGAAATCCATTTTTTGTATGATAACGCCATGGTCTTCAAGCAGAACAGTCAAATTTCCTATTGCGCCTCGGTGCAGTCCCAGTGAATATCTTGTTCTACGAGCGATTTCTGCTGGTGTCAGTTCATCACTTGGCTGTTCAAATTGCCAATCAAACTCTGGTAATTCAATGGCATCAAACATTTGATCGATAGCCATTTTCTGAACGCGAATTTGCGCATCTAACGCATCTAATACTTTTGCGGGTATTGACATTTGGCGCCTATAATAGAGATGACCTACCTGAGACGCATCAGTTGATTGGTAGAAAAATGATAGAGGTAAGTTGAAAACCGTTTGGAGATTTTCTATAATATCGGAGGGGAGAGGTTGCAGACCCTTTTCGGCCTTGGAGAGTTTACCCTGTGATACACCAAGCAATTCAGCAGCCTCCTTCTGGGTATACTGACGAAGATGTCGGGCAAGCTCCAAGAACTTAGGATTAACAGTCTCACTCATAATTATATTGCATCCTGTTTCTTAATTTTAAGACGTGGCTTTTTATGTTCAACCACTTCTTGTTGTGTTTTCTCGTTAACGCAGTTTTCGAGATTCCACATATCTTCCGGGGTGATGACAAAATTATATTCTATTGTATTCCCCTGAAGATACTGTACATAAATTCTTGAAATGTCTGTGTGGAAAGCATCGGTTTCATAGGATATGGTAATTACGTGCTTTGCCACTTTCTGTTCGCGAATATTTTTGCTTACCTCTGTTGGATTTGAAGGAGCATTCTTCTTTTTTAAGATGAAGATATAGTCTCCCTTTGTAAAAAAGGCTCTTGAATTTCCAATTGAATCCGAAGTGAACTCAAAACCCAATGGAGAAAGCTTTTGTTCGAGGTAATAATGGGTGCAATCATGCGTTATACTTGCAGATGTGATTTGAGTGCACATCTCTCTTAATTCGCGAGCCTTTTGGTAGGCGTTGCGATGAGCCATAAAAATAGCACGCTGGACATCAGCGGTTAAAATTTCATCTTGAAAAGCGGCCGCCTCAAAAGGTGGCTTAAACTCGTCAAAGAGGGAGTTGGTGAAGATTTCGGCTGTTACCATACTTTTACTTGTTAATTATGGCAACAAAGTTATAAAAAATATTCCACGGAACAAAATATTTTATCCGATTTTCATTCCAAATATACTGAAATCGGTCAAATGAAGAGTGTTAAGGGCCTGCGACAATGAAGTGGCAGACCCTATAATTCATTCCCTAAATCAGTGTCTAATGCGGTGTGAGCATAGAAAGGCGTTTAGGTCGGCGCGGTTGACGTAGATTTTGCGGCCGATCTGGGAGAAGGGGATGACGCGCTGGTCGCGGTAGTTTTGCCATGTCTTGGACGAGACTCCGAGTAGTTTTCGCGCGGCTTCGGATTCCAGCCACTCGGCGTCGCGGTCGGAAGCGTTGCGGTTCTCAATCATCTCGGCAAGGCGGTCGAGCTTGTCGTTGAGTGACTGCCATTCTTCCTGCGGAATCATGACCATTGTGATGGGTGAGATTGTTGAAGGTTGCGAGCTTTTGCTCATTCGTGTTTATGTTTCAGCAGTCAAGACTGCTAATTTCAACTTCTTCTCCAATGAAAAAACAGTCGGAGGATGAAGTTGCCGGTGTATCAAGGCTTGGCATCCAACATAAGAAAGGATGCTGTTTGGTATTGAAGGGCCAAGTTGCCCCTCGTTGAATCTTTGTCGCAGTGCAAAAATAATATCGGGAGGCGCAGATTTCCAAATATTTGTATCCCTTGGACGCACAAAGTATAGCTATGGCCGCATTTGGCCACTTGAAGCAGCCAATGTCCAACCGATATTTTCCCGATAATTATCTGCTACTTCTCGCGTTGCAACGGATAGCTCATGTGTCCATAAGTCCTTATAGACCTATATCCAAAATATTAAGAGAAATATGTTTATATATCGCTGTCTGAATAGTAAGAATTTAGTATCCGTATTGATGTAGAAATATCTCAGTAGCCAACGATTTATAAAAATCTGTATGGTAAAAATAATATATGGATTTTAATATCAATGGGCATTGAAAGAAATACATATCTCTTACATGGCATCCATAAATACGGATTGAAATATTAGTATCCACACTAATCCACATTGGAATATTTGTCAGCACGTAACCGCAAAAAGTATGGATATGGCCGTATTTTCGCCATTTATACAGGTGCGAATCCACTTTGGACATGGACATCCGTACATAAGTACCTTAGGAATTGAGGAACTTAGGAATCTATTGTTCAATAAATTGACTTTTCAATCGGTTGATAGCTCAACAAGATTGCTAATACATTGGATTATAGATAATTCAATAGACAAACATTACAATAGAAGTGTCGTTCCGAAGATTAGTATATTGAACGCCTTAATTGCAGGTTTGTCAATCAAATTCTTTGCAAATATACAATCCAATCATTCAGATTTCCAAATATTTGCATAGCTCGACCGCATAAAGTACCCATATTTCCGCATTCTTCCTCGTGTTTTCCACCTCCTGTCTTGGCTTCGTGTAGATAAATCTCATAATTTTTGTAGAACAAGCCTATTCTGCATTGCAAACATCAGTTATAATATGCAGGATGTTCACATGAACATAGCAAGGTGTCTTTTGAGTAACTCAAAAGGTTTTGGGGAACCGAGGCCCCACAAAACAACCTTGCAATGTAAAGGGAGTGCTCCGAAGTCGCACTCCCCATTTTCCGTTCCGCTGAAAGCTGAGATAGCATGTTCAAACGGCGTTGAAATTTCTATCAAATCCCGTTGCCACGGCTTGGTTACAGCAATTTTTTTAGGTCTTCCACATCTGGCAATGCCTCGCGTAGTTTCTCAGGCATATCGGAGTTCATGCGGTAAGTGGCTACGCCCATCGGCTTGGCGTAGTCCTGAATTACGTATTCAACGAAGTCTTTGTCAGCGGTCTTGCAAAGCACGATACCGATTGATGGATTTTCATGGGGCTTCTTTACCTTATCATCGAGAATACGCAGATAAGTCATCAGCTGGGCGAGATAGCTGGTCTTGAAATCGCCGGTTTTCAGTTCCACGACTACAAGACAATTCAACTCGCGGTTGAAGAAAAGCAGGTCGGGGAAGAAGTCGTGAGAGAAAACCTCAAGATGATATTGATTGCCGACGAAAGCAAAATCGCGCCCGAAAGTCATGATGAACTTCTTGATGTTGTGAACAATCTCTTTCTCTACCACTCGCTCATCAATATCCTGATAGTCGCGGATGCCGATTTCTTCGGTGTTGATGAAGTCGAGGAGATATTCGTCCTTAAACATACTGAGGGCCTTGATGGCATCGCGGCTGTCTTTGATGGTCACTCCGAAATTGGATGGCATCACACCGTAATGGTCGGCGACATTTTCTTTGATTTGCTGCTGGAGGAAACGTGTATCCCACTTGTTTTCAAGAGCCAGTTTAATATATTTCCAGCGTTTGTGAACGTCTTTTTCGCCATTCAAGATTCTGACATGATGAGTAAAACTCAAATTGCCAAATAACTCCAAATCGTCAATCGTGATTGGCGATTTGGGTGATAGCAATAGAGTGGTCTCTATTTCGCCAATCATGATTGGCGAAATAGCCAACGTGTCCTTTGATTCAAAGACTGGAGACCATTCTTCATAGAACATTCTCATATTCTTGAGACTGCTTTCCGAGAACCCTTTCAGTCCGGGGAGTTCCTTGCGCAGTCGTTCAGAAATGGTCTTGATGGCGCCAGTTCCCCAGAATCCTTCACGGGAATTGGCAGAGATATATCGTCCGATGCCGTAATATAGCGACAGCATTTCACGGTTGACCAACCTCGCCGCCTGATACTGACTGCGGAGAATGGCTTCTTTTATGGTGTTGACCGCAACGCTATAGTCGGTTGTCGGGTTCGATGAGAATTTTTCTATCTTCATGGCGATTGCGAATTTACGAATTATTTGTCGGTCGGTCAAATTTCTTTCAGAATCGCGCACCGAGCTAAAGCTCGAAATACGATATTTGCCGACTCGCGAATATAACTATTTTTGAATTGCCGAGAGTATGGCGGCTATCTCTTCGGGTGACATTCCTTTCAGCGCCTCAATTACCTCCTCTTTCTTATCCTTGGGCTTCTCAACGCCGCCGAAAAGGTTGATGAGGGCGTTGTCGGTTTTCTGCGTATCGAAGTTGCCCATATATCTCTCGGTAGTGGCAAGGTTGCTGTGAGCCAGCAGCTCTTTTACGATACCGCTGTCAAGTCCGGTTTCCTTTGCAACCTTAGCGAATGAATGACGTGAGATATGGAACGACACATTCTTACTGATTTCAGCCTTCTCCGCAATCTTTTTCAGATATTTGTTGATGAGGGCGTTCTTGGCGGAGACGGCGGCATAGAGTGTCTTGCGCATATCCGGTGTAATTGTCCTCTTGTCGGCAGTGGTTACATATTTCGCATACGGAGCCGTATTGTCGAGCAGTGGGAAGATATAATCATCAGGCTTGGCATCGGGTCGGAAATAATGCTTCAATATTTCCAATGCCTGCGGCACAAGGACAATGTCGCGGAATTTACCGTTCTTATCCATTGAATAAATCAAGCGGCCCTCGGAAGACACATTGCGCCAGCGCAACTGAATGAAGTCTGCGGCGCGTATTCCGGCACAATAGAAACTGAACAGGAAATAATTCCTTACGTTCCATATCAGTGAGCCTTCCGGCAAATCAAGATTGATGATACGCTGAATCTCCGCCATTTCCAACTTCTCTTTCATAGTAGGCACACCCTTGTATGAGAATTTCAAGAAGGGATTTTTGTCGGCCGACATATAACCGAGATTGATTGCGCGGTTAACGAGAGTCTTGAAGATGTTGAGTTGCACCTCTATGGTATTCGGGTGGAGCAACTTTTCGGGATTCTTCTCATTCTTCCACTTGTGGAGAAAATTGTTGAACTTGGTCAGGAACTCCACCGTCAGGTCTTCCATCGTGATGTCGTGCATACGCATCTTCTTACGGAAAGCGTCGAGTTTATTGCAAAGCCCTACATACTTGCGCATATTCCTGAATCCACCCTCCTCCTCAATCTCTTTCGCTCGTTCACGGGCAAAGGCAAGGAATGAAGGCGAGACAATCTCCTTGTCCATAGTCTTGATAATACGGGCCGATGATACCTCGCCATCATCTTCAAGCTCATTGTATGTTTCCTGCGCCTTGACCAACATAAGCCGCAACTGCTCATTGAGAGCTTTCGCATCGAGCACATTTGCACGAATCCAGTTATTGCCCTTGCACGACGGATTGAAATCGTCAATGTGTTTCAGTTGAATACCGGTTTTCTTTTTGGTGCGCTTCTTACCCACCGTCACCATCAGGTAAAGGTTGTAGGTCTTGTTTCTTGTCGGACGATGGTCTAGCTCAAATCGGAATGTAGCCATATTGGAGAGAATTAAAGGGTTAAAATCAGATGGAATCACAGCCACTGAACGTAGCAGCACGCAATCCCACTGCAAATATAACTCAAACACGCTTTACGTGCAAATTTACGTGCAAAATTCCTCATTTTTAACACTTCAAAACTCACTGAAAGAAAAAGTTCCATTTGTATAATCCACTATATCAGTGCAATATAAACGGTATTTCAATGTAATAGAAAGTAAGTATATTAGTTCTGTTCTGGGCACAGATAATAGCTGTTAATCATTTGATTAACAGTTATTTATGTTTTATAAAGTCGCACATAAGTCGCACAAAAGTCGCACACTTGCTGCAAATATCAGCAAAAATCGGCAAGATTTTTGGGCCTCTCTTTGGATTTCAAATAGTTTAACACCTTTGTTTACGAATCTGGCAGGATTAAAATAATTTATGCAGAATTTTAAAATAGCATCACATTTTAGCTGTTCATTTTTATTTGCATAACATGTTTTTATTTATTAGCCACTCCGAATGGAATATGAACAGCAGGAATATCTTTCAATTTCTCTAAGTGAACCATTTGATCGTCAAAGAATATATGCGGTTTCAAAATGCTTAGCACTCTGGATTTATCGATTCCGCCCAAAAAGAATACCTCATCAACCTCTACATTCATATCTCTCAATGTAGTAACTACTCGCTCATGAGCGGGGGCATTACGTGCGGTCACAATAGAGGTTTTCAATAAAGGCATATATTCCGGTTCTCGTAATTGCTTCTTTCTCTCCATTTTCTGAAAAAGGGCAATCTGCTTAAGCAACTCTCCAATAGGCCCTGAATGCAGAGGAGTATCGGCCAGATTCCTTTCATGCTCATGATATTTATTCATGTCTCCATCCACCTCTTTGTAGTAAGCCTCGGCAGAATCATCACCAATAACGCCGTCAAAGTCAAATGAAAGTCTCAGTTCTTTATCGTTTTCATCGTCTGCAATACCTCCATTTATAACGGTTCCAGCTACATATCCTGCTCTAATTGCAGCTTTAGCATCGATTTCATTGTCAGATAGGAATAAAGCCGCGTTAAAAGAGGGCAGATATTGGAAATTAGGTTTACCTGAAGAAAAACAAGCCCTCGATATATCAAGGTTGTAGTGTTTGATGCTACGAAATGCCCGAAGTCCGGTTTCTGGGCTGTTCTTAGAAAACAAAACTACTTCAATCGGAGGATTCTCCGAGAAAGAGCTATTAAGATATAATAATCGCTTAATAAATGGGAAAGCCACTCCTTTTTCCAGTGGCGTATCAATAAGGGCTGTTTGATATTTTCGATAAACATCCACACCACTTTTAACAAATATCTCATTTGACTCTCTCATGTCGAAGAGAGCACTTGATGACACGGCTACAACAAATTTCTTTTCTATAGGGTAAGGCATTGCAAATAGCTATTAATAGATTTGATTAGGTTCAATAAAAACGGGTGCACCTTTAGTATAATTCGGAAGGCTATTAAGAATGTCATTCATATTTTCTTATACAAAGTTATACAAATTTTTTGAGTTGACAAGGCCGATATGCTGTAAAACATATTGGGGGCTTTGCGCTGCAGGGCTTTTGTGTTTTGAGTAATAGTAGCTGCGCTAACGCATTCCGGCTTTGCCGACTGATGTTTTAATATCACTAGCAAACGTTGGTTCTGTTTCTCCTTGAACTTGCGTATGGCTTCTTTGGGGGCATCTCCCGATTGGCTTCCGAGCGATGGTACTGATACCTGTACTTGGAGTCGTTTTGTGTGTTATTCGCATTGAATTTGGCAAGCGGGCCGTTGGAGAATGACGTGTCGGATTGTGAGCCGTGTTGGGTGTGGTTGTGACTTGATAGGCGGAGTTGGGGCAGGATTTCCATATCGTTTAGCAATTTTATGGTGTCATCATAAATTGCAAGAGGACAAATTTTCTAATTATTTTTGACTTGTAATATTAAATGAAACAGCTGAATCGTTATCTTTGTGCCGTAAATATTTTTATGCAATATGACACAGACCGAAAAATATATCTGGCTATTGAATACCATCCACCGGAGTCGCGGGCGAGGGTTGTCTCTGAAAGAGATTTCAGATAAATGGCGTGACTATATGGCTAAAGAAAAGCCTCTTGACCGTGCCACTTTCAACAGATGGAAAGCCGCGATTGAACTCCAGTTCAAGGTGGACATCAAATGCAATAAGAGCGGTGGATATCGCTATTATATCGCTAACCCTGAAGATATTGAAGATGATAAGGTCAGCAAATGGCTTTTAGACTCGGTTTCGATGGGCACAACCCTAATGGGCAATCTTGATATTAAAGACCGGATTCTTTTGGAGC
>OFGJ01000050.1_pt1 | contig 109465 bp, 90 predicted proteins | sample 1521731 | NCBI WGS metagenome assembly OFGJ01 (sample SAMEA3504126, study PRJEB24116) | mouse gut metagenome | biome: mouse gut; feature: mouse-associated habitat; material: faeces | place: Denmark | collected 2011 | reverse complement strand
TTATAAATTATTTGCAATTTTAAAATATTATCAATATCTTTGCCTTATCATCCCAGCGAATAGCAACATTTTTCAAAAACAAAGAGAGATATTACAAACGAATTTGAACGGGTGATAGAAAAGAATTCAGACTTGTCATTGCAAACGACAGAACAAAGCAACAAATCATATATAAGTTGAATCTTAAAAATAGACAGACATGAAAAAACTCTACTTCCTACTCGCAGCAGCAAGTTTGACACTCTGCGCCTCAGCCCAGCTGAAAGTCACCGAATCCGGCCAAGTACGCCTCGGTTCGCTCACAGAGAATTGAAGCGTCGTCTGTGACATTAGATGCCGGTTTTGAGGTGAAGGAGGGTGGAACATTGACGATTTCAGTAAAGAATAATTAGTCAAACCAAAACAGTGATATTATGAAACAGTATTTTACACTTCTTCTTATGGTGATTTCCATATTGCCGACAATGGCGGACGGAGAAGCATATGAGCCTATGGTGCGCGAAGACAGAGTATGGGAATACAGGGGGGATTATTTTCTACCCGGAGAGCATGGAATCGTCTATCATCTTATGCGTTTCAATGGCGGCATGGAAGTCAATGGGCATGAATACCATTGTTTCGAGTTATTCAAGTCAACTTTTTATGAAAGTGTTGTACATGAGGATGGGTACAGCTATGAATTCTCACGTGAAGAGAACCGTGATTATCCTAAGTTTCTGTTGCGTGAGGAACCGGGAAAAGTATATATTCTTACAGAAGTATTCAATGCCGGCAAAGGAACTTATGAAGACATCGTCCAGATAAATGATGATGAGAAGTTAAATGCAATTCAGGGAAACTCAGGTGGTTCTGAATATCGGGAATTCCTTCTATATGATTTTACCAAAGCCGAGGGAGAAATTCACCCATTGCCCAACTGGCTGGCTGTAGACCAGGACTATGAATTGGACAGATACAATTGCTTCCTTATCTATGATGATCCTGTTACCATAGACGATAATGATTGTAGGGCACGGCATTTCAAAATATCGGAAGAAAATGAGTTTAAGCCGGAATGGTCGAATCATAAATTGGCAAGCTACGGTATACAAATTATTGAAAGTATCGGAGTGACATACAATGGTTGCCTGCCCTATTTTTCTCCATTTGAATATTTAGGTATGATGTACGATTCCTCTAAATTACCTTATCGCGAATCAAGACTTGAAAAAGTGTATGATGCAGGTGGAAATGTAATTTTCAATAGAACTGAGAATTCGGAAGTTGGTGTAAAGGTCACAACTGAAATCAAACCAAATAATTCAGACGAGATTTACGACATCATGGGGCGGCGCATAGACCGCGCGCTCCCCGGTTCGGTCTACATCCGCGACGGCAAGAAATTCATCGGTAGATGAACCACTAGCCTGTCACACATGGGGGAGGGTTCGAGTCCCGTCCGCACAGCCAACAACCCACCCAAGCCGACTTGACCCCTCAAGCCGGCTTTTTCTTATTTACCAAAATGAATATTTCTTAGTGGGTGTTACAAAACCTGTTAAACATACGAATTGTAGGGACGCACGGCCCGTGCGTCCTTCTGTATAATCCTGATAATCAAGTGTGCAAATACGGACGCACGAGCCGTGCGTCCCTACAAATTTCTTGGCATACCCTATTTTGCAACACCTTGATAGCTAATTTTGTCTTATCCACAAGGCATGACAATTATGATAAACAATGAAAAACTGCGCAAGGCAAGTTTTCATTTTGAAATATTTTTAAAAATATTTTTAAAAATTATTTGCAATTTTAAAATACTTTCCATATCTTTGCCACACAATCCGACCAAACCACGTTCTCAAGGCAAAACAATATGCCGTCAATTATTTTTGATGGAAGATAATAATAACTTAAAACAGAAACACTATGAAAAGCAAGGTCATGCTTCTTGGGCTATTGATGTGCTGTCTCTTTTCTTCGGCAGCACTCGCCCAAACGATGAGAGTTTCACAAAGAGATGCTCTGGCAATTGTACAACAGCAGTTTGAAGGGCAGGATGTCGACTACTTAATCCTCAAAGACAACAACACTACTGCATGGGAGAAAGGTGGTTTCCAATATGAAGACGTGGAACTTCCTTCAAGTTCCTCAAACAACACTAATTTGAGAGAAGTTCGCCTTCTTTCTCCACAGAGCAAAATAAAGAGTATTACACTTAAAGGTGACGAGTTTGATGTAGTCACACTGAAATTTGATTTCAATAAATATTCCGCCACAAGCAAAACTTACAGTTTTGACCTTGTTCAGAAGGATGAGGACGGCAATATTGTCGGTGGAGAAACATTTATTGTAGAATCTCGAAAAATCACCGTAACAAAATAAACCACAAAAACTCCTCTGCTGTCTATTGCAAAATGACCGCAGAGGAGTTTAATAAACTTTTTTATCATGAATACTAGAATCATTATTGTAATGGTCGCCATCGTTACAATGTTCTTACAGGTCGGTGCTCAGAACCCTTACATATCTCCTTTGTTATGGAAAAAGGGCAATTCGATAGGTTACGAAAGGATCCCGTTTGCTTTAGAAGAAAATAATATTGAGCAACAGTCATACCCTGAACCGACGACTTTTCGAGCCGTGATGGACAAAGCCGGAACTCTTGCAGAGGTCGTTGGTGACAAGCTGTATGATATTGACGAAATTGAAGTTATCGGCCCAATAAACGATGCCGACTTCAATACATTGTGGAAGTCTTCATTTAATGGGCAGTTAAAAGCAATCAACCTTGAGAAGGCGGTTATTGCAGGCGGAATAGTCCCTGATCAAGCGCTTTTTCATATCGATGAACAAGTTGATTGGAGTACGATAACAATAAGCACTATATGGCTGGAAGAATTGATTTTGCCGGAAGGTGTCACTGAAATCGGAGATTTTGCCGTGGCCTACGCCACAAATTTGAAATCCTTGAAAATCCCTGAGACCGTTAAAAAGATTGGTGAAGCCGCATTTACCGACTGTATAAGTTTCTCTCCCGACGTATTCATACTACCTTCGAGTTTGGAACATATCGAGAGTCAGGCTTTTTACCAGTGTCTCGCTTTAAGTGGAGAGGTGATTTTGCCAATCGGATTGAAATCTATAAAAGATGCTGCATTCTACTATGCCCCAATCACTGCTGTCAATTTCCCCGAATCGCTTGAATATATCGGGTCGTTGGCTTTTGCGGGATCTAAATTCACAAATGTCTGCCTTCCGAATGATTGTTGGCTGGAATGGCTTGGAGGACAGTTCTATAACAATTGGGAATTGACAGAAGCGCATTTTCCGGAGAACGCAACCTTTATACCTCAAAGCGTATTCGGATATTGTCCAAAACTAAAAGAAGCAAATATACCCCGGAATGTTGAGAGAATCGGACAATTTGCCTTTAATGGCACTGCAATAACCAATATACAATTCCCTGAGACCTTACGACGAATTGATCAAGATGCTTTCCAAGGCTGTCAATTGACCACCATCATATTTCCAGAGTCTCTCACTACCATTGAAACTCATGCGTTTAATGCCTGCAAAGGATTGGAATCCATCTGGTGTAAAGCCATGATGCCGCCGGATTGTATACCGTCCGATTGTGAAGAGACTATCGATCCTTTCTCACAGATCGACAAATCTATTCCACTTTATGTGCCTGTTGGCACCAAAGAGGCATATATGGCCGCTCCAGGTTGGAATTTGTTCCCAAATATAATCGAGACCAATAATTTCCCTTCATCAGTAGAAGTGGTAAAATACCAAGAATCCAAGAATCATAATGGAATTTTCGATTTATTGGGGCGTTCGATCATCGCTCCTGTAAAAGGTCAGATTTATATACAAAAGGGTAAAAAAATAGTATTTAGCGAATAACTAAGTCTATGCAAATATTAAAGGCCTATTAAGAATAGGCCCGACAAGACATCGAGAATTACGACAATTTATTCAGTTACTACTCAACTGTTTACAAAATAAGTTTAATTTTTCTTGAAAAATAGTTGCTGAAAAATTTGGTGGTTTCGCAAAAAAGCTATAACTTTGCACTCGCAATCGGGAATCAAACACCGATGCAAAGCAAAGACCTTCTAATGGTGCGGTAGTTCAGCCTGGTTAGAATACATGCCTGTCACGCATGGGGTCGCGGGTTCGAGTCCCGTCCGCACCGCCGAGGAGAGAGGAAGAGCAGCAAAGTAAACTTCGGTTTCTTGCTGCTCTTTTTCGTTATTCACTTTTCCAAAAACCGAAAACCATGTTTCTCTCGATAATAAACGGACCGAACCTCAACCTGCTCGGCAAACGTTGCCCCGAAATCTACGGCAGCGCGACGTTCGAGGATACACTCGCCGAGATACGCAAGGACTTCAACGACTACCGCATAGAATACTTCCAGTCGAACTGCGAGGGTGAGCTGATTGATGCCATTCAGCGCGACGGCTTCAACCCTGACTGCCTCGGCATTGTAATCAATCCTGGAGCTTACGCCCACTACTCCATCGCAATCGCCGACGCAATCGAGGCAGCACCCGCTCCGGTCATAGAGGTTCATATATCGAACATACATGCACGCGAGGAATTCCGCCACAAGTCGGTGACCGCCCGCGCAGCACGTGGCGTGGTGGCCGGATGCGGACGCGACGGATATGCGCTCGCTTTGCTCCACCTGATCCGCACAGCCAACAGTAATCAGAACGCCTGACCAATGTCACCCGAACTACAGAAGTATATAGAAGACCATATCGACGCTGAGCCGGACCACCTCCACCGCCTGGAACGTCGCACCAACATACACCTCATAAACGGCCGCATGTGCTCCGGCCATCTCCAGGGGCGGCTGTTGAAGATGCTCGTATCTATGATTGATCCGCATGACGTGCTGGAATTAGGCACATTCTCCGGCTATTCGGCACTCTGCATAGCCGAAGCCCTCCACGATAGCGCGACAATCCACACCGTCGAGGCCGACGACGAGCTCGAAGACTTCATCCGCGAGGCAATCGCATCGGCTCCGTGCGGCGAAAGGATACAGCTGCACATCGGCGACGCTCTGTCGTTTGCCAAGAAATGCAAGCCGGAGTCGTTCGACCTCGTTTTCATGGATGCCGACAAACGGCAATATGCCGACTACTACGAGGCCTGTCTGCCTCTGCTGCGCCCCGGCGGATACATCATAGCCGACAATACCCTCTGGGACGGCCATGTGGTCGAGCCGGACCACTTCAATGACCGCCAGACAGCCGGCATAAGACTCTTCAACGACATTGTGGCCGCAGACCCGCGCGTGGAAAAGGTCATCATACCGCTCAGAGACGGACTCACCCTTATCCGCAAACTAAACACGCCGGCATCGCGTTAGATTAATATAGAACCCCGGGGCCGAAACCCATATGAAATACATATGCTGCAAGACCCGGGGCATAGCCCAAAATTAAGTTTATCATGGAAGGAAAACGTCAAGCAAAAATATCACGTCTCATACAGAAAGAACTGAGTGAGATATTCCGCCGCCAGACAGCGGCGCTCGGAAATGTACTCGTATCGGTCAGCGCGGTCCGCGTGTCGCCCGACCTGAGCATCGCCAAAGTTTACCTGAGCATCTTCCCCACCGGGAAGTCCGCCGAGATTCTTGAAAACATCAAGAAGCAGACAAAGACCTGCCGTTACGAACTGGCACAGGCCGTGAAATCTACCCTCCGCAAATGCCCCGACCTGAGTTTCTATCTTGATGACTCGCTCGACTATGCGGAGAACATAGACCGGCTTCTTGCCGCGGATCCGCATCTGCACGATGAGGAGACACCCTCCGACAGCGAAAACACCACCGAAAACGAGTAACCTCCCTGTCCGCACCGAGGATGAAATCCAATCTTACCGCCGCAATAGCGTGGCGATACCTTCTTTCTAAAAAATCACATGCCGCCGTCGGGACCATCTCGACGGTGTCTGTGTGCGCCATGGCCGTAGCAACCGCCGCCATAATATGCGTGCTGTCGGTCTTCAACGGATTTCATGATGTCATAGCCTCGCGCCTTGACACCCTCTCGCCCGAGATCATGGTAACACCATCTTCGGGCAAGGTAATGGACAACGCATCGGGTCTGACAGCCCGGCTTGCCGAGATGCCTGAGGTCGAGACCGCCACCCCCACTTTGTCGGACAACGCACTGGTCATATGCAACTCGCAGGAGATGCCCGTAATGCTAAAGGGTGTCGTACCGGCCGATTACGCACGCGTCACAGCCATCCGCGACCTTATAGGCAACGACTACGGGACATACCTCGACAGCATACCGGCAGACAACACTCCCGCAGTGCTCGCAATCGGGGTGGCAGCCCGGCTCGCAGCGTGCCCGGGCGACGGCGCACTGGTGTTCGCACCGCGCAGGGAGGGCCGGGTCAATATGGCAAACCCCGCCGCGTCGTTCCTCACCGATTCAATCACCGTGGCCGGGATATACCGCTCCGACCAATCGCAATTTGACGAGGATGGCGTGCTGATGCCTATCAACGCCGTGCGCGACCTGCTGCAATACGGCGATGTCGCCTCGGCCATAGAAATCAGGCTACGACCGGGCTCAGATGCGGAAAAAGTCACCGAAAAGATAGCAGGACAATTAGGGAAAGGATTTGTGGTGCGCGACCGGCTCCGCCAGCAGGAGATGAACTTCCGCATGGTCTCGATTGAGAAATGGGTGTCGTTCATGCTGCTCGGGTTCATACTCGTAATAGCCAGCTTCAACATCATCTCGTCGCTCTCCATGCTCGTACTCGAAAAAGAGAGCGCAATCGCCACCTTCTCCGCCTTAGGTCTGTCACGCCGCCGCATCGGGAGAATATTCGTATGGGAAAGCCTTTACGTGTCGCTTGCCGGAGGTGTGGCCGGAATAATACTCGGACTCATACTTTGCCTGCTCCAGCAGCACTTCGGACTGATCAAAATAGGGAGCGATCCGTCAGCCGCGATAGTGGCGGCATACCCTGTCAGAGTCCATGCGACCGACATTCTGGCAACCTTCGTACCGATTTTTGCAATTGGAATTGTCACCGCTTTTATCACGGGAGGCTTCGCAAAGTCACGAATTTTGCACCGTTGAAGTGCATTTTACCCACATTTTCGGTGTTTTTCTTATCAAAAATCCATTTTTGAATAAGAAAATTTCAAAAATTTGTTGCACACCTTAGTTTTTTTTATTAATTTTGCAGAGAAATTAATCATTTTGAAAACAGAATGGAAAAGATAGATACCCTTGACAAGAAAATCCTGAACATCGTGATGGAGAACGCGAGAATCCCCTCTAAAGACATAGCCCTTCAGTGCGGAGTGTCGCGTGCCGCCATCCACCAGCGCATACAGCGTCTTATCGAGATGAAAGTGATTATCGGTTCAGGTTACATCGTGGACCCTCACAAACTTGGTTACAACACCTGCACATACATCGGTGTCAAGCTGGAGAAAGGTTCTCTCTATCGCGAGGCCGCAGCTGAACTGTGCAAGATTCCTGAAGTAGTCGAGTGCCATTTCACAACCGGTCCGTACTCAATGCTGATCAAAGTGTATGCATACGACAACCAGCACCTCATGCAGCTCCTCAACGACCGCATCCAGCATGTGCCGGGCGTGACAGAGACCGAGACACTCATCTCGCTTGAGCAGAGCATGAACCGTCAGATCCATATCGACGAGGAGAAGGGAATCATCAGGCGCAAGTAAGCCCCGACTGATTCCGTCAACATCTTTCGCAATGAAAAAGAAATATTTGTTCTACATTTTGGCCACCGCGTTTCTCGCTGTCGTGGCCATTATTTTTTTCTACCCCGACGATGTGCAGGGTAATGTGCTCCAGCAGCATGACATAATGCAGGGTCTGGCCAACGGCCAGGAGGGTAAGGCATACCATGAGGCCACAGGCGAGACCACGCGCTGGACAAACTCTCTGTTCGGCGGTATGCCGAATTTCCAGATCGCACCGTCATATCCGGCCAACAGTCTCCTCGGATGGATGGGTTCGGTCTACATGTTGGGTCTCCCCTCTCCGGCGAATCTGCTGTTCGCCATGATGATCGGCTTCTTCATAATGTGCATGTGCATGAAGATGAAGTGGCACACAGCTCTCTTCGCCTCGATCGCGTGGGGATTCTCTTCTTATTTCATAATCTTGATTGGCGCGGGACACATATGGAAGTTCGTCACCTTGGCTTACATACCGCCGACCATCGGTGGTCTGGCGTTGCTCTACCGACGCAAGTATCTGGCCGGAACAGCGTTGACCGCACTTTTCGGCGCTTTGCAGCTCCAGAGCAACCACCCGCAGATGACGTACTATTTCCTGTTCGTGGTGCTGGCCATGCTGATAGCGTGGCTGTGCGATGCCATACGCAAGCATGACACGCGCCATTGGATGATTGCCACCGCCTGTGCTCTCGGTGCGGGAGTGATAGCCGTCTCGGCCAACTCCGCAAGCCTATACAATTCCTATGAGTATTCGAAAGAGACAGTTCGCGGACGCGCCACAGATCTGACCATTCCGGGCAGAGACAACACCGGAGGAATGGACCGCAGCGCGATCACGGCCTGGAGCTATGGCGTTGACGAGACTTTCACACTGCTCATACCGAACGTGAAAGGCGGCTCGACAATCCAACCTGTAGCCGGCGAGACAACTCTAAAGTCGCTTGCCGACACCAAGAAGGCTGACGAGCTGAACCTCTCGCCCGAGGAACTTCAGTTTGTAGGACAGTTTCCGCAGTATTTCGGAGACCAGCCGATGACCAACGGCCCCGTGTATGTAGGTGCGTTCGTCCTGCTGCTCGCCATTCTCGCCCTGTTCGTGGTCAAGTCGCCGATGAAATGGGCACTGTTCGCGGTCTCGGTACTTGCGATTCTCCTGTCGTGGGGCCACAACTTCGCCGGATTCACCAATTTCTTCATAGACTATTTCCCGGCCTACAACAAGTTCCGCGCCGTGTCGAGTATACTTGTGATCGTGGAGTTCACGGTTCCCCTTCTGGCGGCTCTATGCATCATGAAGATGCTGGAGAAGCCGGAGGAATTCCGCCGCAATCCATGGGTTTCGTATGTGGTGTTCGGACTCGGAGCCGCCATATGCTTTGTCGGCTGGCTGGCACCGTCGGTGTTCGGTGATCCCTATTCGGCTACCGAGCTGTCGCAGTTGCAGGAAGCGGGAGCATTCTCCAACCCTGCCTACTACGGCGTGATGAACGGAATTCGCGAGACCCGTCTGTCGCTCGTTAGCGCGGACTGTGGCCGCTCACTGATCTTCATCTTGCTCGGATGCGCGTTGCTGTACCTCTATTTCAAGGGGGTGTTCCGCAAGAAATCGGTGTTCGTGTTCACTCTTGCGCTGCTCACACTCGCCGACCTCTACACAGTAGGCCACCGCTATGTAAACAGTGACAACTTCACCGCACCTGCCGACAATGATGTGGCTTTCAAGAAAACCGCTGCCGACGAGGCCATTCTCAAGGATACTTCAAACTATCGTGTGCTCGACGTGGCAAACATGGGAGGAGCCCGCTCCTCCTATTTCCACAAGACCATCGGAGGTTATCATGCGGCAAAACTGACACGCTACAACGACCTGCTTGAGCATCAGATTTACAAGAACAATATGGGCGTGCTCAACATGCTAAACACGAAGTATTTCCTTTCGGGCGACCAGTATGAGGTGAATCCCGACGCGCTCGGAAATGCCTGGTTCGTATCGGGAATTGACTATGTGGCCGATGCCAATCATGAGATGGCCGCCCTCGACTCGCTCGACACAGCCCACCGCGCCGTTGCCGACGCGAAGTTCAAGCAGATTCTCGGCACGGCCACCGCTCCGGCCCCGGGTGATACCATCTATGAGACCTCTTACGCTCCCGACCGTCTGACCTACAAGGCACGCTCGGCACGTGGCGGCGTGGCCGTCTTCAGCGAGATTTACTTCCCCTGGGGCTGGCATGCTACGGTTGATGGCAAGCCTGTAGAGATTGGCCGGGTGAACTATGTGCTGCGTGCCATACGTCTCTCGCCCGGCAACCATGACATAGAGTTCCGGTTCGACCCGCAGTCGCTCCGCGTGACAAACACGCTCGGCGTATCAGCTGTGATTCTTATCTACGTTCTCTGCCTCGGCGCATTCGCATTCTGGGTTTACCGCTTCGTGCTGCGTCTCAACAGGCAGCATCCAGGAGAACCCGAAGCACGTGGATAATCCTCGGCAAGAGCACACAAGACATTAGATAATTATGTGGCATCTGATTTCCGAGACATACAAGCGTTGGCGTCACACACGCGGATATGGCGTCCACTCCCCTTTCGCCTACTCGCTGGTGAAGGAGGTGGTGCGGCCGGGACGGAAATATGGCCACTACGGATATGAGGAGATAGACAACTCGTTGGAGCGTACATCTCTGCCGCATTCACGCCGCGAGGCGCGCACATTGTTGCGCCTCGCGGCTTTTCTTGATGTCAAGAGCGCGTTCCTGCCAAACGATGACCGGACATCGCCGTTCCGCACAGCCCTTCATGCCGCCAATTCGCGCATGGCCGTGACTTCCGCTCTCTCTGCCGCATCCGATTGTCAGCTCATATGCTCCACCGCAGATTACATTCCTCTCGACACTCTGAGCAAATTGCTGAGAGAGCCGGGTAGAATCATCGCCCTCCGCGATGCTCCGGAGGGCTGGCGCGACAGACTTTTCGACACACTCGACGAAGGTCTGATGTTGTACGGACGGCACAACATTCTTCTTATCTCTCGCCCCGGTATGCAGAAGGTATCATATTCAATCTCGATATGAAGCCATTGTTGCGCCCCAATCTGATTAATCCATGCCCGATAACACCACACTGACCACCGGCTTTTCGAGATATCTGCTCTTAGAGCGGGGGCTTTCTTCTCATACCGTCAAGGGATACCTTGTAGACGTGGGGCACCTGCTCGATTTCGCGGCATCACGGGGAATCCAAGTTGAACAAATAACGCGTGAAGACATCCATGAACTGCTGTGCGAACTGCACGACCTCGGCATATCTCCGCGCTCACAGGCACGGCTCATTGCCGGGATAAGAAGTTTCTTCAAGTATCTCCGCATGGAGCGTTACATAGACAATGACCCTTCGGAACTGATTGAGTCGCCAAAGATCGGGCGTTCGCTACCCGACGTACTGACCACAGAAGAGATTGATGACATGATCAAGGCTTTGCCCGCCGACAAACCGGAGACACCACGCAACCACGCCATAATCGAGACTCTGTACGGCAGCGGACTGCGGGTCTCTGAACTTGTCGGGCTTCGGCTGTCGCACATATCGTTCGACGACGGCTACATGATAGTCGAGGGTAAGGGAGACAAACAACGTATAGTGCCGCTTTCGCCGGTAGCCGTTGAGCTGATACAGGAATATCTGCCCATACGCAATGCCGGACCGATAAAGCGCGAGGGTTCCGACATACTGTTTCTGAACCGACGGGGAGCACCGTTGACCCGGGTCATGGTGTTCTACATAATACGCGACCTTGCTGCGGCCGCCGGCATCATGAAAAAGGTATCGCCCCACACGCTGCGCCATTCATTCGCGACGCACCTGCTCGAAGGGGGAGCCAACCTCCGCGCCATCCAGGAGATGTTAGGCCACGAATCGATAGCCACGACCGAAATCTACCTGCACCTCGACCGCACCCGCCTCCGCACCGAGCTCCTGACCCACCACCCCCACTACCGCAACAAACCCGTCCCCTCCCCCACCGGAGAAAAGACGGGCCTGTAAAAACTTATACTCACCCAGCAATCAGAAAGCCTTCATGGCACCCATTACACGGTACACACACGCGATAGCGGATATAGGAATATCCTGCTCATCATAATCGCGGTTAGTAGGTATAAGCCGGTAATGACCCGGTTGCAGACTGCGCCCCAACCTCTTGATTGTCCGCATTCCATTTGTCGTGATGAAGCCGTACAAGTCTCCGAAAGGGAGAAAAGAAAAATCCTCGATTCGCTGTAAGGCTATTATATCTCCGTTATTTATCTCCGGTTCCATCGAATGCCCCGACGCATTGCACCAAAGGGTCGCCTTGTCATAACCTGGCATACGGATAAGATACTCCGGATTTGCCGCCCCGGGCCCATCAATCTCATTGAAGCCCAACAAGAAATCCACGTCATAATAAGGAACTCCGTCGGTAAGACTTTTAATGGGTGTGGACATATCGTCCGGAGCCGTCCGCAACATGCCTCCCTCACCCGTCAGGAGCCATTGATCATTGAGCTGCGGAAAAGCATCAAGAATATTTTTTAATTTTGTCGGGGATGGCTCACATCTCAACTGACGCATATAGCCCACCGACAATCCGGCCTTGCGTTCAAAGGCGTTGACACTGATTCCCGACGCCTTGATAAATTTCACAAGCCGTTCCTTTACAGATTCTTCCAACATATCATAAATCATTTATAGAGGCATCATAAAACCGGCGAACATGAATATAGGATTGACAGTTGACCAGTTTTCATACCTTTCTTTGATGAAGTCCGTTTTTGCAAAGCTATACCCACACAATCACCTACAAACGCGTATGTCAAAACACCCTTTTCATCAGTATAGGTGGCATTTTCCAAATGTGGATACTTACGTTTGAACTTCACTAACAGGTCTGCATACAAATCCTCCATTGCCTTGGGTGTCATCTCATCAATTGAGATGTTGATTGATGCTACCTGACCTGTTGTAATATAATCCGTAACCATGACATAAGCATTATGCCCGGCGAAATCGCCTTCAAACAAAACGCTTGTTTCATCCTCGCCGACATACTCGTACCCCCGATCAGCCACAAGATCATAAATTGTTTTGGCTTCAACGCCACACAAATCCACTCCCATGAACTCGACGTTCTGCGCCCTGACCTGAAACGATATCAATGTAAATATCGCCACCAAACAAATTTTGACAACATTAATCATAACTATTCACGTATCACCTAAAGCACGCACGACTATAAATCATCCGTACCTATTCCTTGCTTATTTTCAGTTCCTTTATCAATTTCTTTTGAGTTACCATATGTTATGAGCAACACTCCATTCCCTGCGTTCTTATCGGTAACAACAAAAGATATGAATCCCCCACCTCCTGCCAGCATGTGTTGTTCTCGCTCATATGGGTCAAACAAAATAAACTTGTTAAACTCGGGATACATATCTAAATAATCCTTGTACAAATATGTATATAAATCACTCACTTCACTAAGTGGCATATTTTGATATTCCAAAGTCAAGAATTCAATCTGCACAGGGTCATAACCTCGATGAACATAAATGAGTGCATCGTATCCGTAACTTTTTCCTGAAAACGCACAGTAACTTTCTGTAGTTTCCACCAACTCAAACCCGTCCTTTTGTATCTTATCGATGAGCTTTTCGTAATTCGGTCCACAAATATCGATACCGGCGAATTTAATACTCTCCTCGGCTTTAACTTGGAAACAGCAGATTCCCGACAAACAGAGAACCAATAAAGCTACGATCTTTCTTATCTCCATCTTCCTCAAACAATTAAAAGTATGTTTAACTGAAAAATACCCGTAAAACAAATAGTAAATAATCTGAACCATTTGAGAATTCAATACTTGTGATTAATCAAGAATATCCTCAGATGCTCAAACGCCGCAACCACCTAATTTACAGAGATATTTTTACACAAATAAATCATATTAACATTTATTAACAGATATTTATCTTAAAATATTTGCTTATCTAAGATAATTATCTTAACTTTGCAGCCGTAAAACTAATCCTCTTCTGTACGGCGGAGCGGGAGATGACAGAACGACAAGTTCTTTCTGACATCTCTCCGGAGACAAAGATAGTCGTTTTATCCCGCTCCGCCAAATTTTTGAGCAAGTTTTGCAATTTTATTTACAACAAAAGGATTTGTGACTATATACTAAAAGATTATGACTATGCCTAAATCATCGCTCAGTGCGGGAGTAGTATTCTGCTCCGCATTGGCAGAAAGCCGGGATGTTACCGACCTCGTCGGATCTGTCATCCCTGCAATCGGGGAAAATCAGGACCAGCCACTACCTTACATTTCTTTCAGAAGAATCAAACTGGAAGCTACTCCTCAGAAAAGCGGCCAACCGGGAGCAGACATCATTCAGGAGGAACTGCTATGCTGCACGGACAACTACGAGGAGGGAATAAAAATCGCAGAGGCAGTACGCGCAGCCCTCGATTTCCAAAGCTATGAGTCTGACGGACTGAAGATGAGAGCCTGCTGGCTTGCTGATTCTGAAGAAATCAGAAAAAACGGAATCTACATACAACGCATGATTTTCAATGCGAAATTTTAATAACCTTTTAAATTAGTTTCTTTTATGGCAACTACAACAAAAACTGGCTACTGCAACGGTAGCGACATGATGGTCTACGTAAACGGTAAAGCTGTCGGCCATTGCACATCCCACACCACAACAATGACAAGCGAGACTAAGGATCGGGCCGTCAAACCGGTAGCATCCGCTTCAATCTCCGCCGGTCTCTGGAAAGGAAAGGGCATCACCGGTCTCAGCATCTCAATCTCGGCCGAAGGTCTTGTGTTCTACGGCGAAAGCGAGGCAGGTTACAAATCTCTTCTCGCAGCATGGAAAAGCGGCAAGAGCGTGGAGGTAAAGTGCATGGAACGCGAAAACAGCGACAAGCCCTATATGAAAGGACAGTTCGTCATCGCATCGCTTGAACGAACAGACCCGGCACAGGATGACGCCACCTACACCGTCAGTCTGGAGAATGATGGCGAACCGGAGATAATCGACGAGACGGCAATCACCGAGACTCCGCAGACCACCGTGTAAACAAAACAGAAACTCACAGCTATCTTACGATGAAAAAAATCGAGATTACAGTGAACGGAACAGCATACCCCTGTGGACCTACCATGGGGGCTATGCTCCGGTTCAAACAGGAAACAGGGAAAGAAACAACCCAGATTGACCCCACAAGTGTAAGCGACCTGTTCACCTACCTATGGTGTTGCGTGATGTCTGCATCCAAAAGGGAGGGGAAGGACTTCGACATGCCTCTCATGGAATTCGCGGACCTTGTGACCCCGGCAGAGATGGAGGAATGGACACGGTCAATAACAAAGACCGTCGAAACAGCAGAAGACACCGACGGTGAAAAAAAAAGACCACAGGCATCTTAGACCTTCTTGGCATTGCCGTAGGATGCATCGGCCTTTCGACCGATGAGTTCCTCCGGTTGTATTTCGACGAATTCGAAAGTATCTGCAAATCCTGGACCGAGATGAGGGAACAGCAGGAACATGCGGAATGGGAAAGGGCGCGGACTTTGGCTGCAATCATAATACAACCGCACTTGAAAAAGAAAGTCACGCCCCGGCAATTGCTCCCGCTGCCTTGGGACAGAAAGAACACCGGCTTACCATCCGCCCCGGATGCACCGATACTCACCGCCGACGAGCGACGCCGCCGCTTCGAGGAAGTGGCACGTCGCCTCGGCGATGAGATCATTTGAGAAGCCTTAGAATCACAATAACTGATCAGAAGTACACAATGGCAAATAAAAACATAATATCAATAGGATTAAAAATAGACCAGGGAACGGATGGGTTTGCTAATCTGACCATAGATGCCGGCAACTTTCATGAATTAATGAAAGCCATCGTTCAGGATGTAAAGGAGTTCAGCAACCATGTCGACGGCTTCACTGCCCTTGCGGACAACATCGGCTCGGCAGCCGATACATTGAGCACGCTTCAGGAAGCGATGCGCGAACTGACCGACGCCCACGCGGCTCAAACTGAGGCGGAAACCCAGCTGAGCGTCAATATGCGCAACACCATGAACGCACGCGAAGAGGACATCCAGAGCATAAAAGCTCTCTGCGCGGCGCAGCAGGAACTGGGCGTGATCGGCGACGAGATCCAGCTTGCGGGAGCACAGGTACTCGCGACATATCTCAGCGAGAAGCAAAGTCTTGAGGCACTTATCCCGGTAATGAATGATGTGCTCGCCCAACAGAACGGACTCAACGCAACTCAGGAAAACGCGGCTGCTACAGCGGCCATGTTGGGCAGCGTGATGAATGGAGAGACCGAAGCATTAAGCAACTGCGGCTACAAGTTTGACGAGACTCAGGAGAAGGTTCTGAAATTCGGTACTGAATCCCAACGTGCGGCCGTATTGGTAGATGTCATATCATCATCTGTGGGAGGCATGAACGAGGCACTGGCCCAGACCGATGACGGTAAGCAGAAACAGCTGGAGAATACAATCATCGACCTTAAGGAGGAATTAGGTGGCATAGCTGTGCAAGCCATGCCCATATTGACCATTGCAGCCAACTCCGTTATCGCCATAGGGGGAATAATGAAACTGGCAGAAGGTGTAAGAACTGCCGTCACCGCGCTCGCGGCTTTCAACCTGCAACAAAAAGCGATGGCGGTCTATGCTGCCGTGTCATCTTCAATCAGCAAGATTGCTCAGGCTTTCAGAATCTATTCAGCGGCGGCAGCGGGCAGCGCAGCCTCCACTCTGGCATTTCAGGTCGCGCTCAAGGGACTTCTGATTTCAACCGGAATCGGGGCGGCGATTGTTGCCCTTACAACTGTCATAAGTTATTTTGTTGGGCGCAGTGACGAGGCGACCGAATCGACAAACAGGCTACTCGATGCCGAGGAGCTTGCCAAGCAACGTGCGGAACAACTTGAACAGGCGCGACAGCAGGAAGCATCGACGTTGGCCACCAACCGCGCCGCACTTGAGATCAACATAGCCACTCTCAAAGAGTTCAACGGCACAAAAGAAGAGGAGGAGAAACTTGTCAACGAGATGAACAACACCTATGGCGAGACCATGGGCTATTTCTCCAGTGTATCCGACTGGTATGACGCTCTGATTGCCAACAGCGAAGCCTATTGCGAACAATTGGTATTGGAAGCCCGCGCACGATTATTGGCAAACCAGTTAGCTCAAGTTGAACAAGACAGATATAACCTGCTATACAATTCTAACGGCACCCCTAGAAAATATAGTACAAAAAACAAAGATGGGGTTTCAGGAACTTCTGATTATGATAAATTCAAATCAAATTTGAGTCAAAATAACCGAGACAAACAAAATTTGGGAAACCAAATGTCTTCAGTTATTAAAAAGATGGGGGCTATTAAAATGCCTGTACAGGGTGCCAAGACTCGTCCGACAACTGCTCCTGCTCCAACTCCAACTCCAACTCACAAAAAGCAGACAAAGTCTCAGCCAACGACCGTCGAGAAGCCTACATACAAAGAGAATGCGCAAAGCATCAAGGAGATGCGCGACAACATTTCGACTCTCTCCGAAGAACGTCAGACCGTGACAAATGACGACAGACTTGCTGAAATCAACAATGAAATCAAGAAATGGCAGGAACTTATTGCCACCCGCGAAAGATATGGCGTAGAGCAAAAGACAGAAGGTCCTGTATTCAAGGAGGATGCCGCCACCCTCAAAGAGATGGAGGAGAATGTGGCATCATTAAGAAACGATCTTCAAGGATGCTCCGATATCGGGAAAGCTATCGACATAAACAAGCAGATTGATGAATGGACAAAAAAAGCTGATGCCCTGCGCAATGCCGGAAAAACAACCGAGGACACTTCCTCTCCAAAGCTCAACCCTCAAGCCAAAAGCATCAAGGAGATAGAGGAGAATGTAGCAGCCTTGAACAATGAACTCCAAAACTGCACCGACATCAACACAGCGGCGGGACTCAATGAGCAGATAGCCTATTGGAATGATCTTGCCGAATCCATGAGGAATGCCGGAACCGAAAGCGTTGATGCCTTTGACACATTCAAAAATGGATACAACTCCATGAAGGGCATTGGTGATGGTGTATTAAGCATTACGGAAGCACTGGAAGGAAACGGGACGGCTTGGGAAACCCTCACATCGATTATTGATGGATTCATCCAGATTTACGAGGGCGTACAATCGATTGTCGAAATAATCAACATGCTGACCACCGCCACAGGATTTCATTCACTTGTCGCCAAGAACGATGCCAACAGCACAAAAAATCAGACCCAGCAGACAATGGAGCATACATCTGCCACAGTGGCTGATACCCTTGCCACCACAGCCCAACTACCGGTAGATGAAGCAAAAGCTATTACAGGAGCAACCAAAAGTGGCGCGGAACTCGGATTCCCCCAAAATATCATTGCCATTGCTGCCGGCGTTGCAGCAGTTATCGCAGCAATTGCGATGATCGGCAGTTTTGCTAATGGAGGTATAGTAGGAGGCAATTCACCTACCGGAGACAAGTTGTTAGCCCGGGTCAACAGTGGAGAAATGATTCTGAACAAAGAGCAGCAGAGCAACTTGTTCTCTTTGCTCAACAACCCACTTAACGTTTTAGGCAACAGAGCGCTCATCACCCCTTTCGCACAAGGAGGAATACTCTCAGGACCAACACTCGGACTACTCGGAGAATATGCCGGAGCGTCACATAATCCGGAGGTGGTGGCTCCACTCGACAAACTGCGGCATCTGATTGAACCAGCCGGACAACCGGTAATAGTGGGAGGCACACTGCGTGCTCACGGACGAGACCTCGTTTGCGTGCTTGCCAACGAAACCCGTATAGCCAGCAAATCTGGCCAAAGAACAGATATAAAACTTTAACTGACCAACTTATAATTCATATGTATTATACAGGAAGTTTTTTGACTCAGACAGGAGAGTCTGTCTCGGTCAACATCTTGACAAGAGGTGTCGCTTCGCCGAAAGTCGAGATCAATGCCGATGGAGGAAACATATTTTTCACCGACGACCCGGTTGAAATTACCAGCCGGGGAAATGGACCGTTTGACCACATCCTCCGTCAAAGCGCGACAATACATCTCCTTACAAGAGAGCTTATAACCGACTTTTTCTGCACATCCTGCATGGATGCTGTGGTAAATATATTCAAAGGAGACCGGTGCATCTTTGCCGGTTTCATAGAACCACAGGCATATTCGCAAGACTACAACGAGACTTTCGATGAACTGGAATTATCGTGCATCGATGCTCTCTCGGCGTTGCAATATGCCAAATATAGTGACATAGGGAAACTCGGTGTGGTCTACAACTCTGTCAAAGTCAACGCCGGACAGAGAACATTCGCGGACATCACAACCGATATATTCACAGATATATTCACACGTCTGAATCTTGCAGACACCGGTAAAATACGCCTACTGTATGACGGAAGCAAAGCTCTTGACAAATCTGCAGACCGTTACGGAATATTATCTCAGATATCAGTATCGGAGCTCCTGTTTCTTGGAGATGATGAAGATGATGTATGGGAAAAGGATAAAGTGCTTGAGGCACTTCTGAAATATCTGAACCTCCACATCATTCAGGATGGTCTCGACTTCTACATTTTCTCATGGGAAACACTGAAAGCCGGGAAACCCTGCTCATGGAAAAATCTGACAGACGGTTCCACAATGACAACAACGCCCGCGCATATCGCCATATCCCTGGACAATACAGCCGCCTCCGACACTACCATCAGCATCGGGGAAGTATTCAATCAGATTCAACTGACATGCAATATCGAGGATGTCGATACAATCATCGAAAGTCCTCTCGACGAGGAACATCTGTCTTCTCCATACAAGAACAGACAACGATATATGTCAGAACTTTCATCTGACGGAGAGGGCATAAAAGCGTTCAGATCCTTCAATGAGATGGTACATGCTACCATGAATCCGGGAGAACCACATATACCTTCATTTGAAGATGCTGCCGTAACGGATTGGTATATTCAAGTCATGAATCATTCATCATGGATATTCCGGGAACCGGGAACCGGAGATGACCTGATATCAAAGTACTGCAAAGAGGGAATCTCACAGGAAGTTTTACCGAATCTCTTCGGGGAATACGGATATACAGGTATTTTCTCTTTGGGGAAAGTAGAGTATAAGCTCAACCGTCAGGATAATTCCCCGATTGACAAACTTAGCATGGACAACTATATGATAATAAGTATAGATGGTAATTGCAACACGGATCAGACAAAATCCTACCCCAATGAGAATACAATCAAGAGGAATATCCCGTTGGCAGTCTACAATGGGCATTCTCCGGGTACCTGTTATTCTCCGGAAGACCCTGACACTACTAATTATATTGTGCTGTCAGGAAAAATCATTCTCAATCCATTCATGCAATTTACAGCGGATTATCCGACGCTCTTCAACGCCCCTGAAGAAGATTGGATATTTAATGGAGACAGCCGGTTCTGGCATAAAACGGTAGATAGCCGGAACAATGAGGACGGACGATACTATACACAAAAATATTATACCGGCAACGGCCTGTATCCAGCCATGTCAACAAAAAGAGGTCTTGTTCCATTCACCGGTACCGGACCGGAAATTTATGAGTATAAATATGCCGGAGGAGAAGAAACTGATAAAGTCTCCAAAGTTCCGATGCTTGCATGTATGCTGGTTATCGGAGACAAATGTGTTGTAGAAACCGGCAGCCATGGTCAAATCCAAGATTTCAAGTGGACAAAATTCAAAACACGCGAGGAGTGTGCAGACGATGATGAATATTACACCCAATGCTTCTATATTGGGTTTGACCCTAAGTTAGGAGACTATATTGTCGGGACAGAATTTGATTTCCAGAATAACATCAATTTCAATCTGAACATAAACGCATCCGGTATAGCAATCCCTATAAAGCAGGCGGATATGGTTTCAGGCAGTGTGAAATTTATGATTTTAGGACCGGTGAATTATCTATATGGTCAAGAACTCGGTGATTTGAAGAAAAGTGCGAAATGGTACAGATATACAAGAGATGTTGGTGTACCGGTACTTCCACGACTCGACAACATCATACTCAAAGACTTCAGCGTGAAGTTGTACAGCGACAACGGTTTTATCTCCGACGACGAGGACAATGACCTTATTTATATGAGTGATACCAACGAAACCTTTGTCAACAAAAAAGATGACATAGATTTCGATATAAACAGCGCGCTCACTCAGGAGGAAAGATCTAAACTCGGAATCAAGGCTACCATAAATCTGTCAACCGCTCTCGTCTCTGCAACAGGGCTGGGGCTTCTCTCCATCTACGACCACAACAAGCAGCAACAGGCAAAACCGGAACAACTGTACGTTGACAGCTATTATGCAGAATGCCATGTCCCTCGGATCGAGATGAAACACAAAGTTATTGACAAAGGATCAATCGCTTCCATGCTCAATGTGTTTTCCCATCCCGCTTTGCCCGCGAAGAAATTTTATGTATTGGGTATCAGCCGGAATCTGATGGAAGGTTACGCAGAAATGAACTTAAAAGAGATTGAAAATGATTGAAGTAAAAATACTGAAGAAAAAGAAAGGCAACAGTAACGGCAAGTCCACAGCCTCGGGTGGTTTCGCCACGGGTGCGACCGGAACTTGCAAGGAGGCTGAACATGCCATCAGTGCGGATGTCGCACTCTATGCCGACACTGCCGGAATTGCAAACAACGCCAAAGAGGCGGAGCATGCCAAGGAAGCCGATCATGCTGAAATGGCGCATGACCTCGATTCCGACAGCCCTGTCCGCAACCAGTTTCTTTCAAAAGTCAAAGGCGACCGTACACCCTATCAGCTTGCCGTCGGAGATTTTCTGACCGCCGAGAAAGGCATGTACTTCGGCAAGGAGTTTATATCAGGCCTTGTCGGCGGCATGGGTGGACGCATTGACGGTGAGGGCAACGCCGAACTTGATTCCCTCACCCTGCGCAAGTTCCTCGAAGTTCCGGAGCTTCGCTACAACCGCACCGAGGTCATCGTCGGCAACGAGTGGCAGGCACCGGGCGCGGGCATAGTGGAGAGCTACGAGCATCAGGGCACAACCGATGTCACGCAGCCCGACGGCAAGGTCGCCACCTGCAACGTCGGCTGGATCAACCTCAAACTCGAGGAGGGCGAGATAGGCTCTCTCAGTGTCGGCGACTTCTGCATGGGTATCTGGCATTACTCCAGGAATGAGCTGAACATCGGCACCGCCACACCCGGCGGCGAGAGAGCGGTTGACGAGAACGGCAACGAGACCGAAGACGCTGACGAGAACAACGGCAACTTCTGCTTCGCCGGCTTCCGGACGCTCTACTTCTACGTCTACGGGGTGGAGGGTGAGCGCAACGAGCGTCTGCATGTCCGCACGCGTTCGTTCTATCCGGCGGAACCGGTGGAGGGGCTACACTTCGTGGCATACGGCAACGACGCAAAAGACGCACAAGGCAATTACCTGCACCCCGAACGCCAGCAGTCGGCATACCGCACGCGCACCTACACCCGCTACCTCGCCGGAGTCAGGGAATGGACGTGGAACGCCGACAACATCATGTCGCAGTTCGGCGACCTCTCCGGCCTCAGGCTCAACGGCGAGGACATGTCCGGCTACTCGGCATACCTCAACAACGTCTACTTCTCCGGCGTGATAAGGCAGGTTGACGCCCCCCTGCGGCTGTCATACACCATGCTCGGCGACACCTACATAGGCTATCGCGGGGATGGTGCGGCTGATTCATGCGTCATACAGCTCACGGCAATGCAGGGAGTGATGGATGCCACACCGGGCATGACGGTGACATGCCGCGCCGCAGACGGTGCCGCACTTGCGGCGGGGGCGGTCAGCATCGGGGGATACAGCGAGACCACCGGCACACTCAACGTGCAGGTCAACCCGCAGTTCATATCCGGATATTCGGAAAGGACGCTCGTCATCACGGCCACATACACGCCCAAGCCGGGAGCGTCAGCGGTGACGGCCGCGCAGGGCGTGCTGTTCCGCGACATCGCCCTGCTGAAAGGCGACAAGGGAGACACGGGCGAGTCAGGCAAGGACGGCTCCTCCTATACCGAGAACCTGCTCACCGGCACGAGAGACTGGGATGGATGGGCGGTACCGCCGGTGGCCACAAGGAACGGCACCCTCGACGGTCTGACAGTGCTCGGGGTCAAGTCAGCGGACATGACCTCGGACTATGCAGACATCGCCAAACTGTTCCATCCGGTCACAAAGGGCGAGACCTACACGCTGTCGTTCTGGGCGCGGGGCACCGGGCAGGTGGTGTCATACTGCTATCCGTTCGTATGCATGGCCACATCGAGCGTCATAGCCTCCAACGGTTACAATACAAACGTGTGGGCAACCGACACATCGCGTTTCTATGACCTTCACGACGAATGGCGCAGGTTCCATGTGGCGTTCAAGGCCGACGGCACGTTCGAGTCCTCGACCCCGACCGCCGTGCTGCTGCGTGCCTTCAAGGACTCGGACGTGGAGATAGCCGGAGTCAAGCTCGAACGTGGCGTGAACACCGCCCCGGCCTGGTCTCCATCAAACGGGGAGCTTCTCGGCAAGGATGCCGTCACTTACGAGTGGCAGGTCAGCCCCGGGGTGATACGCTGCAACGCCGACGGTACGCTTCCCGGAGGCTCGGCCACGGTCAACGTGCGCTGCTTCCGCATAGAGGGAGACAAGCGCACGGAACTGACGATACCCCAGCCGCCGCTGATACTCTCCAACACCGCAGAGAGAATACAGTACAGCATCTCATGGAAAGACGGGAAGACCGAGTGGAAAGACATCTCGTACGGACAGACAATAGACTTCAACGACAGTGACGGACGGGACACATACCCGAACATACATCTGCGTGTCGCCCGCTACACCTACGCAATCACTCCGACCGTCGAGGTCATGTCGGCGGAACACGTTGTGGGCTGCGTCTGCGACGGCCAGAAAGGAGACAGGGGCGAGGATGGTCAGAATGGCGGTGTCGGGCCCGCCGGAGCAGTGATGCGAATGTCCGGACTATGGCAGGAGAACATGTCGTATGAGGACGGCACGGTCGCCGACGCGCAGGGCGTTCGGTGGATAGACGTTGTGTACGTCCGCAACTCATCAGGCACGGAATACTGGTACCGCTGCACGAGACGCAACACCTCGTCATCAGCCAACCGTCCCTCGGCTTCAAGCTCATGGTGGGGCGCGATAAGCAATCTCGGCGACATGATGGCCGACGTGCTGATAGCCAACCGTGCGTTCATCAACAACCTCACCACCCGCGAGGTTGTCTTTGTCAACTCATCCGGCAACATCGTGGGACGCGTCGGAAGCCCCCTGCCCGGCAACGGCGCGGTCATGTACACCGGACAGCTGGATCAGGACAATGTGCAGACCGACAACGCCACCTACCTGCTCGACGTTACCGGATACACACGCTACGGACAGTTCGCCCAAAGCCACGTGCGCATATGGCCTGACTACGGCTCGACCGGAGGAGCGAGGATATGCGCGTACACCGCCGGAGGAGCCGTAGACGGAAAGGAGGTCGTGGCAATCGACGGCACCGCCCACGAGATAGGGGGCGCATACGGCATAGTCAACACCATATCGCGCACCCTGACCGCGCTGTCGTTCACGTCCGACAAGACCTATCCCTATCCCGGCAAGCTGGAGCTGCCCGCAAAAGTGACGGCCACACTCCGCATGACCGTACCCGTCACGCTCATATGCACCTCACGCAAGGAGACCACGGGTACAGGTACCGGACTTGTCAGACAGAGCCAGTGCCGGGGAAAGTTCCGGATATTCAGGAACGGCGTGTTATGGAAGGAATACACCACAAGCTGGTGCGCGAGCACATCCATATCGCAAGGGGAGGACACGTCCGACGCGAGACTTGACCAGACCATCGTGATAGACGTGTCGCTCACCGAGGCCGGGATATACACGTTCGAGGCCGAATCGGAACTGACAGACATGGGACTCGACCCGGTGACGGGAATCCGTCATTCGGCCACCGTCTCGTTCGGCGCGACAGAGGTCAACATCAAGGCCGGATCCGACCCCAAGGCGTTCCTGGGCGCGAACGGACTTCTTGTTTCGAACTCCACGCAGGACTACTTCAAGGCCGGAATCGACAACGGCACGTTCGGCATGGAGATTTCAACCGGGCAGCAGTCCGGACTCCGCGTGACCGAGGCCGAGGGAGTAAGGATGAAAGGCAAGACCGGCGCATACGACGTGGAGCCGTTCCCCGCGACGGTCGGCTACGTGACCGATGCGAACACCTGCTTCCGCGACAGGCTCGGAGTGTCGGTATATGTCACCGACGGCGATCACACCATGAACCTGCCGACAGGAGCGGCCTCGAAGTTCGGACGGCTTACCGTAACGACATTCTCAGCGAGCAATATCCTTCAGGAGTTCCACACGTTCTCGCACCCGATGCAGATATGGACTCGCATAAAGCTCAGCGGGACATGGAGAGGATGGACACAAATTGTATAACACCAGTATTGAGATTAATAAAAAAGCTAACACATGGCCGAGTCAAATGACAGACAAGGCCATGTGTTCATTTTTATAACTGTATAGAACGTATCTTATAACTTCGCAATTTTCATTACGGCATTTGATTCTTAGTTATCGTAAACCACATTGCAACCAAACATCAGAACCAATTCCCATAAATCAGCTCGATCTTCCGGCACTACGTCAACAATAACCATTTCACTCGGACCTAAAAAATGATGACAAATCTCCCCATCCATCTCAGGCTTCTCTTCATGCTTAAAATCCGGATACTTAGCCACTAATTTTTGCAAAATCTGAGCCCGAAGATGCTCTATATTTTCCCATGGCTGATGTTTGACGGACAAAAACATCATACCAACCTCTTTCCGATCATCTTCTTGGCCATCCTGAACATATAAGGATATCTGCGCATCATATCCCGCGAACAAACCCGCAAATTGCCATGCAGATTCACTTGCTCCTATATATTTATATCCTTTTTCCTCCAATGCAATGCCTACTGCATCCGCGTTAGACCCGCACAAGTCTACCCCAAGGAAATCCATCGCACGTGCGCTCGCACAAAACAAGAACACACTCAATAAGGTGATTACAAAACCTTTTTTAAGATATCTCATTATATTTTTTAACTCTAAAATGAGACCCACATTTCCGTATAAATAGGAAATACAGTCTTTTAATTCACAATGTAATTTATATTTATCCCGATCGAGGGAGATATCAGAGCGACAAGTTCTTTCTGACATCTCTCCGGAGACAAAGATAGTCGTTTTATCCCGCTCCGCCAAATTTTTGAGCAAGTTTTGCAATTTTATTTACAACAAAAGGATTTTTGACTATATACTAAGATTTTATGGAAGATATTATGAAACAAATGAAGCGGGCAGTCGGGGGACTGTCCGCTTTGTTTGTGGGTTGATATTCCGACTGGAACCGTGGTTCCGGTCGGAATATTCAATCCGTGTGAAATCGGGATTCCGATTCGTAATCGGTGTCCCGGTTGGATTTGTTTTCTTCTTAGAAGTTGAAGTAGAAGCCGAGGGTGAGGTCGCGTGTGTCGAACGAGATACCTCCCTTGCGGGGCATTCCTGCGTCGTATGCAGCGTTGTTGGCACCCTGATATCCGAGGAAGCCGATGTGGGCTACTACTGAGAATTTGTCTGTGAAGTTGAAGGCTACACCGGGACGGAAACCTACGTTCCAGGTAACAGCTGTATCGCTGTCGTCATCACCGTAGTCGAACGAGCCGAGACCGATGCCTGCACCACCGTCAACGAAAAGCTGCACGAGGTTGTTGCTTGTGCGGAAGTAGGTGAAACGTGCATAGGGGTTAAACTCGAACAGGTGAAGGCTTGTCTCTCTTCCACACCAGTGAGTGTAGTCGTAACCGATTGTGGTACCGATTGCCCAACGGCTGTTGAAGTTGTAGCCGATTTCGGGAAGGATTGTGAACTCGTTGGTCATTACGCCTTCCTGATCGTTGTGCTGGAAGCCGAGGCTGCCACCGACATAAACGCCTTCTGCATTTGCACCGAATACCGATGCGAGTGCTACTACTGCAAGAGTAAGAATCTTTTTCATTTTGTGATGTGTTTGCGGATTGACCCCGGAGAGATGTGTGTCTTCTGTCAAGCGTATGCAATGCGTGTGATGAAGCTCCGCCGGAATGAATCCAAGGTTAATTTAACAGGGTTTAAACTTTATATTGATAGTAGGTTGTCATACCCTCCACGGGTAAAGTTTACCCGCTTCGGTCATCTTTCGGCTGCAAAGTTAAACACTTTTTCACAATTAACAAAACTTTTAGGGTAATTTTTATGCTTTGCAGCATATTTTACCATTTCAGAGCCATATTTACCAATTGACATTCCATGCTATATTTCAGTTCAATAACCACACCAAGCCATAATCAGATATCGCTCTGACTACTGCATATGATATGGAACCCATCTATTTCTCAAGCACAAGTTTCTGATATGTGGAGGGTGTCATTCCATTCACGCGTTTGAAAGCCTCGATAAACCCGCTTGCCGAGTTATAGCCCAGATCCCGATATATCGCTTCTATGGTAAGATTGCCGTATGTATCCTTATCACCAAGGCGACGGCACGCCTCGCGGATGCGGTAGGAATTCAAGAATTCCTTGAAAGTCTTGCCATAGGTCATCTTTATTACGGTCGCGACATACTTGGTATTTGAGCCAATCTCTTTAGCCAGCACAGCCAGCGAGAAGTCATGACGGCTTATAGTCGGTATGTCGTCCATAATGCGGAGTATATCACTCAATATACGGTCAGTCTGGAGCGCGGACATGACCGGTTGCGCAGTCTTCACCCTCGTGGAAGGCTCGTCCAACTTAACGCTCTCCTCCTCTTTTGCCTTCTGCATGGCCTCGCTTTCGTCAACAGCCGCAAGGCATCTTGTCAGAAGAAGTTCATTACGCTCATCGGCCTGTTCAAGTTCCTCATTACGGCGCAGCAGGAACTTCTGCGTCTGACGGAGACGGTAATAATTGTAAAATACGAGCGAAGCACCCACGGCCACAACTATGAGCAACGCCACACATAGGATAATGGTCTGCAACTGACCGCGAACCCTGCGGTTGAGCGACGAAATCTGACGGTTATCCACTTTTTTCTCATAGTCGGAGAACCGGTTGTTGACCATATTCATCTGCTCCAGGCCGAATATCGAGTCGTTTATCGCCATGCCGAGCTTTCTGTAATGGTCAGCACCTACGGTATCCCCCTCACGACGACATATGTTTTCGAGCAACGAATATGAGGAACTTATCTTGGAGGCAATCCCTATATTACGCGAAAGATTCAGAGCAGAATCAGCATAACTCCGCGCTTTCACCCTGTCGGCACGCTGCAAAGCGAGTTCGCCGAGACGGATCAGCTGCGACACAAGTCGAGCTGTATCTCCGTGAGACCGCGCGATGTCGGCAACCTGACGGAAATAATATTCGGCCATAGGGATATTCCCCTCAAGGTTCGCAATCTCTCCCTGATTGTAGAGAAAATAGTGACGTGCCATCGCCGTGTCGGAAACAGGATGACTAACCTGCTCGCGAAACATCCTTTTGGCATTCTGCAAATCACCCTTTCCTATATATGAGCCGAACATATTGAGTATGATCTGAGCCTTGACAGCATCGTTCCCCTCGGCATCGGCCGACTCGCACACACGTTTCTGGCATTCCAGACTCCGGTCCCAGTTTCCTATCACACCATATACAGACCCGATGTTGCCGAGACATGAAATATAGGTATGCCGGTCGCCGTCGCGCTCCGCCTGCTCCATACCCTCTATCAGATAATCGAGGGCCTCGACAAAACGCTCCTGCTGCATACACATTACGCCGGCTCTCATCAGGCTGTCGGCTGTCGAAGCCCGGAGAACCGTCGTTGAGATGGCTGCAATTAAAAACAGAATTGCAACCTTCGGAATCATATTTTTCGCTAACATGCCGCAAAGTTAGCAATTTATACGGTATAAAACAGCCCTTTTAATTTCATTTTCTAGAAAACAGAATCATCAGAGGCGGAAAAATTTGGAAGTAGACATCGAGTTTTTGTTACTTTGCCCGCAACAATTTTAATTTCAACTTCAAAAACGCAGCCTTATGCAAAGACAAAGACTATTGCTTTCAGTTCTTGTCATCGTCGCAAGCCTGATGTCCTCGTTCAGGGCGCAGGCAGATGACTCGATGCTACCGTTCCCCTACACGTGGGACGTGTCTACCTCCAACACCGATTTCAGGTCGCTGACCGACGATCCCGACAACTGGGGATGGATGCCGGCATACGAAGGTTTCTGGATAATGACATCCAAAAACAAATGGGTGGGAAAAGTTCTCGCCAGCAAACTTCCTTTCAATCTTCCGGAGAGCGGGAAGGCATCTTATTCTTTCTGGTACAACGTATCTGACGAAGTGACCTTCACTCTCCGCGGATACAGAAACGAGGAGGTAATTGACCTCGGCACAATCGACGTGGAGGGCACACAAAGCACCTACGTCTATACTTCCATCCAATTCGACACCGACGGTCCGATGCGTCTCGGCATCGAGGCGACACTCACCGGTGGCAACGGCAACTGCTTCGGATCCGCAATCATAAAGGGAATAGGAGTGATGGAAGCCGGTGCAGATATGGCCGCCGTACAAATCCTGAACCCTACTACCGGCTGCGTACCGGCTCTCCCGATGACAGTCTCGGCGCGTTACGAGAACCTGACCTCCGCAGATGTCACAAACCCGACGTTCTATTATACCGTAACTTCAAATGACGGCACCGTAAACCGTGTGGAGGAGACATATTCAGGGACTGTTACCGGAAACGGAACTGTAGACTATGTATTCACGACTCCGCTCGATCCCAAGGCCGATGATATAATGACGCTCGCTTGCGGCGTGGACATAAACGGCGACAGCAACCCTGCCAACAATGAAGTCTTCCTGGAGAACCTGTATGTCTATGCTCCATTTGAATTCCCCTACTTCACATCGTTTGATGACGCGACAGAAAACTCTTTCTGGCAATTCATAGACAACAACCGCAATGGTTATTGCTGGGAAATAGGCACTATGAACGAAGGTGGATATGTGAATAATTTCCTCGGTTTCGCATCGTCGTACGGAACATACGATGACTATGCCGTATCACCTGCAATAAACGTGCCGACCGGGAAAAGCCGACTCTCTTTCTACTATGCCGGAATTGGCGGTGGTGCTCATCTGTCAGTGCTTATGGGTGATACTCCCGATATCGCCAAGATGGAGCAGGTAATCTTCGACCGCGATGTAGATGGCAGCGGATGGAAGAACGGCTACGCGCTGCTCGACAACGAAACGGAGAGCATCAGATATTTCGCGTTCCATCTGACCGGAAGCCAGGACCAGGTGCTCATTGACAATATATCGGTTGATGCGGGCGATGACCTCTGCATCGACGGTGTGACAGCCGACATCAAATCAGGCTATAACCTTGATAAGGCCGCTGTAACGGTGACTATCGCGAATCATGGTGTGAATCCGCAGAGCAACATCCGCGTGCGCTACGGCATGAACAGCCTTGACGAATATGTTGAGGAGACATTCGAAGGCACCGTTAATCCCGGCGAGACCGTAAACTACACCTTCACCGAAAAAGCCGACATCTCAGTACCGGAACAGCCCTACAGACTTTATGGAAACATTGCTACCGTTGTCGGTGATGATACCTACAACGACAGTATGCAGGGTGACCTGATACGCCATTTCGCCAACCGCACCACTCCCTATCTCAACGACTTCGCAGAAGATGACATCGCCGACCGATGGACTTTCTCGTCAGAGTCTGACAACACCGGGTGGTTTGTAACCAACAGTACCGATGCCTACACTCCCATTCTCGGTTATGACAGTGAGTATGTACCCACGCTTGCAAAAGTTCTCAAGCACAGGAACAAATTGTCTTCTACAGAAAATTCAGACAACTGGGCATTCTCGGAGTGCCTTGAGCTTGAGGCCGGTGAGCATGACCTCTCCTTCTTCTTCCGCACGAACCGCAACTGGGAGTCTGATGAGTACCGTCAGAGCATCGAAGTGGCCTTCGGTGCCGAGCCGACAGCCGATGCCATGACCATCAAGGCCGCGGAGCTTACCGACTTCATCGTGCCGGGCGTGACCTACGACAAGTACAACTGCCATGTGACAATTCCCGCCGCCGGCCGATACTATCTCGGATTCCACAATGTGAGCGCGACCGGTTCAGGCGAGACTTTCATAGACCGCATCCGCATTGACCGCAGGGATAATGGAAAGGCACTCCCCTACAAGACTGATTTCGCTGTCAACGGCAATGAATGGGAAAGCTATTACCCGTCAGCCGGATTCACACAGTGGATTCCCGATGGGACAGACATGCACCTCTTCAGAAGTGATGACAGCAGTCAGATCGGTAATCTCACACATGCCGAGGGTATTCTCGTATCACCCAAAATAGCTCTGAACGGAACCAAGAAAGTTCATGTGGCTTTCGACTACGGATTCTCGACAAATGACCCTGCTACACGTCTGCAACTCGTGGCCGCTTCTGTAAACCACCCGGACAACTTCTCGGTAATCGCCGAGTATGAGGCATCCGGTGTGATGATTCCCGTTAAGTGCGACTTTGAACCGGTAGCGGCCGATGGTGAGTTATGGATTGGCTTCAGAACCAATCATTTTGTCCGCGAAGATGACCAGTTTGACGGTGAGGGCTATGATGTCCGCGTGGCCAACGTCCTGGTAGCCGATGCAGAGACCGTTGGAATAACCGACTTCTCAGCCGATGGAAACTTCGTGAAGAATGGCGACATCCTTAAATCGCGCGACGGCGCTACATTGGTAATCTATGACATGGCGGGAGTCCGCGTGGCCGAAGGTCAGGAAATCAATGTATCCGGTCTTAAGGGTATGTTCATACTGAAAACTACTTCCGGCGACAAGAACGCCCATGCCAAGATAATGCTCTGACACCGACAGTCCTGCTATCTGTCACAAAAGTTTTATGACAGATAGCGGAGACCTCAATATAGGCCTGTAAAAATCGGGATAAGTCTCCGGATGTGAGACTTATCCCGATTTGTTTTACTAATGTAAGCGGCTGTTATTCGCGGTAGTATATGCGCTTGACGCGGGGAGATATGGAGGTCAGTACCTCGTAGGGGATGGTGCCGAGCACGTCGGCGAGACGCTGGACCGGTGCTTCGGGTCCGAATATCTCTACCGTGTCACCTACCTTGCAGTCAATTCCGGTCACATCTATCATGCAGGCATCCATGCAGATGTTGCCGACGGTCGGTGCATCCTGACCGTTGACCTTGACCGAGATGGCACCGCAGCCGAAATGGCGGTTCATGCCGTCGGCATATCCAATCGGAATCGTTGCTATGCGCGAGCGACGCGCCAGCACACCGCGTCGGCTGTAACCTACGGTCTCACCCGCCTCCCATTCACGGATAGCGATGATGACCGTGCGCAGGGTTGACACGACCGCCAACGGACGCTCCATCTCCGGCGGCAATGTGTTGGCACCATAGAGACCTATGCCGAGGCGTGCCATGTCGTAATGATGCTCCGGATAGCGGAGTATCCCGGCGGTATTGAGCACGTGGCGCAGTATCGGATGCGATGAACGTGTGAGCATATAGTCGGTATATTGCGCGAAACGGCTGAGCTGAAGCTCGGTGTAGTCGTTCATGTCCGGACAGTCGGAGGTAGCGAGATGCGAGAAGACAGATTTTGCCATCACCTCGTGCGAACGCTCCAGTATATCCATCAGCTCCGGAAGTTCCTCACCTACAAAACCCATGCGGTGCATACCGGTGTCGAGTTTGATATGTATCGGATAATCCTTGATGCCGTTCTTGCGGGCCTCGCGGATAACGTCATGAAGCATATCGAACGAATATATCTCAGGTTCGAGGCGATAGGCAAACATTGACTTGTAGTTGACGACCTTCGGGTTCATGACCATAATCGGCATGGTTATACCCTTCTGACGCAGCTCTATGCCTTCGTCGAGCACGGCAACGGCGAGATAAGCCGCCCCGCAGTCCTGAAGGGTCTTCGCAATCTCGTAGCTGCCGGCACCGTAGCCCGAAGCCTTGACCATGCACACCACTCCGGTCCCGGGCGCGAGATGACGGCGGAAATAGTTGTAGTTCTTTACAACCGAGTCGAGATTCACCTCAAGCACTGTCTCATGCTTGCGGGTCTCAAGCAGCTCGGCTATGCTGTCGAAGTTGAACTCCGGAGAGCCTTTGAGGAGTATCGCCTCGTCGGAGAAATCGGAGGTGGAGAGCGAGTCGAGCAGCGAAGCGGTATCCTCAAAAAAAGTTGCGTTTTCGCCAAACAACTCCCGATGGCCGGTAATGGCAGGACCGACACCAATCAGGCGGTCTATGCCCGCGCTGACAATCAACCGCGCTATGTTGGAATAGAGGGTGTCAGTATCTGCCGACTCATGATGTATGTCACTCAGGATAAGTGTGGCGGACTGGTTAGGGGTCTTGCGGCGGCGCAGAAAATCGAGAGCGGGACGGAGCGAGGAGAAATCGGAGGTATATGAATCATGAATAACGCTGCACCCGTTCACTCCCTCCGACACGTTAAGGCGCGTGCCTATCTTGTGGAGGTGCGTGAAGCGCTCGGCGATAACATCCCGATCTATGCCGTTGAGGAGCATAAAGGCTAATGCGTTGGCGGCATTCTCAATGTCGGCCTCATTTTCAAGTGGCGCGTAGAACGAGCTTTTCTCTCCCTTATATGTATATGTCATGCGCGTGCCATCATTCACTTTCTCGGTCTCGACAAAGATGTCGGCCGAAGGGTCGGCGGTTGACCAGCAGAGAGTGCGCACACCCGGAGCCGAGATGCGTGCGGCATCGCGGATTGTCGCGTAGTCGCTGCGGAATATCAGTGTCTTTGTCTGCGGGGTCGAGGCAAGAAGAACTTTCTCTGTAGCTTTCTCTGCATCGCCGGCGAATCCTTCGGAATGCGCCTCTCCGATGTTTGTTATGATTACAGTGTCGGGCTTTATACACTCTGCGAGGGCTTTCATTTCACCCGGACGCGATATACCGGCCTCTATCACTCCAAGACGCGTGGTGGAATCAAGTTCCCACATCGACAGCGGCACGCCAATCTGCGAGTTGAAGCTGCGTGGAGAACGGGCTATGTCAGACAGCGGTTCCATGAGCTGGAAAATCCACTCCTTGAGAGTGGTCTTGCCCCGGCTTCCGGTTATGGCGAGAATCCGTCCGGTGAATCCGTCCCGGCGAGTGGCCACCTGCTGGAGAGCTTTTATGGTGTCGGGAACAACGAGGAAATTGGCATCGGCACATTCGCGGAGTGCGTCAGGCACGCGGTTCACAACAAAATTACGCACGCCCCGCGAATAGAGGTCAGCTACAAAGCGGTGACCGTCATTGCCTTTGGTGGGGATAGCGAAAAACAGGGTATCCTTGGCCGACTCCAAAGACCGCGAGTCGATGAGGAGGTGGCGTATCACGGCAGCGTTTGCCGGAGCGGCTATGCCGAGCGACGCGGCAATATCAGCAATCGAAAGTTCCATTCCGTATATGTTTTTCTGTCAAAGCGACCTGAGAAGAACCCCGGACAAAAGCCATCAAGAGGATTCACGTGGTTCCCTGACAACAAGACCTGTAGAATTACACCGCAAAGTTAGAGCATTTATTTGAAACCGCCCCAACTTTTCATAAAAAAGATTAGTTTTCCTGAATTATCCAGGAGGCGAGGGTTCTTTTTGTGCTGTCGAAGTTGGCACCGATTTTTATCAGCTTGCGACCGTCGGCCTTGAAGGGCAACAGGTAGTCTTTGGTGTCTATCTGTGCCAGAGCCTCCTCGGCACTGCGGTCCATCTTGAACTCCATGACGTAGATGTAGTCCGGGGTCTTGACAACCATATCAATCCGTCCGGAAGCGGTCTTGTATTCCGTGCGGGTGTAGAATCCCATCAGCTTAAAGATGATGAATATAACATCCTGATAGTGCTGTTCCAAGTGTCGCAGCTCGAACGAATCATATTGGAAGTCGGCGAAAAGGCTCTGCAACCGCACCATAAAATCTTCTGTCAGTCCCTCCTCCACATCGAGCACAAACCGTTTTATCTCAAATGCAGTCTTCTGAGATGACAAAGAGGTGTAATACGGCAACAGTTGCCGCAGGAATGCACGTTCAACCTCACGGTTAGGGAATCCCAATGTAACCGACTGGAATCTGCTGTTATATTTCTTGATGGTCAGATAGCCGCTCTGGTACATTACCGGAATAAAGTTGCCCAAATCGAACGAAACGTCGGTAAGATCATCTATCTCGCATTCATATTCCGACAAAGTGCGCAGACTCAACTGACGGGCCTTCAACATCTTTATCAGAAAAGTCGGTGTACCGGTCTGAAACCAGTATTGGCCGAAAAACCGAGCGGATAGAGCATTGAGCACACTGAAAGGATTATATACATCCACAAGATTTTCAGGAGCAAAATGATAACCGTCATAATTGATGCGCAATTCTTCATAGACCTCATTCTCCGAGACACCTAATTTCTCGGAAAAAGCCTTGACTCCCGACGAAAAAGATGCGTGAAGTTCCTCTCCCGTAATACCGCAGATTCCCGCATATTCTCCCCGCATGGAAATATCGTTGAGGTTGTTGAGGTCGCTGAATATGCTCAGATGTCCGAACCTGGTCACACCTGTCAGCATGGCGAAGCGGATATATTTATCCATCTGTTTCAGATTGCCGTACACTCCGCGCAATGTGTCGCGGTATTTCTGCTGCAACTCCGGTTTATCGACGGTCTCTAACAGAGCCTTGTCGTATTCGTCAATAAGGATGACAACCTTTTGCCCGGTCTTTTCATAAGCCTGCTTAATGATGGTTTCGAAACGGACACCAAAATCCCCGTCCTCCTTTTCAATTCCATACTCCTTTTCCCATGAAGTAAGGCGGCTGTTCAATTTTGAGGTCAGACCGACAGGGTCATTATAATTAGCACCAGTAAAATCGAGATGAAACACCGGATGCTTCACCCAGTCATGTTCACGACGGCTTATCTCCAACCCTTCGAACATGTCCTGTCGGCCCAGGAAATATTCCTTGATTGTTGACAGCAGCAATGACTTGCCGAACCGGCGTGGGCGGCTCAGGAATACAAATTTCGACGCAGAGTTGAGAAGATCCGCTATGTAACCGGTTTTGTCAACATAGAGATAACCTCCCTCCCGAATTGAAGAGAAAGACTGGATACCGATCGGATATTTTACCTGAGCCATAACAGTACTATTAACGATTTATTGATAAGCGACAGTTGAATTGTAACAGCCACTTACTATCAAAACGCAAATATAACCAAAGTTTTCGTGTGTTGCAAGAAAAACAGAGGCGCATCACTGCGCCTCTGTTTTCCGGCACCTCCCGAAATCCTTCGTGAGAATACCGTGGGTCCTAATTCTAATTAAACTATTAATCCATAACTTTACTAATGCAACAATAAATTGTCAATGAAACGATATATGCGATATACTTTCTTCTATCCTGAGATAATCCTTGCTAATTATCCCGTCAGCGCACCATCCTCACGGATACTGCGGTAGACTTCGCAAAATTACTCATTCCTTATGATTCTGCCAAATATCAATCCCCATTTTTTAACAATTGCGAATCATCAGACTGTTAAAATTGTTAAAAATTGGTCATATAGGGATTACTTTGGTTAAATCAACCCACAATCATTTCTTTCAGCCATTATATGCGGCTATGGCTTCGGGAAGCCACGACACACTTCGGCATATGTCTGAAGACCGCTCTATGGCGACAGGTACAACCGACACCATGCCGTGAGCGAGTGCCCATTCGTCTGTACTCTCGTTCTCCGGCTCAAGATTCTCATACCGTCCTGTGAGCCAATAGAATTTACGTCCGAACGGGTCGGTATATTCCTTGTACTCGTCATTCCACCGTCCGCGGCAGGGCGTGCATAGACGCATCTCCGCCGGAGTACCGCTGATGTTCGGCACATTGACGTTAAGGGCTACATCCTCAGGAAGGCCATGACGCAGGGCCGCCTCGACAAGCACATCTATCGCTTTCTCGCATGGTGTGAAGTCTGCATCGGCCGAGTGGTCGGTCAGCGAGAACCCGATTGAGGGGATACCGAAAGCCGAGCCTTCCATGGCCGCCCCCATCGTACCCGAGTAAAGCACATTGATGGCGGAGTTGGAGCCATGGTTGATGCCCGTCACCACGAGGTCGGGGCGACGGTCGAGTATATGGTGCATAGCGAGCTTGATACAATCTACCGGCGAGCCTGAAACGTGGTACATCCGGGCACCATTGTAATCATCAAGCCTGGTGATGCGCAACGGCTCGTTTACGGTGATGGCCATGGATTGTCCGGACTGCGGATGCTGCGGGCATACAGCCACGACATCGCCGAATTTCACAAGTCTGTCGATAAGCGCATGCACTCCACGCGCCATATATGAATCGTCATTGCTGACAAGTATCAGTGGTCTCATCTTTAAAAGTTTTAGAGTGTAACAAATGAAAAAAGCAACGATCCGTCACGCCCCGAGCGTGCGACGGCGCAGCAGATAACGCGACAGGACGGCGTTCTGACCGGCACCCGGAAGCGTGGACAGCACATCCTGCGCAGGGAAGTCCGTGTACTCCACGCGCATCTTCTTGAAATCGGAATGAGCGCGGAGCACAGCGCGTGCGTTGGCGGTATCACCTTTTAATAAAAACATTCCGAAAGCCAAAGTGTCTGCGAGCCGACGGAGAAAAAGCACCTTCTTACCCCGGCGCCGAGGCAGATTCTTATGAAGCAGCAGCAGGTTGTTGCGGAAGTTGAGATAGGTTTTCTGAGGATTACCCTGATTGAGCGACGCACCGCCCACATGGTACACCTTTGAATCGGTTATGGCGCAGACACGCCGCCCGGCATTATGGATGCGGCAACAAAGGTCTATCTCCTCCATATGCGCGAAAAACTTCGGGTCGAGTCCGCCGAGCTGCAAGTAAAGGTCGCGGGGAACTGTAAGGCAGGCTCCCGAAGCCCATGCGACATCGACCGCCGGCCCGTCGTATTGTCCGTTGTCTTTCTCAACGACATCAAACAGACGGCCACGACAATAGGGATAGCCCAACGAATCGAGGTATCCGCCGGCCGCGCCGGCATACTCGAAACTTGATTTATCGCGCCAGCTGAGTATCTTTGGCTGCACCGCCCCCACATCGGGATGCCCCTCCATAAATTTCAGGATTGGCTGCCACCACCCCTCGCCCACCTCGACATCTGAGTTGAGCAGGGTAACATACTCATAGTCGGCGGCTGCGATGGCCCGGTTGTATCCTTCGGCAAAGCCATAGTTGCGGTCAAGCACCATGACCTTCACCTCAGGATGATTGGCACGCACCCATGCCACCGAGTCATCGGTCGAGCCGTTGTCGGCCACTATCAGATCTGCCGTATCGCAGACTGTGTGGCGCGAGGCGACCGGAAGGAACTGTTCCAGCAGCTTTCTACCGTTCCAGTTCAATATGATTACTCCGAGTTTCTTCACTGCCATCTCATTGATTCTTAGAAATGTTATCTTCGGTCAGAAGCACCGGTGTCACGAAATTAATCAGCTCCGGCTGCAAGGGTGCTTCGACACGTATATAGTTTTCGGTAAAACCGTGCATCAGCTTGCCGCCACGCGAAGGCGATTCCCAAAGGACCTTGCCTGCCGCTCCGACATGACTCCGTACGAACTCCGCATGTTTCCGCTCGGAAATCTCCATAAGTTCCGCCGTGCGACGGTGCTTCTCCTCCTGACTGACATTGTGGCCTATCATCAGGGCTTTTGTACCTGGACGTTCTGAATAGGGGAACACATGGAGCCGCGTCACCGGCAACGACTCTATGAAATCGCGGCCACGCTGCCACTCCTCAGGGGTCTCCCCCCTTGCTCCCGCTATCACATCGACACCGATAAAGGCATCGGGGATAACGTCGCGTATAAGCTCGATGCGCGAGCGGAACAATGCGGTATCATACCGACGGTTCATCAGCTTCAGCACCGCGTCGGATCCGGCTTGCAGCGGTATGTGGAAATGAGGCATGAAAGCACGCGACTCCCCCGCAATCCAACGCACAATCTCCTCGGTGAGCAGATTGGGTTCTATCGACGATATACGGTAACGCTCTATACCCTCGACGGCGTCGAGCGAACGGAGCAGGTCTATCAGCTTCTCTCCTGTGTCGCGGCCGAAATCGCCGATATTGACCCCAGTTATCACAATCTCCTTGCCTCCTTCGGCTGCCACTCCGCGGGCAATATCGGTTATCTCCGCTATGCTGCCCGAACGGGAACGGCCACGCGCGAAAGGAATGGTACAGTACGTGCAGAAATAGTCGCAACCATCCTGGACCTTCAGGAAATAGCGAGTGCGGTCTCCGCGCTCGCACGAGGGCATGAATTCCCGTATCTGCAACGCGGGAGTAACCTCCACCTGCTGTGCGCGGGTCTCAAGCCAGCGGTCAAGATATTGCGATATACGCAGCTTCTCGTTAGAGCCGAGAACGATAGCCACACCCGGCATGGCCGCAATCTGCTCCGGTTTCAGCTGCGCGTAGCAGCCGGTCACGACAACCGTCGCCCCGGGCCATTCCTTGGTCAGACGGCGTATGAGCTGACGACCTTTCTTGTCGGCCATCTCCGTCACCGAGCAGGTGTTGACCACAATGAGGTCGGGCGACTCACCCTCGGCCGCACGGGTTATGCCGCGCGCCTCAAGCATCTTGCCGATGGTCGAGGTCTCCGAGAAGTTGAGTTTGCAACCAAGCGTATGATACGCAGCTTTCAATATAGTCTTATTCTCTATTGTCTTATTCTCTGTCATAAAAGGCATTTAAAGGGCTTGCACAGGCTGCGTCACCCCTAAAATATTACAAAATTAGCATAAATTTGGCGGAAATGTGAAAAAAAAGAGAGAAACTATTGACAAAGGGGGGTAGGATTTATTAACTTTGCGCGCGAAAAGGTGACGCGGCAACGAGGATTCTCCCCGTTGTGGCGTTGGCCATGATTTTTTATGAAAGCAAACAAAGAGGTAAAAATATCTTACTGGGCACACCATCTCACCACGATTATCAGCGTGACTCTGGTTCTCGTGCTGATGGGAATCATAGCCCTGATCTGGATAAGCGCCGACACAGAGACCCGGCGACTCAAGGAAAAGATTGAACTGAGTGTCGTCATGAACGACTCCATACCCTCCGGAACCACAGCCGGACTGGCCGCGGAATTGAAAGCTTCGCCCTATGCCATCAACGTCCGGGTGATTTCAAAGGAAGAGGCCCTGCGCAACTGGACCGCAGACACAGGCGAGGATCTTCAGGAGATGTTCGGTGTCAACCCTCTCAGCGAGGAGGTGACATTCGGTGTCAGGGCCGATTATGCTTCGGCCGCCGCCATCAACCGCATAAAGAAGGAACTGGAGAAAAAGCCGGGGGTCGAGGCCGTGTCGAGTCCTGACGCTGAAATGGTTGACTCTATGAACCGCAACATACAACGTCTCACTGTTGTGCTCGGAGTGGTCGCGGCAATCATGCTGCTCATCTCTTTCGTATTAATCAACAATACGGTACATCTCACAATATACTCACGACGGTTCACCATCCACACCATGAAGTTGGTGGGTGCAACCAACGGCTTCATACGCCGTCCGGTAATTCTCAACAACATGCTTGCCGGTCTGATTGCCGGAATAATCGCATCGGGCATAATCGCAGTCTCGATGGTAGGAGCAAAAGAGGCCGGACTTCCCGACATCGCCACATATGTGGGCTGGCCCGCTTTCGGCATAGTAGCCGCCGGACTCGTTGTGGCCGGACTGCTGCTCTGCGGACTCGCTTCGTGCATTTCTGCCAACACCTATCTGCGCAAGGATTACGCCCAGCTCTTCAACTGATGCCGCACCGGGGGTACCACCCCACGGCATAAATCCCAAAACCAAGACAAACAAAGTCATCATGGCTCAGAATATCAACGAAATCAACACCGAGAAAGAACAGGGACAGCCCCGTGGCCGCGTCCGCATGCCTTTCAATAAAACCAATTTCCTTATGATGGGGGGCTGTCTGCTGCTCATCATTGTCGGCTTCCTCCTCATGAGCGGAGGAGGCTCGTCCACCGATGTGGAATTCAACCCCGAGATTTTCAGCACCCGGCGCATTGTGGTCGGACCGACACTGACGTTCCTCGGCTTCCTGCTCATGGCTTTCGCAATCATCTGGACACCCAAACGCTCCAAGAAACAGTAGAACATGGATTGGTTAGACGCATTGATACTCGGCATTGTCCAGGGACTTACCGAGTACCTTCCCGTGAGTTCAAGCGGGCATCTTGAGATTTTCAAAGAGATTCTCGGTGTGGATCTTCCCGCCGACGAGAACCTTGAGTTCACCGTGATTGTACATGCAGCCACCGTGCTCTCCACAATCGTGGTGCTGTGGCCGATGTTCGCAAGACTCTGCCGCAGTTTCTTCACCTTCAAGCGCGGACGCGACTTCGACTATGTGTGCAAGATTCTGCTGTCGTGCATACCGGTGGGCATTGTCGGCGTCTTCTTCAAGCATCAGGTGGAGGAGATTTTCGGATCCGGTCTTTTTGTGGTGGGTGTATGCCTCTGTGTGACCGCGCTCCTGCTCACGTTCGCATACCTCACTGACCTGCGCGGCATGAAGCGCATGCAGCTTGCCAACGGGGCTACGGTAGTGGTTCCCGCCTCGCAGGGCCGTGAGATCAGCTGGCTCGACGCGTTCATAATCGGCTGCGCACAGGCCGTAGCCGTGCTTCCCGGTCTGAGCCGCAGCGGCACCACAATCGCCACAGGAATAATGCTCGGCGACAAGCGGAGCGAGATTGCCCAGTTCTCATTCCTGATGGTCATACTTCCCATTATCGGCGAGTGCCTCCTCGATGTCAAGGACATGATTTCCGGTGACGGTGCGGCAATGGGACAGACCGGAGCCATGGCACTTATCATCGGCTTCGTATCGGCGTTCGTAGTGGGCTGTGCAGCCTGCAAATGGATGATTGAACTCGTGAAGAAAGGAAAGCTCGTGTGGTTTGCGCTCTATTGCGTAATAATGGGCATAATCTGCATGCTGTGGACTTAATCTCTGTAATCTGACCTAACCACTGTAATAAATGGATTTTATCAGCGGAGAAATCATAGGAATCGACAAGCCTTTGCGCTGGACTTCGTTCGACGCCGTCAAGCGCGTGCGCGGAGCCATACAGCGACGCATGAAAGTCAAGAAATTCAAGGTTGGCCATGCCGGCACTCTTGACCCGCTTGCCACGGGTGTGCTGATTATCTGCACAGGCCGTGCCACCCGACGCATCTCCGAGCTCCAGGAGGGTATGAAGGAGTATGTGGCCGAGATTACCCTCGGGGCCACCACCCCGAGCTTTGACCTTGAGACCGAGATTGATGCCACCTACCCTCATGAGCATGTCACCCGCGAGCTTGTGGAGAGTGTTCTGCCACGCTTCACCGGGCGTGTCATGCAGGTGCCACCCGTGTTCTCGGCAGTGAAAATCGATGGCAAGCGTGCCTATTCTTTCGCCCGCAAGGGGAAGGAGGTCGAGCTTAAGGCCAAGCCTCTCGAAATCCGCGAGATAGAAATTCTGAGCTTCGAGGCTCCGGTGCTGACTCTCCGCATTCTCTGCTCTAAGGGAACATACATCCGCGCCTTGGCCCGCGACCTCGGGCAGGCACTCGAGACAGGAGCGCATCTCACCGCACTGCGCCGCACGCGTGTGGGCGACGTGACGATAGACCGCTGCTGGACTCTCGACGAAGCACTTGAGCACATTGCCAACGATGAACTGACCTTCCCCGAAGAGGAGTGACATTTCCCCACGAGGAGTGAACTACCCGGATAACAAATACTGACCTGACAAGAATATTTACCCAAAACAAAATTAATAATGAAACTGTCTCAATTCAAATTTAAACTCCCCGAAGAACTGATTGCACAGTATCCCTCGGAGAACCGCGACGAATGCCGTCTGATGGTTGTCAATGCCAAGACGGGCGAGATAAGTCATCACATTTTCAAGGATATCATCAATTTCTTCGACGAGGGCGACGTAATGGTGTTCAACGACACCCGTGTCTTCCCGGCCCGCCTTTATGGCAACAAGGAGAAGACCGGTGCCTGCATCGAGGTTTTCCTGCTCCGCGAGCTGAACGCCGACAACAAGCTCTGGGACGTGCTCGTTGAGCCGGCCCGCAAAATCCGCATCGGCAACAAGCTATATTTCGGCGAGGATGAGTCGATGGTGGCCGAGGTGATTGACAACACCACCTCGCGCGGCCGCACGCTCCGTTTCCTTTATGACGGTCCGCACGATGAGTTCAAGGAGGCACTCTACGCTCTCGGCGAGACTCCGCTGCCTGAATACATCACCCGCAAGGTAGTGCCCGAGGATGCCGAACGCTACCAGTGCATCTTCGCAGAAAAGGAGGGCGCGGTAATGGCTCCTGCAGCCGGCACCCATTTCAGCCGTGAGCTGATGAAACGCCTTGAGATCAAGGGCGTGGAGCGCGGTTTCCTCACCCTGCACTCCGGACGCGGCAATTACAAGGAAATCGATGTCGAGGATCTCACCAAGCACCGCATGGACTCAGAGGAGATGTATGTCGAAGAGCCGCTGGTCGAGATGGTCAACAAGGCAAAGGATACCGACAAGCATGTCTGCGCGGTCGGCACATCTGTGATGCGCGCTCTTGCAAGCGCCGTCTGCATGAACGGTCACCTCATGACCTACGAGGGATGGACCAACAAGTTCATCTTCCCGCCGTTCGACTTCACTGTGGCCGACTGCATGGTCTCCAACTTCCACATGCCTTACAGCACCATGCTTATGATGGTGGCTGCTTTCGGCGGTTACGACATCGTCATGAAGGCATACGACGAGGCTGTCAAGGAGAAGTACGGCTTCGGCGCGTATGGTGACGCCATGCTGATAATGAAATAAACCGGCCGTCTGCGAATAGACTACCGGTCAAGACTGCACACGACAGTTGGGAATCACTCAACGGTCATTGATAAGATTGGTGCGGACTGCCTGGGCGCGGTCCGCATCATTTTCATAATCACGCGCTAATATGTCGGGGAAAAAGAACAGCCGCATCACAGCGAAGAGTATGAACAGTTTTATCAGGATTATAGCCCACAGATAGCGTCCTATGGTCATACTCCTGAACCCGTCGGCATAGAACCGCCACACCCGTACAATCACCCCGGGCCTCTTCGCACCCTCCGCTGCCATCTCTTCTCTCTCCATCTCCATCCTCGTCAATTCAATTATATTCTATTAACCAATCTTCAATAGTGCGTTCCTTACGTGAGAAATTCACACCGACCTTTATTATTTCCCTATCATCTGCCTCAAACGGCAATGAGTAGTTTCTATCATTTATCTGAGCAAGGGCTTCTTGTGCCGAACCGTCGAGTTTCAGCTCTATGATATAATAATACCTTTCAGTTTTGATAAACAGGTCAATGCGTCCCCTTGAGGTGCGATATTCGGTCTGGACTTCCAATCCCAGCAGCATTATGAGCATCAGCAACGCATTGTGGACATTCTTCTCACTGTCCATATTCATTTCATATGGCACCGCCGCGAAAATACTTTGCAAACGTTCCATGAATCCTTCCACATCGCCCTTACACAAGTCTTCGGTAAACTTGATGATATTGAAGTTTGTGCTTTTACCCTGCATATTGGCATAGTAAGGAAGGAGAAATTTCAGGAAACCCTCTTTTACTTCCAGATTGGGGATACCAAGGGTAATCAGCGTCGTTGCCGGGTTGTAAGATTTTATTGTCAGATACCCGGTCTGATACAACAGAGCTTCAGGTCCCGAATGTTTCAAATCAAGACCTTTCAGGTCGCTCAGAACACATTCGGCTTGAAACAATTCCTGTAAATCCACGTCATAACGCTTCAACTGCTCCAGCAGCAGAGTCGGCTGCCCGGACTCAATCCAGAAGTTCCCATATTCACCCTTATCCATAACAGAAAGCAGTGAATACGGATTGTACATTTCCTTGCCTCCGAGTGTGAACAGATAGCCGTCGTAATGGCGTTTCAACTCAGCGCAAGTTTCCTGATATGTCGTGCCATGCTTCTCACCGAGCCGTTCCACCCCATCGCGTAACGACTGGTGAAGTTCCTCCTCGCTGATACCGCAAATATCGCTGTATTCCTTATCAAAAGATATGTCATTGATATTGTTAAGTCCCGAGAACACGCTCAATTGGGAGAAACGGCTGACGCCGGTCAACATCACAAGCCGGATATAGTCGGCACCACTCTTGAAATTGGAATAGAAAGCCGCCAGTTCATCACGGAAATAATCTGCCATTTTCTCATCATGCAGATTATTGACCAATGGCTTGTCATACTCATCAACAAGAATCACGACCGGTTTTCCAGTCTTCTGAGCCGCACATCTTATTACATTGCTGAAACGCACGGACAGGCTGCCTGATATACGGTCAACGCCATATGCCTCTTCCCATATCGACAGGTTATTATCGAGGACCTGATATAAGGATTCACAAGTCTTATACTTCTCGATATTGATATCAAGATACAGGACCGGATAACTGTCCCATTCCCAGTCAATCGTATCGGCATAAAGTCCTTTAAAAAGGCTCCTCCTGCCCTCGAAAAAGCATTTTAGCGTAGACAGGAACAAGCTTTTACCAAAACGGCGCGGACGACCGAGAAACAGGTATTTCCCTCCGTTGATAATCTTCTCGATAAAACGTGTCTTATCAACATACAGATAGCCTCCCTCTCTCAATCCGGAGAAAGACTGCTCACCTATCGGATATTTTATCTGTTCCTTACCATCGACCATAGCACAGGCAGTTGTTTATAATTACGGCCAACAATATGTTGGCCTTGCAAATATAACTATTTTTCCGGCAATGGCAAAAGCCCCGACCGCAAATCACATGAAATCATCTGAATAATAACCGGTAAAGACTATAGGCGCGGAGGTCTCCGGCTTGCGGTCACTACTAAAAAACATAGGGTGTGTCTAAATTAATGACACACCCTATGCTGTTGGTAAAATTGTAAGTAAGTGGTTTAAACCATGTATCTTTCGAGTAACAGATTAACGGTTCATAAACACCTTCTCTGTGCGACTGCCCCGACGGACTATGTAGAGACCCGAAGCATCGGGAGCCACACGGACACCCTGAAGGTTATAATACTCAGTCTCGGCTTCATTATCGTCGGCTGTCACACCCTCTACACCGGCATGACCGTTGCCGTGGAGCCATAATCTGTTTTCGTTGAGGTCAACTTTTATCTTCATGTCACCGGATTCCCAACCGGAAATCAACCAGTTACCCAATCCATTTTTAGTCAGACCTGTTTCAAATTCTCCTATCTCAAGCCATTCGGCAGGAATCTCATCATGCCAGAAATCTTCGTATCCGGATCCTATGCTGTAGTCCGTCGTCCATGCACCGAGTTTCCAGAAAAATCGGAACTCAGGATTATCAACCATATGGAAAGTCCCCTCGAACACACCGGGTGAAGTAAGTTTCAGGGACAGGCTGTCATCGTTTATATCCCATCCCTGCGGTGTACCGACAAGATACAGATGCTCATACTCGACTTTATATAACTGGGTTGACACACTTGCAACTCCTGTTCCTAAATCGGCCAATACATAACACATACCTTCTCCCATAAAATCCATTTCAAAAGGCTTACCACCCTTGACCAACGGATAATAATTGAACGAATAGGATTCATCATAGTAGTCTTGCAGATCCGCATCTTCCGGAAGACCATAGCAGTTTTCGGGAGCAGGAGTCAGACTGTCTTCAGTTGATATGATTATAGACCCTTTCTTTCCAACAAACGTTGAGTAAGCATACATGTTTGTATCGGAAAGATTTAGCCCCTGAATAGTCTTTTCATTATCTGTTTCTGTGATAATGTATATTGTCTCGCGGTCCAGCGGAGACAGTGGCGCCCACTTGGAACTCATGGTCACAGATGAAATATTTGACCATGAATAACCGGGCCATGAAAAAGCCGCCCTCACGGTGGCTATGCCTTTCGTATTCCAGTCTTTCATTCTGAAAGCACTCACACCATCAATTTTGCTTGACGACTGAATCTCAAAATTAGCGCACGAGACATATATATCACCCTTGGAATCATGGGAAGTAGTGAGGTAGAACTCCGGATAATCGGCTCCCCAGAATTTTTCCTGGCCATTGGAATAGATAGTGTACAACTTGAATTCCGATGCTCCGGCAGGTATTACCACATCCCTCTGGGTGTCCATACCAGTGAGATACATCTCGACTTCTCCCAACGCCAAAGCCCCATTCGTATTGCCGTCTTCAGGCACCTGCCATGAATTGAAGTCTCCGATAAGATATACCCTTGTAGGATGAGCAGGAGGTTCCGGCTGGTTGTAACCGGTGAGAGTTATTGCCTTCTCTTTCCAGCTCACAGATACGTCAAGTTTGCCACCCTTCCAATTTGAAACGGCAAGGTCTCTGGAAAAGGCATCTACAATTGATGTCACGAATTCGACTCCATCGAACATGGGCACAGCTTCAGACAAGTGTGAACCGTAAGTGAAATTATAATCACTGTTCTCGAATTTTGCATAAACTCTGAGTGCGAGATCTCCTGCAGAAATATCGAACGAGCCGGTGTAGACACCATCTCCATCCGCGTCGGTCAACGGGTATTCCGGTCCTCCTTCGGAAGGATAAACCACGTCGGCACCCGACAATGTGCCCACAAGATACAGAGTCTCGGGAACGGGATCGGCCGTCTGTGCGGCAGATCCGAGTGCGCACACGGCACAAATTGTAAGTAGTAGTTTTCTCATCTGTTGTTATTATTTGGTTATATGTAAGTCTTTTGCATAAAAAATGCGCGAGGTTCCATACCTGTTGACCGTTCTGCAACCGGAGGCTCTGGTATGCCCATCTCAGCAGAACGGACAACGCAGAGGCCTCACGCAGAATATGCAAAGCAACCCGTGGCCGACGTTCGCACGCAGACCCGGGACATTCACACATATCCACAGGGCATCTACCGTTGCCACATCCTTGACTGAGATTGAAAATTTACCAGATTTCCGATTGTCAAGAATAGCGTCGGGTAAACGCATTCACTTTAAATGCACAGCAACTCCTCGCTGTGACAACCCTCCCTCACGCCTCAGCAGAGGCCTCCGGGCGGTCTGAGCCACAAAGTTATAAATACTTTCTGACTTACACAAACTTACAAGTATTTTTTTGAAATTACCTGAATAATAACAGTTACTTAAAGGATACTGCAGCGGCACGTCTCCCGCTTGGGGTTACTACTAAGAACAAAGAGGCTGCCTAAACTTGTTAGACAGCCCCTCTGCAATTGGTAAAGTTATAAGTAAGTGGTTTAAACCATGTATCTTTCGAGTAACAGATTAACGGTTCATAAACACCTTCTCTGTGCGACTGCCCCGACGGACTATGTAGAGACCCGAAGCATCGGGAGCCACACGGACACCCTGAAGGTTATAATACTCTACCTCGGCTTCACTATCGTCGGCTGTCACACCCTCTACACCGGCGTGACCGTTGCCCTTCAGGTAAAGTTTCCATGCGTTAAGGTCAACCTTGATCTGCATGTCTCCTTCCTCCCAGTCCTGCACAACCCAGTTACCCAGGCCATGATTCACTATATCAGTCACATTCCAGTCATCCTCATTGACGTAGACATAAACCTCACTGAAGTCGTCCAGACTTGCTCCAAAGCAATTCTCCGAGGTCCACGCTCCGAGAGTATGGAAGAAACGGAAATTCGGGTCGTCAACCATATGTACAGTACCCTCAAACACACCCGGCTCAGTCGGTTTCAGAACGATGGAACCGTCGCTTACACTCCAACCTTGAGGCGAACCGACAAGGTAAATCTCCTCCAGGGAATCATAGGCAGGCTCGGTTAACTCTGCATTGACATCGACAACGCCTATACCAAGATTAACAAAGACGTTGAGATAACCTTTCCCTTTGAAAGAGTATGAGAAGGGCTTACCACCTTTGACAAGTGAAACCTGCTTATTGACACCATCATCCTCCAACAGGGTTGAAAGATCTATATCCTGTGCCACACCGTAGCAGTTTTCAGGAGCCGGGGTCAGACTGTTCTCAGTTGTGATTATCACACTGCAGTCCTTGCCACCGGCTCCGGTCATTATACTCATATAACATTCCGCGGCATTCCACCCTTTTATCATCTTCTCGCCATCCATTTCCTGAATAACATACACTGTCGCGTCGGCGAAGGGTGAGTCGGGAGCATCTGCTGAATTTACGAATATATTTGGAGCTCCTTCGTATGGTATGGAAACAGAAACCTTAAGCTCACCACCATGCCAGTTAGAGATCTTTATGGAATTGTCATCAGAAGCAGTCGAGTTGATCAATGTCATATATGCGCCCGATTCACGAAGTTCACCCGCTGTGTCCTTCCAGGTGCTGAGCCAGAACTCAGGATAGTCAACACCCAGATATGAGCCGGCCTCATTGTTGTCGAGTTTATAGATTTTAAACTCACGCGCACCTGACGGAACCCCAACGGTGGCAAAATAGTTAGCCCCGGACATATTTGTTTCCGGCTCACCAAGCGATAACGCTCCGTTGGCATTGTCGGCCGTGGGAAGTGCCCACGAGTTGAAGTCTCCGATCAGCCACAGCTGCGAAGCCTCGGGTGCCTCGGGCTGATCAGGTCCGGCAAGGGTTATCTCCATGGTATTCCAGTTGATCGAAATCGAGAGAGTACCACCATTCCAGTTTGTTACGGAGAAATTGGCTCCGTTCAGTACCACAGCGCTTGTGTACTCGACATTTGAATATAACGGATAGCCGCCGGAGCTGTAGGTTCCGTAAGAAGAATCATCCCAGTCTCCATCCGCGCTTGTGAAGAATTTGAATTGAAGCGTACCGGCGGGAACCTCAAGGTCACGCGTGTAGATACCGTCGCCGTCAGGGTCGGTCATCGTAATATCCGTGCCACCGGCGAGAGGAGTAGTCCAGGGTATCTCCTGGAAAGTACCCACAAGATAAATGGTTTCGGGAGCCGGCTCTGTTGTCTGAGCCACTGCTCCGAGTGCGCACACGGCGCACATTGTAAGTAGTAGTTTTCTCATGTGTTGTTATTATTGTTAGTAATGATTATGCAAGTCAATATGTCCGACAAAGGGCAATTATTGGTTTGGCCTGCAAAATTAACCTAAAAATAATCCTAATCCAAAAAAACGGAGGAATTTTTGGATTACAATCCAAAAATCAGGCCATGTGCAGGGAGTAGAGGTATTGTTATAGACATAAATCTTCTTGCGACGCAGACGGCCGGGAATCACCAAAGAAGCGTTTAGCTGCTACTGCACATTTGCCACTATCCGGGCCGGTGGGACAGTTTCACTATTTTTGGGTATTGACCGGAGGACAGATGTGTTGTAATTTTGCACCGTCAAACTGACAACAAGCTCTCTCCGCATTTTTATCCCGCCGGAGTTTTCCGCATTAAGCTCCGGCTCAACTTTTTCGAACTGTAACCCGAATCAAAGAAACGCATGGCAAAAAGAACCAAGTGGCAGGCATTCCACAGGTGGGCAGGTCTCCTGTTCGCAATCTTTCTGCTTATTTTCTGTGTGTCGGGTATCATTCTGAACCACCGCGACCTGTTCGCCGGCTGCAACGTCAGCCGCTCGCTCCTCCCCTCCTCATATCATATCGAGAACTTCAACAACGGCTCTGTAAAAGGCACCATCGCGCTCGGCGCAGATTCGATTGTGGCATATGGCTGCAACGGCGCATGGCTCACCGACAGAAGATTCTCGCAGTTCTCCGACTTCAACAGCGGACTCCCCACAGGAGCCGACCGTCGAAACATAAGGGGCATCGTCCGCAGCAACGACGGCTCTCTCTGGTGCGCCGCTCAATTCGGCCTCTTCCGTCTTGACAATGGCTCATGGAGACCGGTTGAGTTAGACGGCAACACCGAGCGGCTCAGCGACATAACCCTCTCGCCCGACAGCACCTCCGTGACCGTACTTACACGCAGCGCGATCTATCAGGTCGATGCCGAAGGACATTCCCGACGAATCGAACTCGCTCAGGCTGAGGGGCATTCGGAGAAAGTCTCTCTGTTCAAGACCATCTGGCTGCTCCACAGCGGTGAGCTCTTCGGAATTGCAGGCAAGATTGTTGTGGATATTGTGGCAATTGTCATTATCATTCTCTCGATAACGGGAATAATAATCTTCATATTACCCTATTCAATCAGACGCGCCGCCCGGCGATCTCTACAGGTAAAAACGCGCCGGCTCAGCTCGTCGCTCAAATGGAATGTCCACTGGCATGACCGCTTCGGCTACTGGCTGCTGGTTCTCACTCTCCTTATTGCTGTGACAGGCATGTGTCTGCGTCCGCCGCTGATGATACCGTTCGTCCTGACAAAGACGGCACCTCTCCCCGGCTCCACGCTCGACAACCCGAACCCCTGGCACGACCGCATGAGGGCAATACGCTTCGACAGCGCGGCCGACCGCTGGCTGATTTCCACCTCCGACGGGTTCATCTCAGCCGACCGCAATTTCAGCCACGCCCCGGTTGCCATCGATGCAGCCAAGACTCCCCCGGTAAGCCCGATGGGTGTCAACGTATTCGAGGCGGACGGCACAGGCAACTGGATAGTCGGTTCCTTCAGCGGACTCTTCAGCTGGAACCCGGCAACCGGCGATGTGACCGACATGACAACCGGCAAACCCTACGAGCGCAAACGAGGCTCGCGACCGGTAGCTTCAACAATGGTAGCCGGCTATTCCTCCGACCTTGACACCCCGGATGCAGTGGTGTTCGATTACTCCAAGGGTGCCGACATAACCGGTGCGGACCGGGCGCTTCTCTCCTCGCAACCGATGTCGCTGTGGAACACGGCTCTTGAGCTCCACGTGGGCCGCTGTTACAATCCGTTCCTCGGCCCCCTCTCGGACCTCTTCGTCTTCCTCGCGGGACTGTTGCTTACGCTTATACTCATTTCGGGGTATATCGTACACCGTCGCGCACGAAATAAGAAATTAACCCAAACAAAACATCAATAACACTACACAACATGAAAGCAATCAAACTTCTTTCAGCCATGATGATCATGGCATTCGGTCTCTTCGGTTTCTCATCTTGCTCTGACGACAAGGACGAGCCTGCAACCCCCGCCGCACGCAGCATCGCCGGCACTTACGAGGGCGACATGACCTGCTCCGTAATGGGCAGCGAGGATGTGTTCGAGGACGTGACTTTCACTGTAACTGCAGTTGACGACTCGAAGGTTAACATCACACTCCCCTCATTCGGCAATCCTCCGATGCAGCTCCCCGAAATCGTTGTCGAGAATCTCTCTGTATCAGGTTCAGACGGCACATACAGCATTCCCGAGACTGTAAGCGAGGGTACTCTTGAAAACGGCAAGGCTTACAAGGTCACTCTCACCGGTGCATATGCCGGCGACCAGCTCACAATCAACTTCAACCTGCAGTATGGCGCTATGCCGATGCCTATGATCTGCTCGTTCACAGCACCTAAAAAATAAGACAGACAGATGACGACCGGAATAATCACTCCGATATTCGCGGCAATCGCGCTGTCAGCCGGTTCCCAGGTCTCTCCCGCCCCGGCGGCGGGAGAGGTCCTGTCGGGAACTGACGGCGCAGCCTCCGCAGCTACCGACAGCGTTGCTCCGGTCTTTCAGGAAGACGGAAATTTCGCTGACCTTGACGACGTGGTGGTGACTGCCACCCGCACACCGAAATCCCTGAAAGACGTGCCGGTAGTAACCCGGCTCATATCCGGGGACGAAATCCGCAAGACTGACGCGACCAACATCCAGGACCTGCTCACCGAAGAGCTGCCCGGACTGGAATTCGGCTATGCCATGAGCCAGGAGACATCGCTCAACATGAGCGGCTTCGGCGGAAATGCCGTGCTGTTCCTTGTCGACGGCGAACGTCTTGCCGGCGAGACCATGGACAACGTGGACTACAACCGGCTCAATCTTGAGAGCGTAGGCCGCGTGGAGGTGGTCAAGGGTGCATCGTCCGCCCTTTATGGCGCCAATGCCGTGGGCGGCGTGGTAAACCTGATTTCGAGCGAGCACACCGAGCCTTGGCATGTCAATGTCAACTCGCGCTACCGCAGCTTCGGCAACGAATGGCGCGCCGGCGGCGACGTGAGCTTCAATCTCGGCAAGTGGAACTCGAACACCAGCCTGCTGTACACCAAGTCGAACACCGTGCGCCTCACAAGCGCGTTCGACACTCAATCGAAAATCCAACAGGTGTTCGGCGGCGAGGTCTTCAACATCAAGGAACGGCTCACTTTCCGTCCTGTCTCCAATCTCCGTCTCGTAGCGCGCGGCGGCTACTTCAACCGCGTGAGCAACCGCGCCAACTACGACGATCATTATTATGACTATACAGGCGGACTACGTGCCATATGGGACATCTCCGACGCTGACAACCTTGAGTTGACTTACAGCTATGACCAGTATGACAAGGCACGTTTCATCGGCGGCACCCGTACTCACGACCATGACTACAGCAACCGCCAGAACATCGCCCACGCTCTCTACTCGCATTTCTGGAATCTCGCCACACTGACTGTCGGCGCGGACTATATGTACGACTATCTTACGACATACCAGTTTGCCGACAACACCAACCATTCTCAGTATTCAATCGATGCTTTCGCCCAGTTCGACTGGCGTCCGATTGACTGGTTCAATGTGGTGGCAAGTCTCCGTCAAGACTATTTCTCAGGCTCGAAACAGGGTTGGCCCACCGCACGTCTGGCCACTATGTTCAAGCTCAAGCCGCTCACAATCCGTGCCTCTTATGCAGGCGGTTTCCGTGCCCCCTCGCTCAAGGAGATGTACATGGACTTCGACATGGCCGGCATCCAGATGATATATGGCAATCCTGACCTGAAACCGGAAAAGAGCCATAACCTCAATCTCTCTTTCGAACGTAACGGCGCGGTCAACTCATCGGCGTTCGCCGGTGCCTACAGCGTGACAGCCACCGGTTACTACAGCTACTACAACAGCCGGATCACCACCACCGACTTCCCGGGCGACGGTACCCGCGAGGAAGGTGCCATCTACTGCAACGAGGATGGAGTGAAGGTCGGCGGCATCGACGCCACCGCACGCTACCGCTTCCGCTGCGGCGCCGGTGTGAAGGTGAGCTACAATTACCTGCACAGCTGGGGACGCACCGTAGACTCCCAGTTCTCGCAGCCCCGCTCCCACTCGGCCACATGGCGTCTGGACTACGAACGTGGTTTCGGAAAGTTCTACCGTCTCTACGCCGCAATATCGGGCCGATACCTCGGTGCCCCCGATACAAAACTTGAATCGGACGGCGCATACTCACTCTGGAAGTTCACTCTCGAACAGCAGGTGTGGCACGGCGTCAACGTCAACTTCATAATTGACAACCTTTTCAACTACCGACCGAAAGTATATTATTGGAACTCCGCCCCGACCGACGGTCTTTCGTGGTCGCTCGGTGTTTCTCTCGACATAAATGAAATTTTCAAGCATTAACCACTACGCATGAAATAAGAAGATAGAAATATCAGATGAAAATAAAGAGCAAGAAATCAATCATCATTCTTTCGATTTGCTGCGCCGTTTTAGTCGGTGCAGCTTTTCTCGTTTGGCGCACCATGGCGTCAAGGACAAGAATCGCGTTTGTCAACTATCAGGCTATCACGCTCGGACAGATTGCCCGCGCCAATGATAACTCCTCGATTGTGATTGACGAACTTTCTGTCGAGGATCTCGACAAGGCCGGAAAATACGACATGATTTTCCTCAACGGAATGGGTCTCAGAGTGACCGACGAACAGCGTCAGGAACTCATCAAGGCTGCAGAGAGCGGCACCCCGGTGCTCTCTACGGCGGTCACAAATCCGCAGAACAACATCGTGTCGGTCGACTCGGTCGACATGGCCTATCTCAAGCAGTATCTTACCGGCGGACGCGGCAATTACCGCAACATGCTCCGCTATGTCCGCAAGTTCATCGACGGCAAGAAGCTCTTCGCCCCCACTCCGGGCGACCCGGTGCTGACGGCCTCGTCGCTGCTCTATTATCCGTCGGAGGATAACGACAAGAATTTCTCTACCGTGGCTGAATATGAGGCATGGCTCCGCAAGGAGGGGAAATGGCGTGATGACGCACCCCGCATTATCCTCACCGGCCAGATGGGTGTGGCCGACAGTCTGGTCAACGCCCTTGAGAAGGCGGGCAACATGGTCTATCCGGTCAACTCGATCCAGATGCTGGTATCGAATGGCCATGCCGACTCTATTCCGGCTGCCGCTATGATCAACATGGCCCACGGACGCATGGGAGATGACGTGGTCGAGTACCTGCGCCGCGCAAATGTTCCCCTGTTCTCGCCGGTCAACGCCAACCGCGACTACGACGAGTGGATGGCCGACAAGATGGGCATGAACGGAGGATTCCTCTCGCAGAGTATCGTCACTCCCGAGATTGACGGAGCGATACGCCCCTATACTCTCTTCGCCCATTATGAGGGCGAGGACGGTCTTCCCTATGTCGAGGCGATACCCGACCGTCTGAACAGTTTCGTCGAGACTGTCAACAACTACATCTCTCTCCGGCGCAAGAACAATGCCGAGAAGAAGGTCGCAATCTTCTATTTCAAGGGTCCGGGCCAGAACTCGCTCGTGGCCGAGGGTATGGAGGTCGGTCCTTCACTCTATAATCTGCTGAGCCGTCTGCGTCAGGAGGGATACCGCGTGGATAATCTTCCCGCTTCGGCCGCCGAACTTGAAAAGCTCATCAACGAGAATGGCCGCGTGTTCAACGAATACGCCATGGGCCGCAAGGAGGAATTCGTGAAGCGCAACTCTCCGCAGATTATCTCGAAAGGTGATTATGACAAGTGGTTCTCCGAAGCAATGTCGAAAGATATGCGCGCCGCTGTCGATTCAGTCGATGGTGCTTTCCCTGGCCACGGTCTTGCCGACGACAAGGGCAACCTCGCTCTGGCGCGTCTCCAGTTCGGGAATGTCGTGCTGATTCCGCAGACCGCGGCAGGTCTCGGCGACGACGACTTCAAGATTGTGCATGGTACCGATGCAGCTCCTCCGCACAACTACGTGGCCGCCTATCTTTGGGCACGTTACGGTTTCGGTGCTGACGCGCTCATGCACTTCGGAGCGCATGGCTCTCTTGAGTTCACACCGCGCAAGCAGGTCGCCCTCGGCAGCAAGGACTGGCCTGACCGTCTGGTCGGCACGATGCCCCACATCTACCTCTGGGCAACTTCCAACGTCGGCGAGGCAATGATGGCGAAGCGTCGAGCTTATGCCGGTATCATCAACTACCTCACCCCTCCGTTCCTTGAGAGCAATGTCCGCTCTATCTACAAGAACCTCAACGACGCGATCACGGCTTACGCTTCTTCGCGCACCGCGGCCGACAGTCTTCGTAACGGCAAACTGGTCAAGAAGTATGCAGTCGAGATGGGTATCCACCGCGACCTCCGTCTTGACAGTGTGCTCTCTCGTCCATGGTCTGACGACGACATAATGCGCGTTGAGAATTTTGCCGACGAGCTTTCCAATGAGAAGATGACCGGTGCCCACTATGTGCTCGGCGTTCCCTACTCGCCGGCCGACATCCGTTCGACAGTTGTAGCCATGACAGTTGACCCGATCGCTCACAGCCTTCAGAAACTTGCAGGCGATAAGGGCAGCATCAACCCCTACCGCACACGCGCTCTGAGTCTGGTCAACTCGCTCATTGACGGCGCGGCCACCGACGACGCCGCGATATGCCGCGCTGCCGGAATAACTCAGGCCATGCTCGACAGCGCCCGCACCATAACCGAGGAAGTCGAGGGTTCGAAAGACCTCTTCTCGCGCATGATGGTCATGGGCTCGTCGATGAACGCCCCGCGTGAGACCCCTCTCAAGATAGCCGACCGCAAGGCTCCCAAGAAAATGCACGGCATGATTCCGGGCATGACTCCCGAGAAGGCTCTGGAGATGGCCAGGAAGATGGGTGCCGACGAGGCCGCGCTCAAGAAAATGGAAGCGGCTATAAAGAATAAGAAAGCGGCAGCCGGCGGCAAAGGTGGCGCGATGGGTAATCCCCACGGTGGCATGGGCGGCATGGGAATGGGTGGAAACTCCCGCACTCCGGCCGAACTGGAATTTGCTGCGGCTGTGGCCGACGTGGAACGTGCCGTGCGCAATGTCGGCTTGTATTCGGGCGCACTCCGCACAAGTCCTGAAGCTGAACTTGCGTCAGTCATCAACGCTCTGGGCGGCGGTTTCATATCGCCGACTTCGGGCGGCGACCCGGTCCTCAATCCCGAGATTCTGCCTACCGGTCGCAACATGTTCGCCGTCAACGCCGAGGAGACTCCTTCGGCGGTGGCTTGGGAAAAGGGTAAGGCTCTTGCCGACAACACTATCGAGATGTACCGCAAGGCTCATGGCGACTCTGTTCCCCGCAAGGTCAGCTACACTCTCTGGAGCAGCGAGTTCATCGAGACCGAGGGCGCGACTATCGCCCAGGTTCTCTACATGCTCGGTGTCGAGCCTGTGCGCGACCCGTTCAGCCGTGTGACAGACCTTCGTCTCATTCCCTCTAAAGAACTTGGCCGTCCGCGCATAGACGTTGTGGTGCAGACTTCGGGCCAGCTCCGCGACCTTGCCGCCTCGCGTCTCTTCCTGATAAGCCGTGCTGTCAAGATGGCGGCGGAGGCCAAGGATAAGGAATTCCCCAATTACGTGGCGGAAGGCGTCGTTGAATCCGAGCACCATCTCGTCGAGAAGGGTGTGTCGCCCAAGGAAGCCCGCGAGCTTTCAACATCGCGTGTGTTCGGTGGAGTCAACGGCAACTACGGCACCGGCATACAGGCCATGGTCGAGGCCGGTGACCGCTGGGAGAAGGAAGATGAGATTGCAGGCACTTACATGTCGAACATGGGAGCCTCGTATGGCAGCGAGGAAGACTGGGAACAGCTCCGCGAAAGTGCTTTCGAAGCAGCTCTTACCCGCACCGACGTTGTTGTACAGCCGCGTCAGAGCAACACATGGGGAGCCCTCTCTCTCGACCACGTATATGAATTCATGGGTGGTCTCAACCTCGCCGTCCGCAATGTGACCGGCAAGGATCCCGAAGCCTACATGAGCGACTACCGCAACCGCAGCAACGCACGTATGCAGGAAGTCAAGGAGGCAATCGGCGTTGAGAGCCGCACGACCATTCTCAACCCCAACTATATCAAGGAGAAGATGAAGGGTGGTGCCGGCGACGCATCGACTTTTGCCGACGTGATACGCAACACTTACGGATGGAACGTCATGAAGCCCGAAGCCATCGATGACGAGCTGTGGGACGGCATCTACGACACTTATGTGAAGGATGTCAACAACCTCGGCGTGCGCGAATATTTCTCCGACAAGAACCCTGCCGCAATCCAGGAGATGACAGCGGTGATGCTTGAGACCGTCCGCAAGGGTATGTGGGATGCCACCCCCGAGCAGGTAGCCGAGATTGCCAAGCTCCACACCGAGTCTGTCGCCGAGCATGGTGCCGCTTGCTCAGGCTTTGTATGCGACAACGCCAAGCTGCGCGACTTCATCGCATCGAAGGTATCGAAAGAAGCTGCCGCAAGCTATAACAAGGAGGTTGCATCTGTACGTGCCGAGAATATCTCGGGCGACTCCGACGGCAAGGTCATGAAGAAAGAGGAACTGAATGCTGTCGACAAGGTCACCAACCGCATAAACGGTGTGATTGTGGCAGTCTGCGCTGTGATCGCGATTATCATCTTCGCGGTGGTAATCCGCCGTCGCCGCAAGTCGGCAGACCCCGACCTCGCTGACCCGTCAGACCTGTCCGACAAGTCTGACCTGTCTGACAAGTCCGACAACTCTGACAAAAACTGAAATCTCTGATGGAAACAGTAGTTATCATCATCATGCTCGCGGTGGCACTGACGTTTCTTTTGAAACTGACGTGCCACCGTCCGGTGGCATGTATCGCCATATCGGCCGTGGCTGCCCTGTTCACGTTCTTGTGTCAGGAGGTTGCCATAACACAGTCGAAGACACAGATTGCCGACTGGCTCGCCGACCCCACGCTGATGCTCGACACCTCCGTTCTGCTCACTGTCGATGTCATGCTCCAGATAGCGTTCTGCTTTCTGATGATGCGCCGCGTGTCGGGCGAGAAGCTGTCGCGCCCGCTTCAGGTGGCCTTCTTCGTGACGTATTGGTTTCCGGGACTTCTTATCTTCCCGGTGCTCTTCTCCCTGCTCGTGGAGATGATTTTCGCGATGCCGGGCGTTGACTTCTCGACCGTGACATGGATTACAGCCGGAAGCGTGCTCGTGGCTATGCCTGCGCTGGCGTGGCTGCTGAAATGGCTGCTCCCCGAACCGGAGTCACGCCTTGAGCTGATGTTCCTGGTGAGCATACTCACCGCAGCCCTCGGCATAGTGGCGACCGTAAACGGCCGCACAGCCTCCGCGGGAACAACGCAGGTCGAATGGTCAGCCCTTGCCGCAGTGCTCGGGCTGCTCCTCGCCGGCACCATCGTAGGCTACCTCTGGAAAAAACTTAAACCAACCCGAATCTGACCTTCTCTCCCTCCCCTCCTATCTCCTGGCCCCTCTCTTTCATCCTCTCAACCGCGCTTTTTTGTCCGGTGTGAGAGCAAAGCTCGAAAACAAATAAACAACCAAAATCATGAACCTTATTTCAAACGTACTTTACTGGATTTCGACCGGCCTGCTCGTTCCGGTCATTGTGCTCCTTATCTTCTTTTTCATCCGTGCGCTGATTCTGATCGGCACCTTCTTCGGACAATACATGCAGGAGAAAAAGACCTCCGCGCGCATCTATTCCCATATCGACTCTCTCTCGCCTGAGACTCTTCCGGAGTTCGCATCGAAACTCCCCAAGAAGTCCAACTCCCTAATGATCGGTTATGCCAGCCGCATCATCGAGAATGCGCAGAACGCCCCCAAGATTGACCTTCTACTCTCGGAGTATGAGATTGCTGCCGACAAGAACATCGCCACCTCAAAGGTTCTCACAAAGATGGGCCCTATCCTCGGTCTGATGGGAACACTCATCCCGATGGGTCCGGCCTTGGTCGGTCTCGCGCAGGGCGATATCGCCTCGATGGCCTACAACATGCAGGTGGCCTTCGCCACGACGGTAGTCGGACTTACCGTCAGTGCCATAGGCTTCCTCACCCAGCAGGTCAAGGAACGTTGGGCTGTCAAGAACCTCACCGTGCTTGAATTTGTGGCAGAAGTCGTAAAGCAGTCAGCAACAAAAGGAAGCCTGGAAACCGCCAACAACTGAACCACCCCGTAGGGACGCACGGCCCGTGCGTCCGCCCCAACCAAAACAATACTCCACAAAAACATAAACAAATGAGACGACGCAGCCTACTCCGCAAGAGCGAGGACTCCGACCCGATGAGCGTGGTCAGCAACCTGTTCGACGTTGCCATGGTATTTGCCGTGGCGCTGATGGTGGCACTTGTGAGCCGTTACAACATGACCGAGATGTTCTCGCAGGAGGACTTCACCATGGTCAAGAACCCCGGACAGGAGAACATGGAGATAATCACCAAAGAGGGAGAGAAGATAAACCGCTACACCCCCTCCGACGACAAAGACGAGAGCGGCAACCGAGGCAAACGCGTAGGCGTGGCCTACGAGCTCGAAGACGGCAACATCATCTACGTCCCCGAATAACCACCCGGGCAACCGCACCGCAGACTCTTAATATCAATCTACACCACCAACCCAAACGGTCGGGAACCAGCCAAAGCCAGGTTCCCGACCGTTGGTTATTCCACATAAGGGGAAACAATCCACTTGGTCATTCGTCATTCGTCATGTCTAAAAACTTGTAAGAGTTGTTATTATTTTATATCTTTGTAATCTAAAACGATATTACTACTATGGCAATACCAATAAAGCAAGTTCCAATTCTTACCGGCGAGTTAGCTGAAGAATTCATCCGGGAAGCAGAAGAAAACGAAAAACTTCCCCGTCACCGTCTCTCGCCGGAACGTGAGGCAAGAGTGAAGAAGATGTTGCAGCAACTTGATGAGTTCGTCCCGTCATGGAGACGTAAGGATTAAATTATGGCATTTTCTCTTATTGACGAGTGCCAAATGGTCAGAGTGTCCTCAGACATTATTGAGCATTGCGACACATTTCATTGCGGGGCAGCCGACCTTGACGAATTCTTTTATAAAGATTCCATAGCCTATGAACAAGACCTCATGGGCAAGACATATTGTTGGCTTCTAAAAGAGAATGACAGGAAGATTGTAGGATTTGTTACATTAGCAAATGCAGGTATTCAGACTACTCATTTGAAGAATAACCCCAAACGCCACCTTAATAAGAATATCGCATATAATAAACAAGGGCGTACCTACCCGGCGGTCTTAATAGGCCGCATTGCTGTATCATCCGAATTTCAAGGACGCGATTACCGTATCGGCACTCAAATTATGGATGTGATAAAGGATTGGTTTGTGGCATACGATAACAAAACCGGATGTCGGTATGTTCTTGTCGATGCTGTTAACGCACCCAACACTTTGGCTTATTATGAGCGTAATGGATTCAAACCTCTTTTTAGGAAAGTGGACGATGAAAAAGATTTCTACCACATTGACCCAGCCGACGAGTTAAAGACCCGGATGTATTACTTCGACTTGCTACTGCTCAAATAACCAATACAAAAACAATCCGAAGCACCGTTCTTTTCCTGAACCCAACTTATTAATACAAAACCGGAGCATCACCCATCTGACGCTCCGGATTTGTATTAATAATCTCTTATCGTGAGAACCTTATGAGAACCTTAACTGAAATACAATTTACCGTATGATACGCTTGACTCGTTCACCATTGATATCAACTATGTATGTACCAGGGGAAAGATTCAATTCAGAATATCTACCCCTATAGATTAAGACACCCATAAGGTTATATATTTTAACTTCTGTACATTCGTCAATCTGAATATCACTTATGCTGGAGTTTAGACTAACATCCACGACACAAGTGCCGAATTCTTCTGAATCATCAGCCGCTGTTGCCGTAATTATCGCTGTTCCTCTGGCCTTGAGAATGATTAATCCATCCTCATCGACTTCTACAATCATTGAATCATTACTTGACCAACAAATGGCTTTATTTGTTGCGTCATCAGGAACAATTAGTGCCTCTAATTGATATTGCTCTCCAATCTTGCCTGAGATGTTTGAAGGATTAATAGAAATCGAGGATATAAGTATGTTGGGCACACTCACTTCAATATTGCAAATTGCAGAAATATTTGAGCCATCCTGAGTAGACGCGATAATTTGCACATTTCCTTCTTTTATTGCAGTTACAAGACCGGTTTCATTAACAGCAGCAATACTGGTATCAGTAGAAGCCCATAGAATATTTTTATTGGAGACATTATCAGGAGAAACAGTTGCAGTAAGTTGTAACGTCTCACCTATTGCAATATTTGAATCTGTTATTGATAATGACAACGTCTCAGCCAAAACACTCTTAGCTCTAACCGAAACTTTACAAAGAGCAACAAAACCTCCCTCTGTCGAAGTTGCCATGATGGTCGCTTGTCCAGCCTTCAATGCATACACCACTCCATCAGAAGCGACCATTGCTATGGAGTTATCCGAACTAACCCAATTGACCGTCTTATTCGACGCATTTTCTGGATTCACAGTAGCGATAAGCTGTTCAGACTCATCCTCTAATAAATCAAGATTAGTTTTATTTAGAGTTAATCCGGTTACTGGTTGAACAACAGTAACTATACAGCCATCTTTAATTTCCTGATTTTCGACAGAAATCACTTCAATTTTTACTTCTCCTCCTTTGATACCCGTAACTTTACCATTCATATCAACAGTTGCTACAGATTCATCAGAAGACACCCAAATCAGGTTCTTATTATATGCAGTTACGGGAAGAACTGAGGCAGTTAACGTTGCCGACTCGCCAACCTTGAGTGAGACACTTTGGGGAGAAACACTTACTGCTTCTACCGGCTGAGTTACATTTACAATGCAATTATCTACAATATTAGGATTCTCTTGCGAGGATACTGCAATAATTGCCTGACCAATACCAACCGCAGTTATTATACCTTCTGGTGAAACTGTGCAGACATTCGGTGCAGAACTATTCCATATAACATATTTGTTAGAAGCATCCACAGGAGAAAGCTCATATTCCAATTGATATATGCGACCTCTATTCAAAGAGATATTTTGGGGAATAACACGTATCTTTTCAACATGTTTTAATACGGTAATACTAATCGCACCCTGTATTCCATTGGAAGCTGTTGCTGTTATTGTAGCCTCGCCTTTCGCAATTCCGGTAATGCAACCACCATTATCAACTGCAACAATTTCAGGTGCAGAGCTACTCCAAACTATTTCTTTTGACAAAGCATCTTCAGGCAGGATAATAGCTTTAATCTGAATTTGATCTCCAATATATATAGAATTTGATTCTACCGATAAATCTATTTTCTCGGGATATCTTATCGGTAGAATTTCTTGTATATCGGCATTCTTAAACGCTTGCTGATATTGAGATAAAGACGATTCAGGAACGTATACTTTATTTATATGTACAAACAAATCCCGAATTTCAGGGGGTGTGGGAGACTTGAATATTCCAACTTTTGCATTAATTTCCACCCATAGTTTCTCCATACTCTCAGGTACGATTACGCTGTCACATTGCAAATGTGTCATACATCTCAATCCACCTTTCACATATCGAACGCCGTTCCATACTTTCAGATTCTCAGGCAATTCAATTGTATTTTTATTATAGTTAAATTCCCCGTTATACCACTGATTGTATGTATAACCATAATAATTTGGTGTACCAATATCATTTCCTCCTATATATTCGATTGAAGGAGGGAACACTATATTGGGATTTACCAATGATGGGTCTGGATCTATGTAGAGTTGATCAGACTTACCTATGCTTCTAAAAGCATTTTCGCTAATTTGTTTGAGTGAGCTTGGGAAAGAATCCAATATATATTTGATAGACTCCCCCGTGCTTGAATTACCATAAGTAGCATCGTAAAAAGCTTCTTTGCCAATAACTTCAACACCTTCACTCAGAATTACTTTTTTAATATCTGAATTATACCATCCATAATTACTGGTGAGACCATACGCCTTTTCTACGTTTCTACTATTGATTTGAATTGTATCAACAAGAGAATTGCGACCAAGACTCAATTTAAAAGAATCACACTGCGGCATTGATATTTTGCTGAGTTTTTTATAACCCAACAAAGTGTTAGTATCTTCTGATCTGATAGGCACACTATAATTAAATGTGACATACCCATCTGTCGAAACAGATTTACCCAGGTCTACTCTTGATAGCTTATAATTCTCTATCAGAGTATTTATGAATTGGATATCTGCCTTATTCAAATATCCACTTACAGTCAAGTCTTCCACCTCCTGCTGTTGTGGATATGTGATAAGACTTGACAACCACCCTGGATTTTGGCAATCAACCGAGAGGACACTCTCAGAATGAGCCACTACTGACATTACAGTCAGCATAAGAAATAAAAGAATTTGTTTCATTATGCTAATATATTTTATTGATTGTTCGCTAATGATTTATTCAATTCATTCAAGAATCCCGGTGTGTCGTCCACAACGTGATATATATAATCCTCAAAGGGGTATTGAATGTTTTTTGAAACAATTGGATATACAATATCGGATTTTAATACTTCTATCATTTTCTCATATAAAGCAAGCTTGCCAAATACAGCTGCATCCTGTGTTAAATCGGAACTGTTTTCTATAATCAAATAGCATTTGTAAAGAGAGTTAAGTTCAGTGATTTTGTCTAACAAGTTATTTTTCATAAGTTATTATTAATGCCGCTGGACCCTCTCATTGGCAATTTATAAGTTTATAAACAGAAAACGTGAGGTCCGTACTTTTGCTCGTCCTACGTTCTGAGGCTCTGGAATGCCCGGTAAAGTTGAACGAGCAAACTTGCAGAGGCCTCACGCAGAATATGGATACATCCAAACCGACACTCTCGTGTCAATCTGGAGGAGTACACATATCCACTTAGCCATCTACTGTTTGCTACATTCTTGACTTTACCGATAATTTTCCAGATTTCAGAACGTCAAGAAAGAGCGTCGAGTAAACGCCTTCTATTATGTATGTCTGCCGACCCACCCGCTTAACCCTTGACCGGGCCTCCGCGATACGGTCTGCGCTACAAAGTTACAATTTTTTTGTAAATATTACAATAGGTGAGCCAAATTACACATGGTAATTGCAATAATTTCATATCTGGGTGTTACGTTTGGGGGATTCGGACGTATTTATAGTAGAACACAATGGAAAAGGACGTGCTGACATCTTCATTCATCGGCATTCGGGTAAGGTTGCACCGGATTGCGCTGAGGCTTCTTCATAATGATGAGGATGCCGAGGATGCTCTACAGGATACTTTCGTGAAGTTGTGGTCTAAGGATGATGTGGCATCTGACTGCGAGGCCCGGAATAAACTGGTCCACGTACTCCGCAATACCTGCATTGACCGGCTGCGTGCCCGACATACCCTGCCGCTCGAAGGGTACGAGGCCGCGATTGATTGCGGATATGAATCGCCGACCGAGGATATGGCCCAGTATGAAAGGCTGATTCTGAGTGGCCTTACGGATATGCAAAGGCGGATATATTCGATGGTCACTCATGATTGCCTCGAATATGAGGAAATATCACAACAGCTGAAAATGTCTGTCGAGGCCGTCAGAATGAATATGAGCCGTGCCCGGAAACGGATACGGGAAAACATTAAATCTCTTGACCGATGATGACTGAGAAACCGATGATGACTGAAAAAAACATAAAGGATGAGAAGCCGGACATGACCGGAGATCGGGTCTTGTCTGTGGCGGAGCTGGAGGAACTCTGCCGCCTCTATCTGGACTGCAAACTTTCAGTGCTGGAGGAGAAAGAATTGGAATATATTCTCTTACATACATCCATGACTTCGGCCGCCATCGAGGATGTAAGGGCGCTAATGGGTGCTCAGACATTAACGGCAACGACAGCAACGACAGCAATGACCACAGAGGCTGCAAAAACAGATAAACCGGTGAAGCCTCGCCGCAACCGGTCCGCTATCTGGCGATTTCCAACCGGTATCGCCGCAAGCGTGACTGTGCTTTTCGCATTGGCTCTCTGCTTTATGGCTCCGCTGAAATCGGACCGGCACGGCAATGGCCGGGACGTATATATAACAGCTTACTGCCATGGCGAAAAGCTGAGTGGCGATGAAGCCGTGAAATCGACCGACATTGCCATAGCCAAAGCTGATTCACTGATGAATTACGCGGCTCTCATGGAGCGTGATAATCTCCACAGAGCTGAAAATATAATTTCACAAACCTCATTATAAAAATAGTCTTATCATGAAAAAATTTATCCTCTTCATAGTACTGTCACTGGTCTCGCTTTCGGCTTTTGCAAAGTCTCCGAATCTGAACGTCGAAAAAATGTTTGACGGTTCATACACTTCCAATCCGAGCGTATCGCTCAACATATCGAAGTCTCCTGAGAAGTATTTCAGAGGCTGCACCGTAACCGACAATGCCTCAATCGTAAAAAAGATAACGCAGCTTTTTCAAAAGGATCTGCCCAAAGCTACCCGCTCGCAAGACATCACCTCAAACGGCTCCCGGTTCTGCTCCATGACAATCCTGAACAATGGCGAGGAAATCTATGTCGGCCTAAGCTACGACAGCAATAACGGGTGCTATCTGTTTATAAGCGGGCCAATGAACGCCTTCAAGTAAGTATCTGACTACACGTTTAAGCAATTACCTGACCACACGGATTAAGCAACTGTCTGATTACACGGATTAAGTAACCATCTAACAACACATATATGAACAACTTCTTTAAGCTGCTCTCCGGAGTGGCCATGCTCCCTGCGTCCCTTTACGGACAGTCACCAACTGATTCAATCGCCGATTCTTGGGACCGCCAACTCGAACTCAACGAGGTGGTGGTGGTCGCCAACCGCCCTGTGGTGAAACAACAGGAGGGAAAACTAATCTATCTTGTCAAGAACGACCCGTATGCGAAAGGTCTCGACGGAACCGCACTGCTCGGCAGGATACCCCGCGTCTCGGTCAACAACGGCACGGTGAGCGTGGCCGGCAAGGGCAATGTACGCTATATAATCGACGGAATACTTATGGAACTCGACGCGACAGCCCTCTCCTCTCGCATCCGATCGCTACAGGCTGACAACATCGAGAAAATCGAACTTCTCACCACTCCTCCCTCACGTTACGCCGCCGAGCCAAACGCCGTCTATATCTCAATCACTACAAGGAACGAGACCCTTGGAACACGGGGAAACCTGTACGGCTCTCTGAATCTCGGCAACAAGCTGCGGGAGTATTTCAGCGGAAATGTCAGTCACACAACGAGACGTGTCGAGATGTCTCTTGATGCGAATATCTCGAACTATTTCGCGACCAATGACAATGACATCGAATACCGGTTCCCGGACTTCACCCGCATGTCATCTACACGCACGGAGTCGCATATGTTCGATGCCGGATTCAACGCCCTGTTCAAGTATAAACTCTCTCCCGGCATGAACATCGGCGCGATTGTCAACTATAAATATGGCTTTACTACCGGCCAAGGAACAAACACCTCAGATTACGGCAGTTACGGCTCCGTCTCGCTCACCCATACTGAATCCAGGCCCAACAATGCGTTGACTGCCACAGGATTCTACGACTGGACTTTCGGCGGCAAGGGAGAAGTTATGGAATTGACCTACAATTATTTCAACCGTCATAGCCCAACTTCATCCGATGTGATCACCACCTATGGCAACGGATATGACCCGTCTGAAATAAATGAACAGGGGGCCAGCGACTACCGGTTCCACAGTGGAAAGGCAGACTTCAGACTTCCCTATTCATGGGTACGGATTGAAACGGGCATGGCTTATACTGACATTCTCAATTCTTCCGACAATGCCATCTGCCATTCCATAAGCTCCTCCGACAACGCCACCCGGGAATCAAACCGGTTCGACTACTCTGAACGGATTGCAGCAGCCTATATTTCCATCTCTAAAGATCTCGGGAAAGGATTCGGGGCCAAAGCCGGGCTACGGTATGAATACACCTGGACCAAAGGGAAGCAGACAACCACAGGCCAAATCAGTAGAGACAGGTACGGACATCTATTCCCGACCGTGAACTTATCATGGAACCGAAACCGTGTCGGCTCCTTCAATCTCAGCTACTCGATGGGAATGGGACGTCCGAACCTCTGGGAACTGAATCCTTTCAGATACTACTCGACAACCGACGAGTATGCCGCCGGCAATCCATATCTGAAACCGACTATCTACAACAATGCAGAAATCAATTACTATGGTCTCGGCGGTCTTTACGCGGTGCTCTATACCTCGTTCGCATCCGATGCAATCGGATACATCCGCAGGTTCGATGCCGACAAGCGGATAAGCACGATACCCTATAACTGTCTATCAACCAATAAAACAGGTTTGTATGCGAGTTATAAGCGCAATTTCTTTGACCGATGGGAAATGAATATCGGCGGAGAAGTGTTCCGCACATACTCACACAGCGAAATGCCCGATTTCAAAGTCAAAGAGATGTCAGACTGGTCGGGCAAGATCGAAGCCTCCACCAATGTAATGCTCAACAACCGGAAAACTCTCATCTTCAACGCCCGTTTCACGCATTTCTTCCCCTGGCAGCAGAACATGATCCGCTATGAATCTTTCCAGCTGTTCAATGTATCGCTGAGATATTCACTGCTTGACAGCCGCTTGAACCTCCAACTCTCGGCCAACGACATTTTCGGATGGAACAAGACAAGGTCGCGCGAGAATTATGCCAACTACACCATGCGGCATACCTTCAACGGCCACACCTCATACATAATGTTGGGAATAACCCACCGGTTCGGACGCGACAAAGTGAACGGAGTCTGGCGCGACTCCAAGGAAAAGCAATCCGCCCGCACAAAATAAACCGCTTAAAAATCACAGCATAGGAAGAGAATACCGGATTTTTTTTGTATCTTTGCCGAAAGACTTAGTGTGATGAGTGCAAGACAACATAGAAGCGAGGGAGTGTTCATGGATTTGCTCTGTGACACAGGATTCAAGATTCTTTTCGGGCGCGAGAGTTCGATGGATATTCTTATCGGTTTTCTGAACGCGGTTCTTGATGGCGAAGGACTTGACCCAATAGTTGAACTTACATATCTCGACAAGGAGAAGTGTAAGGAAAGCCCCGACGAACGAACCATATTCTACGACATACACTGCAAGACCAAGTCGGGACACCGGTTCATAGTCGAGATGCAGAACAAACCCCAGAGCTTTTTCCGCGAACGATCCATCTTCTATGTGGCGAGAGCCATCACTGAACAGGGTGAGCCTGGCGACTGGGAGTATGATTTCATGCCGGTTTACTCAATCGCCCTGACTCAGTTCAGGTTGCATCCCGATGAAAAACGGCTTCGCGTGGACGTGATGCTCAAAGACATGGAAACGAATGAAACATTCTCCAAGAGCATACGTTTAATATACATACAGTTACCTAATTTCAACATTACGACTCCAGAGGAGTGCCGGAATGATTTTGAGAAATGGATATTCATTCTTAAAAATTTGAGAGATATGGAGACAATGCCTTTTGTTCAGGATATTTTTCGCCGCGTCGAGAATGTTGCCCGTGTTGAAAATCTCAGCCCGGAAGACCGCCGCAGCTATGAGCGTGACCTTAAATTCTACCGCGACTACCGCAACACCCTGAAGTTTGCGGAGAAAGAAGGACTGGCTCAGGGTATGGCGCAAGGTATGGCTCAGGGTATGGCGCAAGGTATGGCACAGGGTATGGCGCAAGGTGTAGCCAAAGGGAAGACCGAGTCTCTCAGGGAAATGGTACATTCCATGTCGGAAAACGGCCTCGACATCGATATGATAGCCCGTATCGCAAAAATCGGTGTATCCCGGGTAAAGGAAATACTCGGCCTGTAAGGAATACCCTGCACCCTTCACCATTCACACTCATCTTTTTCTCCAAGACTTATTCAACCCATAAACAAACACTCACAAATCCTGAAACCGAAAGTCAGTTAGGATGAAAATATTCAATTCCCAGGAAATACAACAGATTGATAACGCCACCTGCGAGGCGCAGCAAATCAGCTCGATAGACCTAATGGAACGTGCGGCGTCGATGGTGAGCTGCGAAATTATATCCCGCTTCCTTCCGAGCCAGCGAATTGTAGTGATAGCCGGACCCGGTAATAACGGCGGCGACGCTCTCGCCGTGTCACGTATGCTCATCGAACAGGGATACAGGCGCGTCGAGATATTTCTTTTCAATGTAACCGGCAAGCTCTCACACGATTGTGACGAGGAGTGCAAACGCCTCATGGCCATGGATGGCGTCGATTTCACTGAAATAACCCATGCGTTCAACCCTCCATATCTCGGCAAGAACGATGTGGTAATCGACGGCCTGTTCGGTTCGGGTCTCAAACAACCCATGCAGGGCGGTTTCGTCTCCGTGGCCCGCTATATCAACGAGTCGGGAGCCTTCGTCATCTCTATTGACGTTCCCTCAGGTCTCTACGGCGACACAACACTTCTCGGCAACTGGGAAACTCCCGTGAATATCAACACCCGCGACGTGGTGCACGCCAATCTCACGCTCGCCTTCCAGCTACCCCGGCTCGCCTTCTTCTTCCCGGAGAATTACCCGGTGCTCGGCGAATGGAAACTCCTTGACATTGACCTCGACGAGGACAAGATAAGAAACACCTCCACCAATTTTCTTGTAATCGATGCCAAGAACATCGCCCCGTTGCTACACAAACGTCTCCCTTTCACAGGAAAGCGCGACTATGGCTCGGCATTGCTCTTCGCAGGCTCGACCGGAATGATGGGTGCAGCCGTAATGGCCGCCCGAGCCACTCTCAAGAGCGGTGCCGGACTCGTGACAGTACACGGCGCACGAGGCGGTCTCCGCATTCTCCAGACCGCTGTCCCCGAGGCAATGTTCGAACCTGACCGCAATGAGCACTTCATCACCGACATGAAGATCCACCACAACCATCAGGCTGTGGCTGTGGGTCCGGGTATAGGCACACAGGAACAGACGGCAAACGCATTGCAGGCTCTCCTCCAGAACTGCCCTGCACCGCTGCTGCTCGATGCCGACGCGCTCAATTGCATTTCCCAACGCCCTGCGATGCTGTCGCTGCTCCCGCCTAAGACCATCATCACCCCACATATCGGTGAGTTTGACCGTCTGTTTGGCGAGCAGAAGTCGTCGGAAGAGCGTCTGCGTACCGCCATCGAAATGTCCCGTCAATACAACATAATCATTGTTCTGAAAGGTCATTACACTGCGATTGTCCGACCCACAGGCCGAGTCTACTTCAACACCACCGGCAATCCCGGCATGGCAACCGCCGGTGCAGGAGATGTCCTCACCGGCATCATCACGGCATTCCTCGCCCAGGGATACAACCCTGAATATGCGGCTCTGATAGGAGTCTATATCCACGGTCTCGCCGGCGACATGGCGGCCGAAGAACTTGGAGAATTCGGTCTGACAGCCTCCGACATCGCAGCCTATGCCGGACGCGCCATCCGCCAGACAATCAAGAACTGACAAAGCAACATCATATGAAAACCAAAGCTTTAGCCACGACATTGGCCGCCGCATCACTGTTATGCGCAGTTCCAGCCTCGGCCCAGCAGACCAAGATTCTCACCGCCGACAAGCACAATGAGTATGGTCTGGTCTACTCGCTCCCCATCACTTCCATCCGCTTCGAGGTCACAGCCCGGCGCACGGTCAGCCATGCTGGTCCCTATTACCAGTATGCCAAGAAATTCATCGGAACTGACCGCGTGGTCAAAGAAGATGCCGAACAGTGGGAGGTTCTCTCGGTAAAGGCTGAGCCTTTCGGCACACCCGACACCGACAATCAATATCTCATGCAGCTCAAACCGGGCGCGCTCACATCAATATGTGTGGCTGACGACGGTATGCTCCTCGCCATCAATAAGGAAGTCGAGGCTCCGGATCTTCCCTCTCCGCAAGCCGACACCGACCTTACAGGAAGCGTGAAGGTCCGCGATTACCTGCAATATGTCAACGAGGATTTCCTTGCTTCGCAATCATCGGCCAAACAGGCACAGATGCTGTCTGAAAGCCTCATGGAAGTACGCGATGCCAAGGTTTCGCTCACACGCGGCACAGCAGAGACCATGCCGACCGACGGCCGTCAGCTGGAGCTGATGCTCCAGTCGCTTTCCCATCAGGAAGAGGCGATGACGGCTGCCTTCCGAGGCACGACAGAGACCCAGACCGTGACCCGGACGTTCACTTTCACTCCGGTTCAGGAAGACAAGTCCGTGCTTTTCCGAATGTCAGACTTTGCGGGCTTCGTCGAGGCTGACGACTATTCGGGTGAACCTGTGTACGTCGATGTCAAAATCACACGCGACGGAGAACTGCCCGTCGATGCCAAGGGCGAGGAGAAAAAGCTCCCGAAAGATGCGGTAATGTACAACATTCCGGGTGCGGCCAAAGTAACACTGTCGCTTGCCGGCAAGACACTCTGGAGCGGCGAGGTGGAATGTGCCCAGCTCGGCGTGCAGTTCGGTCTTCAGCCGTCGCTCTTCAGCGATAAGAAAGCCCGTTCATACGCCACTTTCAACCCCGCCACCGGCGCACTCGTAAAAATCGCGGAGATCAATGAATGAACCGGGTCTGACTCTCTCGCAGTTCCAGCAGCTCATAACCAATGCGATAAACAAGGAACCGGGACTGAAGAACGTCTGGGTCCGGGCGGAATTCTCCGACCTGCGTGTTGTAGGCGGCCACTGCTACATGGAGCTGATTGAGAAGGACGCGGGGGGCACAACCCGTGCGAAAATACGCGCCATGATCTGGAGCAATACCCTCGGGCAACTGCGACGCAAGTTCTACGACGCAACCGGCCGCGATATTGCTTCGGGCATTAAAGTCCTTGTCCGCGGATCCGCCACCCACCACAGCATCTACGGCCTCTCTTTCACGATAAACGACATTGACCCGTCATACACTCTCGGCGACATGGAACGTGTGCGCCGGGAGATTCTTGAACGGCTCACCCGCGAGGGACTTATTGACCGTAACAAGTCACTAAGTCTTCCGGTAAACCCGCAACGGATTGCCATCATATCTGCTGCCGGAGCAGCAGGATATGGCGATTTCATGAACCAGATTGACCACAATCCCGACGGTTTCGCAATCTATACTATGCTCTTCCCGGCTGTGATGCAGGGCGAGCGCACCGCTCTGTCGGTAATGATGGCTCTTGATGACGTGGAAAGAACACGTGATCATTGGGATGCCGTCGTGATTATCCGAGGCGGTGGAGCGACCACCGACCTCAACGGCTTCGACAACTACGATCTTGCGCGCAGGGTGGCGACCTTTCCGCTGCCGGTCATTGTCGGTATCGGCCATGAGCGCGACCGCACTGTACTTGACGAAATTGCATGTGTACGCTGCAAGACCCCGACTGCCGTTGCTGCTTTCATACTCGACGCTCTCCGCACCGCCTACGGCACCGCGACCGATCTTGTCAACCGCATTGCCCGCTACAGTTCCGAGGCCATGCGCGGCGAGCATCTGCGCCTCTCCACCCTGCAGCAGAATATTCCGTCTCTGGCCCGGAACCGCATTCTCCGCGAGAAGATGACCCTGACACGGCTGTCTCAGACGCTTCCTTCGCTTGTCCAGAACCGTGTTGCACGCCAGCGGCTCACACTGTCGGACTACGCCGCACGTCTGCGCCGCGACACTGACTTAAGGCTGAACAACGAGAGAAACCGGCTTGAGCGCGTTGTGATGCGGCTGTCAGCCGATGCTGCCAATGTCAGCCAGCGCGAGCAGTTGCGTCTTCGCCGAATCAGCGACATGCTGCGTGTGCTCAGCCCCGAGAACACTCTCAGGCGCGGCTACAGCATAACCCGCGTGAACGGCCACGCCGTGACCGACCCCGCCTCAATCGCGCCCGGCACCGAGATAGAAACCACCCTCGCCACCGGCACCCTAACCTCAATAACAAAGTAAAAATAACGACCATGGCTCCAGAATCATACAAAGCGGCAATAGCCGAACTCGAAACCATCCTTGCGAAGATGGAATCCGACCAGTGCGACATCGACTCGCTCTCAACCTACACCGCCCGCGCCCTCGAACTCCTCAAGTTCTGCAAGGAGCGTCTCTTCAAGACCGACCAGGAAGTCGAGAAATGCCTCGCCGCCCTCAAAGACTCCCTCTCCGAGTAAGCTGAAAGCTCAGACCCGCCGGACTTGTCAGACTTGTCAGACCTGTCGGACAAGTCCTCCACATCAGCTCTGTCAGACCAATAAAAAAAGTCGGTGCCCCGTTGGGGACACCGACAATTTTTTATTTACAGACGAAGATTACTCTGCCTTGCCTTCGCTGCCGAGAACGGCAACAATCTTGTGCTTGTAGAGTTTCTCCATCTCGTCGCGGGCCGGACCGAGATATTTGCGGGGGTCGAACTCACCCGGCTTCTCGTTGAAGACCTTGCGGACAGCTGCGGTCATGGCCAGACGGCTGTCTGAGTCGATGTTGATCTTGCAAACATCCATCTTGGCTGCCTTGCGGAGCTCCTCCTCGGGGATACCGATTGCGTCGGGAAGCTTGCCACCGTTGGCGTTGATGATGTCCACATACTCCTGGGGAACTGAAGAAGAACCGTGGAGAACGATGGGGAATCCGGGGATTTTTGCCTCTACGCCCTCAAGCACGTCGAATGCCAGCGGCGGGGGAACGAGACGGCCGGTCTTCGGGTCGCGTGTGCACTGCTCGGGAGTGAACTTGTATGCACCGTGAGAAGTACCGATTGAGATAGCGAGGCTGTCAACGCCTGTGCGTGTAACGAAGTCAACTACCTCCTCTGGGTCAGTATATGTGTGGTGGTCTGAAGAAACCTCATCCTCCACACCGGCGAGAACGCCGAGCTCACCCTCAACGGTCACGTCATACTTGTGAGCGTACTCACATACTTTCTTTGTCAGCTCGACATTCTCCTCATAGGGAAGGTGACTACCGTCAATCATGACTGAAGAGAAGCCGTTGTCGATACAGTCCTTGCAGAGCTCGAATGTGTCACCGTGGTCGAGGTGAAGCACAATCTGGGGATGCTCCCAGCCGAGAGACTTTGCGTATTCCACAGCACCCTGTGCCATGTAACGGAGCAGGATGGGGTTCGCATAGTTGCGGGCACCCTTCGACACCTGAAGAATCACAGGAGACTTCGTGTCTGAAGCGGCCTTGATGATGGCCTGGAGCTGCTCCATGTTGTTGAAGTTGAACGCGGGGATGGCATAACCGCCATGCACTGCCTTTGCGAACATCTCTTTTGTGTTCACAAGACCTAAGTTCTTATAATCTACCATGTTTATATAAATTATGGGTATTTCTGTGTAGTCTTTTACCGGAATAACCTGTAGTCCAAACGCCTGCTGTGCGACTAAGTTCATCGCCGCATTTCACATGCATCCGGAATTTTTTGCAAATATAGAAAAATTTCCGCAATCCCACAAATAAAAAACAGAGCCAGCAAATCTTGACAAGTTGCACACACATTGCGGCCCAAACTAATTTTATTGACACAATTTTCAACACATATTAAACGTTTAATCACAAAAGCTCTTAAATCTAATCATAATTGACAAGAATACTGTTTTATGAAAACCAAATTGTTTGAAGATTCTATTGTAAAGGCATCGGGGCGTCTTATGGCGGCTTGCCTTCCTTTTCTCACTCTCGGCATGTTGGGAGAAAAGACATCTCTGATTGCGGCAGCGATTGTCGCGGCAATATTGCTGCTTGTTTTTGCCGGACGCATCGTATCCCTGATAGCCGGCAAAACAGCCATCTCGAACCACCTGCTTGAGAACAAGGTGTCCGAAATTCTCGCGTTTCCTTATGCCATTGCCCTGAGCGGAGCCATCGCCACACAAGCCGGCATCGAAGCCGACTACATGCTCTGGTTCGGAGCCGCCCTCGCCCTGCTGATGCTCCTCACCCCCTCCCGACAGAAAAATTAATCTATTCAACATAGGCTGAGCATGCGGTACGGCCTATGTAGAATGGTCTATGCGGTCAGCGCCAGAGGTAGTAGGCACCTCGGCCGCCGGATGCGGTGTACCGGTAGAGGAGGCGGAGCAACAGGCGGCGCCACGACGGGCGGCCGGCACGCGACAGGGCGCGGCTAAGGAGTGCCTTGGCTCCCGGGTGGTTACCTTCGCGGTCGTAATGCGCCGCAAGTATCGCACTGCGATAGTCCACCATGTCAAGCAGCCTGGACTCTTCCGGCAGACCCTGAATCTTTTTCTCTACTATATCCAGGGTGTTCTCCCATTCACCCTCGCGGTCGCTGAACCGTCGGCCTGTTATCGACTCGGCCTGTGCATGTATCCTTACAAGTTTTTTTGGCAACGCTACAACTTTAGGCCGTGCAAGGGCTATCCTTATGCCGAGTTCCCAGTCATTCCAGACCGAAGCTCGCTCTTCCCACAATGGAGTTTCCTCTCCGGAGCTTCCATCATTCTTCAACTTATTCCTTAAGAACCGGGTGCTCAGCATGTAGAGCTGCGTGGCCAACATGCCGTTATAGAACTGACGACGCAACAGGTTGCCTGTATGAAATGGTTTCAATGTAACCCCACCGTCGAGACCCACCACCTCACCCTGCCAATAGACAAGGTCTGCATCACCTATGGCATTCATGGCTTCTTCAACGAGAGTCGGCATCATCTCGTCGTCGCTGTCGAAGAATATCACATGCTCGCCTACGATTTCATCAACCGCCCTGTTACGCGCAGCCGACGCACCGGGCTTATCTTCTTTCAGCAATAAAAGAGTGCGTCCCGGTTTTGTCACAGAATTACCACCCACAGCGGAACAATCCCCCTCCAGTCTGACTCCGTTTTCAGACACCCATCTCAAAACAGCGTCACCGGTGCCGTCGGAAGAGCCGTTGTCAACAACTATGATCCGTAAACTGCGCCAGGTCTGCGCCAGCACGCTGTCAAGGCATCTTGTTATCAGCTCCCGTCGGTTGCGGACAGGTATTATTATCGTAACGGGGCAGTCCACCATCACATCACACCGAATTTATAATGAATCCGCCTCACATATTCCTCTCCGGGATGAATCAGCTGCGACGGGAAATGTCCATGGTTCGGAGCGTCGGGGAAACCCTGCATCTCGACAGCCACACCGTCGTAGTCTGCATAGCGTCCGCCACTGCGGTTCGGTCCGGAACCCGCCAACCAGTTACCCGTGTATATCTGCACCCCGGGCTGGTCCGAGTCTACGGCAAGTGTCCGGCCACTCACGGGGTCACGGAGCACTACAACATCCTCTGCCATCATTCCCGGCTGCCAGTCATCTATCGCCCAGCAATGGTCATAGCCCTTGCCATGCCGCAGGGGGGCAAAATCGGCATGGATATCTTTTCCAAGTGTCTTGAAAGAGCGGAAATCCATCGGAGTGCCGGCCACGTCATCAAACTCTCCGGTCGGAGCCAGAGTCTCGTCTGTAACAAGACAACGCGACGCTTTCATCTGCAATTCATGTCCCAACGCGCAACCGGCATCAGCACCCCGCAGGTTCCAGTAGCAATGGTTGGTCAGATTGACCACGGTGTCCTCATCGGTTACGGCACTGTATTCTATCGACAGACGCATATCATCGCTCCAGTGGTATGTGACCCGCACTTCGAGCGTGCCGGGATAATGCTCCTCGCCATCCACAGAACGATAGGTGAACACCACTCCATCGGAAAGCTCCCGCGCACTCCATAAACGGTGCTGGAAACCTTCCGGGCCGCCGTGCAGGTGGTGGGATCCGCAGTTCACCGCGAGTTTATAACTTCTGCCACCTACAGTCAAGGCACCATGGGCTATTCGGTTGGCGTAACGCCCCGCCGTCTTGCCCATATTGGGGTCATCGTGTACGTACGACGCTATGTCGGCATATCCGAGCGCGACATGCTCAATCCGTCCCTCGCGGTCGGGCACACACACTGCGGTCACACCCGCGCCGAGTGAGGAGAGTTCAACCCATGCCCCACACGCATTCTCGATTATAAACAGATTTATATCTCCTGCCGGAGTATGCTCTTTCCGCTTGGTTATCTTCATCCTGTTCTTTTCTTGTGTAACGTGCAAAAAAGAGTTGAGAATATATTCCGGCAATAAAAAAGCGGGATACCGCCGAGGATATCCCGCTTTTTTATCCAATCTCGTTAATATGCTGTAATCATTTCTTTCCGTCGAGTATATTCTCCGCAGCGGTTGCCGCAGCCACTTCCTGAGGAGAGGGAGCGGCCGATGCCGGATTGACTGCAAACACATAGTTCTTGCGCTCCACAAGCGCCCAGATCAGAAGCAGACATACCACACATCCTGAGAATACGAACTCAAAACCGGGAGATGTCGAATGAAATATCTTGCGGAAGAAGCTGTCTACAAACGGCACCATCATGATCGACAGGTAGTTTGAAGAAAGCACATAGCCGAAGTAGGTCATTCCCAACTTGCGTGTCGGCGCTATATAGGTCGTCTTGTTGTAGATCACAGGCTGTATAATACCATAGGCGAAACCGGTTACGAGCGAGGCGAGTATCATGACCAGATAACTCTTGGTGAAACCGATTATAATCAGGCCGATGGCACAGAGCGCGAGACTGATGAACATGACCGGACGGCCGAAGAAGCGTTTGAGCGATCCGACTATCGCACCCGACACTGCCACCATGAGATAGTACGCGGCGGTCACGATACCGGCCTGGGTGCTGTCCATGCCATATTTCTCCATCATGAACGGTGCATAATAGGATATAGACGTTGTGCTGTATGTCAGGAACACGTAGAGCACAATCAGGCCGATAAGCAACCGTAACGACTCCTTGCCCTGGAAGTGGTACGCGGGCGATGCTGTGGGATCCGGAGTAGCAGACTTGGCTGCCTCGGCAGCATCGACCTGTCGGTGCGCCTTGATATATTTCTGCGTCATGAAGGGTATGAGGCACAGCGGAACCAACGGAATCAGGTAGACGGCAAACGCCGCATGCCAGTTATGAACGGCCACCCAGCCCACATAAACGTTGGCAATGATGACCATCGAGTTGGATGTGGTTGATTTGAGACCGAGGTCCGACTGACGGGGGCGCCCCGAGAACCATTCGGAAATGTAGCCTGCGGCAATCGGCACGACCAGTCCGCAGCCCACACCGCACATGCAGCCGAGGAAGATAAGCAATCCCATGCTGTCGGCGAATAGGCTCGCCAGACCCGCCACGAAGAATATCGACAAGCCGGTGGTCAGAACAGCCGTCTGCCAGCGTGGCGTTGACATCTTGCCGGCGATAAGCACAACGGGAATCATGACAAGATTCGGAAGACTCGTCAGCAGCTGTGATTCCAGCTCCGACGAGTCGAATATATGGCGCAGTTTGCCGAGCATTGGCGACACGGCCAGACCCGGCAGGTTTATGGTTAGCGATATAGCCAGTATCGCCAGCAGTGAAATCAACGGCATCTTGCCGTTGCCTGAGTCGACATATTTCATAGCGGTAAGGATTATGTGTGTTTTACTCCTTAACGCTTTGCGCGTCAGATTGGTTGTCGGCCATCGAGATTGTTACGCCGACGGCACGGCGTATGTGGCGGGGCGTGTAATACTGCCTGATGTTGGATATGTCCTTGGCCGTCGCATCGGTCATGAAGTCATCGAAACTCCGCAGCAGGTCGGCGAGTGCGGTGAGCGAATTCTGTGTCTGCTGGTTGTAGAGCGTACCGCTCATGGAGTTGCTGTCAAGCTTACCCTGCAATGCACCGTTCACTCCCGATATGTCCTCCATCATCTTCATCTGTATCTCAAGCAGCTCGGTTATGCCTATGTCGGTCGACTTCGAGCTTACCTGCTGAGGCAGTGGCACGCCGGCACGCGGACGGTAGACTATCACTCCGTTAAACCTGCACCACTCGTCGGCTATGTCGTTGATGTCGGCTCCGTCGGGCAGAGAGCCTTCGGGAAAGAGCAGGACACCTTTGGCCGAGGCGCGGAGTATCCAGTCATACATCGAGATAAGCCGGTTGGTGAGTTTCTGCTGGTCGATTATGTCGCTTACAAATGAGTGTATCTCGCCGTCGATATAGGGATATGCCTTGAACACATATGGGTGCGACTTGTGGGCATAGGGTGAGTCGCCGCGACGCAATATAACTCCTTCGGGAGTCATGAATGTGTAGCGCCAAATTTCATCCGTTACCCAGCGAGTCTCGACAAGTGCGGTCTCGCCTCGTGACAGTCTCTTCTTGTTCTCACGCATTATCACGCCCTCTTCGTCTGCACCGGCGGTGAACATCCTCCCGCTGCGCCGGTCGCGGCAACGCAGACGAAGCGGGCGGCGACGTTCCCAAATCTCATATACCACACAGACCGCGCTCTCGCTCTCTCCCTGAGGCACCCCGTAAATCCCGCGCAACACCGCTATGTCCGACGGTTTGCACGCAAATGTCGCCGCAAGTTCGCTGAACCGCATGGTATGTATCTCTCCCGCAAGTGTCACATCGCCTCCACGGAAGTCGCGGCTCGATGTGTCGAAGAAGAAACTCGACGGCGATACGAGGTCGGTCCGGCAGTCGGTATCGGGTCCCAGTCGCCCGAACCACTTCTTATGCACCACCATGCCGCTGATCAGAAATTCCTCCATGCTTCGGGCGTAAAGCTCCTCAAGCCGGTTCCGCTCCATGTTGTGTTCAAGCAGACGGTTCATAAGCTCGGCATCGTCGGTCTCGCGCAGGTCGCGTGCCCGGCAGCGGGGAGTGTGCCACTGGTTGCGGTAAACACCGAGCACATTGCGCACCAACCGCCGTATCAGGTTGTTCTTCAACGGCATGTTACCCTGACTGACAATGTAATCATGCTCCCTCATCTTTATGCCACGGTCCTCGATGGTGTCATTCCACTGGTCGCCATAAGTGAACCGCTTGCATCTCTCGCGCTCGCGTCTGAATTCGGCCAGACTGTCGCGGCACTCCATGGCCCGCGCCAGCAGCGCGATGTCCTCTCTCTTTCTATCTTCCATATCTGAATGGTTTATGTTTCAGGTTTAACAACTTACATTTCCGCCGCAAAAATAACCCGCCCCTCCCCCGCCTCACCCTTATCCATACATTTATAGTCTGAAGCGCAGGTATCCATCAAAAAACCATTTGCGGCATCCGCGATTTTTTCGTAAATTTGTAGTTCTGATTTTTAATCATTTCTCACTTCTGATTTTTAGTCAGTTTTATAATCATGAATCCTGAAAACGAACAATACAAATGCGCCGACGGAGTGCGCCCGGAATTGCTCAACTACGACGATATCCGAAAGATGATTCCGGCTCTCGACGGGCACCCCAAGCTGGTCAAGACAATCATGCACTGGCTGATTCTTGACAAGTGCAACGCCGTGCACAGCAAGTATTGCTACACGACAGGGGTACCTTTCTCCAATCTCCTTATCGACGACGCATATAAAATCAAGAAGCGCATTGACAACGAGGAGGTGCTCGACCGCTTCAAGGATGTCCCTTTCATCACGGTCAGCAACCACCCTCTCGGTGCTCTCGACGGAATAATGCTGATTGACATCATAGGCCGTCACCGCCCCGATTTCAAGGTGATGGTAAATATGTTCCTGAATTACATCACGGCCATGCGCCCGTCGTTCATTGCCGTAGACCCTTCAGGCAGCGACGACCCGGAAAAGAAAGCGGCCACCATGCAGGGCATACGCCAGGCCATCGCCCACGTCCGCGCCGGACACCCTATCGGCTTCTTCCCCGCCGGTGCCGTGTCGAAGATTGACCGCACGCTCCATATATCCGACCGCGAGTGGCAACCCTCGATTATCCGCCTTATCAAGCAGCTGAAAGTCCCTGTGATTCCGGTATATTTCCATAATCACAACTCGACTTTCTTCAACATACTCGGTCTGATCGACTGGCGCATACGCACGCTGCGCCTCCCCCGCGAACTGTTCAACAAGACCGGCCGGGAGATGCGCGTGTCGTTCGGCGAACCGATCATGCCCGACGAACAGGCAAGCTATACGGACCTCGACGCCTTCGGCAAGATGCTCCGCCAACGCACCTACGCCCTCTCCAAAACCTGAAAAGTCCCCAAACCCAACATCTAAAGCCTAAGGCCTAAAACCTCCGCTCTAAGGTCTAAAACCTAAAGCCTAACACCTAAAACCTAAATTGGAACAAGATTCTCCCGAAATATTACAGGCCAAGCAACGCTTCGGCATAATTGGCAACTCCCCGGCCCTGCTCGCCGCCATAACGCGTGCCATCAGGGTGGCTCCGATTGACCTCTCCGTGCTTGTCACCGGAGAGAGCGGTTCGGGCAAGGAGTTCTTCCCCAAGATTATCCACCAGTTCGGCGCACGTAAGCATAAGAAGTACATTGCCGTGAACTGCGGAGCAATTCCGGAGGGAACAATCGACTCTGAACTTTTCGGCCATGAGAAGGGCTCTTTCACGGGTGCGATCGCCGCCCGCAAGGGCTATTTCGAGGAGGCCGACGGCGGCACTCTCTTTCTCGACGAGGTGGCCGAGCTTCCACTCACCACCCAGGCGCGGCTCCTCCGTGTACTCGAATCGGGTGAATTCCTGAAGGTCGGCTCCTCGACCGTACAGAAAACCGACGTGCGCATTGTGGCCGCCACCAACGTTGACCTGCTCAAGGCCGTGCGGCAGGGGAAGTTCCGCGAGGATCTATATTACCGTCTCTCCACCATCTCGATCGAGGTGCCCAACCTTCACGACCGTGGTGCCGACATACATCTCCTCGCCCGCAAGTTCGCCTCCGACTTCGCCCGCAAGTACATGACTGAGCCGATTTCATTCTCGGCGGATGCCGTGCGTGCGATGACACTCTACCGCTGGCCCGGCAACGTGCGCCAGCTCAAGAACATCGTGGAACAGCTCGCACTCTTCGAGGCCGGGCATGAAATCACCCGTGACCAGATCATAGAGGCTCTACCTATAGACCATTCAGGTCTCTCCACACCGGTGCCGTCGCAGCAGCCGCACGATTATGAGACTGAACGCAAGATGCTCTGGCAGCTCGTGCTGTCGCTCAAGTCGGAAATCGAGCAATTGCGCCGGCGCATGGATGCGGGCGACAGCCACGACCATACAGGCGACCATTGCGATGTGCCGTCAATAACCTCGCTCGTGAAGTATCCTGAGTCCGACCTCCTTGGCGTGACTCCTCCGGCCCGCTCGCTCGAAGATGCCGAGAGAGAGACCATCATCGACACTCTCGCTCGCAACAACGGCAACAAGCGGAAGACCGCAGAGGACCTCAACATATCAATCCGCACTCTCTACCGCAAACTTCAGGATTATGAAATCTCTTAAACTCCTCAGGCTTATCTGCGCGTTGGCGTTTCTGCCGTTGCTTTCAGGCTGCATACCCAGCTACACGCTCAACGGCTCGTCGATAAACTATGACATATACAAGACGGTCGATATCGGCAACTTCCCGATCCGTGCAGCTCTGGTCTATCCGCCGCTGCAACAGACTTTCGAGAATGAGCTGCTCAATTATGTGACCCGCAACACGCGTCTCCAGGAAATTGACTCGAACAACGCTGACCTTAAGCTCGAAGGGGAAATCACGGGCTACTCTCTCTCTCCGCAGGCTGTCGGCACCAATGCCTACGCCACCGAGACGCGCCTCACTATCACGGTCCATGTCAAGTACACCGACAATAAGAACCCGGCTAACAACATTGACCAGAATTTCTCGGCATACCGTCAGTTCGACGCGTCGCTGATGCTCACCGACGTGCAGGATGACCTATGCCAGCAAATCAGCGAGGAACTTGTAACACTGATTTTCAACTCTACTTTCGGAAACTGGTAATGCACAACTCTGTCTTGAAAAAATACCCATACTTCGTCAACCCGGCCATCGACACGCTGCCCGAGGCCACAGGCGAGGAGCGCCAGAAGCTGGTGCGACGCATAGCCGCATGTGTCGGCGACGAGGCTGCCTTGCGCAACATACTCGGCATAGACCCCGAGGAATTCGCGAACTTCTACCCCGACATGCTCCCGCCCGAGCTTTCGACCGACGACACTATAACATCGTTCATATCCCGCTTCTCGTCGCAAGAGGCTGCCGACACTCCGGAAATTGAGGAGATTATCGCCGCTCCGGCTATCGACTACGCCTCGATGCTCGAAAATGAGGAAACGACCGCCGAAGAGGATGCCGGCGACGGCGAGGAACCCGATGCTACCGCCGACCTAATTTCCAATTTCCTTCAGGCCGTGCCTCCCAAACGCCCCGCACATCGCAAGCCTGCTGCCCCGGAGGTGCAGGATGACTCGCTGTCGGAAGGTCTGTTCAAACTTATGGTGAAAAACAAGAACTACGCCAAAGCGCTTGAAATTATTACCGAATTAAGTTTGAATAATCCAAAAAAAAGTATTTACTTTGCATACCAAATGCGATTTCTCAAGAAATTGATTAAAAATCAGGAAAACGGCACCAAATGAAGCCTCTGTTCCTGCAATCAATCTTCCTGCTGAAATCATTCAGATTAAAAATTAACAATTTTTAAGATATGTATATCTTTCTCTGCATTCTCATCGTGATTGCAAGCCTGCTCCTCGTCGGAGCCGTGCTCATCCAGAAATCCAAGGGTGGCGGTCTCGCCTCCGACTATTCAAGCGGAAACCAGTACCTCGGTTACCGCAAGACAACAGACTTCATCGAGAAGGCTACATGGACTCTCGCTATCGTTATCTGCGTGCTCTCCATCTGCGCCTCTTTCTCTGTGAAGACTCCTGTCAACGTGTCTAACATCACTCCGGCTGCGGCTCCCGCTCCCAACAGCGCGGCTCCCGCTCCGGTGAATGCTCCCGCTGCCGCTCCTGCCGCAGCCCCCGCTGCGACTCCGGCTCCCGCAAACTGATCGGAGCATCAGCGTGTGCCAAGATAAAAAGAGAGACTGACGGTTGTCAGTCTCTCTTTTTATCTTATATATCTGTCGGATTATCTTCTTATCTATGTATCTGAGATTTATCTTAGCGGCATCTCGCCCCAGCGCAGTTTCTCGCGGAGCACTTCGGAGAAGTCAACCCCCTTGGGCTGCACTACATTGACCATGTGGTCCGCCCGCCTCACTATTATCTCCGAGCCTGAGGCCGGAACGCTGAACGTGCGGCCATCGATTCCGACATGACATTTCGAACCGCGTGAGCTGACCTCCAGTCTCAGTTCCGAGGCCGCTCCGACCACAAGCGGACGCAAGGTCAGCGAATGTGGAGCTATAGGCGACAGCACAAAACATTCCAGTGTGGGCTCGATTACCGGACCGCCGCAGGAAAGGTTGTAGGCCGTACTTCCGGTCGGGGTGGCCACGACAAGACCGTCCCCCTGATATGTGGCCAGATACCGCCCGTCAAGATATGCGTTGACTGTAACCATCGTGAGCGTGTCACCTTTCGACACCGACACCTCATTGAGCGCGAACCGGCTGTAATCGTCTGGCAGAAAGGGAGACTCAATCTCAAGTGTCATGCGGGGTGTAAGGTCGCCGTCTCCGTAAAGAGCGGCCATCACCTCTCCATGCCTGTCCATCGAGAATCCGGCCAGATAACCGAGGTGCCCGGTGTTGACTCCGATAATCGGTGTCTGTCTGCGGCCCACCCAGGCCGCGGTTCTCAGAAAAGTTCCGTCGCCGCCTATGCTTGCGACGACGCTTACATCTTCAGGAACCTCCTCCACCGCCTCCATGCCGGTCAGGTCAAGACCTCCCGACTGGAGGTAACGGGCAAAATCGGCTGCCACATACACTTTCAATCCCACCCCATGCAATGACACAAGAAACGCCCCGATGTCACGGAGCCGTTCATCCTGAAAATCATTGCCGTTTATCGCGACTTTTCTCATTTCATCATAATTTTATCCCCGACATCCCGGTTATACGTTTATCAGGGCCTGAAGTGCCATAAGCCGTTCAAGCGCGGCCGTGCGGCTCACATCCTCATGTCCCGCAGATCCGGTCACATTGTATCCATATCTCTCAAGACTGTGAACAGCCGGTGACGGGTCCTCGCACTGCACACGGAGCGTGACATGCAGACGTCCGTCAGCAGCCGGTGAACTCAGCAGGTCCACAAGGTGCATGTCGGCATCCTCCACCGCACGCGCTATATGTGACGCGCTGTACTCGGCCGGGGCACATTCCACATCAATCACACTGCAGTCGTAACGCGGCGCGATCATACGTCCCAATGCCTCAAGCATCGAAGCCTGGTCTATTATCCCCTCCGTTCCCCCGTCGCCAATAACCTCAAGCTCACGGCCGGGCGAGTCGAGCAGTCGCGGCAGAACCTCAAGCAAGGGCACACCGCCGCCGACCGCCAGCGTTGGCGTGTCTGACTCCTTTTTCCTCAACGGAGATACGGCATCTCTTGCTGTCATCATATTTTACTTTTATTTTTATGAGATTTTTAGTAAATTTGCCTTTCAGTTGAAAACGCCGGGCAAACTCCTTTTATTATAAACGCGGATTTCGGCCTGACGTTGTCAAGAAACCTACAAATATCGTGCCTAACTAAGTAATGAGTCATTTTAAATTCAAATTAAAAACTCGTTACTTAAATTTAAAATGACTCATTACTTATGACAAGACTTAGCGTCAATATCAACAAGGTGGCCACTCTCCGCAACGCACGCGGCGAGAATGTACCTGATGTGGAGCGTTTCGCAACCGACTGCGAACATTTCGGAGCACAGGGCATCACTGTCCACCCGCGTCCCGACGAGCGTCATATCACACGCCGCGACGTTGACATGCTTTCGAAAATCGTGACCACGGAGTTCAACATCGAGGGCTACCCCTCGCAAGACTTCATCGATCTCGTTATAAAGGCGGCTCCTGCCCAGGCCACTCTCGTGCCCGACGCTCCCGACGCTCTCACCAGCTCTGCGGGATGGAACGTCGTGGAGCATGGCGAGTTCCTGCGCGACGTGGTGAGCCGTCTGCGCAACGCGGGAATACGTGTGTCGATATTCGTCGACGCTGACCCGGCGCAGATACGGGCTGCAGCTGCAATCGGCGCTGACCGCGTGGAGCTCTACACTAAGCCTTATGCCGACAATTATGACACTGACCGCGAGGCGGCTGTCGCACCCTTTGTCATTGCTTCGGAAGAGGCGCGCCGTCTCGGCATCGGGCTCAACGCCGGCCATGACCTCAATCTCCGCAACCTGCGCTTCTTCAAGGAATCGCTCCCCCTGCTCGACGAGGTGAGCATCGGCCACGCCATAATCTCCGACGCCCTCTATCTCGGCATCGAGAACACAATCCACGAATACCTCAAATGCCTAAAATAAAACCCCTCACACAATGCAGACTCTTTCGTTCTGGTCGCTCGTAATGGACGGCGGCTACATCATGATCCCCCTCGCTCTCCTTCTTCTCGTAACCATATATGTCTTCACCGAGCGCACCATCGTAATCGGTCGTGCCGCCAAGGAGGACAAGACTTTCATGAACCGCATCCGCGACTATGTGCATGACGCGGACATCGAGTCGGCACGCAATCTCTGCAAGAAGACCGAGACTCCTTACTCGCGGCTTATCGACAAGGGACTGTCCCGGATTGGCCGCAACATGAACGATGTGCTTGTGGCTATCGAGAACACAGGCAACATCGAGATTGCCAATCTCGGCAAAGGTCTTCCCTGGCTCTCCACAACCGCCGCAGGTGCGCCGATGCTCGGCTTCCTCGGTACGGTAGTGGGTATGATCGATGCCTTCTTCTCGCTGGCAAATGCCGGTACGTCGGCCAACATCACGGTGCTTTCGAGCGGTATCTATCAGGCTCTCGTCACCACTGTGGCCGGTCTCGTGGTCGGTATCCTCGCGCTGTTCGCATACAACTACCTTGTGGCACGCATCAACCGCGTGATGAACGCTATGGAGACTAAGACAATGGAGTTCATGGACCTTCTCAACGAACCGGTATAAGACATGGCTCTCAAACGAAATTTTCAGTCGCTCGACACGTTCTCGATGTCGTCGATGACCGACGTCATATTCCTGCTGCTGATATTCTTCATGGTCACCTCGACTATCATATTCCCGGCGGCGATTGATGTCAACCTGCCCCAGAGCAGCGAACAGACCTCCACAAAGCCTGTGACGGAAGTCTATATCGACGCCGAGGAAAATCTCTATCTCGTGGCCGACCGCAATGACTCCACGCAGGTTCTGAGCGTGCCAAAGCCTGTCGACTTCGCTCAGCTTGAGGCGGAGCTTACCGGCATTCAGCGCATGGACTCGACACGCGCTATCGCCCTCTATGCCGACTCTGTGGTTGACTACGGCAAGGTGGTACGCGTGCTCGACATGGCCGCCCGCAATAACATGAAAATGGTGCTCTCCACACGGGCACGACAGATGGAGTAGCCGATGAACCAGGAGAAAAGAACTGATTCTATAATTGCCGCCGCTATCACGTTTGTGGTCGCGCTGCTCATCCTGCTGTTCCTCTTTTTCGGCGGGATGACGTTCGACCGCGCGGAACTGGCCGTATCCTCCACTCCCGAGATTGAACCTCTGGAGGAGGAGCTGTTCATCGAGCCGGAGATAATGCGTGACCTCGGCGAGGAGAACGCCACGGTGCAGGATGCCCCGGCTCCCGCATTCAAGGGTGAACCGGAACAGTCCGAGACGGAAAACACCAAGCTTGTCGTGCCGGGTAAGAGCGAGAAACCCGCTCCCCCGGTGGCGAAGCCCGTCACTCAGAAAACCGAGAGTCCTGTCAAGGCCACCGAACCGCCCAAGACAAGCGAGGAGAAAAAGGCCGTGACCTCCAAGATGGCAAACAAATTTCCCACCAACAACGGTACCTCGACCGGCACATCGGGCACCTCCGGAGCCGGAGGGGTCGGTGTAGGCATATCGGGCAGCGTATCGGGACGCACGTTCAAGGGCTGCCCCAAACCGAGTGTTGAGTTGCAGAACAAGGTTGTGGTCGAAGTGCGCGTCACTATCGATGCCAACGGCCGTGTGACGGCAGCCACCGCCCGCAGCAAGTCAGGCAAAGCCTCCGCGGCCATCCTCCGGGCCTGCGAGCAAGCCGCCCGTTCCGCCCGCTGGAGCGAGGACAAGGACACCCCCACCGCCAAAGGCACCCTGACCTTCACCATCACCCCCCGCTGACACAAGCATATCATATATAATTATAACTGTCCGATAAAAATTTTTATCGGACAGTTATAATTCTCAATAAGTTTTATCTGACAGTGATAATTAAGGTTTGCGTAACAAAACTCTCTTGCCATCGACGATAAAGATACCACGCAGATCACCCTGATTTGGCACGCGGCGACCGCTCAAGTCGTAGACCCCGTCAATGGATGTTGGCGCAGATATGGATTCGACCCCATTGCTACCCGAAACAGTCCAAGTGAACGTAAGTGCCGATGCATCGCGTTCCCACCAATCAAATGAGAAAAATCCTGCGGGAATGGAGAGCGTATACGTCCCCCAAGCCGAAATGGATTCCGGCAACGTGAGAAGGAGCACGTTATCAGTGTCGGTGTAAGAGACACAGTTAGCATCCACCCGCATCACTTCGTCTCCATTCTCCTTTTTTATAATGCCCTCTACTCCGTAATTATAGAGTGCCATTTCTTCATCAGGGAAAGTAAATAAAATCTCTGAGAGAGTTTCTACTGTAGCTCCGTCGACCGGGTCGGTTATGCAATTTGTATGACCGGAAGGTGCGTTGTAGATAGTATATCGATAGAAGAGATTAGGATTACAGCGACCATCCTCCATATCATCGTAATACCAATCATCATTACCGAACGACGCCACGTTGATACGCAACTCGTAGCTACCGTTGGCAGTCACAGGCTCAGCGAGAGTCACGGTGATATCGCCAGTCCAGGAAGCCTCGATAGTGGCGATATCGCTCACACGTTTCTCTGTCAAAAGGTTATATAATCCCCCATAATCTTCTGAATCAGTATTCTCATAATAATCGCCTTCGCCAAAAGAAAGCACGAACGCATGCAGTTCATTCAAGGTAGTGCCAGCCTCAGGACTTACCGATACTGGTATCATATCAGGATGCACCTCATCAGGAAGATTGACGTACTTCCACACGGGTACAAGCTGATAGTTGCCTTGGCTTGCCTCACAGATAGCCATAAAGGGGTCGGCCTCGGGATCATCCATATCTACCCACCCGGCAAACGGTGTGTAATCGCGGTAGTTACATTCCGGAAGAGCCACATCTGTTCCTTTCGGATAATAATGAGTCTGATTCGGCTGTATTTGCGTCCCTTCCGGCAAGTTGTAGTTGATCCAGTAAGTATCCGGGATAGCCCATTTCTCATCAAGAACAATCGCTCCGCCATCTACCACGCCTTCGGGAAGCACGGTAGTTGCAACCTCCATATCATCGGGGTCCTCGGGTGAAACCCATATCACATTGTTGAAACACCGGGCTGAAGTGTTGTTGCCGGCATATATGGCACCCCCGGTGAGAGTGAAGACTCCTTCTACCTCGTTGCTTACCGGTTCGAAACCCTTGTCACCTCCTACGATTGTACCGCCTGTCATGTATACGTAACCCGTATTTAGCACAGCGAGTCCGCGTGCAGATCCGTTCAGGCGACCGCCCTCGATATAGACATTGTCGATATATTTGCCGACTTCTAATACAGAACCCATACCGGTGGTGGTGTAAGTGCCGCTTTCTATAATAAACGAACCGGCGCTTTTAATGAAGAAGAGCGGGTGGCGGTCAGTGACAATCATTTCGCCGTCACCATCGGGGGCATTATCGCAGACCACGACATTTGCTGTGCCTATAGCAGCCAAACCCTGACGACCGAACACTATCTTATGACCGTTGAGGTCAATCCGACAATCCTCTGATATTTTAAGGATTTCCTCATAATCGGTCTCCAGGTCGGCTACAAAACGGATTAGAGTCTCCTTATTTTCTAATGCTGTGGCAAGAGCCTCGGCATCAGAAATCTCAACCCAACCGTCTGCCGGTTCCGGAGCAGCGGCCATACCGGCAAACGAACCTGCCAATATACCCGCGAGAAGTAAAAATTTTTTCATAATAGAGCGTTATAGACCTTGCGTCAAAATCGGGCAGAAAGGGTAGCCCAGATATACTTTAGCAAGGGAAGGTTAATTATTTGACGCCAAAGTTAGAAATAATTTACTTAATCTCCGACAATTTCTCCTGCCCAAATGTCTGATTTCACGAAAAGAGACACCTGTGATTTGTAATTTGCTATTACTCTGATAATTATCGACGACATCATTTCGATGCCGCGATATATTGCAACGGTGTTACTCCCGTGATTTTCTTAAATACCGATGTGAAATGGGTGCGCGATTTATAACCCACTTTCTCAGCTATCGCCTCGATGGTCAATGTCTTTTTGAATTCGGGCGATAACAGCATTGAGCAGGCATTCTTAACCCTTGCCTCAGCCAACAGGTCGCTGAACGACTTATCTAACGATTCATTCAGGAGTGTTGACAGATACCTCGGTTTCGTGCCTACTATATCAGCCAATTGGGTTATAGAAAAGGCATTGTCGAATATCTGATGAGATTCCGCGAATACCTCCCCGATGGCTCCGATTATTCTTAGTCGCTCCTCCTCATCCACCGGCAGCTGGATGCGTTTTCCCGTGGTCTCGCCTATCTCTTCTTCCGGCATAGACTCCAACCGGCTCTTTAGCATCGAGATGGTTTCTTCGTATTCTTTCCTAATACGGGCATTAATTTCTTCAGCCTTTACAGAAGCCTTATGCCGCTCCACAAGATCATGGTGGCTGCGAGATAGCCGACGGTTGCGCTGCAGAATATACAGCAGCAGGATTACAACCAACGCAGAGGCCACGCTTAATATCCATATCACCGTCAGTCGATACGCATGATGCATGCGTTCCTCGGCTATCAGCAGATTTAGTTTGTCAACTTCGGCGTTTGTCTCTGCAATCTTGATATTGTTAAATACTCTGCCGGAATGCAATTTTTCATTCTCCTCGTAGGCGCGCAACCACATCCGTTGAGCCGTGATGGAGTCGCCGTGTGTCTGTGCCACGACTCCGAGGCCGCGGTAAATACGCGGAAGACGGTCGTCCATATTACTGGCAACCGCCAACTGCAGCGCGCTGTCGAGGATCATGCGGGCGCTGTCGGTCAAGTGGCGCTTGTTATACAGGTTGGCCAACGTGAGAGCATGATCCACCACATACCGTATCGAGTCTTGATTGGCATCGATAAAGTTCCCGGCATCCAGCATAAGGGAGGTGGCCGTCCTTAAATCCCCCCTTCGCATTATCTGCAACGCTTTGCACATAGCCTTACTATACCTCCCCATCGGTATATCGTAGACGGGTAATTTATCAAAAATCTTTAGCGAGGGTTCTATCTCAGCCACCATATCATTTACCATAGCACTGTTGGCCAAATCATTAAACACCATCAACTGCATCACCCGGCTTATTTCTGTGTGCTTTCCGGCCGCGTAGCGCATGGCGAGATTATACAGCTCAATAGCCTTGGCCGAATCGCCGAAATCATCGTAGACCTTCGCTATGTTGTCAAGCACTCCAGCAAGGATATCATACTCTTTCGCCTCTTCGACTATCTTACGCGCACGCAGCAGATATGGGTAAGCCCTTTCGGGATCATTCTTTAAAAATAGATATATGTAACCGATGTTATTCAGGGCTTTAGCATATTCGCGCAGGCTATTTCCTTTTAGCTTCTCCTCGCCTTTCGATACCGCCATAGCGTAATATGTCAAGGCTTCGTCGTAGCGCTTTTGCTCAAGAAGCTTGTATCCTGCGGCGGTGAGTTTCTCTATGGGAAGCGACATGCCTTTTGCCAATACCGAATCCCAATGAACGATCATTTCTCCTGCCCCGCCGCAATACTCCTTAGAATTGCCAGCATATATCACCGTTCCCGCCGCCATCAACACGACAAGCCATAGAAATCTTAATATATGGTCACGATGCCTCCTCATACTTACTAATCTCCTGCAAAAGCAAGCAAAAAAATCCCTAAGTTTTCATTCACGAAACGAACATACGCTTCTTTGTTTTTCTATGTCAATAACAGACTACTGTCTATCAGTTGGCAAATTTACATAAAAATCTTGACAGTTTTACACCGGCAGAATAAAAAAACAAGGCCGGTTCGTTTTTTGTCCATAGATACGTACTCTTAGCAACAATTTTTGTATTTTTAAGGGATAATATTTACTTAATCCTCATGAATATGGATGCAAAAAAAATCATAGCCGATCTTGATGTCCCCAAAGTTAGCATATTTCCTGGTCTCACGCAAGCAGATGGCTCAATTATTTTAGAAAAACCTACGGAAATGCATATAATTAAAAATTTACAACGGTTCTTAATTCTTAGAAGTTGTTTAAACTAATTTTCAACATCTACTTAAGGTTATTAATTCACAATTTACAAATACCTAAATCGCCCCATTACCTACAAGTTCTATTATCACAACTATATTTCTCCATAAGAATAACGTACTAAAATCAAGTAGGAGGTAAACACATCTGATCAGTGTCTACCTCCTACTTTACTATACTAAGGAGCTATTGCCGACAGGACAAACTGTCTTGTCGGAATTAGGCGCCGTATTTGGCGAAGTCGGCGTTGAGCATGTCGCCGGTCTCCATCAGGGCCTGGTGAAGGGCGAAGGCTGCGGGAAGATGGTGGGGAGTATGACCGCCGTTCTTCTGCGCGAGCTTCAGGTAATCCCACATCAGTTCCTTGTACATCGGGTGAACGCAGTTCTCGATGATGGTCTCTGCCTTCTGACGCGGATCTTTGCCACGGAGGTCGGCAACACCCTGCTCTGTTGCGAGAATCTTCACTGAGTGCTCGCTGTGGTCGAGGTGCGATACCATCGGCACGAATGTCGAGATCTTGCCACCCTTCTGGATTGAAGGACAGGAGAAGATCGAGAGGTACGCGTTGCGGCTGAAGTCGGCCGAACCACCGATACCGTTCATCATCTTTGTGCCGAGAACGTGGGTTGAATTCACGTTACCGAAGATGTCGGCCTCAAGCGCGGTGTTCATCGCGATAAGTCCGAGTCGACGCACGATCTCGGGGTTATTCGAGATCTCGCCCGGACGCATCACAACTTTGTCGCGGAAGTAATCGATGTTGTCCATGAAGCGGAGCATCGCGTCGTCGCTGAAAGTGAGCGCGCATGTCGAGGCGAACTTACACTTGCCTTCCTCCATGAGCTTCATCACGGCATCCTGGATAACCTCGGTGTACATCTCGAACTGCGGAATCTCAGGATTCTCACCAAGTCCGTAGAGAACGGCGTTGGCAACGTTGCCCACACCCGACTGGATGGGAAGGAATTCCTTGGGAATCTTACCGTTTCTCAGCTCTGAAGCGAGGAAGTTGCAGATGTTCTCACCGATACGTGAGGTCAGCTCATCGGGCGCTGTGAAAGGTGCGATGCTCTCCGAAGCGTTCGACGGAACCACGCCGACAATCTTCTTCGGGTCAATCTTCAGAATCGGCGAACCGATACGGTCACTCGGCTTGTAGATAGGTATCTCGCGACGGTGAGGAGGATCCAGAGGAATGTAGTTGTCGTGGAAACCACTGAATGAGTTGTGGTAGTAACTGCTGTACTCGATGATCACCTTCTTGGCAAGCTGGGCCACGGTGGGAGCCATACCGAGTCCGGCACCGAGAATAATCTTGCCATTGGGGCTCATCTCCGTAGCCTCGATGATAGCCACATCGATGTCTCCGTAGAAACCGTAACGCAGATCCTGCGAGAGGTGACTGAGGTGAAGGTCCGAATAATGGATGCCGTCGCCGTTCACAAGCTTGCGACAGTCCTTGTGGCTCTGGTAGGGCACACGGACTCCGATTGCATCGGCTCGCGACAGCTCGCCGTCGACGTGATCGTTGGTTGACGCACCGGTGTACAGGTTGACTTTGAAAGGTTCGCCTTTTTCATGGAGGGCTTTGGCTTTCTCGGCCAGCGCCACCGTTACTACTTTTGGCGTTCCCGAGGCGGTGAAGCCGGATAATCCGACATTATCGCCATTTTTTATCACACTGGCGGCCTCTTCTGCTGAAATAAATGGAATGCTCATTTGTAACGTTTAGATTTAAATGGTAAATTTGCACAAAATTAATAATTTTATGCAATCCACACTAACGATGGACCCATTTTTTTTACCCGATACCCGAAAAAAGTGCACAATTCTCAAAAAAGTGCGCATTGAAACCTACGGATGCCAGATGAACGTGGCTGATTCGGAGGTTGTGGCGGCCATGATGGCGCTCGCCGGTTATGAGCCGACGGAGAACGACAACGAGGCCGCTGCCGTTCTTCTCAACACCTGCTCGATCCGCGACAACGCGGAGCAGAAAATCCATTCGCGCCTCAATTATTGGAACGCTATCCGGCGCAAGTCGGGCCGCAATGTGATCATCGGCGTGATCGGCTGCATGGCCGAACGCCTCAAGCAGGACCTGATCGACACATATGGTGTTGACCTCGTGGCCGGACCTGACGCTTATCTCGACCTCCCCAACCTGGTGGCGGCTGCCGAGACTGGGCAACCGGCCATAAACATCGACCTGTCCACGTCAGAGACTTACCGCGACGTGGTGCCGCGACGCCTCGGAGGTGCCGGAGCCGTGGGTGGCTTCATCTCGATAATGCGCGGCTGCAACAATTTCTGCTCATATTGCATCGTGCCTTATACCCGTGGACGTGAACGTTCGCGCGAACCGCAGAGCATTCTCCGCGAACTCGCCGACCTCCACTCACGCGGTTTCAAGGAGGCCACGCTGTTGGGACAGAACGTTAACAGTTACTCTTTCACCGATTCCGAATCGGGCGAGACAGTCGATTTTCCCGCCCTTCTCGCCATGGTTGCCGAGGCCGCGCCCGACATGCGAATCCGCTTCACCACCTCGCACCCCAAGGATATGAGCGACCGCACGCTCGAAGTCATCGCAGCCCATCCTAACCTTGCCCGTCATATCCACCTGCCCGTGCAGAGCGGAAGCAATTCGGTGCTGAAGAACATGAACCGCAAGTACACCCGCGAGTGGTATCTCGACCGCGTGGCTGCAATACGTCGCATTCTTCCTGACGCCGGTCTCTCGACCGATATGTTCACGGGCTTCTACAATGAATCGGAAGAGGATTTCCAGGAAACGCTCTCGCTGATGCGCGAGGCCGGATTCGATTCGGCTTTCATGTTCAAGTATTCGGAGCGTCCCGGCACGCTCGCATCGCGCGAGATGCCCGACAATGTGCCTGAGGAGGTCAAGATTGACCGCCTGAACCGCATGATTGCATTGCAGAATGAATTGTCGCGCGAGAGCAACCGCCGCGACATCGGCCGCGAGTTCGAGGTGCTTGTGGAAGGTCCCTCCAAGCGCAACCCCGAGGAGTTCTTCGGCCGCACTTCGCAGAACAAGGTCGTTGTCTTCCCCCGTGGCGAAGTCAAGCCGGGCGATTTCATCCGCGTCCGCGTACACGACGCTTCATCCGCCACGCTCCTCGGCGAAATTATCAAGTAACGGTTACATGCCGCTACCCTCCGATTGACTCCAGCCAATCCTCCTCTGGATTTCCTGCGGGCTGCTCAACCTGCTTCTCTTCCGTATCTCTGCGGTCGGCAGGTGCCGGAGGGGCGGTCATATCAATCTCTGTAAGTTCATAGGCTTCCGGATCTCTTTCTCCGGAAGCCTTTTTAAGTTCCTCGACTTTGGCACGCAGCCGCGCTATCCGCTGCTCGTATTGCTCTTTGAGCCGTTCGAAGCGGCTAAGCACGGTCTCGAATTGTTTTATCTGCTGTTCTGTATCTTCCCGCTCGTCAAGTTCGGCGCGGACTTCGGCCAACTGGTTACGCAGCCTTGCCACCTCGGCGGTCAGTTCATCGTTACGTTGTGAAAGCGAATCGTTCAGTCCTGCAAGTCTGTCATGCCGTGAGCGCAGGTTATCCCCCGCATCACGCAGATCCGCCATCTCCCGGTTGCAGGCTTCGAGCTCTCCGGCAAGCCGGTTGCACTCACCCGCGAGCCGGGCGTTCTCCGCACGCAGAGGCTCCTCTTTAGCGGCATGTTCCTCAACCACCTTTTCCAGGTCAGCCATAACACGCCCTGCAACCTTCGGATGCAACCATATCTTCCAAGCCGAAAAACTCATCTATACTTTATCAGCTTATTATTTATCAGCTATATTTTATCAGCCGGTTATTTTGATTTGAAGACTACGCCTTTGGATTTGCGGCCGTTGATGGCGATGGTCAGCGGTTCGTCGAAGCGGACCACTTTCAGCCATTCGGTCTCGCGCTCTGCGGGGAGCGAAGCGAGGTATTCGTTGTCGATGTATCCGTTGTCGATGTATCCGTTGCCGGCCCCAGGGTCTACTGTGAAGTAACCCGTACCGAACGAGGTCAGATTCTGGAAGAAGTGCGTGCCCTGCGACGGCTCAACCCGGAATCCGGGCATCGCCGACTCCACTATGAGCCGCGCTCCGGCTATCTGCGCCCAACGCACCGGGATTCCCAACGACGGGTCTGAAGTACCCCACCGTCCCGGACCGATGAGTATATACGGCTCTCCGGCGGCTGTCATCTCCTCGTTTATCTTGCCGACCTCCTCGGCTATGTCGCGGGTGCGCAGCGTGTCGAAAGCCTCGGGCTTGACATAGACGGCATATCGCACTCCATCCATCATTCCGTGGCCGAGAGCGGCATCTGAACGCACCAATACCTCACTGTCATCCACTTCGGTTATGGAGTCGTCGAGCATCTCCTTCTGGTCCACAATCGGACGGATCTGCAACCAGTAGACTATGCCCCGGTGGCCGTCTTCGGTCGGCTTCGGAAATATGTTACCGGCAAATTCAATCTCCACCGGACGCCCCATCTCGTACTGACCGGTACGGAGCATGAACTCCGATATTTTCGCCAGCGGGAACTTGTCATGTTTAAGCACGTTGGCGAAGGTGACGAGCTTGCGACCCGGACCGAATTCGTTGTCGCGGATCACCCTGTCGTTCACATCGAATGTAGAGACGAGGTATTTCAGAGCACCGGTCTTGAATGCGTCGGCCACGGGCACTTTCACAATATTGAATGTGTCGTCGGGCGTGAATTCGCAGTCTTCCTGACCTGTCAGCGGCAATGCGTTGAGATATGTCTGGGTGTCGCGCAGGGCAAGCTCAAGGGTCGATGTCTGGAGAACCTTGTCGGGATGCGATGGCGAGAAACGCAACGCCTTTCCACCATCCACTATATATGAACCGAGTCCGGCTGCTACCTCGACTACACCCTCCTCGCTCTTCTCATCTCCTACGGGATAGTAGTTGAGCGAGCGGCCCACTCCGGAGAACGACGGATAGTAGAAGCCCCCATGGTCTTCTCCTACCACGCTCTGAAGTATTACGGCCATCTTCTCCTGGTCTATGACGTTGCTCGTGGCGTTCATGTATGCCTTTGAATCGGCGAAGAACACCGAAGCGTAGACAGCCTTCACGGCATCGCAGAGCATGTTGACACGGCTCGCGGCATCGTCTCCGTATGGCACCATATAGGTGCTGTATATTCCGGCGAAGGGCTGGTAGTGCGAGTCTTCTATCAGCGAGGAACTGCGCACGGCCAAGGGCCGCTTCACGACCTCGAAAAACGCTTCAAGGTCTGCCCGCACCTCCTCTGGAAACTCGGCGGCGAGGAACCGTCTCAGAATCTCCTGGTCGGGCAGGTCGGACAGCGCTGTCGGATACAGGTTGTTGCGGTCCATGAACTCGTCGAATATGTCGGTGCATATCACGAGCGTGTGGGGGATCGTAATCTGCACCCCCTCGAAGTCCTCACAGACGGGATGACGCTTGATTATCTGGTCCACAAATGCAAGACCGCGCCCTTTGCCCCCTAAGGAGCCTTGGCCTATGCGCGCGAAGTTACTGTAGTCGTCGTAGGTGTCTTTGTGGAACACGGCCACGACTCCACGGTTTTTCATGCGGCGGTATCGCACGATTGTCTCGAACACCAGCCGGCGCACATTGGGAGCGTCGGCTATGTCGTCGAACTTGAATGTGCGCAGCACATCGGCAATCGGGAACAGTGCGCGTGAGTAGAGCCAGCGGCTTATGCAGTTGTTGCTGCAATAGTATTGCAGCAGGTCATCCGGTATCTCGAATATCTTATGCTGAAGTTCTTTCAGGTTACGGATACGCATCATCTCGCGCCCGTTGCCTGAGTATTTGACCACAAAGTCACCGAATCCGAACATGTGCGACACGGCCTCCCGCAGGTCGAGGGGAAGCGTCTTGGAGTTTTTGTCGAGGAACACGTAACCGGCCTCCTCGGCTTTCGCACGGTTGTCCGACTCGGCACTCTCCATTATGACGGGAGCGTAGGGACGTTTGCGGTGAAGGTACTCTGCGAGCGCCATTCCGGCATCGGGGTCTTTCTCTCCGTTGCGCGGGAATCGGGCATCGGTCACGAGTCCCATTATGTTGTCTCCGTAGCGGTCTATCAGCGCGGTCGCCTCTTCATAGTCGCGGGCCACGAGCACCTTGCTGCGGCCGCGCATACGGAGCATCGACTCATGCTCATTAAGCGCCTCGGTCGAGAACACCATCGACTGCTTGAGCAGAAATTTGAAGAGGTATGGCAGTATCGAGCTGTAGAACCTGATTGAGTCCTCCACAAAGAGTATGGCCTGCACGCCGATCTCGTTCAGGTCGTGGTCGGCGTTCATCTTATCTTCAATCAGCTTGATGATGGCCACTATCAGGTCAACGTTGCCGAGCCAAGAGAACACGTAGTCAACACCGCGCAAATCCTCGTTGGCTATGCGACGCCGCACTTCGTTTGAGAAAGGCGTGAGCACCACAAACGGAATCTCCGGATAGAGTTCGTCTATGCGGACTGCTTCCTGGAAGGTCTCGCTTATGTCCACGCCGGGCATCGCTATGATGAGGTCATAGCTTTTCGAGGCCAGCTCGGCATATGCCTCGGCATAGTTGGCCACTTTAGTGAAACGTGGCGCCGAAGAAAGGTTCAGCGCCACGTATTCGTTATATACCTGCTCCTCCACACGTCCATCCTCCTCAAGCATGAACGCATCGTAGGGTGTAGCGATGAGAAGCACATTGAATATGCGCTTCTGCATCAGGTCCTGGAATGCCGTGTCTTTCAAATAGAGACGGCTCAGCATCGTATCGTTTACACTCTTCATATCCCCACAGTTTTTGGGTGTAATCTGTTACCCACCCGGTCAGGGCGGATGGAATTATTATTTGCCCTCCTCTTCCTCTTTCATCTTGGCAAGGAATGCATCGAGCGCGCCGGTCATTGACTTGTGCTCCGATGTCGGGGCCTCGATGTCAACGCGGAGGTCTGCGTCCTGGATGGCCTTTACAGCTGTCGGGCCGAACGCACCGAGGTAGATGTATTCCTTATCCTGCTTGAAGTCTGGGAAGTTCTTCTTCAGGGCCTCGATACCGGCCGGGCTGAAGAAGAGCAGCACATCGTAGTCGAACTCCTCGCCGGGCTGGAAGTCGTTGCTTACGGTGCGGAACATCACGGCTTTGGTCACATCAAGACCATGAGCCTCAAGGAGCGACATATCCTCCTTGTGAACATCCGACACGGGGAAGAGCAACTTCTCCTTGCTGTTCTTGTCGAGGGCGGCGAGAAGAGCACTGTCGTTGAGCTTGCCGGTTGCGCCGAATGAGATCTTGCGCTTGCGGTAGACTATATATTTCTGCAGGTAGAGAGCTATGGCCTCGGTGGTACAGAAATAGCGCATCGTGTCGGGTATCTTGACACGCATCTCCTCGCAGAGACGGAAGAAATTGTCGATTGCAGCGCGTGATGTGAATATCACGCCGGTGAAGTCCGCAAGGTTTACCTTGGCCTGACGAAACTCTTTCGCTGTCAGTCCCTCGGTCTTGATAAAGGGGCGGAACACCATCTCGACATCATATTTCTTCGCAATGTCATAGTACGGAGACTTATCTCCTGCCGGTTTTGGTTGTGAAACAAGTATCTTCTTAATCTTCATCTGTTTCCTTATTTTTTGCCACGTCGTTTACAACGCGCTCCCCGTGCATATCACGACAGCGGCGACGTAAGCCAATATTAGGGGTACAATTTCTAAACTGCAAAGGTAGTACAAAAAAAGCAACCACGACGAAATTTGAGTGAAAAAAATGCGAAATCCCTTGTACAGGAACACGATTTTTCCGAAAATGAACACCGCAGCAGCAATTATGAGTAGTATCCGGTTCCATTCCGGATAGGTGAGTGTGAGCAATGCCAGGGGGAACAGGGCCACGGTCTCCAGCCCGTATGAGGCGGAGGCTCCTTTTACCCAGAGTTGGGTCTGGCGTCGGTCGGAGAACACGTTTCCGACCACCCAGTAGGCGATTGTCATGACGAGGAGGTAGACTCCGGCAACGGCGGCGCACAGTCCTATGCCCTGCGCCTGCGTGACGGCTATAGATATGCTTCCGGCTATCCCTGTCGGCACTGTCATGCTGACCAGACTCCAGAGCAGCACACCGGCACATGCCACCCAGAGCACGTTGAGCAGGAACAGCAGTGACGTCTCCTTCACGGTGTCGTCAAATGCGTTGTGGCGTAACCGGGTGTCCGTAAGGTCTGCCGTCAGTGCCTTGATATATCTGGAATTCCCTTTGAATTTTATGCCTATCACGCAGAAGAGCAACGCGAGCACAAGATATATCCACGACATTCCGTCGGAGGTACTCGTCTTCGTCGCAGGTGAGTTCTTCCCGATATATTCCGAAGCGGGGTTTATGAGGATTATGCCCCCTTTCTCCTCTCCGGGAATTGTGCGCACGGCGACACTGTCGGTCGCCAGACTGTCAGCGGCGAGGCCTTGTCCGGCTATGCTGTCGGTTGCGGCCTGCGATGTGGATGCCGTAGCGGTCTGCGCGACACCGGTGTAGGGATAGGCCAGAAGGGTCGGAACACCATGGCTGGCTTTGACAACAGGCTTCTGCACCCCTTTCACGGCCTTGGGAGCCTTGGGCTGTTCCTGCGTGTGTGCGGTCACAGTCTCCTCTACCGTCACTGGTATGACGATTTCGTTCTCTGTCTGCCACACGGTGGTGGTGCGTGTCGAATCCTGCATCTCCATCTCTATACTGTGTCTGTTTTCTTGCTTCTTGTCTATCTGACGTTTTTTATTTTATCCAGCCTTTCTCCTTATACCATCTCACGCTCTCGTCGATGCCTTCGGCAAGTGGCGTTGTCGCCTCGAATCCGAAGTCTTCGCGTGCCTTGGATGTCGAGCAGTTCCAGTTGCGCTGTCGCATTATGCGGAATTTATCGCGGTTGAGCGTCGAGGGCTTCATGGTCAGCACTCCGATTTTCTCGGCCACGGCACACACCGCGCCAACCGTCCAGAGCGGTAACCGCACGGGCAACACAAAGTGCTTGCCGAGCGATTTCATGACCAGTTTGCGGAACTCGCGCTGTGTGTAGGCACATGGTTCCGCTATGTGGTAGGTCTCTCCGGCCGGAGCCTTGTCGAGTGCGTCGAAAACGGCTCTCGCCAGATCGGCTGCGAAAATGAAGGTGAGCATCTGTTTTCTGTAACCGACCCCGAAGTCGAAGCCTTTCTTGATTGACTCTATCATCAGGAAGTAGTCATGGTCCCAGGGCCCGTATATGCCGGTTGCCCGGAATATGATGTACGGTATGCCTGCCGTGGCGAGCCATAGCTCTGCCTTGAGCTTCGAAGCGCCATAGCGGGTGTTCGGGCGAGGTATCATATCCTCTGTGTATGGTGCATAGGTTTTCTCGGCTTGTGCGCCCAACACGGAGAGGCTGCTTATGTAGAGAAGTTTCGCCGGCACTTTGTCTGCCTGGTGCAACGCGCCTGTGAATGCCCTCAGATAGTCGTAGTTTATACGGTTGAAGTCTGCATAACGGGTCACCTTGGTTGCGCCGAGGTTGTAGACCACATAGTCCCACCGCGCGTCGGGCAGCGCCTCACGCATGGTCCTCGACAATGAGGCGGGGGTATCGAAGTCGAACTCCACGAAGTGTATCCTCGGGTCTGTCAGACGTTCGCGCGATGTTGTCGAGCGGATTCCGGCCCAGACCTCGTATCCCCGGCGTAACGCCTCGTCCACAAGGTAGCCTCCGACAAATCCTCCGGCTCCTACTATCAGTACCCGGAGTCCTTCTCCGTCGTTTATGGTCTTTTCCATTTTTCTTATTTCAACACTTCAAATTCGTATCCCTGCTCTTTCAACCATTCTATGCAACGCGGCAAAGCCTCGCGAAGTTTATCCACGCTCTTCAGCGAGTCGTGGAAAACAATGATTGAGCCGGGCCGGGCATAGCGGCGCACGTTTCTGAACACACGCTCGGCATCGACATATTTGCTGTAGTCACGCGTCACGAGGTCATACATTATGATTTTGTAGTGGCGGCTCAGCACAGCTTTCTGCCCGAATCGCATCCAGCCGTGGGGCGGACGCAGCAGGTCGCTGTCTATGTACCCGGCCGCCTCTCTCACATCGCGTATGTACCGCCGCGCCCAGACTCTCGAACCGTCGAGATGGTGCATCGTGTGGTTGCCGGCACGGTGGCCCCGACGCATGATGTCGGCGTATAGTTCCGGATATTTCCGCACGTTATCACCGACCATGAAGAATGTGGCCTTTATGCCGTACCGGTCAAGCAGGTCGAGCAGCCAGGGAGTACACTCCGGTATCGGGCCGTCGTCGAATGTTATATAGACAGTCTTGCGGCCATCTCTCTCTTTTATGCGGAACACACCTTTCAGGAAAGTCTTTCTGAAAAATTTCGGAGGACTCTCTATCCATGGGCCTACCACCCGGAGAAACATGCGCTCGATTCCGCTTATCTTCATTCTCTCGCCTCGTTAGGGGTGGTTGGCCTCGTATTGGTTGTAAAGCTTGCGGCTGCGCTCCATGTCAACCTTGCTGATGTCTGCGTTGGCCTTGAGGGTCTTCTCATCTATCTGCTCTGCGTATTGGCGGTATGCCTCGAAGTAGATTGAGTCGATCAGAAGATCCTGCTGCGGCTGGGCTGCGTATTCCTCCGCGCTCATGCCGGCCAGTCTGTTCACTGTCGCCGCCGCGTCGGCAAGCTCTGCCACAAGGTCATCCTCGCTCACCCACTGGTTTACGTCTCCTCCCTGTTGCGAGGTCTGTCCGTAGGCGTTGTCGTAAAGACCTTTCAGCTCATCGAGGGTGAATCCGGCTTTCTTGGCTATCGCCTCCACTTTCTTCATGTCTCCGCCGTAGGTCTTGTACATCTCTGCGAAGCGGTAGAACTGGTAGGGTATCAGGCGCGACTCAAGTGTGAGCGAAGCGTTGCCGAAGCGCATGGAGATCGAGCGGTTGTATGCAAGATACTGTCCCATTCTCTCCATGGTCTTCTCCAGCTGGGTCGTGGCACGCTCCAGAGCTTTCTTGTCACCGAGACGCTGTCCGGCACGTCCGTAGATCTCAGGCAAAACCATGGCGTTCGATACGCTCAGCGACCATGTGCTCTCGGGCAGTTTGGTCGCCATCAGGTCTGCCACTTCAAGTGCCTTGCGGTATTTCTCCTTGGCCTCGGCTTCTTTGCCGTCTGCGGTCAGCAGGTCTCCTTCGTAAAGGAATTCTGAAGCCACGTCGAGCATCGAGGTACGCGTGGAGATGAGCATACGGCGTGCGGTCTCGTCAAAGTAGGGAGCGTCGGCATTGTCAGCGCCACCCCATTTGTATTTCTTGACCACATCGTATGCACGGTCGTTGCGTGCGGGAAGTCCCTCCTGCATGGTGGGAACAAGCTGGTGTGTCATGCCTACACCGCGCATGTAGTTGGTGAGACCGAGATGATATTCGTCGCCGACGGTCATACACCAGTAGATGGGACGCGGCCACCCTTCGGCTGCGTTGGTGGCTATGATGTCGAGCATCAGCAGCTCGCTGAGGGTGACGTAACCGTGGCTGCGCACCGATGGTGCGTTCGCGAGGTCTATCACAATCTCGTTAACAAGCTGGGCGGTGTCCTGAGGCGCGATGAGTCCGCGCTTCACGACGGCCTCTTTGTCAACCGGTATCGACACCACGCTCGAAGGCAGCATCGGATAACCGTAGCTGTTGTCACGGCCTCCGCCGCTGTAGATGTATTTAAGGCTCGTCAGCAAGTCTGCCGGAGCACGGTCTGTGCCGGGAAGCACCACATCCATGTTGCCGTATGCAATGTCTTTAGGCTGTGCCGTTAAGTGGATTGGAGCTGCAGAATATGTCTGCTTGCGCATCTGGTTCGCATACCAGTCTGAGGCGAGGTAGCTGAGGTTGACTATCTTCACATCAGGACGGACACCTTCCACCTCCTGTGCATACCAGAGGGGGAATGTGTCGTTGTCGCCGTTGCAGAACACTATCGCGTTCGGTTCTAGGCTCTCCAGATAGTTGATTGCGTAGTCGCGTGCTGCCGTTCGGCCGCTGCGGTCGTGGTCATCCCATGTCTGGCTGACCATCTGTATCGGTATCACGAGTCCGATAACAACCGCCACAATAGCTGCGTAGAGCTGGTTGCGGCTATCTTTCGGATTCTCGTCTGTGAGGTTGGGATTCTGCTCGTCAAGCTCACTGACAGGAATACCAAGTCTTTGGCTCTCCGCATTCACTTCATCCACACTCTTGACCTCCGGCTTCTGACGCTTGCCGAGAAGTATGGTCACGAGCTGCCAGAGTCCGGCAACACCCATACCTATCCAGATGGCATAAGCGTAGAATGAACCTGCATAAGCGTAGTCTCGCTCACGCGGCTGCATCGGAGGCTGGTTAAGATAGAGCACAATCGCGATTCCTGTCATGAAGAAGAGGAAGAACACAACCCAGAACTGCTCCACACCACGCTTGCCGGCAAATGCCTGCCATACGAGTCCTATGATACCGAGTATCAGAGGGAGCATGTAGAATTTATTATGACCCGGATTGTTCTTGCCGAGATCATCTGGAAGGAGCGACTGGTCGCCGAGGCGCGGATTGTCGATGAAGGGTATTCCGGAAATCCAGTTGCCTGCATCGAGCTCACCCTGCTGGTTGAGCACGTCGTTCTGGCGTCCGGCGAAGTTCCACATGAAGTAACGCATATACATGTGGATAAGCTGGTAGTTGAAGAAGTAGGCAAGGTTCTGCGCGTAGGTAGGACGGTAACCTATCTTCTGCGGATAGCTGACCGTGCCGGTCACCTGATTCACGTACGGTTCTCCTTGAAGGTCGAGCTCCGGAATCTTATCGCCGGTTGCCTCGTCGATAGCGTAGATTTCCTTGAGGTTCGCGGGCATTGTGTCAAGATTCACCCAGTTCTGGTAGTATGACCTGTGCATACGGCTGTAGATACGGGGGAAGATCATGTTGAGCTCGGGATTCATCTTGATCTCGGGCTTGTAATCACGCTTCACGTAATAGTCTCCGCCACGCTCTGCAAGTTTGCGGTTATTGTCAAGTTCCCCTTCGTCAAGGAAACCATATTCCGACCGTGTCTCAGCCCCTTGCACACCTTTGGCATATATTGGCTTGCCCGCATTTACAACCGAGCCATAATACGGCTGCGAGAGAATCACCGGCGAACCATCCTCGTAATATGTCACGGTGTCATTGACCACCTGCTCAAGTTTCTTCTGCTGGCCGCTGTAGAGTGTTTCTCCGTAGAGAAGCGGAGTGTCTCCATACTGCTCGCGGTTCAGATAGGTCGCGAGGTCAAACACGTTGTCGGGAGAGTTCTGGTTCATCGGCGTGTCCGCGCTCGAACGGATAAGTATAAGCGCATAGCTCGAATAACCCACGAAGATCACAGCGATGCTCCACATTATTACGTTGAGCACGCGCAGCGAGACCCTGTTGAAATATTTGCTGAAAAGGAAAGCGGCAAGCACTGCTGCGAGAATCCAACCGAGCCACCAGCCGCTACCCATGAAGAGCATACCGCTCGCCAGGACGGCAAGGAAGAATGAAATCTTTATCTGCAGCGGTGAACGCTGTGAGCGGATTTCATAGATAGCCCAGATAAAGAGTGCCGCCGTGATACATGCGTATGCCAAGGCTCCACTGTTGAAACTCATATGGAAGCCGTTGACAAACATCAGCTCGAACTGCTGCGCAATCTTGATGAAGCCCGGAACAAGGCCGAACAACACGAGCACTATAATTACAAATGAGATGAGAAGCGCAATGAGCGATTTCACCACATTCATATCCTTCCGCTTCCTGTAAGCGAACACAAGTACAATCGCCGGAATACAGAGCAAGTTCAGCAAGTGTACAGCGATGCTGACACCGATGATATAGGCAATCAGTATCAGATAACGGTCGGAACTGGGATTATCAGCCCTGTTCTCCCATTTCAGGATTAACCAGAAGACGAGTGCCGTACAGAAGGAGGAGAACGCATAAACCTCACCCTCGACAGCGGAGAACCAGAAAGTATCGCTCCAGCAATAAGCCAACGCACCGACGACACCGCTACCGATGATAACAAGATACTTCGACAGCGACAGCTCACTCTCTTGGTTGTCGCGGACTGTAAGGCGACGCACGAGGTGAGTGATAGTCCAGAAGAGAAGAAGAATAGTCAATGCACTGAGAAGCCCGCTCATGGCATTGACCATGAGAGACACAGAAGCATTGTCAGGAGCGAAATTAGCGAAGAACCGGGCGGTAAGCATAAAGATAGGGTTGCCCGGCGGGTGACCGACCTCAAGCTTGTCAGCCTGAATTATAAACTCACCGCAATCCCAATAAGAGGCGGTCGGCTCCAGAGTGAGCCAATAAGTGACGAGAGCGATGACAAAGACCACCCATCCGGTCACATTATTAACAAGATTATACTTACGGGAAATCATCAACTATGATTAATTCTTACAATTATCGATATATACTGACTCACCAATCCCTGAACCCGTAGCATCACACCCACAGGCAAGATTGATAAAAACCACAGGCAAAAGCCCATAGAATTTGCAAAATTAACGAATCCCCCCGACATTTGCAACCCCAACCAAAAAAATCTGACCCAAAGCCCTCCCAGCAGGCGCGACGGCAGCCCCCCACGCAAGCGCGACGGCTGCACTTACAGCAAGCGCGACGGTGGTCGCGCCACACCCGGCGAGCCAAGCTCGCCACCGAGACCAAGCAGCTCCCACACCCGAGCAGCGCAGCAACCCGAACGGACACCTCAGCAAGAGCGGAACCGAGGCCGCCCCGGCTCGAACAGACACCTCAGCCAGCACCCTCCGGGTCCCACCTTCACCAGGCCGGGGGCGAGCTTGGCTCGCCGGCTGTGCCGCGACCACCGTCGCGGGTAGGGGCCTCCACAAGGCCATCGGCGCGCTGGCCCAGCGGCTCCGTCCGGTACAGACAAAAAAAAGCCTCAGATCTCTCTGAGGCTTTGCAAGGTGGCGATTACCTACTCTCCCGCTTTCGCAGTACCATCGGCGTGATAAGGTTTAACTTCTCTGTTCGGAATGGGAAGAGGTGGAGCCCTTATGCTTTGATCACCTTAATATCGTAAAGAGACTTGACACCGGAAGCGCGGGAACAAGTGGAAACCAGAGTCTCCGAGTCCAAAGGACTTCTTGTGTTTGTTTCGGTTTCTGTCCCGGACCTTGGTCCGGAACTGATTCCTTACACGGAACGTCGGGCAATTAGTACCGCTCGGCTGAACGCGTCACCACGCTGACACCTGCGGCCTATCTACGTCGTCGTCTTCAACGGCCCTTGAACGAGACCTTATCTTGGAGTCGGCTTCGTGCTTAGATGCTTTCAGCACTTATCCAGTCCAGACGCGGCTACCCGGCGGTGCACCTGGCGGTACAACCGGAACACCGGAGGTCTGTCCAGCACGGTCCTCTCGTACTAGTGCCGGATCTCCTCAAGTCTCAACGCCCACAACAGATAGAGACCGAACTGTCTCACGACGTTCTGAACCCAGCTCGC
>OFGJ01000041.1_pt1 | contig 114732 bp, 95 predicted proteins | sample 1521731 | NCBI WGS metagenome assembly OFGJ01 (sample SAMEA3504126, study PRJEB24116) | mouse gut metagenome | biome: mouse gut; feature: mouse-associated habitat; material: faeces | place: Denmark | collected 2011 | reverse complement strand
CCCGAGGCCTGGCTGCAAAAAAAAATAAATCCCCAATAACTCCCAATACAGGGGCGCCCACCCCGGGCGCCCCTGTAAATTTACCCATAAACACCCCCAAATATATGTTAGTATTCGTAAATATAGGCTCCAACTTAGGCGACCGCCGCCGCAACATCTCGCGTGCCGTCACCGAAATCGGACGCCGCTTCGGCTACTTCGAACTCTCCCACATAATGGAATCCGAACCCTGGGGCTTCGAATCAGCCAACCCCTTCCTCAACATCGCAATGGTATTCCGCTCCGATGAAGCCCCGCTCGATATCCTCCACGCCCTCCAGAAAATCGAACGCGACCTCGGAGCACGCCTCGCCACCGAAAACGCCTCACACTTCATCCCCACCCCCAACGCACCCGCCGACCCCCACCGCACCCCCGACGGCACCTACCGCGACCGCTTCATCGACATCGACATCATGACCATCGAAGGCGTACGCATGCAGACCCCCGAACTAACCCTCCCCCACCCACACCTCAAAGAACGCCCCTTCTTCATGCAACCCCTCCAGGAACTCCTCGACCAGATCCCCGACATGCACTGATTCCCACCCTCCCCAGCATCATGACCCTCCATCCATCATCCACCTCCCGACTAAACTGGATCGACGCCCTGCGCGGCCTCACCATGCTATCCGTAGTAATGGTCCACGTGCTCGTCAGCGGCTTCGGTCTCAACCCCAATCAATCACCCCTCGCCATACTGCGCGGCACATTCACACTGCCACTCTTCTTCTTCGTCAGCGGATTCTTCCTCTGCCGACCCGTAGCCGAATGGACCCGCACCCGCATCACACGCGCCCTGCGCGTGCGCTCGCTCGCCCTGCTCGGCGGCACCATCCTCTTCTCAACACTATACTTCATCGTCATGCATCGCGCCGACCCACTCAGCTGGCTACCCGACGCAAACTTCGTAGAATACTGGTACACCATCTCCCTCTTCCAGATTTTCATCTGGTACATCCTCTTCACACTCGCCGGACGCCTCACATCCCCCCACCTCACATGGACCCTCATCCTCATCGCCGCACTCGCCAGCGCCGCCCTCCCCTACACCCCCTGGGCAAGCAGCTACTGGTGCTACTGGTGGCTCAACGAGAAGACCCTCCTGTACTTCCAATACTTCGCAATAGGCATGGCCGTGCGACGCTGGCAAGAGCCATTCTTCAGCTGGCTAAGCCGCCCATGGGTACTCACCCTGCTCATCATCGGCTACTGCTCATCACTGATGGCCGGATGGACCTACACCAACTTCTGGACCGACCACGCCCCCTGGATGCTTACCATAGTACGCGAAGAACTCTCACGCCTCTTCGGCCTGCTGCTCGTACTCCGCATCTTCTACATGGCCCGCGAATGGTTTGACCGCGACACCCCGCTGCTGCGCATATGGCTACTAATCGGGCGCCGCACACTCGACATCTACTTCCTCCACTACTTCCTCGTCCCCCGCATGCGCTGGGTAGGCGCCTACCTCCGCCACGGCAACACCTTCATCCCCGAATTCATAGCCGCCGCCATAGTAGCCGCCGTAATCCTCGCCATAATCCTCCCCCTGAGCCGCCTGCTGCGCACCGCCCCCCTCATCCGCCCCCTATTAGGAGCCAAATCCCCCAAGCCAAAGCCAGCCCCCTAAAAATCAAGAGCCCAAGCGAATAATATAGGACCTAAGCGAATATAAGGCCCAAGCGAATATTTTGCCAAATGATAAGCGTAATTATAATCGCGCAGCCAATATCTGCGCTTGCGTTTTAACAAGTTGAGCCCGAGGCCGGGCTCCAAGAAATCCCCCAGATTAAAAAAATTTGCAAAACCCAAAAATAATCACTACCTTTGCACCAAATAAGCCGAAAGCAGGCAGCCTAACCCATGCGCAGCCCCAAAGCGGCACCAACCGGTCTGGTAGCTCAGCTGGATAGAGCAACAGCCTTCTAAGCTGTGGGTCCTGGGTTCGAATCCCAGCCGGATCACGAGCATAAAGATAGTGGTTATCAATAAGATAGCCGCTATTTTTTAGCTTTAAGAGGGCTATAAAAAAAAAGACCAAAAGAGTTCAAAAGGGTTCAAAAGAGGTCATAAATCGGCCAAATCGCGGGTGAAATCGCGGGTGAAAAATGACCATTTTGGGCTGTGGGTCCTGGGGTCGAATCCCAGCCGGATCACGAGATTGGCAATGGCTGTTATCAATATGATAGCCGCTATTTTTTTGCTCTCTTAAAGTCTTCAGCCAACGGCTCTCTTGTGATTCCCTCCCCCACTCCTCATGATTTCATGCGCCTCTCGAATGAGTGGGGATAAATAAAAAAACGACCCGATTCCAGCCGTTTATACACTCTCTTGGCAAGAGAGTCTAAGCGTCATATGATGCTAATTTTACGTATACTTACGCCAATTCATTCTGCCACGCGAGGCATTTTTATACTTTATATATCACGCTCCAGAAGGTGATAACTGCCATGAACCATGCTCCCCTCAATTTGGTTAATTAAATAGAAATTAGTAACTTTGCACCCAAAGAGACTCTCAATCGGGGTAGAAAAATCGGCTTAATTTAGCTTAACTTAGACTCTCTTGCCAAGAGAGTATGATTTTCCGGCCCCGCAGTTTGGTGATGAGCCTGCATAGCCTAAATACTATTCTGTCACCCCTGCCGGACAACATCGCAGTCCCCCGGGGGGACGAACGACATGTCCTTGCCTTATCCCGTTATTAACCGATACACCCTCTCGCCAAGTGTCTGATTACACGTCATATAACCCCGAATCAGCACTCGCCCGGCTTCAGGTCATCGCCGACGAAATCGCCGTTGCATCCACTGCCGCAGCGGCGCGTCAGGCGCTCGATACCCTCATCAGTTTCGCCGGTGGCACAGACCTCGCATTTGAGGCCATCACCGCCCCTCTGCTTGCCGACTGGGCCTCGTGGCTCATTTTTCAAGGCTATTCGCTCAAGACCATCACCTATTATCTCAAGCATCTCTCGGCCCTCTACTCTCGCGCCGTGGATGCCGGACTTGCCTCCTCTACCGATGCTTTCAGCGTCATCCGCAAGCGCATCGCCGACAACGCTACGTTGCTCGAAAAGCCTGCTGTCCACCAGAACCCCTTCGCCCGGCTGCGCCAACTCCTGCAGCGCGACTACCGTCGCCAGTCATCGCGCCTTCTGGCCCGCGACATCCTGCTCTATGCCATCGCCCACGGAGGCATGACCCTCTCGCAGATAGCCGCCCAGCCCAAAGCAACCGCAGACTCAGCCGCAGAGTCAGTGGCCGTTTTCCCCTCCCCCCTTCTCACTGAGATTCATCAACGCTACTGCCAGCCACGCCGCAAATACCTCTTTCCACTGAATCAATCTGCCAAGACTCCCGCCCAGCTTAGGCGTCTGCTGCATCTGATGCTCTCGGATATCCTCAGTCTCGGCGACCTCCCCATCCTCGATGCCGACCCCGAACTGATAGCCACCCACCTCTGGAGCCTCCTCGCCATGCAGCGGGGCCTCACCGCTTCAGCCATAGCCGAAGCGCTGCCGACAGAGGTAGCAGCCCGACTCCCCCTCACCATCCTCGCCGCGCCAGATATCACGGAGCGCAGCGAGCGCGCCGAGGCCATCGACATCTCAGCCGAGATGCTGGACCTTCTCACCGAGAATCCCCTCAACTGGTATGCCATGCAACTGCGGCCGCGCGTCAGCGCCGACATGCTCACCCGCCGACTCGCCGACCGCGGCATAACGCTGCCGCAGACCTTCTCGCCCCAGGAAGAGATCGTGCGTCGCTCAGGCCATCGCCTGCTGACGCGCACACGCCCCTACATCTCAGGTGTAATCTTCTTCCGTGCCCAACCCACACAGCTCACCGCGCTCTTCGCCCAGATCGGCGACCTCGCCTGGTGCTACCGCCAGAACCGCGACCTGCGCTCACCCTACGCAGTCATTCCCCCCGCTGAGATAATGCGCTTCCAGACCGCCATAGCCACCTTCACCCCCGACACCCGCCTCACCGAAGCCGGTGCCACACCCCTGCGCAAAGGTGACCGCGTGGTCATCATCGGCGGCATCATGGCCGGACGCCAAGCCATCTTCGACACCTGCATCAAGCGACCCGCCGCCGAAGCTACAGCCCCTCTCTCCCCCTCCACTGCCCCCGAAGCCCCCGAAGCCCCGGGGCGCACCATATATAGAGTCCATCTGCTCGGCGACCACCCATTCGAATGGGCCGTCGACGCCGACCCGCGCCTGATCCGCCCCCTGAGCGAAGCCGAAAAGAGAGCCTCCACACCGTGCTGAGGGCGCAAGCCCGAAGGCAAAAGGGAGCCTAAAGGCAAAAAGCCCGAAAGCTAACTAAAATGAGCAACCTGAAAGAGCAATCCCGGACCCTGCTGCAAAGCCAGGCAGCCCCCGGCTGGAGCGCCCGCGCCGAAGCCTGGCTACGCGACTTCGAGTCAGCCGCCCTGCAGCTACCCCCTGCCGAAAGCCTCACCCTGCTCGCCACCTACGACCACCTCCATCGCCGGCGCCGCCACCGCGCACCCGCCGCCCTCCTCTCACGCATCATCCACGCCGCCCTCGCCGCCCACCTGCGCGGCGACGCCGACGTCGACCCCCACCTCCTCTTCACCCACATCGGCGATGCCCTCGAGAGCCGCCACGACGCCACGATGCTCGGACGTCCGCTGCGCTGGTACAGCCAGCGCCTCGCCCAATGGCACACCCTAAGCGAGACCCCCGACTTCTGGCAACTTCCCACCGCCGAGATCCGCCGCATAGCCACCCATCTCCTCAGCGCCGACCTCTACCCCTTCACCCCCGACCCCGCCGCCTACAAGCACCGCCTCTCCACCCGCATAGCCTCCCTCCCCGCACCCGCCGCCTCCCCCCTCACCATCTACTGCTGACCCCCGCCACAGATGGCCGACAGCCTCAAAAACAAGACAGTCAAAGGAACTCAAATCTTTATTGCGTAATATTATTACCATTCTTTCAATCCAAAGTTCGCTTTTGATGAGTTGAATATATTATGGCCACGACAGATAACAAGCGCATTGCAAAGAACACTATATTTTTATATCTCAGAACTTTACTGCTAATATTAGTAAATTTATATGCAGCCCGCTTGGTCTGGCAACTATTGGGAGTAGCCAATTATGGTATTTATAATGTAGTTGGAGGCATAGTGCTTACCTTTGCATTTCTAAATTCAGCAATGGTGGCATCATCTCAGCGTTATATATCTTTCGAAATTGGAAGAGGTGACCCTGAAAGAATTAAAAAGACTTTTGCTATTTCAGTTAAAGTTCATTTCTTACTATCATTTGCGGTTCTAATAATTGCCGAATCTATTGGACTTTGGTTTGTTAACTTCAAGTTGAATATTCCCACCGGTAGACTTTGTGCGGCAAATTGGGTATATCAATGCAGTGTATTCTCTTTTATCTTAACGATTATCGCTGTCCCCTACAATGCTTGCATTGTAGCTCACGAACACATGAAGGTATATTCCTATATTGGAATACTAGAGGGAGTATTGAAGCTAATAATCGTATATGCAGCACTAACTATACACTATGATCCTCTTATTACTTACGCACTGTTGATTTTAGTGGTTTCCTGCATTTTAAGAAGCTGCTATATCTGGTACTGTCACAGACATTTCCCTGAGACTAAATATAGCCCACAGAAAGATTCAAAACTAATGAAAGATATGATATCATTTGCTGGCTGGAGTTTTTTGGGGAGCATGGGATTGTCAGTACGTGATCAGGGAGTAAATATCCTTCTCAATCTATTTTTCAATGTTTCTATAAATGCCGCGAAAGGGATAGCTAATCAAGTTGGAAATGTAATTAGTTCTTTTGCCAATAATTTCACCATGGCTTTAAATCCTCAAATAACAAAGCGTTATTCGTCAGGAGATATAGATGGCATGATGACTTTGGTAGTACATGGGTGTAGATTTTCCATGATACTGATATCATTTGTAGTGATCCCATTATTGTTCTGTGCCCATGAAGTATTAAGATTATGGTTGGGCAACGTGGCTCCATATACTGTAGGATTTCTTCAATTAATATTGATTATGGCTCTGATTGATTGTGGTGTGAGCCCGCTTGTCACATCTCTTCAAGCTACTGGGAAAATCAAAAAATTTCAGATTGTAATCGCAATAATTACCATATCAACCATCCCTATTGCATGGATTGGATTGAAGAGTAATCTAAACCCATATATTGTAATGTATTCTGCAATTTCAATGTCAATTACAGCATTGATTGCAAGGATTATGTTGCTCCATGAGCAGATAAAATTTCAGTATATCAGATTTTTCAGCCAAGTTTACGGCAGAACTCTACCTATGATTCTACTCGCAGCATTCTGCTCATGGATAATTTATAATAAAATGCCATCGGGAGTAACTGGACTGATTGCCTTCGTCCTATGTACTACTTCCATATTAATCCTGTTTTATCTATTGATAGGTTCAAATGCAAATGAACGACGGTTGATAGTCTCTACAATTAAGAATCGAGTAACACAACTCTGCCGTAAAAAATAATCGATAAGGCAATATACCACCTCAAAAAAACACAATCAAAAACTCACCCACTTAACTATCAAATTTACGCTATGTCCAAGAAATTACTATTAAAACTCATCATATCACTGACATTATTGCTTAGCGGTTATGTGCATTCTCCATATGCATCAGCATATAACAATCCGGTTATTCGCAGCAGCATGCCAGACCCCGCTGCGATAAAGGCCAAAGATGGTTGTTATTATGTCTATGCAACTGATTCAAAAGGATTAGTACCAATATACAGTTCAAAAGATCTTGTTAATTGGACCTTCAGAGGCACAGTATTCTCACAAGAGAATAAGCCAAATAAAGAGAAACTTTGGCAGGTTTGGGCCCCGGATATTATCCAGTATAAAGGACAATATCTTTTCTCATATGCACTTTCAAAGGGGGGAGAATATAATAAAAATGGTATATGCATTGCAACCAGTGACAATCCCACAGGGCCATTCACAGACCATGGGATGCTATTTACAAGTGATGAAATTGGAGTCAGAAATTCTATTGACCCTTCATTTGTAGCTTATAAAGATAAACTCTACCTACTGTGGGGGAGCTTCAATGGCATATATATCATCGAACTTAAAAAAAACAAAAGCGGAAACTTTCAAATTGCATCCCCAGATACCAAAGTAAAACTTGCAGGTAATAAATTCGAAGGGGCCCATATCTTCAAGCATGGCAAATACTATTATCTATTTGCTTCAATTGGAGCGTGCTGTAAGGGCGCGGACAGTACATATAAGGTTGTTGTTGGACGGTCAAAGGATATATTCGGTCCTTACATTGATTCAGAGGGAATTCCTATGCTTAATAATGGATACGACTTAGTCGTCGATTCATCTGAGAAATTTATTGGACCAGGTCATGGTTCCACTATTATAACTGATAGGAATCATCGCACATGGTATTTATACCATTCATGGCAAAACGATGCCATTGACAGGGGACGTCAACTTATGTTAGATGAGATTTTGTGGGATAAAGATGGTTGGCCATATATCAAATCATTCAAACCCTCAGAAACATCCCCAACCCCACCTCGTCTCTGAAATATTGCGAATATTTAGCAAATGACTTACGCGATTATCATAATACTTCTGCTTTGCCTTATATATCATTACGATTATCAAGGGCATACACGTTACCGTTTGGGATGGTATATCACCCTGATGGTAATTTTTATTCTTCTTGCAGGGCTTAGATACCGCTTAGGTGTTGATAGCATCCGCTATGAGCGCACATATCCTACTCTTCCCACCTTGTCTCAATACTTTAATTTTGACTTCGATTCAATCAGATATGGAAAGGGATATTTACTTCTAAATGCTGTAGCCCGCTCCATATCTGATAATTTCGTAGTAATGCAATGTATATTGGCAATCTTTGTGAATGCCATTTTATTCGATTTTTTTTATCGGAATACTTCAAAGATCTTTTTTGCAGTCTTACTATATTTTATCCTGCAGTTTGTAAACTATAATTTTGAGATACTTCGAGAATCTTGCGCTGTCGCTACATTTGTATTTGCATGGAGATATTTCTCTACCAACAAGTGGTTTAAATATTATCTTTGCGCAATTGTCGCCATACTCTTCCATCCATCGGCTGCCATAACTCTTATTGTTCCTCTTACTCGCCTTCCTATATTGTCGAGAATTTTCAAGATTAATTCTTGGACTCCGTGGCTCATATTAGGCGTTTTAGGCGTAGGTGTTATTATATCTAAAAGCTTTGTAGATTTAATTACGTTAATTCAAATTACTGATATTCAGGATTACGCTGATACCTATAAAGACACCCATTACATAGAGGGGAAAGGGTTAAATATCATTGGCATGACAACTACATTTTTAAATGCCGTGTGTTATCCTGGAATTACCGGATGGTTTATTGCAAAGGGAAAGACATTAGACCGACAAACCAGAAATTTGAATTATAAAAATTCTTTAGAAGCAATGTTGATGTGTTATATCTACATTGCAGTGCTGGTTATTTCAATACGTTTATTCTATAGATTTAATAACTACTTTTTCCCTTTTTTCGCCCTTGCTTTTTCAGATGTGATATTTCATAAACTTAAGTTTAATCGGAAAAAATATAAACTAAGTTTTGGAGTATGGAGTCTGATACTGGCCCCTTTTATACTTATAAACATTTATGGGTACTTAGAGGTAATGGGAGATTATGGAATTCGTAAGTACCACCGTTATTATCCATATGACTCTGTCATATTCAAAGAAAAAGATAAAACTCGCGAACGGTTATTTATGAATGAAGGCGCATAATTATGGAAAGATACCAACTCGTAACAGCCCTTATAACTACACATAACCGATTAAACCTGCTAAAAAGGGCGGTTGAAAGTGTACTGAATCAAACCTATCCCAACATCGAACTCGTAATCGTGGATGATGCATCTACAGATTCAACCCAAGAGTGGTGTAAATCCTTGATTGAGTATTCTTCAAACGCCTTACCTCCTATACGATACATACGTATCCAACCTGCCGATTCTAAAGGTGGGAATTATGCAAGAAATGTTGGCATAAAGGCTGCCCGAGGTAAATACGTGGCGTTTCTTGATGATGATGATGAGTGGCTACCCGATAAGGTATCCTTGCAGGTGGTTGTTCATCAACAATATAATTGTGGAGTAGTCTATGGTGGAAGAATTGTCGAAAAAATAGCCACGGACGGCACAGCGACATTCCTCCCATGCAGCATTACCCGCCTCATCCCATATCAAGGTGATGTATCCAAGAAAATCCTAACCGATATTTTCACAACTACCTCAATATTATCCGTCAGCCGTGATTTGCTCTTTGATGTAGGTCTATTTGATGAAAATCTAAAATTCTGGCAAGAATATGAGCTCTCCATCAGACTTGCCCAGAAAACTCCATTCTATTTTGTTGATAAGCCTGTCATTCATTATCGCGTTGATGAAAAAGACCCGGCACGATTGACTAATAAATACTTCGCATGGAAACAAGCCGTGAAATACGTGCACCAAAAACATGAGTCCCTATACCAGTCCTTAACAACAATCGACAAGATAAAATCTCACGTACTTGTATGGGAAGACGCCTCAAACAGAGCACGTACATGTGGTTTGACTGTTCAATACATCTGGTACCGAGGATTATATCGAAGTTGGAGATTAGGTCATTCCATACGTAACGGCGCAGTACAACCTAGAATGAGGCGACTTCTATACAAAATCGGGTTAAACAAATAGGCAACTGGTAACCATATTAGAGTTCATGTTGAGACATATCTAATAATTTTACCATCCAATCTTCATCTATTGACATACTTTCTTTAAAATTAAAGCCATGACCAAACCCTACGACTATCTGATAGTAGGCGCCGGACTCTTCGGCGCCACATTCGCCCATCTTGCCAAGAAGCAGGGGAAGCGATGCCTCGTGATTGACAAGCGCCCCCATGCAGGAGGCAATATCTATTGCGAGGAGATTGAGGGAATAAATGTGCATAAGTACGGCGCGCATATCTTCCATACTTCCAACCGTGAGGTGTGGGATTTCGTGAATGCCATCGTGCCGTTTAACCGTTATACAAATTCGCCTGTGGCGCAGGCTCCTGACGGTAAACTCTACAATCTGCCGTTCAATATGAATACATTCTATCAGATGTGGGGTGTAAAGACTCCGGCTGAGGCCACTGCCCGGCTCGAAAGCCAGCGCCGGGAGGCTGTTGAGCGCATGGCGGCTGAGGGGGTGAGCGAACCACGCAATCTTGAGGAGCAGGCTCTGACTCTTATTGGGCGCGACATTTATGAACAACTCATCAAGGGGTATACGGAGAAGCAGTGGGGACGCCAATGCACCGAACTTCCGGCCTTCATCATCCGCCGTCTGCCGGTGCGCCTCACCTTCGACAACAATTATTTCAACGATGCTTATCAGGGTATCCCCATAGGTGGATACAATAAGTTGATTGATGGTTTGCTGCAGGGAGTTGAGGTAAGACTCGGCGAAGATTTCTTTGCTGACCGTCAGAAATGGGAATCGATGGCCGACAAGATTCTCTTTACCGGAAAGATTGATGAATATTACGACTATCGCTTCGGTAAGCTGGAATACCGCACAGTCCGCTTCGAGACCGAAACCCTCGACAATCCCAACTATCAGGGTAATGCAGTAGTCAACTACACCTCTGCCGATGTTCCCTTCACCCGAATCATCGAGCACAAGCATTTCGAGATGTTCGGCAATGCCGTATACGAGAATCCCAAGACAGTCATCTCGCGTGAATACTCCACCGAATGGCAGGATGGCATGGAACCTTTCTATCCGGTCAATGATGAGCGCAACCAGACACTGTATCAGCAATACAAGGCCTTGGCTGATGCCGAACCCGATGTAATATTCGGTGGGCGCCTCGCTGAATATAAATATTACGACATGGCCCCCATCGTGGAGCAGGTGCTCAATCTTTTCAAACTCTGATTAATGGAGAATTCCACAAACCACAACACTACAATTGTAGTGGCATGCCATAAACAGGATGACGCCATCCGCTCGGATGGCGTATACATGCCCATACATGTTGGCAAAGCGTTACATCCTGAAATAGACCTTAGTATTCAAGGAGATAACACTGGCCAAAATATCAGTATCAAGAATGGCTCATACTGTGAACTGACCGCCATGTATTGGGCATGGAAGAATCTCAAAGATTATGATTACATAGGGTTAGCCCACTATCGCAGATATCTTGATTTCGATGTTGAGCGCATTCCTGCCACGTTAGAAAAATATGATTGGATTCTTCCGAAGCCATTTCATTGCCAAACCACAAACTACGTAAACCTCGCGCTTTTGCTTACTCATGAGGATGCTATTATTGCAATAGATATTCTCCTAAAAACCTTTCCAGAAGCCGAAAAGATAATTCAACATTACTTCTTCCAAAGCAATCTCTATTCAGTATTCAATATGTTTATAACTGATAGAAAACATTTTAATGAATACTGTTCTTTTCTATTCCCATATTTAGAAAAGGTAGAGGCTGCATTGAGTGATTCTGGGTATTCAAGATTGAAAAGAAATATTGGATATATAGCCGAAGCCGTACTTGGATTATGGATAGAAATGAAGGGCGCACGGGTGAAATATGTTGGTACCGAAGATCTGAGCAATTCTAATTTTAAAGATAACCTTCGCACAAGACTTCGTAATTTTCAGAGAGACTTAGGTTTTCGCTTAGCATATCTTCCCCGACGACAATACATAAACTACTATTCCGCAGCCGCAAGTGCCTTAAAAAACGCTGGCCTAGAACTGGAACAGTATTAAGACCTCCCCAATGCCCCACTTTACCGAATTAGAGAAATCCCTCACCAGAAACATTCTGAATCAGGATAATGCTGGCCATAAAATGGTGGGGATGCTGGTGAAAGATATTCTCTTCAAAACCGGCGAGGCTGCATTCGTGTTTTGCGGTACGATAGGTGGTGGTCCGTCATTCGGGCAGCGTGTATCCGCTCTGCTGGCCATCGCCGACGGTGGGCATGCATCCCGGAAATTGCGCGAGGAAATAGTCGGATTCGTCTCGCTGATGAGATATCTTGAAGAGAATAAGTTGGTCTACTTCATGGCGCATGACTCATCGTTTCCCTCGGCTCTGTTCTATCAACCATCGGATACTTTCACAATTAATTGGCACCAAGAATCAAGCAGAAGGAGTGGAGAATATTACACCAACGTGAATAAAGATAGTATTGCTGATAACGTTGTGCTTAGAGTTGAAGACCGCACACGTTCCGGCTATATTGAGGAGATAACGTGCAAAGGCATCACGTTGGCCGATGGGAATATGCTCGTAGAAATAGGTATCAGCCATCAGCTTAAAGAGGAACTTTTGCGATATCTTACCTCCCATGCCTATCCGACCATTGCCCTGGCCGACTTGGTAGAGAATGATTTTCAATCGCCGGAGGAGCAGGTGGCCAAACGTTCGCTGTCACTGGCAGCGGCCCAGGTCGACAAGGCTCAGAAGACTTTGGTCGTAGCCATAATCACGTTGCTTGTAGCCCTCTTCACGCCGGTTTTTAAAGCCTATGCAGGAGAGAAAGTAATCCTTCTGTTGATAGTTGTGACTATCTTCTTTACTTTAGGCTGGATGATGTATGACGGCAACGCCGATGATTCTGCTGATAAATACTGACAACCTCTATTTCTGCAAGTAACCCATCATGGGAATCTTCAATCGGAAACAGCCACATTCTCTGTCAGATATCCTGAAGGGGATACAGAGCGCTGTGAGCTCGGCGCAGGATATGATGCAAGGTGAGCAGATGGCGAGCCTCAACCGCTTCTGGGATGCCGGAAACGGGCGTCCCGTAACGAAGCGCATGTTGCTCGATGACCGTGAGATGGAGGTGCCTCTCGTGACACTCCTGCCGCACAACACCCTGGCCTTGGATGATGTGGAGGTCAGCTTCAATGCGAAGGTAGCGGATGTGGCTGAGGCGGTGTCGGCCGATATCGCTAACGCTGCCACCCTCAGCCATGCAGACCTGCAGATGATTCTCGACGGGATCCACCCCAAGGATTCCGACACGATGCATTTCACCCTCCGCTTCAAAGCCACGCAGACTCCCGAAGCTCTCAGCCGTATACTCGAACAATACTACAAGCAACTGTGACTTACCACCTTTATCACTAAGTAGTTGCGAAGAATTAATGAACAAATCATTCTTTGAAAAAGGATCACTTATGATGTTTAATTCCTCGCAACTACTTGTCTAAATCAAAGTCATGAAAGAGGACCCCAAAAAACAGGAAAGCATACAGGCCGCCGCCATGGAGGCACTGCATCAAGCCGAAAGCATTATCCAAAACCCGCCGGCAACTGCCAAGTCTGCTGATGTGGATACCGATGATATAGCCGACAAATTCCAGGGGCTGCCGATGAGCGAACTTATAGGCGCTCCGATGTTTGCAGCCGCCGAGGCTCAGGAGCGCTTGGCAGCCCTGGCATGGCAATATTATCAGAAAGTGGCCTTCGACGGGGAGGGTGACAAGAAGACTACCCGCATCCTCGAGTTCGACCTCGAGCGTCCGGTAATCGAGGAGGATAAGACCCCGACACTGATGCGCCAGCAGGTGAAAGCCCCGTTTATCGGACTGGTGCCGATTCCGGCGCTGCTCATCGACCGCGTGGATGTGGATTTCCAGATGGAGGTCACCGACACCAACGTCAATAAATCCAACACCCAGGCTGAGGTCTCTACCGACATATCGGCCAACTGGTTCTTTACAAAGGCATCAATCTCGGGCAAGGTCAGCACCTCGCGCGAGAACACTCGCACCACAAATCAGACGGCCAAATATCAGGTGCACGTCAGCGCGTCGCAGCAACCGCGCACCGAGGGTCTGGCGAAGCTGATGGATATCATGGCAAGCTGCATAGAGCCTATACCGGTGAAGTCGAAGTAAGTCAATGCTTATGGAGTAGTTGAACACCTCAACACTTTACTTTACGGCTACAAACCGATAAAAGTAAAACTCTATGAAGATCCTTATCGACAACGGCCATGGTGCCGACACTCCCGGAAAGCGCAGCCCCGACGGCCGCTTGCGTGAATACCTCTATGCGCGCGAAATCGCTGCTGCTCTGCTGACGCGACTGAAGAAGGCCGGTTATGATGCAGAGCTAGTGACGCCCGAGACCTCCGACATCCCGCTTCGCGAGCGCGTGCGCCGCATCAATGCCCACTGCGCACATCTCGGCGCTTCCAATGTGCTCAGCGTATCTATCCACAACAACGCCGCCGGCAACGGCACGGCATGGTGCAATGCCAGCGGATTCAGCGTGTTTGTGGCCCCTAACGCCAGCCAACGCAGCAAGCGCCTCGCCGCACACTTCACCCGCGAGGCCCGCGCCCTCGATCTGATGGGCAACCGCGCGGTGCCACAGTGCGGCTACTGGACCCAGTCGCTGGCCATGTGCCGCGACACCCGATGCCCCGCCGTGCTGACCGAGAACCTCTTTCAGGACAACCGTCAGGACGTCGACTTCCTCCTCTCCCCCGCCGGACGCGAGGCCATCATCGACCTCCACTTCCGCGCCATCTCCGCTTATGCCGGCGAAAAATGAAAATCTATCAGCCAATTACCTCAAACTTTGTATATTCTTATAACATAGGGATATACAAAGTTTGACTATATATACTCAAATTAAATGTCTAAAGTACTAATTAATATTCTCGGTGGTGATAATTCTCTGCGTTTTAACGCAGCTGACAAGGCACGAACCGATGTAAATAAGACTTTGGTAAGATTGGGATATCAAGAGACGCAAATAGTTTATCCTTCCAATCTTTCCAAACTCCACGCAATTATTAAACATCTCCATGAGATTGGCAAAGCCATCCCTAAGATTAGGCGTCAACGACCTGAGGATATTATCATACAATATCCAGGTTACCGTCTTGGGACTCGTGCCATTCAGCTCATTACCCGCATGCTTAAAAAACGCCATGTGACTCTCCTGATTCATGATATTGATTCGTTGCGCATGTTCGGCCAAATTAGCAAGCGGGAAATATCAATCATGAATTCTGTTTCGCGTCTGCTTGTTCATACGCCCGCTATGAAAAAGTATCTTCAGCAAAACGGAGTATCTACACCTATGACTATTCTGGGATGTTTCGATTATTATGCTGAAGGAGAGTGTATCATTAATAGCTGTATTAATAGCTGTGCCTCTCCGGATTATTCCATCGTATTTGCCGGCAACCTCAAAAAGAGTGAGTTCCTCTATAAAATTAAAGAGACTTTATCTCCTCATAATCTATTTCTCTATGGCCTCCCTGTAGAGTATGAGTGGCCTAACGGCATCTCCTATGAAGGGAAATTTCACCCCGATCAAATCAATGGAATAAAAGGGGACTGGGGATTAGTATGGGATGGAGACTCTCTATCAACATGCACCGGGCAAATGGGGGATTATCTGAAATTTAATGCCTCCCATAAGGCATCCCTATATATTGCGTCCGGCAAACCACAGATAGTATGGAACGAATCGGCTCTTGCTGAATTCATTGTGCAAAACAATCTGGGTATTGCAGTTTCATCTCTTGAAGAGATTCCGCAGCGATTGAAGTCGATAACTGATGCAAAATATACAGAGATTCTACAAAATATAAAGAAATTCCAGCAACTTGTGCGTAATGGAGGCATGCTTGAAGTGGCTTTGAACTCTCCGCCAGAATAGTCAACCATGCCGCTCGACAATCTGAGAAATAATCCACGTGGCGAGATTGAGCGCAGTTATTATTTCCTCGATGGATTGAGTCTGGGCCCCACAAGGGCAGCCATACCGTATGGAGGAAACGTGAGAATCACTGAGCGACCACCGACTCCACTGGAACGTGGTTACGGATGGTACTTCCTACGCATGCAACCTACCCCCTTAGGCCGCGACCGGTATTTCCCCTATAATCCACCAAACACCTATACGGGGTTGGGATACGTCGAGATTCCCCATAATGAGATCAGCGAGGGAATGATTGTGGCCACCGATGCACTTTCGGGCTGCGCAATCGAGGTGAGATATGATCGGGCCAACAGACGATACACCTTTTATCACGACCGCGACGGTGCTAATGCCTTGGCTATCGCGCGCCGCGGCGGTCAGCAATGTCTGAGAATAGAATCTGACGGCTACTTCCCTCCGGCAGAGGATATCGTCCAATACCCCTGCGCCATCGCCATCCTCTTCATCCGCAAATATGGAGTGTGGCATGTGGTTGCCTCCGGCGGATGGTGGAGGAGGAGCCTTGAATTGTGTCAGGTGTTTGCCCCCTGCGATGTCACATCCAGCACACCCCGGCGCAGACGCTACTACGGATTCTTCAACTCGCGTACAGCACCTATACTGCTGCTGAATCGATAAGTAGATGCATTTGTCGCTCTTCAGCGTAGACTTAACCATATGCCACTTAGACCAATAGTGTTATAAGCAATTGCTGATAATTAAGGTGAATCGGGTAAGAGATGGCAAAGAGTTTAGGAATATTTATTCTACATATCCTAAAATCTTCAAATTTCGAAGGAAGTATGAGTGCAGGAGATTCCAAAAGTTTAAGAACAAGAATTTATACTTAAGCCCTTAAAAACATATGGACTATAAGAAAATAATCAAAAGTCAGAATATTAGGTTTGGAATCTTAAAATGCCTTCAATGGATTCCAGACTCAGTCATGCTACATCTCCAGTATCGGATTAAAATGGGGAGATGGGGTAACTTCAAACATCCTGAACGACTCAGTGAGAAACTTCAATCCTACAAGTTGTATTATCACAACCCGATTATGCATATTTGCGTGGATAAACAAGATGTCAGAACCTACGTTAAAGAGAAGGGTCTAAAACATATCTTAGTTGATTCCTACGGTGTTTGGGATAATGCAGCATTGATTGATTTTAATAGTCTCCCCAATTCCTTTGTCCTTAAAACCACGAATGGAGGAGGCGGATTAAATGTATTGCTCGTGCCGGACAAGAAAAAGCTTGACATAGAAGCTACCGTCAACTCTCTAAATAAAAAATTAATCAGAGGGGTTAATGCTGCAAGAGAATGGGCATACTATAATACCTCAAAACCGAGAATTATTGCCGAACAACTTCTGATAAATCCTGAAAAACCTGAATGTGGAGTTGAAGATTTCAAAATTTTCTGTTTCAATGGGTCTCCCCAGTTTATAATAGTTGATAAAGATCGCTTTATCGGCCACAAACGTAACTTCTATACTACGGATTGGAGACGAATTGATGTAGATTATGAGTATCCACAAGACACTTCATCACTACTACAACCGGAAAATCTTGATGAAATGCTTGAGGTTGCACGCATTCTATCAACTGATTTTCCATTTGTAAGGGTAGATTTATACAACGTCAGTGGCAAAATCTATTTTGGAGAACTAACATTTTATCCATCTGCCGGTTATATGAAATTCACTCCTGATGCATTCGATCTGCAATTCGGAGACATGTTGGATTGCTCCACTTTTATGAAATAATCGATTTAAACTCTCCTCTAATCTTCTATGCAATTCTTTAAGTAGTTTATAAGAGCTAACGAACATCTCATTTCGCTTTCTCTTCAAGCAATTGCTATCGGAGAATCAGCCGCTAATGAACTGTTACGCACCCAATGACACCGAAGAGAAAGCGAAATTATTGCTAAATTCATTCTTTTAAAAGAATCACATTTGAGATTAAAGTCTTAACAACCACATAATTACAAACATGATATGAGAATACTAATTATTTCAAGGGGCGTCCCATCTAAACGTTACCCACAGTGGGGATGTTTTGAAAAAGATCAGGCTGAAACACTTGCCAAAATTGGACATGAAGTAATTGTTGTGAGTTTTGATGGCAGATTTAAATTATTTCGTGGACATCCAGGCCTACATAAAACAACTAATAACGGGGTTATTTACTTTAATTTTGTAGCACTCCCAGAAAGTATTTTTCATAAAACTATAGGATTTTTTACATACTGGAATAAATATAAAATTCCAGTCTATCAGAGAATTATAAATAAGATAATCAAGAAATATTGGAAACCTGATATTATTTATTCACATTTTTTCTGGTGCACTGCCATAGGGACAAGAATCAAGGAGAATTTCAACATACCACTGGTGGGCATTGAACATTGGTCAAAGTTTAATGAAAATACTATCTCCTCTACAAACGACTCTCTTGCACGCATAGCATTTAACGGCGTAGACAAACTAATTTCTGTATCCCAACCACTGTCAAATAATCTTAAAAAGAAGTATGGAGTAGAGTCTACAGTGATACACAATATGTTCGGCCCAGAATTTGGCCTAAGTAAGAATCCTATTTCTTTTGAAAAATCACCCTCTACGCTAAGATTTATCTCAACTGCCAGTCTTATAAAGCGCAAAGGTTTCGATATGCTTATCGACGCTATGAAGAAAGTAAATAGCCCAAAAGAAAAGTGGCAGCTTGACATCATAGGCGATGGCGAGGAGCGCGCGGCTTTACAACAACAGATTGAAGATGCGGGTCTTCAAGATCGAATACATCTCCTTGGGCGGATGAATAAGGAGAAGATTGTAGGTGAGTTGAAGAAAAGCCATGTTTTTGTTCTTCCATCTCGTAATGAAAATTTCTCAGTCGCTGTATTGGAGGCATTATCGCTCGGCTTGCCGGTGATTGCAACTATATGCGGAGGAATTAGGGAGTGTATAAATGAAAATAATGGTCTCCTTGTTCCGGTGGATGATTCAGATGCAATGGCAGCCGCAATAGATGAAATGATAGCCAACTACAACTCTTACGACCGACTTGGAATTGCAAAATCCTGCGAAGAGCAATTCTCTCCCGAGGCAATCGCGAAAGAATTGACCAAAGTATTTGAATCTGTAGTAAAAAAAGGATAACTGATAATGAAAAAATTAGTGATTATAGGGGCCGGGGGCATGGGCCGTACGATATTTGATATCGCGCGTGAATGCGTCGGGTATGGTTCGGAGTTTGAGATCAAGGGGTTTGTGGATGATAATCTCACGGCTCTGGAGGGGTTTGAGAATTATCCGCCGGTGTTGGGCACAATTCGCGATTATGTGCCTGCGAAGGAGGATGTATTCACTTTCTCAATCGGCGGAGATGCTCGCTGCGAATGCATCGAGAATCTTATTGCACGTGGGGCTGAGTTTATCAATCTTATACATCAATCGGCTCGAGTGGGTTCGAATGTGAAGATTGGCAAGGGGAATATCATTGCAGCTTTTACATCGCTGGGGGCTGATTGCCGGGTAGGGGATTATAATATGATTCAGTCGTATACGGTGATTGGGCATGATGCCGAAATCGGGAACTTCAACCGTATCGACACCCATGTCACCTGCGTCGGGGGAATTAAAATCAAGGATGAAACCACTGTACACACCTCAGCTGTCATCAATCACCGCGTCACACTGCACGACCGTGCTAAGGTAGGCGCATGCAGTTTCGTGATACGAAGCGTGAAGGAGGGGGTGACTGTGTTCGGTTGTCCTGCTAAACGAATCTAAGAGTATTAGAAATTTCTACAATAATGCACATTCTTATTATTGCAAATAATGGGGGCGGACTTCTCAACTTCCGCCAAGAAGTTGTCAGAGCACTCCTTGATTGCGGGAACAGGGTCACTGTTGCAATCCCTCGCAGTGACCGTGATGATGAAATCAGACAATTGGGATGCGAAGTAGTAAATATTGAGATTTCACGACGAGGCACGAATCCAATTACAGATATAAATCTGACCCTTCAATACATTAAGCTCATACGCCACTGCCAACCTAATGTGGTGCTAACTTATACAATAAAACCAAATATTTACGGTGGTCTCGCTTGCAGAATAACCCATACCCCTTACATAGCTAATATCACAGGGTTGGGGTCAGCAGTTGAAAACGGTGGTATCCTTCAGAAAATAACAGCTGTCCTATATCGGATTGGGTTAAAAAAGGCGTCATGCATCTTCTTCCAAAATCGCGGAAACTATAACTTCTTTAATAAAAATATATTTCAATGTTCCTTAGGCAGGCTCATTCCCGGGTCAGGTGCCAACCTCAAAAAATTTTCTGCAAAACCATTCCCCACACAACATCCTACCATCTTTTTATTCATTTCAAGAATTATGAAGGAGAAGGGAATAGATGATTTTTTGGCTGCGGCCAAACATTTCAAGCAATCCGGGGACAAGGATGTAGAGTTTCATGTAATTGGCATGTGTGAGGAGAATTATGTCAAAATCCTGAATGACCTACATGAAAATGGCATTATCGTCTATCATGGTCGACAAAAAGATGTGAGGCCTTTTATTGAGAAAGCCTCATGTCTTATTCACCCGACCTTTTACCCTGAGGGGATGTCTAATGTAATTTTAGAGGCTGCCTCGACCGGACGCCCCGTAATAACTACCCGAAGATATGGGTGCATGGAGGCTGTAGATGAAAATGTAACAGGATTCCTTTTTGAAGAACGCAATCGTCAGGAACTTTTTCAAGCGATTGAAAAGTTTCTGAAAATGTCATGTAGTCAACAAGCTGATATGGGTGCAATGGGAAGAAAGAAAATGGAAAAGGAATTTGATAGGCAAATTGTAGTAGATGCTTATTTAGATGAAATTTCCAAAATCACTAATAAAGATAACACACAAATATAATTAATTATGAAAGAGTTTATTGAAAAATTCACAGAGGTATTTGACGATCTGGATCCGGCTCAGGTGTCGGGTGAAACTATCTTCCGCGAGCTCGACGATTGGGATTCAATCGCCGGTCTGTCGGTGATAGGCATGATCGATGAGGAGTATGGCGTGACTTTCAACGCTGAGGATATGCGCGCATGCACCACAGTGGCTGACCTCTACAACCGCATGCAGTCAAAGAAATGAGCCAACTCCACTCCCCTTTCCATCTTGATGGCAAACGGTTGCTGATTACCGGAGCCTCATCGGGCATCGGACGCGCCACAGCCTTAGAGGCTTCTCGCATGGGAGCAGCACAGTGCGTGCTTGTGGGACGCAACCGTGAGGCTCTTGAGGCCACTGCCACCGCTTTGGAGTCGGGCTGCGAGGCTCAGATTGAGGTCTGCGACCTCTCGGAATCTGACGCTATAACGGAGCTGGTGGCGCGTCTGCCGGAGTTGGACGGTGTGGTCTGCAATGCGGGCATCAACCGCATGAAGACTCTGCAGTTCTATACGGAGCGCGACCTCAGCGAGATTTTCGGCGTGAATTGTTTCGCGCCGATGCTGCTGATGAAGGCTCTTGTAAAGAGGAAGCGTCTGGCGAAGGGTGCGTCGGTGGTGTTCACGGCCTCAATATCGGGATATTCCAACGTAGCTGCCGGCAATGGCATCTACGGAGCCTCGAAGAGTGCTTTGAGCGCATACATGAAGTATGCGGCTCTCGAGCTATCCCCAAAGGGAGTGCGGTGCAATGCCGTCCATCCCGGCCGCGTGGAGACTCCGCTGATTCACCGGACGACTGACGCCGAGGCTATCGCCAAAGATATGGAGCGCTATCCATTGCGCCGCTATGGGAAGCCAGAGGAGATAGCTTATTCCATCATATACCTTTTATCGGATGCGGCGGCGTGGATTACGGGCACTGACCTTGTGATCGACGGTGGCCGCTCGCTTGTATAGTGACTTATGATTCTGAAAGATAAAGTGTGCGTGGTGACAGGTGCCGCGCAGGGTATCGGACGCCGCATCGCGGAGAAGATGCTTGCCGAGGGGGCCATAGTGTATGGTTGCGACCGCGCTGAGGGTTCGATGCAGGCTTTGGCTGATGCGAATCCGGCTTTTCATCCCCTCTATTTTGATGTGACTGACCAGCAGGGGGCCAAGACGGCCATGATGCAGGTCAAGAAGGAGCAGGGGCGCATCGATGTGCTTGTCAATAATGCGGGAGTGGTTTTCAATAAGAAAATCGGCATGATTCTACGCGAAGAGACTGAATTGATGTTTCGCGTGAATGTGATTGCGGTGATTGAGCTGATTCAGCTCGTATCGCGCATCATGGCGCGCACAGGGGGAGGCTCTATCGTGAATATCGCCTCGGTTACGGCCGTTCTCGGTTCGCCGGGTCAGTCGGCTTATTCGGCCACGAAGGGTGCGATTATCTCCTTCACCAAGTCGTCGGCCAAGGAATTGGCCGCGCAGGGTATACGCGTGAATGCTGTGGCTCCCGGTATTGTGAAGACTGAACGCTTCGAAGAACTGTATGAGGCTTCGGGCGATAAAATCGATGGGCGCATCGGGCGCATCGCACTCGGGCGCCTCGGTGAACCGGAGGATATCGCTAACGCTGTCTGCTTCCTTGCTTCTGATAACGCCTCTTATATCTCGGGCCAGATTCTCGGCGTAGATGGCTGCGCCTCAATATAATACGATATGCTGATAGATATAGATAAATGGGAAGCTGACCGCATAGCGGCCATCGACTCCGATGGGACTCAGCTCACCTACGGTCAGATTCGGGCCCTCGCCGAATTGATTGAGCATTCGATGCCGGCGCATTCGCTGCTCTTCCTACTGACTGAGAATAATGTGGGGGGTATCGCATGGGTAATGGCATCGATTCTGGCGGGTCAGGTGCCACTGATTCTTAACGCCCACACCGAGCCGGCTCTTCTCGGCACTCTCACCAATACCTATCTGCCGGAGTATATAGTGGCGCCGGCGGCGATGGCTGAGGTGCAGACCGAACCGATAGTGGCCGATGAATTCGGCTATCGTCTGCGCGCCACCGGCGCTCCGCATGCCAAGCTCAACAACGAACTGAGCCATCTGCTGCCTACATCCGGTTCTACGGGGAGCCCGAAGCTCGTGCGTCATAAGTATGACAATATCGAGGCCGCGGCTCTCAATATATCCACATTCTTCGGGCTGACGGAGGCTGACCGTCCGCTGATGGTACTACCGCTGCATTACACGATGGGGCTGTCGATGGTATTCAGCCATCTGAAGGTCGGAGCGACTCTGCTGATTACCGACCGCAAGATGACCGACACGGAATTCTGGGCGCTCCTGAAGCAGGCCACAAGCTTCACGGGTGTCCCCTTCAGTTTCGAGCTTCTCGACAAGATGCGCTTCATGCGCATGAAACTGCCGAATCTGAAACTCCTGACGCAAGGGGGCGGCAAGATGCCGGCTGACCTGAATCTGAAATACGCTGAGTATTGCCGCGACAATGGCAAGGATTGGATTGCTACTTATGGTCAGTCGGAGGGTTCGGCTCGCATGGCGTGGTTGCCGCCTGAATATGCCATTTCAAAGATGGGGAGCATCGGCATAGCTGTTCCCAACGGACGCCTTTCGATTCGCGACCTCGACGGCAATGAGATTCCGGAGTCGCCGGCTGAGGGGGAGATGTGCTATGAGGGGCGGAATGTGACCATGGGCTATGCCCGATGCCGCGAGGATCTTGCGCTTGGCGATGAGCGGCATGGTTTTCTGCCCACAGGAGATATCGCTTACCGTGATGCCGATGGGTTCTACTTCATCAAGGGGCGCATGGGGCGCTTTCTGAAACTCTACGGCAATCGCGTGGGGCTTGATGAGTGCGAGAATATCCTTAAGGCTCATATCACCTGCGAGTGCGCATGCTCGGGTGATGACACCAAGCTGCTTATCTATCTCTCTGATGCCGCACAGGCTGATGTGGCGAAGGAGCGCCTGATGGAGGCAATCAAGGTGCCGGCAACTGCCATTGAGGTGAGAGTCATCGATTCTCTGCCGCGCAATGAGGCGGGTAAAATTCTATATAGCAAACTCAATTAATCTCATATACACGACTAATCTTATATACACGACTATGGACAATCTTGAAAAATATAATTCAATCTTCACCGAAGTGTTCGGTGTGAAGCCCGAAGTGCTCGATGCATCATTCTCCAAGGATAATGTGGAGCTATGGGATTCGGTGCACCAGCTGAATCTCGTGACCCTGGCCGAGGAGAGTTTCGATGTGATGTTCGACCCGGAGGATATCATGGCATTCATCTCTTATGAGGCCGGCAAAGAGATTCTGCGCCGCCAGGATGTGGAAATCTAATTCGTCGGCATAATGGCTAAATGGAGAATCAATAATGTCAGAATGGCGGGCGTGGCGGCATGTGTGCCTGAAAACGTGGTGGCCACCTCTGACATCGACCTCTTCTCTGCTGAGGAGGCGGAGGTCTTCAACAATACCGTCGGCATCAAGCGGCGACACCTGGCGGCGGAGGATGTGTGCGCATCTGATATGTGCCAGAAGGCGGCGGATGCTCTGCTCGCTGAGTTGGGATGGGAGCGGGAGTCGATCGATGTGCTTATTTTTGAGTCGGTGACGGGTGATTACAAGACTCCCCCTACCTCCTGCATCTTGCAGGACCGCATGGGCTTGCCCGAAACCACCTTCTGCCTTGACATGCCGATGGGTTGCTGCGGTTGTCTGTATGCAATCACAGTTGGAAGCAATCTGCTGACCACCGGCAATGTGCGCCGGGCGCTTCTGCTGATTGGCGACACGGCGCTGCGCATGGGTTCGATGAAGGATAAGAGCCGTGTGCCCCTCTTCGGCGATTGCGGCACTGCCATAGCGCTGGAGTATGACCCCCAGGCGCCTGAGATTGTGGTGGATTTCCACACTCTCGGCAAGGGGTATCAGGCATTGATGACCCCGCACGGTGGCTTCCGCCATCCGGCTACTCCGGAGTCGTTTGTGGAGGAGGATTTCGGCAACGGCATTGTGCGTGCGCCTATCCATACGCTCATCAACGGCATGGACGTCTTTGCATTCGCCATTTCGCGTCCGCCTAAGTCGGTGGCACAGTTTATGGCTGATGAGGAGATTGACCGCGAGAAGGATGTGGATTATTTCCTGATTCATCAGGCCAACAAGATGATTGTAGACCGCGTGGTGAAGAAGTTGAAACTGCCGCTTGACAAAGTGCCCTACAATCTGGAGGAATATGGCAATCTCGGCGGTGCTTCGCTCCCGTCGCTGATGGTGACGCGTCTGCGCGACCAGCTCACCAGCGGCCCACAGCGCCTGCTGATGTCGAGCTTCGGCCTCGGACTAAGCTGGGGCACCATGTCGGCCACCTTCGGCCCGATGGCGATTCCGCCGCTGCAATATATCTGACCTCTACGTCATATTCAACTTGATTGGGATTACCCAATCACTTTAAAATATTAAAACTACCATCCCTAGTTCAAGAGGCGCTATTTCAAATTCCCCACAATCCCTCTTGGACTGGGATGGTTTTTTAATTCATCATCATATGAAGATTTTAGTAACCGGAGCTGCGGGATTCATAGGCAGTGCGGTATGTCATAGACTCCTTGAAAAAGGAGAAACAGTCGTAGGATTAGACAATCTAAACGATTATTATTCTACTGAACTTAAAGAAAGCAGGTTGCATCAGTTAGGAATTCAAAAAGAGAGTATCGGATGGTACAAATTCACTCAGAGCTCAAAATTTCCTACCTTCAGTTTCATACGGATGAACCTTGAAGATACTCAGGCCATGGCTATGCTATTTGCAAATGGTGGCTTTGATATCGTTATTAATCTCGGGGCTCAGGCTGGAGTAAGATACTCTATTTCGAATCCGCATGCTTATATTGAAAGTAATGTTGACGGATTCATAAACGTTTTGGAAGGATGCCGCAATAGCGATGTCAAACATCTTGTTTATGCCTCATCATCCAGTGTATACGGATTAAACGGCAAAGTACCATTCTCTGAACATGATGGAATCGCACATCCGGTTAGTCTATATGCAGCCACAAAAAAGAGCAATGAATTGATGGCTCATGCCTACTCAAAGCTCTATAACTTACCTACTACCGGATTACGGTTCTTTACAGTATACGGCCCCTGGGGACGCCCCGACATGTCTCCATTTCTTTTCATGGACGCCATCCTACATAACCGCCCGATAAAAGTGTTCAACAACGGCGATATGCTGAGGGACTTTACTTATATTGATGATATAGTAGAAGGTGTAGTCCGAGTCATTGATGTCCTCCCAGAAGGAAAAGAAAAATGGGACTGCGAAAACCCTGACCCGGCTTCCTCTTCGGCTCCATATCAGATTTTCAATATAGGGAACCAGCATCCTACTAAACTTATGGATTATATAGAGTGTATAGAAAAATCCATAGGTAAAGAGGCATTAAAAGAATTCCTTCCTATGCAAAAAGGGGATGTCTATCAGACATATGCCGATTCATCTGCCTTAGCTATTGCTACAGGATTCAAGCCCTCAACTCCATTACAAGATGGAATTGACAAGACGGTTGCATGGTTCAAAGAATATTATAACCTATAATCTGAGTGAGATGGGTATCTACAGGCGATTTGTGAAGCGGGGGATTGATGTAGTGGCGAGCGGGGGCGCGCTGCTGGTGCTGGCGCTGCCGCTGGCGGCGGTGACGGCGTGGCTGCATTTCGCCAACAAGGGGGCGGGGGCTTTCTTCTTTCAGGAGCGCCCGGGTAAGGATGGGCGAATCTTCCGCGTGGTGAAGTTCAAGACGATGACTGATGAGCGCGATGCGGATGGCAAGTTGTTGCCGGATGCGCAGCGCCTCACTAAGGTGGGGCGGCTGGTGCGTTCTACTTCGGTGGATGAGCTGCCGCAGTTGTGGAATGTGCTGAAGGGGGATATGTCGCTGGTGGGGCCGCGCCCGCTGGTGGTGAAGTATCTGCCGCTCTATTCGCCTGAGCAGGCTCGCCGCCACGAGGTGAGACCGGGTATCACCGGCTGGGCGCAGTGTCACGGGCGTAATTCGATTCCGTGGCATCGGAAGTTTGAGCTGGATGTGTGGTATGTTGACCATCTGACGTTTCTGACCGACCTCGAAGTTATCTGGCTGACGATAAAGAAGGTGCTCATCCGCGAGGGCATCTCGCAAGAGGGTGAGGCCACGGTCGAGCCTTTCAACGGCCATAACTGACTCCCTCGCCGGAAGTGTGGGTCAGACTTGTCAGACCCGACGCTACGCCCAACTCCGTTAAGTTAAGGAAGAATCAATTGGTAAGATGGGGATGAATTTATTGATAAGATGGGGAATGAATTTAAAGGCGCGGATTTTTTCGCTTGTCGCTGCGCGACTGCGCCGCGGATGGGATGGATTAACGCGGATCATATTTGTGCTATGTATACGCAGGGTTGCACGCGGGTGGGGACGGATGCATCTCGGCGCTGAGCGCCTTGAAGCTCGCGGATAGCTGCGCCCTCCCCCATGATACGGATTTCACGGGAGAACGGGGCTTTTACGGGTGTACAAGGAATTCTTACGGGAGAACGGGAGATTCAACGGGAGAACGAAAAAGCCGAGTGTCTTCACCATCGTTCTCCCGTAAAAAACGTTCTCCCGTCACGTAAAAAGCCGTACTCCCGTTAGCCACCGTACTCCCGTAACCCCGTACTCCCGTAACCACCGTTCTCCCGTGAAAAGTATGTAGTCTCTTGGGGGTCGATTAGCATCCGGCACCATCCGCGTCGCCACAAGGCGCATAGTGCCGATGTGCCTGCGCCCCATCCAATTAGCATCTGAAGCAAAAGAAAATCCGCGTTAATCCATTCCATCCGCGCTCGCAACGAGCTGCATTGCAGCGAGTAAGAGAACGATCCGCGCCTAAAAAATTCCTTCCCCATCTTCCAAGCCAACTCAGCCAAAGTTGTATCCTTAACTTAACGCCCACGCCCAACGCCAACGCTTTATTGAATTTTTAGATTGGGATAATTGGCTCTTTATTGAATTTTGATTAATTTTGCATAAAATAGACTATTTAGGCATTCTTTATGGGCAATGACAAGCCAACCAATTCTCACCTTCTGAATCATCCATCAGTCATACCGTGGCTGCATATGTTGCTGTGGCTGATCGGAATCGTTCTTGGTGCGCTTAATCTGCTCACAGTGCCTGATATCTCGGAGTCAGCCGCTAAAATACATGAAGCCAGTCAGACACCTATTCCGATATCTTTGGAAAACAAGATTCTTGTAGAGAGAATATTTTTCAGCGGACTTATAGTATATGTCGTATTTCTTGGGGAATGTATAATTAACCTTTTTTGACACTGCATGTGTCTATAAAGAAATGCAGTTTGGTGTCACGCTGATATATCTGTTGATTAAAGTGCTGTTGTCGGTAGTTGCAACAGGCGTGCTTACTTATCTATTCTTCAGGTGTCCGGAGCTTGACTGGCTCTGGGGATGTTTCGGCGTAGCCACGATGTGTTGGCTTAAGTTTATGTCAACGCATTTCATGAATAATATCGGGAGTCATCTGGCTCTCTTCAATGTTGGATCCTCAAAATCTCAATTCTAATGGATACGAATATTTTTATCACTCTGCTTTGGATAGCGCTGGCGGTGGCAGCATGCATATTCGTATATCTGTTTGTCGGGATGGCAATGCGGACTCGAAAGGAGCGTGCGTCAACCCGCCAGGCGATGCTGCGCCGGATGATGAGTGTGGCTACGGCTCTGGCAGGCTCTGATGATGACTCAAAGCTAACTCCGAAAAGCATCGACATCCCTGCTCTGAGCCTGATAAAGTTTGAGGACAAATATGGCCAACCCCTGAATCCTGAAGATTACCGTGTATTTGCAGTAGAAGGGAATTCAATGAAATATTGCCATATCAACGACCAGGATCTGATTTTCGCTACGAAGGGGATTGATTTCAGCAAGTTGCAACTCCCTGCCGTGGTTGTGCTCCGCAAGCATAAATCGACAGAGAACCAGCCGCAGTATAAAATCAGGCGTGCATGGCAGATTACAGAATTTAAGCCGGATATGGAGGATGTGCTGAAAGGTATTTTGCAATCTGATGCTTTTCAGGTAGTGCGCGGGCTGCCGGACTATGACGGTGATGCAGCGCTGATAGATGATTTCATATGTAAGCGTCTGCCTAAGTTCAGAGAGGAGTTTGTGGATTGCAAGGATGCTAATCCACGTGACAGAGAGGTGATCATCTCCACCACATTCCACACCCGCACACGCGAGATAAGATTCTCGATTCATCCGGTGGGATACGCCATAGGTCAGGTTATCGCAGCTTTTCCCAAACCGGTCATTCCCGGTATGGCATAGGGATAAGGCGAGGGTTGCGTGCACTTCGGCGCCCAAACTATTTATATTGAGGCGGGTCTTCGGATCCGCCTCTGTCATCTTCATTACATCCGGAGGATAGAATAAAAGGCGTGGCGCTTGTACCGGCATTATGCGCCGGCGCGGGGCGCCGCGGCGGGGGGTGGGGCTAAAAAAGTGGGAGTTTTATTTTGTGGATAGGGATATTTGTAATAATTTTGTAGATATTAACGCTATATGCGGCCGCGCGGCTCCGGCACGTGGGCGCGCCCATAGCGGCGTTATGGCCGGCCACGGCTATGCAAACCTTTAAAGTTCAATAAATTAAATAAAACTTCTAAATTTCAGAACTGCTATGTGGTTATCAAACTCTTCAGTAGGACGTAAGTTCATCATGGCCATCACCGGCGCCGTGCTCGTCCTATTCGTGACCTTTCACTGTTTGATGAACGCAGTAGCCATCGCCTGGCCTGCGGCCTACAACTCGGTATGCCTCTTCCTCGGAGCTAACTGGTATGCCCTGATTGCCTCAGCCGGACTGGCAGCGTTTATCATCGTTCACATCATCTATGCTGTGATGCTGACTCTTCAGAACCGCCGCGCACGCGGTCATGAGCGTTACGCCGTATCCAAGATGCCCAAGGGCGTGGAGTGGTCGTCGCAGAACATGCTCGTGCTCGGTATCGTGATCCTGGCATTCCTCGTGGTGCACATGATCCAGTTCTGGGCCAAGATGCAGCTCGTGGAGATCCTCGGCACCGAGACTATGATCCCGGCCGCCGCCGGCACTCTCTTCCTGCAGGAGGCCTTCTCACAGATCTGGACTCCGATCGTGTACATCATCGGTTTCGTGGCTCTGTGGTTCCACCTCAACCATGGTTTCTGGTCGATGTTCCAGTCAGTGGGTTGGGACAGCACTGTATGGATTCCGCGTCTGAAGAAGATCGCCGCATGGTGGACTTCAATCGTGGTTGTACTCTTCATCGCCGAGGCAGTGGTGTTTACCGTCAACGCCAACAAAAAGACTTATCTCACCGACCCGGCCCTGCGCGAGCAGTACAAGGCCATGGTGGTGCCTGAATACGAAAAGGACTTCGGTCCGGCAGCCGTGCAGACTCTCTCGGCAGTACCTTACGAAGAGTTCACCAAGATGGTGCGCGGCCAGCTCAGCCAGATGACTGACCCGCAGGCACAGGCTTACTTCGCAAATGAGCCTAAGTATCCCGCGATGGTGGAATTCCTCGAGGGCCAGGTGGCTTTCTTCGACTATCTTGAAAGCGCCGACGCCGCCCCGGAGGCTATCGCTCCCTCGGCAGCTCCCGCTCCCCAGCCTGCTAACTAATAAAATTTTTCAGACGATATGGCAACTATAGAACTTTCGAAAGTAACAACAATGAATCCGGCCGATTCCAAAATCCCGGAGGGTCCGATCGCTGAGAAATGGACCAACTACAAGGCTCATCAGAAGCTCGTCAACCCTGCCAACAAGCGTAAGCTCGACGTCATCGTCGTGGGCACCGGTCTGGCCGGCGCATCTGCAGCCTCCACACTGGGTGAGATGGGCTTCAATGTGCTCAACTTCTGCATCCAGGACTCACCCCGCCGCGCTCACTCTATCGCCGCGCAGGGTGGTATCAACGCCGCCAAGAATTATCAGAACGACGGCGACTCTGTATACCGTCTCTTCTACGACACTGTGAAGGGTGGCGACTACCGCGCCCGTGAGGCCAACGTATACCGTCTGGCCGAGGTGTCAAACAATATCATCGACCAGTGTGTGGCACAGGGTGTGCCCTTCGCACGCGAATATGGCGGCCTGCTGGCCAACCGTTCTTTCGGTGGCGCCCAGGTGAGCCGCACATTCTACGCCAAGGGTCAGACCGGCCAGCAGCTGCTGCTCGGCGCATACTCTTCGCTCAACCGCCAGATCCAGCTCGGCAAGGTGAAGAGCTACAACCGCTATGAGATGCACGACGTGGTGCTCGTCAAGGATAAGGATGGTGTGGAGCGCGCACGCGGCATCATCGCCAAGAACCTGGTGACAGGCAAGTTCGAGCGCTTCGCCGCTCACGCCGTGGTGATCGCCACCGGCGGATACGGCAACACCTACTTCCTCTCGACCAATGCCATGGGCTGCAACGTGTCGGCCGCTATGGCTTGCTACCGCAAGGGTGCATACTTCGCCAACCCGGCATTCGTGCAGATCCACCCGACCTGTATCCCCGTGCATGGCGACAAGCAGTCGAAACTGACTCTGATGTCGGAGTCGCTGCGTAACGACGGCCGCATCTGGGTGCCCAAGAACATCGAGGACGCCAAGAAGCTTCAGGCCGGCCAGATCAAGGGCAGCGATATCCCCGAGGAGGAGCGCGACTACTATCTGGAGCGCCGCTATCCGGCCTTCGGCAACCTCGTGCCCCGCGACGTGGCTTCGCGTGCCGCCAAGGAGCGCTGCGACAAGGGCTATGGTGTCAACAACACCGGCCTGGCTGTATTCCTCGACTTCTCTGAGGCCATCAACCGTCTGGGCCTCGACGTGGTGCGCCAGCGCTATGGCAACCTCTTCGACATGTACGAGGAGATCACCGACGTCAACCCCGGCGAGCTCGCCTGCGAGAAGAATGGCGTGAAGTACTACAACCCGATGATGATCTTCCCCGCCATCCACTACACTATGGGCGGCATCTGGGTAGACTATGAACTGCAGACCTCTATCAAGGGTCTCTTCGCCATCGGCGAGTGCAACTTCTCTGACCACGGCGCAAACCGCCTCGGCGCATCTGCCCTCATGCAGGGTCTGGCCGACGGCTACTTCGTGCTCCCCTACACTATCCAGAACTATCTGAGCGACCAGATCTCTGTGCCCCACTTCTCGACCGACCTGCCCGAGTTTGACAAGGCAGAGGCTGAGTGCCAGGCCAAGATGGACCGCCTGATGTCGATCCAGGGTGACCGCTCGGTTGACTCTATCCACAAGGAACTGGGCCACATCATGTGGGACAACGTGGGCATGGCCCGTACCAAGGAGAGCCTTGAGGAGGCTATCGAGAAAATCAAGGAGCTGCGCAAGGTATTTGATACTCAGCTCTATGTGCCCGGTTCACAGGACGGCATGAATGTGGAGCTCGACAAGGCATTCCGCCTCAACGACTTCATCACCATGGGTGAGCTCATCGCATACGACGCTCTGAGCCGCAACGAATCTTGCGGCGGTCACTTCCGCGAGGAGTACCAGACCGAAGAGGGCGAGGCCAAGCGCGACGACGAGAACTGCTTCTACGTGAGCTGCTGGGACTACCAGGGCAGCGACAGCAAGGCTCCCGAACTCATCAAGGAGCCCCTGCACTACGAGGCTATCAAGGTTCAGACACGTAACTATAAGTCATAAACTTAAGATCATGCCGGGGCAGCATCCCGCATGACCCGGCATCATCCAATCTATTCAGAACTATCAACAATGGAAGACAATATAATGAGAGTCAACCTTAAGGTGTGGCGTCAGGCCGGACCTAAGGCGAAGGGTGAGTTTAAGACTTATATGAATGTCGAGACCACACCTGACACTTCTTTCCTCGAGACACTCGATATCCTCAACGAGCAGCTCGTAGAGCAGCACGAGGAGCCTATCGTATTCGACCACGACTGCCGTGAGGGTATCTGCGGCATGTGCTCGCTCTACATCAACGGCCATCCCCACGGTCCGGCCACCGGTGCCACCACCTGCCAGCTCTACATGCGCCGCTTCAAAGATGGCGAGACTATCACCGTAGAGCCCTGGCGTTCGGCTGCATTCCCGGTAATCAAGGACCTGATGGTAGACCGCAACGCGTTCGATAAGATCCAGCAGGCCGGCGGCTATGTGTCGTTCAACTGCGGCGGCGCACAGGATGCCAACGACCTCCCCATCTCGAAGGTCAATGCCGACGAGTCGATGGACTCTGCAAGCTGCATCGGCTGCGGCGCATGTGTGGCTGCCTGCAAGAATGGCTCTGCAATGCTCTTCGTGTCGGCCAAGATCGGTCAGCTCGCCCTGCTTCCCCAGGGTGCTGTAGAGAAGGACCGCCGCGTGCGCGCTATGGTCGACAAGATGGACGAGCTCGGATTCGGCAACTGCACCAACACAGGCGCATGCTCTGCCGAGTGCCCGAAGAACATCAAGCTCTACAACATCGGCCGCATGAACCGCCACTACATCGCCGCCAAGTGCAAACAGTAAGATAACCACATACCCTGAAGGGCACCTCCGACCTACCCGCCGGAGGCTGCCGGAATAAAATCCGGTCGGGACACAACGTTCCCGGCCGGATTTCTTTTCCTAACCACTCAATTTAACCCTTTCCGAATGATGCAATTAATCTTTTCCAAATCACTCAATGTAAATCGCGGGATTACTTCACCCTACACCCTCAATCTCCCAAAAAATCCTAAAACATCCCATATCTAATTTCAACCGAATATTACACAACCATTTTTTAATCTCTACACCCTAATTTTTTATTAACTTTGCAGCTGATTATGAAGAATCAGCAAAGAACATGTAGAATACCGGCACATCTGGTGTGGCTCGCTGCTGTGGCCCTGCTCACTGCGGCGTGCGCCAGCATCGGCAATCCCTCGGGGGGCGCTCGCGATGAGCAGCCCCCACGATTCGTGAGAGCCAATCCGGCCCCATATGCCACTGATGTGCCTGTCACGATAGAGAAAATCAACATCGATTTCGATGAGCTTATAAATGTGAAGGATGCATTCTCAAAGGTGGTGGTGTCGCCGCCGTCGAAGAGTGTGCCGCGCGTTGCCTCGCAGGGGCACCGTGTCACCGTCACTTTCTCCGACACTCTGCTCGAGAACACCACCTACACCATCAACTTCGCCGACGCCATCGAAGACAACAACGAAGCCAACCCTCTCGAAAACTTCTCCTACACATTCTCGACCGGACCATATGTCGACTCGCTGCGCATAGCCGGGCGCGTGCTCTCCGCCCAGGCCATGGAGCCGATGCAGGGGAAAATCGTGGGTGTACACCGTCTGGCAGATGCTCCGGCCGATTCACTCGCATCGGCAATCGCAGCCGACTCGATCGCGGCACGCGAGCAGGCCGTGGTGGACTCGATAGTTTTCCGCCGCCAATTTGACCGCGTGGCGCGCACCGACGACCGCGGACGATTCTCAATCGAAGGATTGGCTCCGGGGCGATACCGCGTGTTTGCCCTCGACGACGCCAACACCGACTACATCTACTCATCGCCCGACGAGGAATTCGCATTCTACGAAGAGGTAGTGGAGCCCTATGCCCTTCCGGCCGTGGCCACCGACACCATCTACAACCTCAAGCTCGGCACCATCGACAGCATCACCACCCGCCAGCGCTCGATATTCTACCCCAACGACCTGCTGCTGCGCTCATTCCTCACCTCGCGCAAACAGCAGTATATCACCAACTATCAGCGTCAGGACTCGACACGTCTCAACCTAACCTTCAACGCCCCCAACTCGCCCCTGCCGGAGATCTCACTCGTAGGCGCCACAGACCTGAAGGACTGGTATATCATGGAGCGCTCGGCAAAGGGTGACTCGCTTACGCTGTGGCTCAAGAGCCGCGGCCTGGTGAGCAACGACACCCTGCGCATGGCCATCTCATATCTGAAGCCCGACTCGCTCAACAGATATGTGGCCACCAACGACACCCTGCGCTTCACCACCGACCGCCCGCGCAAGCCGAAAGCCGACAACAAGAAAAAGAAGGATGCCCAGGCCGATACTCTCCCCCCTCCCACCCCTCTGCTGAGTGTCACCTTCCCCGCCGGATCCAACCAGGAGCCCACCCGCCCCCTCCTCTTCATGACCGAGACACCCCTGGCCCGCCTCGACACTCTCGCCTTCCGACTCGAAGTGAAGCGCGACACCATCTGGACGCCATTGCCCGAACGCCCGCGCATAGTGCAGGATTCGCTCAACCCCAGACTATACTCGATAGTATACCCATGGCAATACGACACCGGCTACCGACTACAGGCCGACTCACTTGCCATGGAGGGAATCTACGGACTCTTCACCGGACCCGTCAACCAGGAATTCAAGGTCAAGGCCGAGAAGGAGTTTTGCTCGCTGACACTCAATGTGGCCGACTGGCCCGCCGGAGTGCCCGCCTTCGTAGAGATTGTCAGCACGAGCGACACCCCCACGGAGCGTGTGCGCCTTGAGGGTGGACGCGCGGTGTTCCGCAATCTCGTGCCCGGCAAATTCTACTTCCGCATAATCGCCGACTACAATGGCAATGGCGAATGGGACTCAGGCGACATCGTAGAGCGTCGTCAGCCCGAGCCGGCCTTCTACTATCCGAAGAGCATCTCGATCAAACAGAACTGGAACAAAGAGGAGACCTGGCGGGTATTCGACACCCCCGCCGACGCCATGAAGCCCGAGACCCTGCTCAAGAACAAGCCCACACAGCGCAAGAACGCCCCCACACGCAAGAACCAGAACGGCTATGGCGACGAGGAGGATGAGGATGACGACTACTATAACGGCTATAACGGCTACAACGGTTATAACTCATCATCCACAGGCAACTACAACTCCGGAGCCGCCTCGCGACTGCGCTAATCTCGCGGCACTTCTAAAAAAATGCCAAATTTCAGTGGATTTTGCACCTAACCTCTTTATTAGCTGAAAAATTTAAACTATATTTGCAAGTTGAAACGCCCGACCTGCGCCGAAGCTATCCCTTCGGCGCAGTCAGGCGCATCATCCAATGTGGTCTGACGCCCCCTCAAGAGGGCCCCGGCCCGGGACACCTGCCCGACTGACCGATAAAAATTAAAACTATATAACAACAAAACTTCAAAATGCAGAACAAAGGGTTTATCAGCACCATCGCTGTGCTCCTGATTCTTATCTGCGGATTCTACATCAGCTTCTCATTCGTGACCTCTCACTACGAGAAGAAGGCTACGGAATTCGCTGCAAAGGCATCAGGCACCTCTGACGTCACCAACGACGTCTACAAGCAAAGTCTGAAGCAATTCAACGACTCAATCGACAAAGAGAAAGTCTATCTGGGCTACACCTACAATCAGGTGCGCAAAATGGAGATCGGCCTCGGTCTTGACCTCAAAGGGGGTATGAACGTGGTGCTCGAAATCTCTGTGCCCGACATCCTCCGCCAGTATGCCAACGGCGAAGCCGCGCTGCGTCAGGTCAACGACGCCATCGCAAAGGCTGAGAAGGAGGGTGCGAAAGCCGCCGACAAGAACTTCGTGCAGAAAGTGGCTGCCAACTTCCAGCCCGGCACAATGGCCGGCCTCTTCAGCCGCGAGGGTGAATTCCTCGGCAAACTGAAGAACTCTTCGTCGAATGCCGAGGTGACCACCGCGCTCGAGCAGCAGGTGGAGAGCCAGGTTGACGCTGCCTTCAATATCTTCCGCACACGTATCGACCAGTTCGGCGTCGTGGCCCCCAACATCCAGAAGCTCCAGGACAAGACAGGCCAGATCCTGCTCGAACTCCCGGGCGTGAAGGAGCCCGAGCGTGTCACCGACCTGCTCAAATCTTCGGCCAACCTCGAATTCTTTGAAGTATACAACTACAACGAGATCCTGCCCGAACTCGCAGCCTTCGCCGAGGCTTACGCAGCCCAGGACACCATCAACCACACCAACGTGATTGAGCTCCTCGGCGGCCGCCAGCGCGACGGTAGCCCGGTTGTGGGCCTCGTGGCTCCGGCCAACCAGGCTCTCGTGGACAGCATCTTCAACTCACCCCTGGCTAAGTCCAAACTTCCCAGCGACCTCTCGCTCGTATGGGAGGTGAAGCCGGTAGAGATTCCCCTCACCGACGCACAGGGCAACCCCATCAAGAAGAACGACAAGGAGTACCGCACCACTCCCTACTGGCAGCTCGTGGCCCTCAAGGGTGAGGCTGCTCTCGAGGGTGACGCCGTGACTTCGGCCAACTCTGAATACGACAACATGCGCGGCAACACTGTCAACATGCGCATGAACGACCGCGGCGCACGCGAGTGGGCAACTCTGACCCGCAACAACATCGGACGCCCCATCGCTATCGTGCTCGACAACCGCGTATACTCTTACCCGAACGTCAACAATGAGATCACCGGCGGCAGCTCTGAGATCACCGGTAACTTCACTCCCGAAGAGGCCAACGACCTTGCCAATGTGCTTAAGTCAGGCAAGATGTCGGCTCAGGTAAAGGTGGTGAGCAACAACGTCATCGGTCCGTCGCTCGGCGCCGAGGCAATCCAGCAGGGTTTCGTGTCATTCATCGTGGCTCTGGTGCTGCTGATGATCTTCATGATCTGCATCTATGGCGTGATTCCGGGTCTGGTGGCCAACGTGGGTCTGATCCTCAACCTCTTCTTCACTCTCGGCATCCTGGCTTCGCTGCAGGCTGTGCTGACTCTGTCGGGTATCGCCGGTATCGTGCTGGCTCTCGGTATGGCGGTCGACGCCAATGTACTTATCTTCGAGCGCACCAAAGAGGAACTTGCCAACGGCAAGAAACTCCGTCAGGCTATCTCGGAGGGTTATTCGAATGCCTTCTCTGCAATCTTCGACTCTAACCTCACTTCGGTAATCACAGGTATCATCCTGCTGATCTTCGGTTCGGGTCCGATCAAGGGCTTCGCCACTACGCTCATCATCGGTCTGGTCTGCTCATTCTTCACAGCAGTCTTCCTGACCCGCATCGCATTTGACATCATCACCAAGAACGGACGTTGCGCCAACATGACATTCTCAACTGCCATGAGCCGCAACTTCCTTACCCACACCAAGATCAACTTCCTCGGCCAGCGCAAGGCTGCGGCTGCCGTTTGGGTGGCTCTGGTAGTCATCTCAATCGCATCGCTCGCCATCCGCGGCATGAACCAGGGCATCGACTTCTCGGGTGGCCGCAACTATGTGGTGCAACTCGCCAAGGATGTCAACCCGAAGGATGTGGAGTCAAAGCTCCTCAATGCTTTCCAGACAAAGGCTGACGACAAGACCATATCGGTCAACGTGATCACCATCGATGGTCCCTCGAAGGTGCGCATCTCTACCAACTACAAGATCGCCGACGAGAGCGAGGGTGTGGAGAATGAGATTACCGATATCCTCTACTCCAACCTCCAGGATGAGCTCACCAACGCCCAGGGCCAGACAATGGATATCAATGCCTTCCGTGTGGCTGATGAGAACAACGGTATCATCTCGATTCAGAAGGTGGGTCCGAGCGTGGCCGACGACATGCGTCGCGACGCATACTGGGCTGTAGGCATCGCTCTGGTCTGCATGTTCCTCTACATCTTGCTCCGATTCCGCAACATTGCCTTCTCAGTTGGTGCCCTCTGCGCTGTGGCTCTGACAGCATTCCTCATCATCGGCTTCTACTCTATCTGCTGGGGCTTCTTCCCCTTCTCGATGGAGATTGACCAGTCGTTTATCGCGGCTATCCTGACTATCATCGGTTATCAGATCAATGATACGGTGGTGGTATTCGACCGTGTGCGCGAGATGATGAAGGTCTACCCGAAGGAGGACCGCTTCCAGACCATCAACAAGAGCTTGAACACCACACTGTCGCGTACGGTGATGACATCGTTCTCGACTCTGCTCGTGCTGCTCTGCATCTTCTTCCTCGGTGGCGACACTATCCGCTCATTCACATTCGCAATGATCTTCGGTGTGGTTGTCGGCACATTCTGCTCGCTCTACGCCGCTGCTCCCATCGCATGGGCTATCCTCAAGCGTGGCCAGAAGAAGAATGTGGCTGCCGATGGCAAACCGGCTCTGCAGGGCAACCGTCGTTTCAATTGATAATCCCCGCGTAAGCCGCTAATTTCAAGCGCCGCTTACAATCATAGATAATAAAATCCGTTTCCTTCTTGGAGGGAGACGGATTTTATTGTTATGGGTGTTTAGACCTTGTGATGCGTCTGAACATCTTCATTAAACATGACACGAGATATGACTCAAAATAGAAAGGAAATATTCAAGGGGGTGATGCGCTGGCTGCTGGCTGCGGCGCTGACGGTGGTGCTGCTGTGGGTGCTGTTCAGAAAGGTGAACTTCGCCGACATGATGGAGATCATCCGCCATGGCGTGAATTATTGGTGGATTCTGGCGGCGATGGGACTGTCGGTAGTCTCGCACATGATACGCGCCCGCCGCTGGCAGCTGCAGCTTGACTCGCTTGGCATCCGGCCTGGCTACATGGCGCTTTGCTGCTCGATCTTCGGGTGCTATGCCCTCAACATCGTCTTCCCCCGCCTGGGGGATATATGGCGCTGCACCTACATCGCCAAACGCGAGAAGGCCTCGCTCTCTAACGTATTCGGCTCGATGGTGTCAGACCGTCTGGCCGACAGTCTGACAGTTCTGCTTCTCTTCCTGCTGACCTTGGTGCTGGCCACCTCGGCCATCAATTCCTTCCTGGAGAAGTATCCTGTAGGTCGCGATTTGGTGGGACTTGCCGCCTCGCCATGGTTGTGGGGCGCGATTATCGTTATCGGCCTACTGGCATTCTGGGCCTACCGTCATTGGCAAGAGTCAAAAATAGTGGTGCGCATACGGGGCGTATTGGCTGAATTATGGAAGGGCTTCGCCTCAGTCATCACGATGCGTCGGCGCGGGATGTTTATCCTTCTGAGCCTGCTGTTGTGGGCCTGCTATTTCGTGCAACTCTATGTGGCATTCTTTGCCTTCCCCTTCACGCGCGAGCTCTGCTCGCAGGCATCACTCGGCTACGGGCTTGTGCCCTGCCTGGTGGCATTCGTGCTCAGTTCGATAGCGATGGGCATACCGAGCAACGGCGGCCTAGGGCCGTGGAACATAGCCATCATGTTCGGTCTCGCCATCTACGGCGTCAGCGAAGCGCAGGGCACAGCCTTCTCGATGCTGCAATGGAGCGGCCAGACAGTGATGCTCATCCTGCTCGGCCTCTTCACCATCGCCTGGATCATGCGCGACAAGCCCAAGTCATCGGCCACCCACTAACCGCATGCCCACCCCATTTCGCGATGACCGGCGTTGAGAGTGCCGCTTGACATATAGACATCTCGGCGCTGAGCGCCTTGATGCTCGCAGATTGGCTGCGCATTCCCTCTTAATACGGGGCTTACGGGAGAACGATGATTCTACGGGAGAACGGGGGCCTACGGGTAAACGTAAAAGCCGTGTGCTTCCTCACCACCGTACTCCCGTAAAAAAACGTTCTCCCGTCACCACGTTCTCCCGTGAAATGATGTCGGCACTTGGGGTCGACCAACATCCGGCACCATCCGCGTCGCCACAAGGCGCATAGCGCCGTTGTGCCTGCGCCCCATCCAATGGCATATGAAGAATTAGATCCGCGTTAATCCATCCCATCCGCGCTCGCAACGAGCTGCGCAGCAGCGAGTAAGAGAAGAAATCCGCGCCTTAAAATTCCTTCCCCATCTTCCTAACCAAGTCAGCCAAAGTTGAATCCTTAACTTAAAGGCGTTGCCCTCTCAGACTCGGACATCGGCACGTATGAGGTATCAGATTGAAATTTGGCGAAGATATGGGGCGTGCGGATGCGTGAATTCATCCGAGGCAGTCAGCAATCCTATCCGCAATTTCTGCCTCTATCTTCAGCGTCCACTCTTCGGGCACCCCTGCCTGTTTGGCATACCGGCGATAATTTTGAACTACAGGCATCACTTCATCCAGAATCGCTTCTGCTCGCTTTATGCTGAATGCACGAGAGATGCTGAGCAAATCTCTCTTTGTGAAATGCTCATTAGTGCCGTTCAATGTCAAGCTGTGACGGTTGATATAGCCGGGAGCCGATGGATCTACCGCAAAAGTAAAATCATAGGCCGGAGCAATATGCCACTCCCCGGAAGCATTCATTATGAAACTGAAATTTTTGGAATGATCATCAACGTTGCCCGTAAGAATATTCAATATCATCTGACGAAATAGCATTTCGAATTCTTCAGGAGCTATGCCAAGTTTATTGGCAACCAAGAATAGTTCCTCGTATGAAGTAGCGTTTGGCATCATGGCAGCCAATGTCTGGATATGAAGCTTTTCGGCACCTTTACGATCAAACCGCTGGGTCAGAAAATGGGACTCATCACCTGATTTCCACAATATGCTTGGCATCATGTTCAGACCTGCGGCTTGCGCCAGCAACCAATAACTATACTCGATGAGTGTAGTAGGAATGCCGGAATGTTCATCAAATTTTATTATCATCGGTATGAATCCATCCCTTGCCATATATACCTGACCGGAATAACAATCTCCTGTAGCTGGATTGAAGTTAATCACTGCCTTCGGGCGTCGGCCACCTGCAGAAGTGCCGACCTTGAAAAGAGATTCAATCTGGAGATTCTCACTTAAGTTGGTCTTGAAATTGCCTGCATTTTTCAAAACATCCTGAGCTAAAGCGGTGAGTTCTTTGATTTGCACCTTAAATGGAACCTCATTATCCGGAAATGCCGGCGGACGGAATTCCAATGCTCCCATCCCTCGGCTCCCGATATAGGCGAGTCGATCCAAAGACGATAAATCTCTTTGGCGTTTACCATGCTTTTTAGCCCACTCATTGAAAACCGAATTTCCCCAATGGTCGGGTAAGGAATCAGAGATGAATGCCGGGAGCCCTTCAAAAGCTTTATCCTTTTCAGGATAGATGGGAAGCCCGCGTTGTGCGGCAATACTGAAAATCGAAGCGGAAAGAGGCGCAATGTCTATACCCGCTTTAATGAATTCGGAATCATAGTAGAAGCTGATTTGTTTTTTATATCCCGTTCGAGATTCTACCAAGGTCCCAACCCTCTTATCCCACAGATATACATCAAGACTCTCTATCATGGTGGCTCTTTTTTATTCTTTTAGGAATCAATTTATTGATTTTGCGCAGTGCCATGGGGGGCACTGGGAGCTCGGGCAATAGGTCCACCAGCTGTTTTTCCATTCCGACGCATCGAAGCAGCGAAATGAAATTGCTGAGGGTAAGATTCGTGTTACGCCCTTGCTCGAAATGACTAATCGTAGTATAACTGACTCCCGACTGTTGCGCCAGTTCTCGTTGGCTCATGCGGGCCGCCAACCTATATTCCTTCACTCGCTTTGCAAGCGTGGCCATAATCTCGGCATTTGTAATATAATTCGGATCGACCATGATACAATATATGGATAGTTATCTGCAAATTTAACGATAACTATCCATATATTAAACTATAAAATATTAAGTTTATTTCCAAACATTCGTATATCTGGATATATTTTTTTAGCTATGGTTCTTTTTGACGCTTTTCACCGTCTTCATCAGATAAGTAGCTGGTCAAATAAAACCGCTACTAAATTTTAAACAGTTGGAGTCGCTTCAAAATCTGATTTCAACGCTTTGGCGAAGATATGGGGCGTGCGGATGCGTGAAATGTAAGTTTTTTTTTGTAACTTCGCGTATATTCGGAGCAAACGCGCCGGATGCCGGCTATGCCGGCGTCATGACGCGGCAAACTGTGCTGCCTTCAGACCCCGCTTGCGGGGGCGCATGGCAGCATGAGCCGTATATACCTTTCTGCAATATTTAAATTTAACTGACATATAGATAATGGGAAAAGTATTGATTATCGGAGCCGGTGGTGTCGGCACCGTTGTGGCAGCCAAGTGCGCCCAGAACCCTGAGGTCTTCACCGAGATTGTGCTCGCTTCTCGCCGCAAGGAGAAGTGCGACCGACTGGTGGAGAAGATCGGTGCGAAGAATATCATCACCGACCAGGTGGATGCTGACTATGTGGAACAGATTGTGGAGCTCTTCAACCGCCACAAACCCGATATCTGCATCAATGTGGCCCTCCCCTACCAGGATCTGACCATCATGGAGGCTTGTCTGCAGTGTGGTGTCAACTATCTCGACACTGCCAACTATGAGCCTAAGGATGAGGCACATTTCGAGTATTCGTGGCAGTGGGCCTACCGCGAGCGCTTCGAGAAGGCCGGCCTGACAGCTATCCTCGGCTGCGGCTTCGACCCAGGTGTGTCGGCTGTGTTTGTGGCTTATGCCGCTAAACACCACTTCTCGAAGATGGAGTATCTCGACATCGTAGACTGCAACGCCGGCAACCACGGCAAGGCATTCGCCACCAACTTCAATCCCGAAATCAATATCCGCGAGATAACCCAGAAGGGTAAATACTGGCAGGATGGCAAATGGGTGGAGACTGAGAATCTGGCCATCCACCGTCCGCTCAACTACCCCAACATCGGCGAGCGCGAGAGCTACCTGCTCTATCACGAGGAGCTTGAATCGCTCGTGCAGAACTTCCCCACCATCAAGCGTGCACGCTTCTGGATGACTTTCGGCCAGGAGTATCTCACTCACCTGCGCGTGATTCAGGATATAGGCATGGCACGCATCGATCCGGTGATGTATGAGGGTCGCGAGATTATCCCTATCCAGTTCCTGAAGACTGTGCTCCCCGACCCGGGTTCGCTGGGAGAGAACTACACCGGCGAGACCTCGATCGGCTGCCGCATCTCAGGCCTGGACAAAGAGGGTAAGGAGTCAACATATTACATCTACAACAACTGCTCGCACGAGGCTGCCTATAAGGAGACCGGTGCACAGGCGGTGAGCTACACCACCGGCGTGCCGGCCATGGTGGGTGCCTACATGTTCCTCACCGGCGAGTGGGTAAAGCCCGGCGTGCACAATGTAGAGGAATTCAATCCCGACCCCTTCCTTGAGAAACTTGCTGCCTCGGGACTCCCCTGGCATGTGATTGTAGACGAAGATATCGAGTTTGACGACAAATGAGACATTCAGCCATTCTTCCGCTCCTGCTGGCTATCGGCGGAGGAGCGACACTGATCTCGATGCAGGCGGCCCTCACCGATGGAGCGGTGACACGACGTCCTGACGGTTCGATGCATGTGGCCACCTCAAAGGGTGAGGTGAGTGTGACTCCGGTGTCGAAGGATATCTTCCGCATCACGGTGCTTCCAGCTGATTCGGCTGCGGCACCCTACTTCCCGTCGCAGTCGGCGGTGATGCGCCCCACGGCTGAGCGATTTGTGGAGGTGGTGACCCCCACATGGGCAGCTCTGGGCAGCGAGTCGATGCAGGTGCGCGTAGACCGCGCCACGGGCCGCGTCACATTCCTTGATGCCGAGGGTAATGAGATTCTGACTGAGACCGATGGCGTCGACAACAATGGCCCCACCAAGCGCATCACTCTCGACGGCTCGAAGGCCGGACGCCTCTACGGCGCCGGCGAACGTGGTCATCGCCCCACTCTTAACGGCGACACGCTGACGATGTACAACCGTCAGAACTATGGCTACACCAAGAATGACCCTCGCATCTCGCAGATGGGTATCTCGGTGCCCTACTTCGCCTCCGACCGCGGCTTCGGCATACTCTTTGACGACTACAACCGTGCTTCGCTCACTCTTGGCGACACCATCACCTATGAGTCGGCCACTCCGCGCGCGCTGTCATATTATTTCATCAACTCTCCGGCCAAAGACCTGGCTGATGTGGCTGCCAATTACTCGCAGCTCACAGGTCTGCAGCCGCTGCCCCCCTTCTGGAGTCTGGGCTACATCACCTCGAAATATGGCTACCACAACCAGCAGGAGGCTCTCGGCGCCATCGACTCGCTGAAGACCCGCGGATACCCCGTGGATGGAATCGTGCTCGACCTCTACTGGTATGGCGTGGAGAGCGACATGGGGCGCCTGGCCTGGGATTCAGTGCAGTGGCCTGACCACAAGGCTATGCTCGATGAGCTCAAGGCGAAGGGTGTCAACCTTATACCCATATCGCAGCCCTACGTCAACAAGAAGGGGGCCATCGACAACTACAACTTCCTCTCCGAACGCTCCATGCTGGCCCGCGATGCCGAGGGCAACACCCACGATGTGACCACATGGGTAGGGGATGCCGGCATGCTCGATGTCAGCAATCCCGAGACCCGCGACTGGCTCTGGAGCCGATACTCCGACCTCACTGCCGACGGCATAGCCGGATGGTGGGGCGACCTGGGTGAACCGGAGGTGCATCCCGAATCCATACGTCATGCCAATGGCCAGACGGCCACGGAATACCACAATGTATATGGCAATGAGTGGTCGCGCCTCATCTATGAGGGTCTGCGCCGCGATTATCCTGACATGCGCCCGATTCTGCTGATGCGCGGTGGCACGGCAGGTCTGCAACGCTATGGCGTGGTGCCCTGGACAACCGACGTATCGCGTTCATGGGGAGGCTTCGGCCCGCAGGTGAATCTGATGCTCAGCGCCGGACTCTCGGGTCTGGGCTACATGAGCTCTGACATCGGCGGATTTGCCGTCGACCGCGAGCACCCGCTTGATCCCGAACTCTATGTGCGCTGGCTCCAGATGGGCACATTCACCCCCACACTGCGCACCCATGCGCAACTCAAACCCGAGCCGTATCATTATCCTGAGATGGAGAAGATATCGAAAGAGTGGATCAAAATGCGCTATCAGTGGCTCCCCTACAACTACACGCTCGCCTATGAGAACAGCCGCTATGGTCTGCCTCTTGCCCGTCCGCTCAATTTCCGTGGCGACAATGAGGGGGACGACTACGCTGCGGTCGATGATGAGTATCTGTGGGGCGATGAGGTGCTTGTGGCTCCGGTCATGACCGACAAGGCGCGTCAGCGCACCGTGCTATTCCCCGCCGGCGAATGGATTTCATGGTGGAATCCCACCCAGAAGTATAAAGGTGGAAAGAGCTACACAGTGGCCGCTCCTCTCGACAAGATGCCCCTCTTCGTGAAGGCCGGCTCTTTCATACCGCAGTATGAGCGCCCGATTGAGAATGTGGAGCAGTATGACCCGACATTCCTCAGTGTGCGCTACTATGCATCGCCACAGAAGAGTGAATACACACTCTTCGAAGACGACCGCAAGTCGCCCACATCTATCGAGGATGGAGAGTATGCACTTATCAAGTTTGAGGCCGACCGCAAGGATGGCGCGACCGAGATACGCATCTCCACCGAGGGTGGCTACAAGGGTATGCCCGAAAGCAAGATGATTGAACTCTCAGTCATCGGCGTGGCGCAGCCCAAGGAGATTGTGTGGAACGGCACACCGCTTGAGCGCGCCCAGTCGCTGAAGATGATCCGCCAGTACGGCTACGTCTACGACGCGGCCACCCGCACCGCCCATCTGCGCTTCCCCTACTCCCCCTCGCTGACCACAATCACCGTCAAATAACCTTTGCATAACTTAGCAATACGTATGTGGGGCCGGCTTATTAGTTTCAGCCGGCCCCTTCATATTATCCATATCTACTCCGGAGACATGAATTCAACTTTCAGGTAAACGGGGATGTCTAAGTATCTCTCAAAAACAACTTTATATCAGCTTTCAGGGGATGGCGATGATGTGGTGGAAAAGTTGCCAGCCGGGGGCCTCGGTGTAGGCGGGAATGCTTGCGGCGGGCACCCGGAGCGTGCAGCGCTGCCATGCAGCGGTGTCACCGGGCTCGAATAGCGAGCTGTCGCAGTCAAATTCGGGGGGAATGGTGGAGTTGATGGTGATTTCTCTTAATGAAGGGGTATCGGCGAATATCAGTTCGCCGAGCAGGTCATGGCGCCCGGGGAGCACAGCCCATTCCAGCGCCTCGCAACCGGCGAAGATATAGCTCTCGAGTTGCCTCACATTGTCGGGCACAATCACCTCCTTGATTCTCCGGCATCCGCCGAAGGCATTGCTGCCTATACTCCTCAGCAGCGAGGGGAGCACAAGGCGGCGCAGTTCAGCGCAACCGGTGAAGGCAAAGCTGCCGATCTCAGTCAGAGCCGCCGTAAAATCAATCTCCTCCAAGCTCTCGCATCGCAGACACATCTCTTTTGGCACGATTGTCACACCCTGCGGCAACGCAAGGAGCTGCAGCGACGCACACTCACGGAAAGCCCCCTCGCCGATGCTGACAAGCGACTCAGGCAGGCTAATCTCCTGCAAGTCGCGAGCTTCGGCAAATGCGCATTCGCCGATAGCGGTGCACCGCGAACCGGCTTCGAACACCACCCTCCGCAGCCCCCGGCACCCCGCAAAGGCGTAGTCAGGCAGACTCTCCACATCAGCTGCAATCACCAGCAGAGAATCACCCGGCTCATAGCCCAGGCTCTCCGCCACTCCAAAGGGGCGAAGCTCTGCCGACGCCGCTTTGGCCGAGACCGGAGCAAGCAGCGCTGATGCCGAAAGGAGAATTGCAAGCAGGAGCCGCATCATCGCGCTGAGCCGCTGGCGGCCAGATGAAGCGAGTCAGTGGCCGGATTATAACGATAGCCGCAATCACTCCCCGGGATAAGGGGATGATTGAGAGTGACAGGATAAATCTTGGTCACATCGGCAGTGTCGGCGCTCACAATCACCACACGGCTCTCGCCGCGCCAAGGCACAGTGGCATGATAGCGCTCCAGCTCCACCCTCACAGGCAGATTAGCCAGCTGCATGCGACGCAGCTCGGCTGCCACATGGTCGTTCTTGGCGGTGAAGATGATATCGCCATCATAAGGCACAATCGTGTCATTGATAGCCTTGTAAGGGATGAGTACCCCCTCGAAAGTCTTGAAAATATCGCCGCGCCTCATTATCTGCTCCACATAGCCATATTGCACCTCATGAGTGGAATAGGGTGTGAAGTATCGCAGCCATGCCGCATAGCCGAGTCCCACAACCACGGCTCCGGCCACAAGCCAGAGCCAGAACTTCCAGTTGCGCGACGACGGACGCAGATGTTCCCATTCGTCGTCGATGTCATAATATTTGGGATCCTCCGGAGAGGGGGTGGGTTGCTTTACAGGCTTTGGTTGCGCAGGCTGATGAGGGGTGTTGAAGAAATCATCCTCCTCGCGGTCATCTTGCTTGGATCGGAATATCATATGTCGGGTCTTAATCATAAGTAGAGGCCAGGGCCTCCAGCCGTGGCAAAATTAACAAAAATTCACGGCTCTGCAAAATAACACTTCAGCGCGGCGAGGGGTTCACCCCATTGATAGCGTTATTCTTCAATTTCTCACTCGATGCGTCGTCAGTCGGCCCCGGGGGTATAGGAGTAGGCTCCGAGTGCAGGGGGAGTGGCGCGTCTTACGCCATCCATGTCGCTCTCGGTGAGCGGATTCACCAGGGCCGGATCGCCGGCGCCGATGGCCGGTGAGTCATCCTTGAGATGATAGTTGAAGTAATAGTCCTCGCGCACGGTGAGGAAGTCGGGGTCGGAGTCCCACAGGCAATATATGAAATTGGCATCATCGGATCCGGCCGATTTCAGAAGTGTATATCGCAGGAAGACGTCAGAGCCGGTGAGGTCGGTGGTGTTGATGTCAGAGCCGAGTCCATAGATGATGCAGTTGTCGAATGATGCTCGCATCAGCGGCTCACCATTCTCGTCAGCCTCATCGGGCAGCACATGATAGAGCGAGAGCAGAGGCTCGCTGATGATGCTGAAGAGATAGTAGTTGGCGAGTGTGCACTGCGAGAATGTGTGCTCACCACCGGTAAGCCGCACCACCGCCTCGGCAGCCTCCGAGAACACACACCCGTAGGCATCCACCTTGGCGTATTTCGAGCTCAGGGCCGTGGATTGCGAGTTATGCAGCCATGAGTTGACGAGTGTGAGTTTCTGCCGGCTCACATCGGCTGTGGAGTCGATGCGCAAGCCTTCGGAGGTGCTGCGCATATCGACATATTCCATGCGGTTGCCAAACGACTCCGGGGCGATCCGCACACCGCGCCATTGTCCGGCCATGATGTCGTAGGAGACATCGGGCAGCACATCATCGAGGCGGTCGCCGCGCATGGCTATCATCTTGCCCGGCTCGCCCACAGCCTCCAGACAACCCTCCACCACGAGTGCGGCCTTATCATGAAACAGCAGCTGCGCACCCGGCTCGATGCGCAGTGTGGCCCCGGGGCGCACGGTGAGCGAATCGAATATCACGTAGGGGAGTCCGGCACGCATGGTCATGTCGGAGGTGACCTCCACATTGCGCAGACGCGTCACATTCTGGCCATAGGCCTCGACCACCACCCGCTGCTCGGTGCCGTTGGTGGTGAAGAGCAGGTCGTCCTCCACCAGGAAGGGACGCCCCTGCTGGTTCTCGGGGATGTAGCATTCGATAAAGATGAATATCGAGTCGCCGCCGCGTATCTCGACATCGCTGAACGTGCTGCCGCTGACGCCATCCACATTCATCGCGAAGGGAGTGTCGGCATTGCGGAAGCGGATGGAAGAGATATTGACCCCCTTCTTGTCGGGATTAAACACCTTCAGGCGCGCCGTAGGGGTGCCCAGGTCAGTGAAGACGGTGTCGAAACTGACAGTGTCGGTAGAGAAACGCAGTCTCACCGACGACGAGTCGGTAAAACTGTCGGATATGCACGACTGCACGCCTATCGAGGCGAGAATCACCAGCATGACTATGAGTAGATAGCGCATATGGGCAGAGTATTTTTGACACGACCCGGAGTCAACATTTTTGCACGTCAGGGCCTGAGGTATGAGGAATATTTGTTAAATTTGCATTGGAGTTTCACCCGGCGCGTGGCATCCCCGCCATCAACGTGCGGCATCCCCGGCGGGTCAATCCTCCCCAATGGGTTCATTCTTAGATTAAATAACGAGCCGGAGCCCTCCTTATTTCATTTTGCCATGAAGTAACTGCAGCGACTTCCGGTATAACAGATATAGACTCTGCCACATGAAATATATGCTGATTGCAGGCGAGGCCTCGGGCGACCTGCATGCCTCGCGCCTGATATCGGCCCTGCGCAAGGATGATCCGGAGGCGGAGTTCCGCTTCTTTGGCGGCGACCTTATGGCGGCTGCCGCCGGCGTTGCCCCCGACCTGCACTACGACCGGCTGAACGTCATGGGCTTCAGCGAGGTGCTGCGCCATCTGCCTGAGATTTTCAAGAATCTGAGGCGTGCCAAGGAGCTGCTCGACACCTATCGGCCTGACCGGCTCATTCTCGTGGATTTTCCCGGCTTCAACCTCAAGCTCGCCCGCCATGCCGCGCGCCGCGGCGTGAGGGTGGATTATTATATCTCGCCAAAGATATGGGCATGGAAGGAGTGGCGCATCAAGTCAATACGCCACTATGTGACCCACATCTACTCCATTCTCCCCTTCGAGGTCGATTTCTATCGCAAGCGCGATTATCCGCATGTGAGTTATGTGGGGAATCCGTCGGTAGAGGAGATTGACCACGCCATGGGCCACATCGCCCCGCTGCGACATTTCCTTGAGCGGCAAGGCATCACCGACCCGCGTCCGATCATCGCCCTGCTCCCGGGGTCGCGGCGCGGAGAGATCCGCAATAACCTACCCCTTATGATTGAGGCGGCCAAAAGGTATCCGGAGTTTCAGTATGTGGTGGCAGCCGCTCCGGCTATGCCCGAGATTTTCTATCGCGAGGTGGCGCAGGACCCCGGGCTGAAGGTAGCCTTCGGTGCCACCCCCACACTGGTGAAGTATGCCAAGGCAGCCCTCGTCACCTCAGGCACCGCCACTCTCGAGACGGCGCTCGTAGGGACGCCGCAGGTGGTGTGCTACCGCGCCAACGGCCGCAAAATCTCATATCAGATCATGGAGAAGCTGCTGAAGGTGAAGTATGTGTCGCTGCCGAATCTGATTGTAGGCAACCAGATTGTGCCCGAACTTCTGGTGCATAAGTGCACCGTGGCCAACATCTGCCGCGAACTCAGCCCGCTGCTGCAGCCGAGTCCGCGGCGCGACTGGCAGCTCAGCGGCTACCGCATGATGCGCCGCAAACTCGGCACATCGGTGGCACCGGAATATGCCGCCGAACTCATCATCGCTGCCGACCCCGACAATCCCTGACCCCATTCCGCTCCCCCCCCCGGGCGCCCCACCGTAAAGCATCAACTCAAAACGACAACAGAAGCATATGACTATCAATATCCCCACACTTGCCGACCTGCCCGCCGCAGCCGGCAAATTTATCGAAGAGATGGGCGACAACACCATCTTCACATTCATCGCCCCGATGGGGGGCGGCAAGACCACATTCATCGCCGAGGTCTGCCGCCAGCTGGGTGTGACCGACGACATATCATCGCCCACCTTCGCCATCATCAACGAATACCGCTCTGACACCACCGCCGAACTCATCTACCACTTCGACTGCTATCGCATCGAAGATGACGCCGAGGCTGAGGATATGGGCATCGAGGATTACTTCTACAGCGGCGCACTCTGCTTTATCGAGTGGCCCGACCGCATCGCCAACTTCATACCCGAAGATGCGGTGGAGGTGAAAATCGTGCGCGGCGATGAGTGAAGCCCCCTCAGAGCTGCTATGGCTTGACGAGGCCGACTCGACCCACATGCTGCTCAAATCGCCGGCGTACGCCCACTTCCCCGAGCTGACGATGCTGCTCGCCCGGCGCCAGACCGCCGGGCGCGGCCAGCGCGGCAACTCATGGGAGTCTGAGCCACTCAAGAATCTCACATTCAGCATGGCAGCCATCCCGCAAGGGGTCACTCCGGCTGAGCAATTCGTAATCTCAGAGGGTGTGGCGCTGGCCATAACCGACGTTCTGGCCGACTACGGCATCGAGGCGAGTGTGAAATGGCCCAACGACATCTACGTGGCCGACCGCAAGATCTGCGGCATACTCATCGACCACTCCCTGCAGGGGAGCAGCATCACACGCAGCATCATCAGCGCAGGAATCAACGTCAACCAGACCCGCTTCCTCAGCGATGCCCCCAACCCGGTGAGCATGGCGATGCTCACCGGCTGTGACCACCAGCTCGAACCCCTGGCCATACGGCTGCGCGGCAGTATCCTGCAGGCCCTCGAAACGATGCGCACACCTGCCGGGCGCCACGCCATCCACACACGCTTCCTCAGCAGCCTATACCGCCACGACGGCGCGCCCCACAAATTCTTCGACCATCGGCGGCAGGAGACAATCGAGGCCATCATCACCGATGTCGCCCCCACCGGCATCCTCACCCTCCAACCCCTCCCCGCCGCCGGCTGCGCTCCCCGCAGCTACGCCTTCAAAGAGGTGAGTTTCATCATCTGACCCACTCCCCGGCAGCCTGCTGACCACGGCAGCAGGAGGTTTGCAACGCATTTTCACCGCATCGCGATAAAAATGCGCCCCCTTTTGCTCAGACTCTCAATTTTTTTTAGTAAATTTGCAGTGTAAATCAGCCCCGGGAATATCCGCGGCTCTCCAAAGCTGACTAAGGAGGCTGCAATCGGCAATAGCCCCTCAAAAATTCTACAGGTTTTTGAAATTATTAACACACCCGGCATAACTGTTTACGCGGCTCCAGTGTTTTAGATACAGAGCCGTCAGAGTGCCACGGCTGGCCGAGATACCGCCTCTATCCGGCAAACGGCACTGCAACTCACTGATAGAAACAAAAAACTTTTATAATCCATTAATAACCGACGTTTTATTATGGCAGAACTCGATTTGGCCCAGTATGGGATCAAAGATGTGAAGAAAATCATTCACAACCCCTCCTACGACGAACTCTTCAAGGACGAAACCAACCCCGCCCTCGAAGGCTATGAAAAAGGCACTCTCACCGACCTCGGTGCAGTAGACGTGATGACCGGCGTATACACCGGCCGTTCGCCTAAAGATAAATACCTCGTCAAGGATGAGGTGACTGAGAACACCGTATGGTGGACTTCCGACGAGTACAAGAACGACAACAAGCCCATCACAACTGAAGTATGGGATCACCTCCGCGAGAAGGCCGTAAAGGAACTCTCTGACAAGGTGCTCTATGTAGTCGACGTCTTCTGCGGCGCCAACCCCGCCACACGCCTTGCCGTCCGCTTCATCATGGAGGTGGCATGGCAGGCTCACTTCGTGACCAACATGTTCATCCGTCCCACCGAGGAGGAGCTCAAGGACTTCACTCCTGACTTCGTCGTGTTCAACGCATCGAAGGCAAAGTGCGAGAACTACAAGGAGCTCGGCCTCAACTCGGAGACTGTCGTAGCGTTCAACATCAAGGAGCGTGAGCAGGTAATCATCAACACCTGGTACGGTGGTGAGATGAAGAAGGGTATGTTCTCTATGATGAACTACTTCAACCCCCTCCGCGGCATCGCTTCAATGCACTGCTCAGCCAACACCAACATGGATGAGACTTCGACAGCCATCTTCTTCGGTCTGTCAGGCACAGGTAAGACTACCCTCTCAACCGACCCGAAGCGCAAACTCATCGGCGACGACGAGCACGGCTGGGACGACGAAGGCGTCTTCAACTACGAGGGCGGCTGCTACGCTAAGGTTATCAACCTCTCGAAAGAGAACGAGCCCGACATCTACGGCGCCATCAAGCGCGACGCTCTCCTGGAGAACGTGACTGTAGAGGCCGACGGCAAGCCCGACTTCGCTGACAAGAGCGTGACTGAGAACACTCGCGTATCTTACCCGATCTACCACATCGAGAACATCGTTAAGCCCGTATCAAAAGGCCCCGCTGCAAAGCAGGTGATCTTCCTTTCTGCCGACGCTTTCGGTGTGCTTCCTCCGGTAGCTATCCTCAACAACGAGCAGGCTCAGTACTACTTCCTCTCCGGCTTCACTGCAAAACTCGCCGGCACAGAGCGTGGCATCACAGAGCCCACTCCCACATTCTCTGCTTGCTTCGGCCAGGCATTCCTCTCACTGCACCCCACAAAATATGCTGAGGAGCTCGTGAAGAAAATGACTGCCAACGGCGCCAAGGCTTATCTGGTCAACACCGGCTGGAACGGCACAGGCAAGCGTATCTCAATTCCTGACACCCGTGGCATCATCGATGACATCCTCAACGGCGACATCGAGAAGGCTCCCACAAAGGTGCTCCCCTACTTCGACTTCGTGATCCCGACCGAGCTTCCCGGCGTGAACTCTGCCATCCTCGATCCGCGCGACACTTATGCCGATCCGAAGGAATGGGATGAGAAGGCTAAGAAACTCGCTGAGATGTTCATCCAGAACTTCAAGAAATTCGAGACCAACGAGACCGGCAAGAAACTTGCCGCTGCAGGTCCGAAGCTCTAATCATCGACCCCTGCAAGGTCGAAGAGTGTCACAAACACTCTCTTCGACCGCGATAACGATATGATACCCCTGTGCCCCATGACGGGCGCAGGGGTATCTGTTTTTCATGACATCGCGCTACACAGCGACGGCACGGCGTTGCCTCCCCGACGGCCACGATGCGCTGTCAGGCACCCCAAATAGACCATCTTTAACCCAAATTCAGCACTTTTTCCGACCAAACATAACATTTTGACATAGCTAAATAATATTTTTTTCTTATTTTATTGACTGTGTCAAAATTATTTTGTACTTTTGGAGCGAATTTCGGTCATTAGGCCAATTTCATCATTCTTATCATCTTTCTGAAGCCTCCGGGCTTCAAAAATTAACCTTATTCTCATATCAACTAACCCTAAATTCTGACTCATGGAAAAGATTGATAATCTCGACCGCCGCATTCTCAACATCATCATGCGCAACGCCCGTATGCCGTCGAAAGATATCGCTGTGCAGTGTGGCGTGAGCCGCGCTGCCATCCATCAGCGAATCGCCCGGCTCATCGACATGGGAGTAATCACAGGTTCCGGCTATAATGTCAATCCCAGAAAGCTTGAGTTCAACACCTGCACCTACGTCGGCGTAAAGCTCGAGAAGGGATCAATGTACCGCGATGTTGTGGCTGAACTCGAGCAGATCCCCGAAGTAGTGGAGTGCCATTTCACCACCGGACCCTACTCGATGCTCATCAAAGTCTACGCCAACGACACCTCCCACCTCATGGAGCTCCTCAACGACAAGATCCAGCACATCAAGGGTGTGACCGAGACCGAGACCCTCATCTCGCTCGAGCAGAGCCTCAACCGCCATATCACAATCAAGCTCAAGGAGGGAAAATACGACGACCGCAACGAAGAGTAACCCACTCCGTCGTCGTCAGGTCCACACCTGACGACACACCCCCACTTCCACTCTTACGTCGTGCCCCTCTCCGACTGCCCCTGCTGATGCGCGATTTTGACGGACCGGCAATTTATCGCCCACCCCGACATTCCGCATCTGCGATGCGCGCAGCGTCAGGTTATCCTGCATAGGCTATATGTTCCCCTTATATTTATGAAAAGGCAAAATCTCTTTACTATACTGGTCGCGCTGCTTCTGGCAGTCGTGGCCATTATATTTTTCGCTCCTGACGACTTCCAGGGGCATGTGCTTCAACAGCATGACATCCTGCAGGGTCTGGCCAACGGCCACGAGATTCAGGAGTATGAGGCAGCCACAGGCCATGCGTCACGCTGGACCGATGCCCTCTTCGGCGGTATGCCGACTTTCCAGATCTCGCCATCCTATCCGGCCAACTCGCTGATGGGATGGATTTTCTCGGTCTATACGCTATGGCTCCCGTCGCCGGCCAACCTGCTATTCGCCATGATGCTCGGTTTCTTCATCATGGGGTTGTGCATGAAGATGCGCTGGCCGCTGGCCCTCTTCGGTGCGCTGGCATGGGGATTCTCGACCTATTTCATCATCATCATCGGCGCGGGACACATCTGGAAGTTCGTGACGCTGGCCTATATCCCACCCACCATCGGCGGACTGGCGCTGCTCTACCGGGGGAAATACCTGCCCGGTGCAGCGCTCACAGCCCTCTTCGCGGCGCTGCAGCTGCAGAGCAATCACCCGCAGATGAGCTATTATTTCTTCTTCCTGATCATCTTCATGGTGGCGGCATGGGGAGTGATAGCCTACCGCGAGCATCGCATGCGCAGCTGGGGTGTGGCCACGCTTATCGCTTTCGGAGCGGCGATTCTCGCTGTGGGGGCGAATTCAGCGTCGCTCTACAATAGCTATGAATATGCCAAAGAGACTGTAAGAGGTCGGGCCACCGACATAACATCGCCCGATGCCGGCGCACCGGCCGAAGGGATGGACCGCTCGGCCATAACGGCATGGAGCTACGGTGTCGATGAATCATGGACCCTGCTCGTGCCCAATGTCAAGGGTGGCGCCACCATCAAACCCGTCGGAGGCCAGAACTCACTCCTCTCGGTGGCCGACACCGACAAGGCCAATGAATATTACCTCTCGGCCGAAGAGATGCAGGTCGTGGGGGGATTCCCGCAATACTTCGGCGACCAGCCCATGACGAATGGCCCGGTCTATGTCGGGGCTCTGGTGCTGATGCTGGCGATATTGGCCATGTTTGTGGTCAACGGACGCCGGCAGTCGCCTATGAAGTGGGCTCTCTTCGCCGGATTCATCTTCTCGCTCTTCCTGGCGTGGGGACATAATTTCGGTCCGCTCTCCGACTTCTTTATCGACTATGTGCCGGGATACAACAAATTCCGCACCCCGTCGAGCATCCTGGTGGTGCTGGAGTTCTGTGTGCCGCTGTTGGCAGTGATGTGTATCCACTCCATGATCGATACCCCCGACTTCCTGAAGCGCTATAAATGGACATTCTTCTCAGTCTTCGGATTCGGCGCGGCAGTGTGCATCGTAGGCTGGTTGGCCCCCTCGGTATTCGGCACACCCTTCTCGGCCGATGAAGTAGAGATGCTGCGCAGCCAGGGGATATTCACCAACCCTGCCTACCAGAACGTGCTCACCACCGTGCGCGAGGCACGCTTGAGTCTGGTCAGCGCTGACTGCGCCCGCTCGCTGATGTATATCATGCTCGGATTCCTCGTGTGCTGGCTATATCTGCGCGGCGCATTCCGCAAGAGTGTGCTCTTTGTGTGCGCACTGGCAGCCATCGTCACCATCGACCTATTCAGTGTCAACAAGCGATATGTGGATTCTGAGAATTTCGTAGAGCCGATGCCACAGACCGAGACATTCGCCCAGACCTCGGCCGACCGCTTTATACTTCAGGACACCACGCATTACCGTGTGCTCGACATACGCGAATTCGGCGGCGCCCGCTCTTCATACTTCCACAAGACCATCGGAGGATACCACGCTGCCAAGCTGACCCGCTACCAGGATCTCATCACCTATCAGATCAATCCCGCCATGCAACGCCTGCAGGCAGAGGCACAGCGCAACGCCGCGGCTGCTCCCGACTCGATGGCCACTGACTCGGTGGCACCACGACTCTTCACATCAGATGAGCCGGTGCTTGATATGCTCAACACCCGCTATTACCTCTTTGGCGACTATGCCGAAGAGAATCCGGGGGCTCTCGGCAACGCTTGGTTTGTGGATAAAATCACATATGTCGACACTCCCAACGAGGAGATGGCAGCCCTCTCCACCCTCTCACCTGCCGATGAGGCTGTGGCCGACCGGAAGTTTGAGGCAGCGCTCGGGAAAGCTCACGCCAAGGCTCCCGGTGACACCATCATGCTCACCTCATATGCCCCTGACCGCCTCACCTACAAGGCCCACAGCGCTGCCGGCGGCATAGCGGTATTCTCGGAGGTATACTTCCCCTGGGGATGGAATGTGAGCATCGACGGCAAGGATGTAGAGGCCGGACGGGCCAATTATCTGCTGCGTGCGCTGGCCATACCGGCCGGCGACCATGAGATTGAATTCAGTTTCAATCCGAAATCGCTGCGTGTCACCAATGCCATCGGCGTGATAGCCGTAATCCTGATCTTCCTGCTCTGCGCGGGCGGACTGGTGGCATGGATAATCCGCATGAAAAAGAGATGAATCCCCTCAGCCAAATAGCTGACAGATATCGGAGATGGCGCCACACCCGAGGGTTTGGCGTACACTCTCCGATAGCTTACCGAATCATTACGGAGGCTCTCTATCTGAGGCCTCCGTATGCTTATTATGCGGAGGCTCTGCCGGCGCTTGAGGGTGACTCTGCCGATGAGTCGCGTTGGGGACGCCGCATCTACCGTCTGACGGTGCTGCTGGCCATGGAGCACCGCCGGCCACCCCGCATATACATTGCACCCCGGATTGCTCCGATTGTGAAGGAGGCGGCTATATTGGCCGGAGCATGCGTAAGCGAAGATGCCGCGGAGGCCGACGCGCTGCTTCTCCAGCCCGAGGGACATAGCCCTGCCAACGACAATGACGAAGATAAATATGAAGAGTTGTCAGCCCTTTTCGACCCATCTACTTCACTCCGGCTGACCTCTCGCAGACTCTCAATCATTATCCCACGCAGTGTGCTCGGCCCGACACGCTACACACTGCCCTGAGCTTGCGACACCCGGCCACCAGCGACCTCAATCGGCAACGTCATTCCGACCCCTCACTGCTCCCACACACATTTCAACGCTGATTATGGAGATATCACGCTATCTTTCAGACTTCTCACATTACCTCACCCTCGAGCGCGGGCTCTCACCCCTCACAGCCGAGGCTTATACACGCGACATCGGTCATCTGGTAGAATTTCTTGATGACGGCGATGAGTCGACATTCAGCCGGGATGTAGCCCCGTCCTCGGCCTCACCCCGCAGCTCCTATGCTCCCGATATCACAGAGGATGTGCTGCATGAATTCCTGGCCTCACTGCATGACCTGGGTCTCTGCGCATCATCGCAGGCAAGAATGGTGGCTGCATTGCGCTCATTCTTTCATTTCCTGCTGGCAGAGAGAGTAATCGACACCGACCCAACTCTCCTTCTTGAGACTCCGCGCACAGCCCGCATGCTTCCTGATGTGCTGAGTGTCGAGGAGATTGACGCCATGATTGCAGCCATTCCGCCCGAGAAGGATGAGTCGCCACGCAACCGTGCCATTATTGAGATGCTCTACGGCAGCGGTCTGCGGGTATCGGAATTATGCGACATGCGCATCTCGCGCCTCGCGCCCGACGACGGAGTGGTCATCATCGAGGGTAAAGGGGCCAAGCAACGCATTGTGCCCGTATCTCCGACAGCTCTCAACTGCATACGCGAATACCTGCCATTCCGACCTGAGCCAAAAGCCGGAGCCGATGATATCCTATTCCTCAATCGCCGCGGAGGTAAACTGTCGAGGGTTATGATTTTCCTGATTATCCGGCAATTGGCCGAGGGGGCCGGTATCAGAAAGAATGTATCGCCCCACACGCTGCGCCATAGCTTTGCGACGCATCTGCTCGAAGGGGGGGCGAATCTCAGGGCCATCCAGCAGATGCTCGGTCATCAATCGATTGCCACAACTGAGATTTACATCCATCTTGACTCGACGCATCTGCGCAATCAGTTGCTCGAACATCATCCGCATTACCGCAATAATCACCCCTGACAGACGTGATTATTATTATATTATCACTAAATTTGCGGTCGGTCCAAATGCCTGCGGCACCGCGCACCGCTCCTGCGGAGCGACTTGCGCTTTTGGCCGACACGCGAATTTATACTAAATTTGCAGTTGGAGTCCAAATGTCAATAATTGACATCTCTCGGCTCGGTATATGACTTTTTCTGACATGATTATATTCAAGAGTAACGTTCCAGCAAAATATACGAGTAATACCCAATTGCGGTCGGCTGACGGGAGGGGGCATTCCGGGCATCAGCTGATGATGCTGCTATGCCTGCTATGCCTATGGCTGGCAGGATGCGTGAAGAATCAGTTTGAGGTGAGCTTCTCTCTGCCGGAATCAGTAAATTCCACCTATAAGCTATCCTATTACGCCTCCGACCCGAGAGGTGGGCTGCAGGTGGAGACAGCAATCGCTGTGGCTGCCGGCAAGGGTATGGCCACGGGGATAACCCGCTTCCCGACTCTCGTGACCATCTCGCGCGGCAATGCCGATATCCCGGCGGCTATCTTTTATGCCGAGCGCGGCGATAAAATCAAAATCTCAGGGGAGGGGGCCGACCCTGTCGACTGGAAGATAGAGGGTAACAAAACCACTGCCAGCCTGTCGGAATGGCGTCTGGCCAACAAGGACCTCATCACAGCCGCAATCTCAGCCTCGGGTGACTCGGCGTCATTGCGCGCCCGACGCAAACTGAATGCCGCTGTGGCTGCATTCGTCAAGAGCGACCCCTCACAACGCGCCGCAGCTCTTACACTCTGGTCATACTACGACGCCGCAATTGACCCTGCCGCCTTCGCCTCGCTGCGGGGGATGCTCGAAGAGAATGGCGCCACCGCCGACATCGCGATGCTGCTTGCCCGCGATGATACCCAATCGGCCAATCCGCCGTTGACCGACCCCGCCAAGCATCCGGTCAAGAGTCTGATTCTGCAAAGCCGCGACAATAATATCGACACCCTGCATCTCGGCAAGAGCGGTCATCCGGCCATAATCTATTACTGGCACAAAGAGGCTCCGGACTACAAGACGACTCTCGACACACTGCGGCGCCTCGCCGCATGGCGCCCCGACTCGGCGTCGATGGCCATAGCCGATGTGTGCCTCACCCCGGACTCCGCCCTTTGGCGCAACACTCTGCGCAATGACTCGTTGCGCCACATAGTGCGCGCTTTCGCCGCACAGGGTCTTGCCGATAAGGATGTGATGAATCTGGGCGTGCGCCGCACACCGTGGTTTATCGTGCTATCGCCGCAAGGCACTATCAAATATTCCGGTTCCGATATGGCCAAAAGCGCTGCCGCCTTCCGCAAGCTGCGTCCTAAGAAAAAATAATCCTACCCCCCCTATGCTCTCTAAACTTCTCACCGCCGCCATTCAGGGCATCGAAGCTATGCCCGTCACTGTAGAGACACTCATCAATTCCGGGTGCGGATTTCAGATTGTGGGTCTCCCCGACACCTCTGTGCGCGAAAGTCATCAGCGCATCATCAGTGCGATTTCGCAAAGCGGGTTCGATCCACCGCGCCGCAACACCATCATCAATCTATCGCCGGCAGATGTCAAGAAGGAGGGGGCATCGTTCGACCTCCCTATGGCCGTAGGTATTCTGCTGGCCAATGAGCAGCTCACTGTCGAGGGCATCGAGTCAGTGATGATGATGGGCGAACTGGCTCTCGACGGATCGATATTACCCGTCAGAGGTGCGCTGCCGGCGGCAGTCATGGCCCGCAAACTGGGATTGAAACGTCTGCTGGTACCGGCGGATAATGTCACCGAGGCAGCGGTGGTCAACAAGCTGGAGGTGTATGGTGTCTCCTCACTGCGCGAGGTGGTGGAGTTTCTGGGAGGAAAGATTCAGCTGGAGCCCACGGTCATCGACACCCGTGCTCTCTTTGCCAGTGCAGCGGGCCACTTCGACTTCGATTTCTCTGAAGTCAAGGGGCAGGAGAGTGTGAAGCGGGCTTTTGAGGTGGCATGCGCCGGAGGACACAACATCCTCATGGTGGGTCCCCCCGGAGCCGGCAAATCGATGCTGGCCAAGCGTCTACCCTCGATATTGCCCCCGCTGAGCATGGCCGAGGCTCTGGAGACCACCAAGATTCACTCTGTAGCCGGGAAGCTGTCGAAGGGCTCGATGCTCATGACCTCGCGCCCCTTCCGCACACCCCACCACACCGTCTCGCCGGTAGCACTCGTGGGGGGAGGAGCCTCACCGATGCCTGGCGAAATCTCGCTGGCCCACAATGGCGTCCTTTTTCTTGATGAGTTTCCTGAGTTTCCGCGCACAGTGCTCGAGGTGCTGCGTCAACCCATCGAAGACCGCGTGATAACAGTGTCGAGAGCCAAGTACACCGTCGACTATCCGGCCTCATTCATGCTCGTGGCCTCGATGAATCCTTGCCCTTGCGGCTACTACGGCCATCCCACCAAACGCTGCACCTGCATGCCCGGCCAAGTGGCGAAATACATGAACCGCATCTCCGGCCCCCTGCTTGACCGCATCGACCTGCAGATAGAGATTCAGCCTGTGGCTTTCGACGAACTGGCCTCACGCGAAGCAGCCGAGTCGTCAGAGGCCATACGCCAGAGAGTGGTGGCCGCCCGCCGCATCCAGCAGGAACGCTACAAAGATGAGCCCGGCATACACTGCAATGCCCAGATGAACTCTCGGCTACTGCATAAATATGCCTGGCCCGACGAGAAGGGTATGGCGCAGCTGAAGGAGCGCATGGAGCGCATGAGCATGTCGGCACGCGCCTTCGACCGCATACTGCGAGTGGCCCGCACCATCGCCGACCTCGATGCCTCGCCCGATGTTCTCCCCACCCACCTCGCCGAAGCCATCAACTACCGCAATCTCGACCGCGACACCTACGGCCAGACCTTCTAAAACATTATTATATGAAAGATATTATTATTTATAATACTCCCGATGGTAACACCAAAGTTGCTCTTTACGCTAAGGATGGTAATATCTGGCTTAACCAATCCCAAATAGCCGAACTTTTTTCCACCTCTAAGCAAACCATCAGTTATCATATAACCAATATATTATCGGATAGCGAATTAGATAAGAATTCAGTTGTCAAAGTATATTTGACAACTGCTGCTGACGGCAAAGAATATAATGTGGAGTACTATTCACTTCAAATGATTATTGCCATCGGTTATCGCGTAAGAGGAATTAGAGGAACTCAGTTCCGGAAATGGGCAACTGAACATCTATCGGAGTATCTTATCAAGGGATTCACAATGGATGACGAGAGGCTTAAAAATCCCGATGGTCGCGTAGACTATTTTGATGAATTATTGCTTCGAATACGTGATATTCGCGCATCTGAAAAAAGATTTTATCAAAAAATAAGAGACCTCTTCAAGCTTAGCAGTGATTATGATAAAATGGATAAAGCCACTCAGATGTTCTTTGCAGAAACACAGAATAAACTCTTATTTGCAGTAACCGAACAGACAGCAGCCGAATTGATAATAAGTCGTGCAGACGCGTCCCTACCTAATATGGGGTTGACATCCTGGAAGGGGAGCATTGTCAGAAAAGGAGATATCATCATAGCAAAAAATTATCTTCTAAAAGATGAAATAGAAGACTTAAACAGATTGATTGAAATCTTCCTTACCAGTGCTGAATTACGCGTAAAGGGACGCCAAGACTTGACATTACAGTATTGGCGCGATAATGTAGACAATCTCCTTAAGTTTCAAGACAAACCATTGTTGCATGGAAAAGGGAAAATTACCTCTGCACAGATGGAAGCTAAAGTAAAAGATATATATTCACAGTACAACAAGAGGCGGAAAATTATGGAGGCTAAAGAAGCCGATGAAGAGGATTTAAGACTTTTTGATGATATTAATCCGCTGCAAGATTATCTTCCTTCCAATTAATTGGCCGGACCTTCTGAAGGGGCTTGGCGGGGGGTGAGCAAAAGCTTTATGAAAGGTTTGGTGGTTTGGGAGTTTTAGAGTAATTTTGCAATATGTAACTAAATTTAAGCGTGACTAACTTTTCGGGGCTCAGATACGTTTATCTTTTGGTGTCTGGGCGCGACGCGACGGCTCTCTGGCGGATGCGCGACGCTTGAATGAATTACTCTGTAATAATCCTTCTATGAATTATTCAATCATCGATTTCCTTAGCCTCCTCGGTGCCGTGTGCCTCTTCCTCTACGGCATGAAGGTGATGAGTGAGGGGCTCCAGAAAGTTGCCGGCGACCGCTTGCGCAATATCCTCGGCATAATGACGAAGAATCGCGTCACCGGCGTCATCACCGGCGTGTTGATTACAGCCCTTATCCAGTCTTCATCGGCATCTACCGTGATGGTGGTGAGCTTCGTGAATGCCGGTCTCATGTCGTTGGGGCAGGCTATGGCTGTGATTTTCGGCGCCAACGTGGGCACCACTGTCACCACATGGATTATCTCGGCATTCTCGTTTGAGGTCAATATCTCAGACTACAGTCTGCTGTTGCTGGCCATCGGCGTGCCGATGCTCTTCATGAAGAAGAGTTTCTATAAGTCGCTGGGTGAATTCCTGATAGGTTTCTGCTTCCTCTTCATGGGTCTTGACCTGATTTCGCAATATGTGCCTAATCTGCAGCAGAATCCATCGATGCTGGAGTTCCTGACCAAATACACCACCATGGGCTACGGTTCGGTGCTGATTTTCTTCGCGATAGGCATCGTGGTGACCATGGTGGCACAAAGCTCGGCAGCCACTTTCGCCATCACATTGATCATGTGCTCGCAGGGATGGATCACCTACGAACTCGGTTGCGCCATCATCCTGGGTGGCAACATCGGCACCACCATCACTCCGGTGCTGGCGTCATTGAGCGGTAACCTCGCGGCCAAACGCACGGCTATGGGACATGTGCTCTTCAATGTGCTCGGCTCGATAATAGTGTTGATTATCTTCCAGCCGTTCGTGGCACTGGTGGCCGATATCACACAGTGGCTCGAGGGCACCAACCCCATGACCATCACTGCTGCCGAAGAGGCCTCGATGGCCGACACCACCCTGCTTAATCCGGCCGGCGGCCTGACAGCCAAGGCCCAGGCATCGATGGCTTTCGCGCTGGCAATGTTCCCCACTGTGTTCAACACATGCAACCTTCTGATAATGATTTGGTTTACGAAAATCTATGTCAAAATCGTATGCTGGATCATGCCTGCCCGCCACAAAGAGAGCGATGAGGAGTTCTCACTCAAATTCATCGGCCGCGGAATGCTCGGCACCTCCGAGCTCAATATCACCCAGGCCCAGAAGGAGATTCTGGTCTACGCAGAGCGTGTGGACCGCATGCTCGGCATGGCCCGCGAGCTGACTCACCTGAAGGAGAAGGACGACAATTACACCAATCTATACTCACGCCTTGAGAAGTATGAGGATATCTCTGACCGCATGGAGATTGAGATTGCCAACTTCCTCAACCGCGTGGCCGAGGGCCGACTCAGCCCTGAGGGTAAGATGAGAGTGGCCGGAATGCTGCGCATCATCTCCGAAATCGAGTCGATTGCCGACAGCTGCTTCAATGTGGCCAAGACTCTCAACCGCAAGAACCAGATTCATGTGGAGTTTGAGGAGGGTGTGATGAAAGAGATTGATAAGATGTATGATATGGTCGACGGCGCGATGAAGAATATGCTTGAGATTCTGCGCCAGATGGAATCGCCCGAAGACTCCAACATCATCATCGCCTACAATAAGGAGCGTGAAATCAACAACTTCCGCAATCGCCTGCGCGATGACAACATCTTCAACATCAACAATCACGTCTACGACTATCAGGAGGGCATATTCTTCATGGACCTCATCGGCGAGGCTGAAAAGCTCGGCGACTATATGCTCAATGTGGTCGAGGGTGTAAAACATCAGTTTAAAGCCTCGGCCGATGCCTGACCTGACGGCGATGTGAACGCGATACTGAATCAAAACTTGTCTAATATCTTACATATAATGCCATGCGCTATTGTGTGATTATGTGTGGCGGCGTGGGCTCGCGGTTCTGGCCCTTCAGCCGTGAGGAACGCCCGAAGCAGTTTCTCGACTTCTTCGGCTCAGGCCGCAGTCTGCTGCAACTCACCTTCGACCGTGTGCTCGAAGTGGTGCCTGCCGAAAGGATTCTGCTCGTCACCAACCACCGTTATGCCGATCTGATACGCACCCAGCTGCCGGAAGTGCCGGCAGAGAATATACTTCTCGAACCCGCCCGTCGCAACACTGCCCCCTGCATCTGCTGGGCCGCACGGCATATCGCGGCCCTTGACCCGGAGGCTTCGATCGTGACCCTCCCCTCCGACCATCTTGTGCTCAAGGAGAAGGCATTCCACACCGCACTGCGCCGTGGATTCGAATTTGTGGAGGCAGCCGACCGACTGCTGACCCTCGGCATAAAGCCTACCTCACCGCAGACCGGCTACGGATATATCCAGCAAGGTGCACCCGTGGCTGACACTCCCGATTTCTTCAAGGTCAAATCCTTCACCGAGAAGCCTGACCTGGAGTTGGCCAAGGTATTTCTTGACAGCGGCGAGTTCTTCTGGAATGCAGGCATATTCCTCTGGAAGGCCAAGTCGATACTTGACGCCTTCAACCTCCACGACCCGGAGACAGCGCAGGTGTTTGACGCCGGCGACGGACTCTATGCCACCCCGGATGAAATACCCTTTATCGAGAAGAATTTCCCCAATGCCCCCTCCAACTCTATCGACTATGCCATCATGGAGAAGGCCCGGAATGTATACGTCGAGACCGTCGACCTCGGCTGGAGCGATCTCGGAAGTTGGAAGGCGCTCTACGAGACCTCTCCCCACGATGCCGAGGGGAATGTGACTCAGAATTGCCGCGTACTGCATCATAACTGCCAGGACACTATCTTCGCCATCGACCGTGCTGACCGCATCGTGGTGGCCTCAGGGCTGAAAGACTACGTTGTGGCCGATGCCGGCAACGCTCTGCTTATATGCCCCATTGCCGAAGAGCAGCGCATCCGTCAGGTCGTGAATGATGTCAAGGAGCGCTTTGGCGACGACTTCATCTGATTCGACAGACCCCGATATCGTTTAAATTTATGCTTGAAGAACAATAACTTCAAGAATTAAAATAAGTCGTTTAAGCTTTTTATGAAAAAGCTTAAACGACTTATAAGTACCCTCACCAAAACCTCATTATGCAAAAAAAAATCTATCTGACAGGTGCGCTCCTCGTGGCGCTCTCATCTGGCGCATCCGCCAATTCCCCCTACATCTCGAAAGTATTCGAATACTCTCCGGCACCGGGGCAGTACGTCAACGAACTCCCTGAGTATGCCGAGGGTGATGATGCGGCCACCATGGCCCGCAAAGCCGGCGAACAACTGATTGGCGCCGCCACTCCGGGCATGATTACTCTTGGTGCCTACGGCGGCTACGTGATATTCGGCTTTGACCACCCGGTGGTGAATCTGCATGGCCGTTATGACTTCCAGGTCTATGGCAACGCCCTGCCCGGGAGCAACACATCGGCCGAACCGGGTGTGGTGAGTGTGAGTGTTGATGCCAACGGCAATGGCCTCCCCGACGATGAATGGTATCAGCTCGCCGGAAGCGACTACAGTCTCCCCTCTACTATGCATCAGAGTTCTATCGTCTACTGTCGTCCGTCGGCCGACCATGTGGCTGTGCCCGACCCGGCCGATAAATCAATCGTTGATGCCGAGTACATCGCCTACACCGCCATTCCCTACCTGGATGCAATTCCTGAAAGTGGCTTTCTCCACAAAGTAAGCTTCCATTCGCAAAGCTACTGGCCTGAATGGATGGGGTCCACTATCCATTTCGAGGGTGAGCGGCTGGCAAGCAATGCCGAGGATGTCAGCGGCAATGGCAAGCGCTGGGAGACCCATCCCCTCAACTGGGGCTATGCCGACAATCTGCCCAATGCAGAATATCGCGGCTTCAGCATCGACTGGGCCGTGGATGCCGAAGGGCGCGGCGTCAACCTGCAGCAGATAGATTTCGTCAGAGTGCACACCGGCATTCTCCAGAATCTTGGCTGGCTCGGCGAGGAATCCACCGAGGTCAGCGGTGCCGAAGACCTTCACCCCGACGCCGTCTACTCACCTTCATGGCCCTCCGACCCGATTGACCCCGCAGCTGAATATGGCTCGCCCACCGGCATCGCCATGACCGAAGCCTCAGCACAGGCCACATCCGACATCTATGACCTGCAGGGACATTGCATACTGCACAACGCTGATTATCAACAGATTCTCGATCTTCCCCGGGGCATATATATCCAGCTCACGCAAGGTAAGGCAAAAAAAATATTAAAAAAATAACAACCCCTCCGAACCATCCGTCTCACCGACGTGTTATATAAGCGTAAATCGGATGATTAAGAGCCGAAATTGATAGCAAAACAAAATCCAAACCATTGACTATCAATCATAAGCAAGAGTCGCCGACTCTCAGCTGAAGGCTCACAAGATATACTGCTATAAGCGTTCTGAAAAAGTTGTTATTGTTGTTTTAATTGAAGAATAAAGGCCGAAGTGATTTCGGCCTTTTTCTTGTCTACATCCCCATGGACAGCTATTGTGGTCAGTTGCAGAATATGCGGCAGGATATTGCGTGAGACGAAATTATTTTTTAATTTTGTGGCTCAGCCTGACATCGCGGAAGGCCCTGAAGGGGGCAGCGTGTCGGGACTTTCTTTTTCTACGTAAAATTAAATGAAGAAATTCGCTCTGATTGATATGGATGGGGTGCTTTATGACTCCATGCCTTATCACACGCTGGCCTGGCAACAGATGATGTCGGAAATCGGCATATCCACCGACCGCGATGAGTTCTATCTATATGAGGGGATGACCGGACGCGCCACAATCGACCTCATCTTCCGCCGCGAACTGAATCGCGCGGCCACCCCCGAAGAGGCCACACGCCTCTATGCCCGCAAGGCTGAAATCTTTGTGGAGATGGGACAGAAGATCCCCATGAAGGATGCTGACCGCATGCTGCGCACTTTGATGCAGCAGGGTATCGGGCGCGTGCTGGTGACAGGCTCGGCACAACATTCGCTAATCGACCGCCTGAATGCCGATTACCCGGGTGCATTCAGCGATGACCTACGCGTCACGGCTCTCGATGTCGAGCATGGCAAACCATCCCCCGAACCATACCTCAAAGGATTGCAGAAGAGCGGGGTGCGCCCTGAAGAGGCTTTCGTCATCGAGAATGCACCCCTCGGAGTGCGCGCCGGAAAGGCCGCCGGACTATTCACCATAGCCGTCACCACCGGACCCATTCCCCGCAAGGCCTTCGAAGATGAGGGGGCCGACCTGATATTCCCCTCCATGACCGCCTTTGCCGACGCACTCCCTGAGCTTCTGTCCACCCTCTGACCCGACACTCTCCCCCTCAGCCGGCATAAGTATCTCTTATAAATGATGCTACGACATTTTTAAGAGACACATATCTATCACGCAATCATTTATCCACACAATCATATGCAATCCCAACTCCGCGACGAAATCGCCGCCACCATAGCCGATGCCTCACCCGACCGCATCTTTATCCTGACAGATTCAAATGTGGCAGAAATCGAGAAATCACTCATAGACTCGATCAAGGCAGAGAGCACAATCATCATCCCCGCCGGCGAAGAGTCGAAATCTATCGCCACACTCACCTCCATACTCTCCCAACTCTCCGCCTCCGGCGCCACCCGCCGCTCGCTGCTGATTTGCATCGGTGGCGGAATGACCACCGACATCGGGGGCTTCGCCGCCGCAATCTTCAAACGCGGCATAAGGCATATGAATGTAGCCACAACACTGCTCGGCGCAGTTGACGCCGCCGTAGGCGGAAAGACCGGCATTGACTTCGCCGGACTTAAGAATGAGATAGGGGCCTTCCACATGCCGCTCACCACTCTGGCCGACACCCTCAGTTTCGCTTCGCTCCCGGATGCCGAACTCCTGTCGGGATTCGGCGAGGTCATAAAGACAGCCATGATTTCAGATGCCGACATGACTGCACATCTGCTGAACCTCGACCCGCTCTCAATCAACCCTGAAGAGATGAGCCGGATATGCCGCTTCTGTCGCGACTGCAAGAACCGTGTAGTCGACAAGGATCCCACAGAGAAAGGGCTGCGCAAAATCCTCAACTTCGGCCACACCGCCGGCCATGCCCTCGAATCACTGATGCTCGAACGGCGCCACCCCGTAGCTCACGGCACAGCCGTGGCCCTCGGCATACTCGTAAGCCTAATACTCAGCAATATCCAGCTGCATCTACCATCGGCTCACGTGTCAGCCTACGCCCGGTGGCTACGCGCCCACTACCCACAGCTGCCATTCACCTGCGCCGATTATGCCGACATCTGGCGCCTCACCCTGCACGACAAGAAGAATGCCGGAAAAGATACGCTCAACTTCGTGCTCCTCTCCGACATCGGCGCCCCGCTCTACGACCGGCCCGTCAGCCGCCCCCTACTTGAGGAGGCCCTCGACATCTATCAAGAGCTGCAGGGGCGCTGACCCATCCTCTCCGCGCCCCCGCAAAATCAGCCGGAGGAGAGCAAACATCCATGAGCCTTAACTTGTTATAGGTTAAAGATTCCAATCGAATCATAAGATTCCAATCGAAGTCATCTACACTTATGACTTTAAATATCTCTCAAAAGAGATATTTATCTGCTAAACTTTAATGCTCATGGCTGATAATCCCAGAAATAATGCCCCTGCATGGCAGCCGGGTTCCGGAGCAGCATCCTCCGGAGCACCCAAGCCCAAGCCGCGCCGACGCCACCTTCTGCTGAAGATAGCGGCTATCGTGGTGGGGTCGATTCTGGGAATTGTGTTCCTGATCCTTTGCGGCATATCCCTCTTTCTGACCCCGGAGCGCCTCACACGCCTCGTCAACCGCGAAGCCAGCCAATACCTCAACGCCGACATCACGGCCCACAACGTCAGCTATACGCTATGGAGCACCTTCCCGCGCTTCCGCCTCACCACCGACAGCATCGTGGTGCGCTCGCGCACACTCGACTCCATACCGGCCGCCATACGCAGTCAGCTGCCGGAGGATGCCGATTTTCTCGGTTCGCTGAGCCGCTTCCAGGGGAGCATCAATTTCGTAGACCTCTTTCTCAACCGCTACGTCATACATGATGTGCGCGTCGACGGGCTCCGCATCAACCTTGTGGCCTACAACGACTCGATCAACAACTACTCCATCATCCCCTCATCGGGAGAGAAGATGAAGCGCGTGCCCTACTTCTCGGCCAAACTCGTGGCCCTGCGCAATCCCGGTGTAATCTCCTACTTTTCGAAAGCCTCCGACACCAAGGCCTCACTCCAACTTTCGCAGCTCACCCTCACACGCCTCAGCCGGCATGAGGCCGACAACACCTATAAGCTAACTTTAGGTGGCAACGCCACCGCCAATTCATCAGGCATACATGTACTGAGCCACTTCCCCTTCAGCCTCGATGGTGAGGTAAAACTGAAGTTCAACCCCTTTGCCGTGGCCCTGACCGACTACGCCATCAATCTTGGCGACATCCACAGCCGCCTATCGATGAATCTTGGCATCGGCGAGAATCCTCGCATCGAATCATTCGACTATAAGATACGCCCGGTCAATCTCATGAGCCTGCTGGGATATATCCCTCACGAATATCTCCCCTCGCTTGAGGGACTTAGCGCCGACATGCCGGTGAGTGCTTCGGCACGCCTGCTGTCGTCGTGGAATCTGTCGAGCGAGATATTCCCCTCGGTCGAAATCAATTTCGACCTTCCTGAAGGCGACATCGCTTACACGGTGAGTATTCCTGCTGCCAAAGGTGCGCCGATGCTGCGCACCTATCAGCTCGAGCACTCCCCCATCAGCGCCCGCTTTATATTCGATGGCGAGGCCCCCGATTCAAGCTATATCGAGGTGCCTGACTTCAAAGTCTTCACATCAGGCATTATGGCAGAGATCGGAGGCAAGGTCACACGCCTCACATCGCATCCGCTCATTCAGAGCAATCTCAGCGTCGAGGCCGACATAGCCCGCGCCATGGGAATTTTCCCCTCAAATCCGCAGATGCAGGCCTCCGGCCAGCTTGAGTCGCGCACATCGCTGTCCTTCACTCTCGATGATTTCAGCCGTCAGGCGCTCGCCAAGGGGCTCGAGGAGATTTTTGTCAGCGGCGACGTGCGGCTGTCACGCCTCGCCATAGATTATCCGGCGCGGCAGATCAGTTTTAAAGCCCACAGGCTTACGGCCTCCGTAGGCGACCGCGCCTCGGCCCTCACACTCTCCGGCATAAGCAATCCACTCGCCGAGGCATTCATGAGAATCGACAGTGCCAGTGTGACCACCACTGCCGGCACATTCCGCATCGCCGACCTCGATGTCAAGGCCTCCAGCCGCGTGCCGGGGGTGCTGAGCGCCTCCAAGCTTCACTCCGGCCTCCCTCTGCGGCTCAATCTCAGCAGCAGCTGCCTCAGTTATGCCGACTCGGCAGGCTCTATGCAGGCTGTGGCAAGCGGCGTGCGGCTGAAAGATGTGATGACCCGCACCTCTACCTCATCGCTCACCCACCTGCTGGCCGACGGGCTGCATCTCGAAGCCAACTCACTGAGTGTGGCGAAGGGTGCTGACACCTGCGTTGTCAGCTCCCCGGCTCTCAGCTTCGCCATAAGCCGGCGCCCGGATAGCGACGCGCAATCCGCAGCATCTGCAGATTCAGCCACATCGGCATCCCAATCTCCGGCCAGTCCCCCGCTCGCACGTAGCGACTCGCGCCTTAATCCGGCCGACGACCCGGGGCAGATTCCTCCACATTCGCCAGAATATCTCAACTTCACGCTCCCCGAGGGACTGAAAGAGTTTCTCGACGACTGGAGCTTCAGCAGCGACCTGCAATTCAAGCGCCTCACACTGCAGTCACCCCGATTCAGCAGCAGCGACTATCTGGCCAATGCCGACATGTCGGTCAGCGACACAGCCATGACCATACGCCACCTTGACCTCTCGCTCTCCGGCACTCCGGCCCATATCATGGCCCATGCCGGCAATCTGCGCGGCTTCCTGACGCTCCCTCCGTCGGAGCAGAATGCTCTCGACCTCACCCTCGGCGCCGACATCAGCCATATCGACATCAATGCTCTGAGCCGTGCCTACGTCGAGTCGAAGGGTGGCGAGCAGAATATCCCGCACCATCCCGCCCCCACTGCCTCCGACTCGGTGGCGATGCTCGTGCCTCGCAATATACGCGCCGACATACGCGCCGGTGTAGGCGAGATAGATTACACCAATCTTGATCTGACCGATGTGCTGGCCCGCATCAAGATTGAGAATGGTGTGGCCGATATCGACACCCTCGCCATCACCTCATCATTCGGCAGCGCGCTTGCCTCGATATGCTATGACTCATCCGACATCGAGCATATGAACATATCGGCCGATGTGGCTATGAATAATCTCGACATCGTGAAATTCTTCGCGAAGTTCCACTCTCTGCTCGAGATGATGCCGCAGATGAAGAATCTATCAGGCGACATCTCGCTGCAGGCCAAAGCCGACTGCGACATATACCCCTACATGTATCTCAATATACCCTCGGCCCAGGCCGATGTCACTGTCGAGGGGCGCAACCTGAAGGTGCATCAGAATAAGTTCATTCGCCGCATCACCCGCATGATGCTCATACGCACCTCTGACGATATCCACATCCGCAACATGGATGTGCACGCCTCGATCCGCAACAACCTGCTGCAGCTCTACCCATTCGACTTTGAGTTCGACCGCTATAAGCTGCATATGCTTGGAGTCAACAACTTCGACGGTAAGCTCTACTATCAGATTGCGGTCGAGAAGTCGCCCGTACCGTTCCCGTTTGCAATCAATGTGGAGGGTATGTTCTCCAACCCCGAACTGCGCTTTGGGGCAGCCCGCTTCGACCTGCGCCGAGGCGCCGAAGTCACATCGCAGATACAGGAGTCGCATAAGGTGAACATGATGGATATGCTCAACAAGTTCCTGCGCGTGTTCATCACCACCGGCGCCCGCTACCATGCCGAAGAATAGGACTTCTTAACATATGCACTGCACTCGGTTAAGAGCTGTTAAAGTCGACAACTCTGATTAAACGTATTTGTTTTCATATAGTCAAAGGTTACGTAAGGCGGGGAAGCCAAAACGCCAGTGAGGCTTCATAATGCCAGCAAACCTAAAGTATAAAAGCAAATAATCAGAAAAAAAACAAAAGATATGAAGAAGATATTTTTCGGCATCTCAATGATGCTCCTCTCTGCGATGAGTTTCTCAGCAATGGCCCAGACCCAGACCAAGGAGGCTCAGAATGGCGCCGCCCAGTGCACCACCCAGGGTGTATGCCAGAAGGGGGCAGCCGCCTGCGACAGCGCCGCCAACTGCGACTCAAAACAGAAGAACTGCGACCGCCAGAAGAAGCGTTGCGACAAAAAAGTGGGCCAGGGTCAGCGCAAGAGCTGCCTCAAGGGTGACTCGGCCACTCTGACCTCACGCAAGATTGACCGCCAGAGCGGCAAGCGTCTTGCCAGCCGCCACCAGGGTGTGAACCGCGGCGCTCACAAGGCCACCATGCGTGGCGCAAAGGGTGGCCAGAAATCACAGGCCAACCTCTTCAACGGCATCGAGCTGAGCGCCGAGCAGCAGACCAAGCTCGCCAACCTCAACGAGAAGATGCAGCAGGACCGCACCAAGGCCGCAAAGGAGATGACCGCAAAGAAGGATAAGATGAAAGAGGAGGCTGCAAAGCTGAAGAATGAGACCCGCGAGACCTACGACAAGGGTGTCAAGGAGATTCTCACCGCCGAGCAGTACACCAAATATGAGGCCAACCGCGCAGCCATGCAGGCAAAGAAAGATGCCCGCGTAGCCAAAGGGAAAGTAAGCCGCGAGGCACGCCGCGCCGAGAAGAGCGTGAAGCAGGCTGCAGCCAAGGTTTCGGCTGAGGTGAGCAAGTAATTCCTCTCTCTGCAACATCATACTGAAGTGACTGAAAAAACGCATGATTCACTGTGAATCATGCGTTTTTTCGTTCGTTAAGCCGCCCCAGGCGGCATCATCAGCCGATGATGCGCTCGATATAGTCAGCCAGCAGTGTGTAGGGGAGCTGCAGATAGGGGCGTCCGGTGAGGTCGCGACGCAGGCGGTGGCGTTCGTCAGGGGGCAAGAGGGTGGCCAGATCCTGCCCTGCGGCGGGATAGAAACTGTGCATCGTGTCCCAGAGTCCGGCGTAGGTGAATTCACCGAGCCGGAGAATCTCTACCCTAACCCCCTGCCGGAGTTGTGATTTCATATCCTGTTGGCGGGCTATCTCATCGGCAGGGAGGGGTTCCTGCCATGTGGCCTGATAGGTGGTGGCTGCGCGGGGAGCCCCAACTGTATATTCTGATTCTTTCATAGCGGTGGATACTTAAAAAAGTTGGCGCGGCAAAAAATTGGCGCGGTATTTGTTAAAAATACTTATACATATAACAATCCATACCCCCGATATTGTTATATCTACAAAGGCTCCGGGGCCAATCATCCGCGGCCGACACCGCGACTCGCCGGGTCCCGGTGAGCCTTTACAAATCGTCAAGCAAGCATAACAGCTCTGACAAAGAGCGACATAACAGATAAAAACTAAAAAATCAACTTATAAAAATGGATAAATTATCTTATGCCTGGGGCATGGCCATGGGCATGCAGCTCAAAGGAATGGGTGTCAAAGAGATCGCTTTCGACGCCTTCAAAGATGGTGTGAAAGTAGCTTTCGACGGTGGCACTCCCGAAATGACACCCGAAGAGGCACAGAAACTGATCACAGAGCACCTTGAGGAGCTCCAGAAGAAAGCCGAAGAGCAGATGAAGGCCGAGGGCAACCAGTTCCTCGCCGACAACGCCAAAAAAGAGGGCGTGAAGGTGACTGCCTCAGGTCTGCAATATAAAGTTGTCAAAGAGGGTGAGGGCGCTCAGCCCGGCCCGGAAGATGAGGTGACTGTGCACTACACAGGCAAACTTCTCAACGGCACCGTATTCGATAGCTCAGTCAACCGTGGAGAACCCGCCACATTCCCCCTCAACCGCGTCATTCCCGGCTGGACCGAGGGTGTGCAGCTGATGAAGGAGGGTGCGAAATATGAATTCTTCATCCCCTCTGACCTCGCTTACGGTCCGCAGGGTATCCCGAATGTGATTCCGCCTCACTCGACTCTGGTGTTTGAGGTAGAACTCATCAAGGTGAATCCGAAGGCTTGATCACTTCCCTCCCCACCTACTGATTTCAGATTTATGAAAAAGCAGACAATAAAGGTTGCGACGATGGCTCTTGCCATCGCCGCAATTGTCGCACCTGCCCTCACGGCATGCAGCGGCAAAGATAAGGGTGCGGCCGAGTCAGCGGCTGCCGAGAGTGCGCGACTCGCTGAGATTGAGTCGATGGTAGAGGCTGTGCGCACTGACAGCACCGCCACCTCCGACCAGCAGGACCCCACCAAGGGTGGTTACATGCCCTATGATGCAGCCTTCTTCGGCAATCCGGCCAACAAGGCCGCCTCGACCTCGGCCGGAGCCGGCACATATGTCGAGACACCCTCTGGACTGAAGTATGCAATTATCCGCGAGGGCAACGGTGCTTCGCCGGCTGCCACAGATGTGGTGACGGTGAATTATGCCGGACGCCTCACTGACATGGATGGCACTGAGTTCGACAGCTCATATAACCGTGGCGAGCCCACGAGCTTCCCCCTCAACCGCGTCATCGCCGGCTGGACCGAGGGTCTGCAGCTGATGAAGCCGGGGGCTATCTATGAATTCTATATCCCCTCTGACCTGGCCTACGGCGAGCGTGGCGGCGGTCCGATTCCCCCCAACGCTCCACTCCTTTTCAAGGTTGAGCTGATCTCTATCGACACTCCGGCCCAGGGCCGCTAAACCATCCCTCTGAGATGATGACAACCACACGCAGATTCCTGCTGCCTGCCTGCGCTGCGGCGGCGGTGCTCGCCGCTTTCGCATCCTGCACCGGACGCACAGCCGACAATATGCAGCCCACGGGTGAGACCATAGAGGTGGTAATTCCACGTGGCGATGTGGCAATTGATTCGGCCGTAGCGGCCGGCGATGTCGAGGCATTGACCGCAGATTCAGCCACTGCAAATTAACCCCTATACATACACGCCCATCCATAAGTATCTCTCAAAAATTAGTTAATATTAACTAATTTTTGAGAGATACTTACCCGCTGATTGCGGACATGGATGGGCTTTCATGAAATTTTCAGAATATGAAGAGAAAGAATATACTCTGCGCCGCAGGGGCACTCGCCCTGCTGCTGGCCAGCTGCGGAGGAGGCTCCGACAAATCGGCCCGCACTCTTGCCGACTACGACAATGTGACTGCCGCCGACTCGCTGATCTATTATTTCGGTCAGCTGCGTGCCATGGATTATTGGCAGTACAGCTATAACGACTCTACGCTCAAGACCCGGGAGAGCCGCGATGAATATCTGAAGGGTCTGCGCGCCGGCATGGATGCAGCCCGCGACAACGATGCCTACAATATGGGACTCTCTACCGGCATACAGCTGGCAATGAACCTCAAGGAGTTCTCCGAGGGGTATGATGTGGAGTTCAACCGCGCGATTCTGCTGAATGCCATCGAGGATGGTCTGGTGAATGACTCGGTGGTGAATGCCGGCGAGGCCAACCAAGAGTTCCGCAAAGTACTCGAGCAGCTCAATCTCAAGAAGGAGGAGGCCGACCGCAAGATAGCCGGCGAATCACTAGCCGAGAGCGCGAAGGCAGCGAAATGGACCCGCATCAGCGATAATCTCTATGCCACTGCCGGCAAAGGTGGCGAGGGTGCGACCCTCAAGACCGGCCAGGAAATCTCAATCAAGATAGAAATCTCTAACCTCGACGGCAAGGAGATTGACCGCCGCGCGCTCGACAGCATGAAGGTGGGCCAGGCCTTCCCGGGCCCGATAGCCGAGGCTCTGCTGACTATGAAGATGGGCGAGGAGCGCACGTTCTACACCACCGGTCCGGCTCTGTTCGGCCGCTTCATCGACCGCTATGGCGTGAAGCCCACACAGGTGCTGGTGGTGAAGATTGCCACCGCCGCTCCGAAAGCCAAGGAGGCTCCGGCTGAAAGCGCGGAATAATCGATTTTTATAATCACCCCATAGGGGGAGGATGGTATATTTGCAGAAAAATCCAGATTCTTATGCAAACACCATCCTCCCCCTCTTTATCTGCCGGATCCCGCGAGTTGAAGGAGTGGATCGAACGCTTCGTGATGGAATATGCCGAGGGATGCTTCGGCGAGGATTTTATGAAGCTCACACCGATGCAGCGCATCCAGACCTTCAGATGTCTGGCCACATTCCTGCTGCCCAAAATCAAGGCTGTCGACCTCACTATGGCCGGCGACGTGAAGTTTGAGAGTCTGGCCTCACTCTTCACCGGGCTGACTTCACCACAATAATCTCCGCACCGACTTGCGCTCTTACTTCACCACCGTGATATGGAAACAGGGGGATTTGCGTTCATACTTCACCATGCAGCGCCCCTGCTGATGCAGGTCGTGAAGCACTTCGGCAAGAATATTCTTCAGATCACCCTGGCTGTTGACCTCCTTGCCGTCGACGGCCTCGAAGCGTGTGTAGGTGATGTCGAATGTCGTGGCATACTGATGGGTCGATTCCTGAGTGGCATTGCCGTTGACGCGGCGCAGGCGCTTGACGGTGCCGGGGGTGCGGAGCACACTGGTGACGATAATGCGGTAATTGCCGCCGTTGCGCGCCTTGAGCGAGTCCTGGAAGTTGCGCCCGATGTCATGCAGCAGTTTGGCTGCCTCGGGCACAAGGTAGGGGAAGGAGTGCTTGAGTTCGTCGACGGCGAAGTCTTTGTTGGTGGCGATCTTCACGAGGGGTCGACGGGTGTTGTAGAATTGTCCGAGATGCGAGATCGGCTCTATGCCGAGGCGCCGGGCATGCTCAAGCTGGTAATGATTTGAGTCATTGAACACCTCATGCAGCCGCCCGATATTGCGCACCTTGAGCCTGCGCGATGGCGAGGCCGGAGCCGACTCCTGACCCGATGTGGCCACAGGCTCTTCGGCTACGTGCGATGACGTGTCTACCCCGTCGGCCGCCGAGTCGGCTGCCGATTGAGGGGTCGTGTTTTCATTTTCATCTTCTGTCATGAGTGAGTCGTCAGCCGGGGCCACGCCGCTATCCTCAGCGGCTATTGCCAGCAGACGCGCATCCTCATCCCATGAGATTGTCTCGCAATATGCGTCTTCATTCTGTGCCCCGACATTGCTGCAGGCCGCCAAAGCGGCCGAGAGGGCAAATATTACAAGACTGTGTGTTTTCAGTAATTTCATTATCATCTCTAAGCGTCATCCAGACGCCCTTGCAGATTGATTGTTAGATATCTCTAAGTAGATATATGGCTATGTGGCAATCCCCACCCCTCACTCTTCGGGAAGGGTGAAATTGACCGGCACCACCACCGGCTCAGCCACTGCGGCGCCCCCCTTCTCGGCGGGAGTCCAGGCGGGCATATTCTTCACGAGGCGTATCGCCTCCTGCTCAAGGTCGGGGTCGACCATGCGCTGTATCTTGATTGTGCCGATTGAGCCGTCGGGCTGCACCATAAACTCCACATTCACCACCCCCTCGATGCCATTGCGCATGGCGGTGGCGGGATATTTGAGATTGGCGGCGATATAGTCGTTGAGGGCGGCCTCGCCGCCCGGGAATGCGGGGGCTGAGTCGGCCTGCGCCGCAGCAAAGCCGCAAAGCGCTATAAGTGATAAGAGTATCTTTTTCATAATGTAGTGAGCAGTAAGTATCTCTCAAAAAGACACGCAAAATGCAGCATGGCTTATTCCCGAGGGATACTTATCTGCAAAATTAGCGAAAAATAGCGAAACGCCACCCCGCAGCATCCGACAAATTACCATCCTATTCCTTTAATTAATGTTAATTCCGGTCGCTACCTCTCTCACGGGCAGTAGTTAAGAGCAGGGAGACGATTGCGTGGCATTTTGAATATTTTTTTGTAACTTTGCAGTTTGATGGCGCCGGCAGGGGCTGCAGGCCGCGATGAGGCGCCTTTTAGACTAAAAATATACATAATTACCACACACATAAAGAAGTATGAAAGAATTCAAGCGTACGCTTATCACATCGGCACTCCCCTATGCCAATGGCCCGGTGCATATCGGGCATCTGGCGGGTGTCTATGTGCCTGCCGACATCTATGCGCGCTATCTCCGCCTGAAGGGCGAGGAGGTGCTCTTCGTAGGTGGCAGCGACGAGCATGGTGTGCCTATCACCATCAAGGCCAAGAAGGAGGGTGTGACACCTCAGGATATCGTTGACCGCTATCATGGCATAATCAAGGAGTCGTTTGAGGGTCTGGGCATCTCGTTTGACGTGTATGGCCGCACCACTTCGGCCACCCATCGCCGTGTGGCCTCTGATTTCTTCCGCCGTCTCTACGATAAGGGTGAGTTTATCGAGAAGACTTCCGAGCAGCTCTATGATGAGCAGGCGGGCCAGTTCCTTGCCGACCGCTATGTCACCGGCACCTGCCCGCATTGCGGCAACGAGCATGCCTACGGCGACCAGTGCGAGAAGTGCGGCACCTCACTCAATGCCACCGACCTGATCAATCCGAAATCGGCCATCACCGGCAACACTCCGGTCATGAAGGAGACCTCACACTGGTATCTCCCGCTCGACAAGTGGGAGCCGCGTCTGCGCCAGTGGATTCTTGAGGAGCACAAGGAGTGGAAGAGCAATGTTTATGGCCAGTGCAAGTCATGGCTCGACATGGGGCTGCAGCCCCGCGCCGTGAGCCGCGACCTCGACTGGGGTATCCCGGTACCCGTGGAGGGTGCGGAGGGTAAGGTGCTCTACGTATGGTTTGACGCTCCGATAGGCTATATCTCCAACACCATCGACTGCGTGGGTGATGATTGGGAGAAGTGGTGGAAGGATTCATCCACCCGCATGCTGCACTTCATCGGCAAGGACAACATCGTGTTCCACTGCATCGTCTTCCCGGCCATGCTTATGGCCGACGGTAGCTACAACCTGCCCGACAATGTGCCGGCAAATGAGTTCCTTAACCTTGAGGACGACAAAATCTCGACATCGCGCAACTGGGCTGTGTGGCTGCATGAATACCTGCGCGAGCTCCCCGAGCGCCAGGATGAACTGCGCTATGTGCTCACTGCCAACGCCCCGGAGACCAAAGACAACAACTTTACCTGGCGCGACTACCAGTCGCGTGTCAACTCCGAGCTCGTGGCGATACTTGGCAACTTCGTCAACCGCGCCGTGGTGCTGATCAACAAATATTACGATGGCGTTATCCCGCAGCGTGGCGAACTCCAGCCCATCGACCGAGAGATGATGGCCAGCGTGGCCGAGTCGGTGAAGGCTCTGACCGAATGCCTCGACAATTTCAAATTCCGCGACGCGCTTAAAGAGGCGATGAACATCGCGCGCATCGGCAATAAGTATCTGGCCGACTGCGAGCCCTGGAAGCTCATCAAGACCGACCCCGAGCGTGTGAAGACCATCATGAATCTGGCAGCCCAGATCTGCGCCAACCTCAGTGTGGCGTTCGCCCCCTTCCTCCCCTTCATGTGCGACAAACTCGTCAAGATGCTGGGTGAGGCAAAGATGAGCTGGGATATGCTGGGTTCGTTTGACCTTATCCCGGCAGGCCACAAGATCGGCGAGCCGGTGCTCCTCTTCGAGAAGATTGAGGATTCAGTAGTGGAGGCTCAGGTGCAGAAACTCCTCGACACCAAGAAGGCCAATGAACTTGAGGCATGGCAGCCTGAGGTTGTGAAGAAGGATGTGGGCTATGAAGACTTCGAGAAGCTCGACATACGCGTAGGGCGTGTGGTGGAGTGCTCGAATGTGCCGAAATCGAAGAAGCTACTGGAGTTCAAGATCGATGACGGCATGGGTGGCCGCACCATTCTCAGTGGCATCGCAGCCTACTACAAGCCCGAAGACCTGATTGGCAAGGAGGTCTGCTTCATCGCCAACTTCCCGCCCCGCAAGATGATGGGCCGCGAATCTATGGGCATGATTCTCTCTGCTGTCAATGCCGATGGCTCTCTGACAGTAATCGGCCCGCAGGGTGAGGTAAAACCGGGCTCAACCGTAGGATAATCACCCCACGCCCCCCGATTTCGCAAGATTTTGACAAAAAATTTGCGGAAAATTTGGTGGTTTCAAAAAAAAGCACTAACTTTGTCATCGCTTTGAGGAGGCAACCAAATCAAAGCAAAACAAACATTAAATCGGGGTGTAGCTCAGTAGGTTTAGAGTACGCGTCTGGGGGGCGTGAGGTCGCAAGTTCGAATCTTGTCACCCCGACTTAAGCGAAAGAGCTGTCAGCAATGCTGGCAGCTCCTTTTGCATATCCGCCCCTCTCCTCACTTCAAAAGCAGTACCCCGCAGTGACATCTATTGGCGATGTCACTGCGGGGTACGCGCAGTTATCTGTTGTTACGGTGTGGGCGGAGCCGCGACCGGTCTGTGTTATTCGGGTATTCTTTATTATTCGGCTATGATGAGGAAGTAGTTCTTCTTGCCGCGCTGGGCCAGGATGTAGCGGCCGGCGATAAGATGGTCGGCAGTGACGAGCATCGTCGGGTCGGCCACCTTCTCCTTATTGAGGCTGACTCCATTACCCTGCACCATCTTGCGGGCCTCACCCTTCGAGGGGAATACCTTGGTCTTCTCGGCCAGGAAGTCGAGCAACGGTATACCGGCCTCGAGGTCGCTCTTGGCCACAGCGAAGCGGGGCACACCGTCGAAGATATCGAGCAGAGTCTGCTCATCGAGCTTCATCAGCGCCTCGCGGGCCTGATTACTGAAGAGGATGCTGCTGGCCTCTACGGCAGCGTTGTAGTTATCCTCGCCATGCACCATCACAGTCACCTCCTTGGCAAGACGCTTCTGCAGCGGACGTGCGCCGGGATCCTGGGCATGTTCGGCAGCAAGAGCCTCAATCTCCTCTTTGGTGAGGAAGGTGAATATCTTCAGATACTTCTCCGCATCGGCATCGCTGACATTGAGCCAGAACTGATAGAACTTGTAGGGTGATGTGTAGCGGGCATCAAGCCAGATGTTGCCGCTCTCAGTCTTGCCGAATTTTCCGCCGTCGGCTTTGGTGATGAGCGGGCAGGTGAGCGCGTAGACCTCGCCGCCGAGCTTGCGGCGCACGAGCTCGCTGCCGGTGGTGATGTTGCCCCACTGGTCGCTGCCGCCGAGCTGCAGCTTGCAGTTCTTGGCCTCATAGAGGTGCATGAAGTCGAAGCCCTGCAGCAGCTGATAGGTGAATTCTGTGAAGCTAAGTCCGTCGCGGGCCTCGCCATTGAGGCGCTTCTGCACACTGTCTTTGGCCATCATGTAGTTGACGGTGATGTGCTTGCCTATCTCGCGGGCGAAGTCGAGGAAGGAGATATCCTTCATCCAGTCGTAGTTGTTGACGAGCTCGGCGCGGTTGGGCGCATCACTCTCGAAGTCGAGGAATCTTGCCAGCTGGGCCTTGATGGCCTCCTGGTTATGACGCAGTGTGGCCTCATCGAGCAGATTGCGTTCGGCCGATTTGCCCGAGGGGTCGCCGATCATGCCGGTAGCACCCCCCACGAGCGCTATCGGCTTATGGCCGCAACGCTGGAAGTGGCGCAGCATCATCACGCCGCAAAGATGGCCGATATGCAGTGAGTCGGCCGTAGGGTCAATGCCGAGGTAGGCTGTGGTCATCTCCTTGCGGAGCTGCTCGTCGGTGCCGGGCATCATGGTGTGGATCATGCCACGCCAGGTGAGTTCTTCTATAAAATCCATTGCTATGTTGTCTTGATTTTTTAATCTCTGTAGAATAATTAAGTAAGGGGTCGGCAGGCAGTTGCCATCGACCGGCCAGTGCTGCTGGCCGGTCAGTCATAATTAGCCAAGCATCATATATGGAGTCTTGGCCACTGCTTGGCCGGGTCAGTAATTGCGGCGCAGGTAGGTCATGACGGTGCTACCCACTATGCCGAGTGTCTCGGCCGAGATACCCTCCATGTTGTCGGCTGAGGTGTGCCAGCGGCTGTTGAAGCCTCCGCCGTCGCCGAATTCTATGATATCCACCACCGGTATGCCGGCCTGCAGAAACTGCACATGGTCGTCGGTAATCGCCCCGCCGGGAAGGTCGGGGAAGCGGTCGGAATAACCCAGCTCTGCGGCGATGCTCCAGATGGCATTGTTTAGCGCCGGGGCACCGCGCTGCGAGAAATACTCACGCCGGAAGCGGGCATTCTCCCCCCCCACCATATCGAGCAGTATCCCTTCTGACGGCGCATAATTCGCCACGGGGGGATTCTCTACAAACTCGCGTGCGCCGAGGGCCCATGAATCCTCATCACCTTCATCGCCCCAGTCTTCGGCATCGAGGAAGAGTATGTCGACACCCTTCGAGGGTGCCTGCAGACTCAGCTGGCGTGCTATCTCGAGGAGCACCCCCACACCGCTGGCGCCGTCATTGGCACCATCCACAGGCTGAGAGTGGCGCGCCGGATCGGCATCCTGGTCAGCCCAGGGTCGGCAATCCCAGTGGGCAAGCAGCAGCAGGCGCTCGGAAGCCTCAGGGTTGTAGCGGCCGAGGATGTTGCGACTCTGAAGCTGCGTGCCGTCGAAGGCGCGCAGTGTAACGCGTTGGTTGACCACCTCGGCGCCATAAGCCTCAAGCCGCGAGGCGAGCCAGTCGCCGGCGCGGCGGTGGGCCTCACTGTTGGGCACACGTGGCCCGAAGGCCACCTGCTCGGCCACATAGCGGTAGGCCGAATCCGCACTGAATCCGGCCACCACGGCGGGAATCTCCGCAGCCGCCGCGGCCGAGTCGGCCGACGTGCCGGCATTACCCTTGGCGCCGCAAGCGCCAAGAAGCATCGCAATCCCTATGACAGGTATATAACGTCTCATAATTTTCTTTTCACGACTTCGAAGTCGTTTATACTTCTGCAGAATCGCATGATTCAATGAAATCGCATGATTCAATGAAGTTGCACAAACTTCAATCTACAAATTTACTCAAATCCGACAATTCCACAAAATCCGATTTGGAAATCATGCCATAAATCACTATTTTTGCCGCAAACATATATGACAGAGATGATAGAGAGGTTATTCCGACAAATCAGTGATTATCTTGCGAAGCCGATGGCTTCGGCTGCCAAGGCGGCATTGCGCTCACGCCGCGCTTCGGGCAGGGAGAAACCCACCGGGCGCCCTATCATCATCATGGGCAACGGACCGTCGCTGCGCTCCTTTATCGATGCCGGGGCCGATCTGCGCGATGACTTCGACCTTATGGCGGTGAATTTCGCCGCCAACGCCCCCGAATTCCGCGAGCTGCGGCCGCAACTCTACATACTTGCCGACCCCCACTTCTTCAATGCTCTGGCCACGGATGCCAATGTGGCGCGTCTGTGGCAGAATCTCGGCGCGGTCAACTGGCCGATGACCCTCTGGCTCCCCGCGGCCCACAAGCAGCTGCTCTGGGCCCTGCTGGGCTCGCTGCCCGGTAATGTGAGGGTTAAATGGATGAATCTGACCCCTGTGGAGGGGAAGGGGTGGCTGCCGCGCACCCTGATTCATCACGGACTGGGGATGCCACGCCCGAGGAATGTGCTCATCCCGGCCATAATGACCGCCATGCGCGAGGGTTACCGCGAAATATATCTCGTGGGGGCCGACCATAGCTGGAGCAAGACTCTCTGGGTCGACGACAAGAACCGCGTCGTAAGCGTCCAGCCTCATTTCTACAAGGATAATGCGAAGGAGGCCGAACGTGTGGCGGCCGAATATGCGGGCTATCATCTGCACGACATACTGCAGAGTCTGACCGTGGCCTTCCGCAGCTATTTCGACATCGCTACCTATGCCGAATCAATAGGTGCAAGAATCCTCAATGCCACACCCGACTCATTTATCGATGCCTTCCCGCGCGTGAGCTACGCGCAGATGCGCAATCGGCAAAAAAGATGAATAAAGAGAAGTAATCAGGAGCGGCTGCTCCGACAAGTAATCAGGCATGATTCAAGTGTAATCAGGCATGATTCAAGTCATGATTCACGATTGGGTCTGAAGCAATCCGGATAATCAGGAGCGGCTGCGGGCAAAGGCGGCGGCTATCCAGGCTGTCAGCAGACCGATTGCAAGAATCGGGAGTGTGGCTATCCAGAGGTCGCTCCACATCAGTCTGACGGGGTAGCTGCGCACGAGCATATTCTCGCCGCCCTGCATCCCAATCAGCCCGAAGTGCTGCTGCAGCAGACAAAGCAAAACCCCTAACAATATTCCGGCCACGCCGCCGAGCAGTGTGATGTAAAGGCTCTCCCAGGCAAATATACCTCCCACTCGCCCGCGCTCCATGCCGAGCGCCCGGAGGGTGCGCATCTGGCGCCGCTTCTCGAGCACAAACATCGTCATCGTCGAGATGATGTTGAACGAGGCTATGATGAGTATGAAGAGCAGCAAGAGCCCCGTGACCCATTTCTCAATCTGCACCATCCTGAAATTCACCTCCTGCTGGGCCATGCGGTCTTTTACCACATAGCGCTCCCCTATCGCGGCGGCTATGCGGCGCCCGAGTGCGGCGATATCCTCACCCTGACGCCCCTTGACGGCTATTGAGCTCCCCTGAGTGTCGTACTGAAACAAGCCGCGGGCCACCTCGATCGGCACTATCACAGTGGCGGCATCGTAGTCTGACTGCAGGGTCTCGGCCACACCTGACAGCTCTATACTGTCGGTAAGGAATGACATGGCCGGATTGGCGATATTGATTCGTCCCTCGCGGCGCGGGGCGAATAGAAAGAGGCGCTCACCCTCGCGATATATGCGCAGCCGCGAGGCGACACCTACGGTCACCATCCCGGCGGGTGGATTATAGTCTATGGCATTGCCGGGCATGACGCGCCCGGCGATGATGAGTGAGTCAATCAGGGTATAGCGGCGCAGGGCTTGCGCATCGACACCACGCAGCATCACCGGCATCTCATGCCCCTGGTAGAGGGCCAGGGCCTGGTCGGCCACCACCGGGCTGGCAAGCTCCACACCCTCCACGGCCGCCACTGCGGCGGCAAGACTGTCGGCATCGGCGATGACCTTGCCTGAGGCCGGCAAGACCTCCACATCGGGAAGCACACGGTCGTTCTGGCTCACCAGGAGGTCGCGGAAACCGTTGAAAACCGAAAGCACACAAATCAGCGCGGCCGTGGCCACTGCCACGCCCGTCACCGATACGGTCGCGATGGCGCTCACCGCGCCATGCGACTTGCGTCGCCATAGATATCGCCACGCGATACCCGCCTCAAGCTTCATCTTAATTTCGTCGCGAAGAGATATCTTTATTTGTCGAGCAGACGGTCGATGTTGTCGATATAATCAAGCGAATCATCAAGATAGAACTGCAGGTCGGGGGTCTTGCGGAGCACCGACTTCACAGCCTGGGCCAGGTCGTAGCGCACAGTCTTGGTCTGACGCTGAATGTTGGCCAGGATCTCCTGCGATTTCTCAGGGGGGAAGATACTCAGATAAGCCTTGGCTATGCTGAGGTCAGGGCTCACACGCACCGCGCTCACCGACACCAGCACGCCACCCATGGCAGCCGTCTGGCGACGGAATATCTCGCTAAGCTCCTTCTGGAGCATTCTGGCAATCTTTGCCTGTCGTTTTCCTTCCATTGTAAATCTATATTTTCTTGACTCCTGCCCCGGCTCCGCGCGGAGTGCGGCATGGAGTGATGTTCTTATTGTAGAAACGCCGCCGACGGGGGATTTGTTTTATGGCCGCTCTTCTTGAAGTTTATTTACGGAGGCGTATAAGGGTGAGGCCATCGCGCAGAGGTATGATTACACTCTCCAGCTCCGGGTCGGCCGCCACGAGGTCGTTGAAGCGTTTTACGCCCATCGTCTGGGGGTCGCGGCGGGTGTCATCGACCACATGACCGTCCCACAGCGTATTGTCGGCCAAAATATATCCTCCGGGCTCAAGCAGACGCTTGGCCTCGGCAAGGTACTGCGGATACAGGCGTTTGTCGGCGTCGATGAATATCAGGCCGTAGGCTCCAGTGCTGAGGCGGGGCATCACGTCGAGGGCATCGCCGATGATGAGGTTCACCTTTTCGCCACCGTCGAAGCGGCTGAAGACATCGGTCAGGAAGTCTTCGTTCTCATCGAATATCTCGATTGTGTCGATGCTGGCGTCCGGCTGAAGCCCTTCGGCGATGCAGAGGGTGGCGTAGCCGGTGAATGTGCCTAACTCGAGCACGCGCCGGGGGGCAATCATCTCGGTGAGCATCTTCAGCAGACGCCCCTGCCAGTGGCCCGAGCACATGCGGCCATGCACCATGCGCAAATGCGAGAGTCGGTCGAGCCGGTGCAGCGCTACGGGTTCGGCGCTGATGCGGCTCTCGATATAGTCGTAGATCTCTTCAGTAAATTCCATCTCGGTCGGGTGATTAGAGCAGCAGCGACTCCACGGCCAGAGCATATCCCATCTTGCCGAGGCCGCATATCATGCCGCGGCAAGCGCCGGCTGTCACACTCGTATGCCTGAACTCCTCGCGGGCGTGGATATTCGACAGATGCACCTCCACCACCGGCACCGGCACCGATGCGATCGCATCGCGTATGGCCAGCGAATAGTGCGCATAGGCGCCCGGATTGATCACAATACCCTTCACTGCCGGGTCGAAGCCCATCTCCTGGATGGCTCCCACGAGTTCACCCTCGCTGTTGCTCTGCACGAATATCAGCCCCTCGCTTCCCAGCGAACCGCCCCCGGCCTCATTGCCGTAGGCGCTCACATAGTCGAGAAGCCAGTTGTTGATATCCTCAAGTGTGTCGGTGCCGTAGATTTCGGGCTGACGGCGTCCCAGCAGATTCAGATTGGGTCCGTTGATAATGCCGATCATAAGTAAACAGTTCTAAAGTGAATAAGTAGTTACGAAGAATTAAACATCATAAGTGATTCTTCGCAACTACTTACGAAAAAAGAGCAGCAGGAAACCGAAGTTTACCATGCTGCTCTTCCTCTCTCCTCGGCGGTGCGGACGGGACTCGAACCCGCGACCCCAGGCGTGACAGGCCTGTATTCTAACCGGCTGAACTACCGCACCATTCAGGATGTTTTTGACTTTCGTCGGAGGCATCGCTTTGCCTCGTTTTGTGCTTCAGGGCTTAGTTGTTTCCCGTTTGCGAGTGCAAAGTTATAACAAAAATCCCGCGCCACCAAATTTTTCAGCAACTTTTTTTCAACTTTTTTCGCGCAAAATCATTATCTACCTATATATCAGCGAAATAAATTTTCAACTTTTTTCAACAAAAATTCCGCCCCTTCCGGCCACCGCGCAAAAAATAGCCTCAATCGATCATCTGCACCCCCTGAAGTTTTTCGAAAAAAAGTCCGGCCGGCAGCTCTGAGGCGTGATGCCTCGGCGCTGTCGGCCGGAGTCTATGTGGGGTCGGCGTCAACGGCGACGCCGGTGGAATCGGTCAGAGATTAGCGGCGGATGAAGAGTTTCTTGCCGTTGATCACGTATACGCCGTCGGCAAGGCCATTGAGGCTCTCGCCCTCACTGCGTACTTTCAGGCCGTTGAGGTCGTAGACATCACCGGCAAACTTGCCATCGACGAAGATGCTTGCCACACCTGTAGAATCGTCAGCCTCCCAGTCGTCAGAGTCACGCGGAACAAGTACATACATCATGCCTGCGCCACCGAAGTCGTCCTCGAAGTCGTCCATCATGCCGGCGTTCATCGGATAAAGGATACCTGTCAGAGACTTAACCTTTGAGGGATATTCGTAGTCCATATCGAATACCTCAAACATGTCAGCAGCCACGAGTGAGCCGGCTACCACCGGACCAGCCTCGGTCATCTCGATCGGAGTGAGTTCGTCGTCGTAGAATGTCACGAGACGGAACATATTCTTGGGATCAGCAAGGTCAGCGAAGTCAATCACCTCACCCTTGGTCACGTCAACATCTGACTCGGTGAAGTCGCTTGCAGCGGGATCTACAAGGAGTGTGTTGCTACCATAGTACATACCGGTGAGCTTACCGTTGATAAGAGTACCGCGGGTTGAATCGAAGCCCTCTACAACCATGATAGCAGCAGTGTCATCCTGAAGGAATGCCATGCCCATGATATCGTGTGTAACCTTTGCATCAGTGAGGTTGACTGACACCATAGTGCCGGGCTCCTGGCTTACGAGTTCAGCAAGAGTTGCGAATTCGGGCAGAGCCACACCCTCCTGGATATCCTCAGTAGAACGGATGAGAAGGGCGCGTACGCCTGTCAGCTCAAAGAGCACACCTGTAACAGATGCAATATTCTCGGGATACTCATAGTCAGCGGGAACAACACCCATAGCATCAACTGCGTAGAAACCATCCTCACCGATCATGATTGTGCCATAGTCCTCATCATAATAGATGGGCATATCGGCAGATGCGGTGAATGTGAGCAGACGGTAGAGGTTATCGTTGTCGAACACATCATTTACATTGGTGATGTCACGACCGATAGTAACGTCGACGGGGCTAACAGTATACTCAGATGCGGCCAGATCGATTACGAACAAGCCGGCACCTGCATAATAACCCTCGAGGCGACCTGATACCATGTCACCCTGTGCGAAGGGAGCGCTGTAATCATCTGTAGCAATCTGGAAGGCACCGGTTTTATCCTCGGCTGTCATCAGACCCTGGTCGGCAGATGACAGAGTCACCATAACGCCCTCGGTCTGGAGGATAACGGCAGCTCCATCCTTAGTGTCATAGAGCTCCTTGACAGTCTGTACGACGGGAGTCTCAGGTGCCTTGTTGGCGAAGTCGAAGGGTGCTACGGTGTGCTCCTGACCGTCAACCTTGTTGAATGACAGACCTGTGAGCGACACCACGAGTTCTGCAGAACCCTCGGCGGCGATTGATTCGGGAAGAGCCATTGTCCATACGTCGGTGTCGCGGGTGATGTCAGCGGCAGCTACAGAAGCCAGAACCTCGCCGGCTGCGAACTCTACATCAGCTGTCTCGATGACGTCAGAACCGGTGAACTGAATCTCCACCATGTTGCTGTTTTCCTTGATATTCTCAGTGTAAGTGCCGTCGCCATCCTTGTCGTAGAATACGACATTGGTGATTTTCGGGTCAGCAAATGAGAGATCCTTGAAGTTGTATGTACGCCACAGACGGTTGCTGAGTGTAACAGGATTGCCACCGTTCGGGGGACGGTTCTCAGTCACAACCGACACACCATTGGCGAGCATCAGGTTAGTCACTGACACGCTTACTGTGCTCGGAGGAGCAATCACATTGCCATCGTCGTCCTTGAATGTAGCGCCACCGCTGAGCTTAGAAGCGCTGTTGACCATGCCGCGGAGGTCGATGGTGAACGACTTCTTGTCAGTGCTCATCACTACGGGCACGGGAGTCTCCATCGGATAGTCGCCGGTGCCATAGCTGAGCACAGCCTTGATACCGTCGGCAAGAGGCTGGTTGGCAGTGTAGGTGATTGTACCCTCTTCGCCATCAGCGGGATAGTAAGAGAGGATTTCATCCTCATACTCAACGAGGCTCTCGGCTACAATCTTGCCACCCTCGCCGGCATATGCATAATATGCGGCTGCCAGCCCCTCCTGAGTCTTGCAGGGGAGAGCGGGCTCGATGCGGATTGATTTTTCCTCGCCGTCGATAGCTGAGATGTAATTCTCCTGCACGAAATAGATATCGACAGCACCGGGAGTGAGCATATAGAGTTCATCCAGAATCTCCTGGGTGAACTTTACAGCCACGTTTGCCTGCCATTTCAGAGTAGACTTGTTCTGTGTGCCTGCAAACTCCATTTCATGCACTACCTTACCGTCCTGCACGAACTGGGCTGTCACCGACTTCAGCTGGGCGTTAGAACCCAGAGACTTCAAGCCATAATAGTACACGGTGGTGCCTATCTTGAGCTCAGCGCGCTTATCGGGATTCGGAGTGGGATACATCATGTTGCAGAAATATGCATCAGTAAGATCCCAGGTCACGCTGCCTACATTCTCGGCAGTCTGGTCGCCATCATACTCAACCTTTGCAATCTTGAAATCGACGTTGCCGGTCTTGAGTGTGCCGTCGAGCAGTGCGTCAGAAAGAGCAGTCTGAATCTTGAAGGTTGAATAGGGCTGTCCCATCGACATGCCGTCGTCTGTACCCTCAAGCACTTTTGTGCCATTCTGGTAAACCTCCCAGTATGATTTCTCCACAGGCTCTGAATACTTCACCTTCAGGGTGTCGCAGAGCGAGGGGAAGAGGTAGGCTCCCTCTTTGAAATTGTAGCCCTCGATTGTGGGGGCTGCCGCCGATGCCGTCATGGCCACGCCTGCCAACATGCAGCTTGCTGCAAAGAGGCGACCAAAGCGTGTGCGGACTGATGTCTCGGTCAGTTGTTTTCTCATAAAATAGAAATTGGTAAAATAAAAAAAGATTGATTTTCCTGTCAGTTTGAATCGGGCAAGATATGCATCCTGCACGCGGGCAGGATGCATGTCTTGATTATGATTGCGACTTATAGGTATCTCTCCGCACCTTGCGGGGTGCGGGATACGTATTATCGGCGGATGCTGATCTTGCGGGTGAAGCTGGCGGCGCCGGCGTTGACCTTGACCACGTAGATGCCGTCGGCGAGGTCATCGAGAGCGATGCGGCCTCCCTTGACGTTGGCCACAGCCATGCCTGATGCGCTGTAGAGCTCCATCGACTCCACACCCTCGCCGTCAGCCACGAGTTCGTTGCGGCCCTGGCGCAGTGTGATGCTGGCGATGCTGGCGTCGTTGATGCCTGAGGGTGCGAGACGGAACATTGCAGTCTCACCCTCTACGGCCTCGGCAAGAAGCGGATAGTAGGTGTTGATGCGGATGTAGTGGCGTGAGTTGTCGGCTGCATCGATCTCAAACACATATTTGGGCTCGGTGACACGCTGGCTGTTGTGCACCTGGTCGTCGATTACTACGTCGTAGCCCTCGGCGGGGAGAGGATTGGCCACATTCTCAACCAGATCCCAAGAGAGGAGCCAGCTGCGGCTCAGGCCGGTCTCGATGGCGAGGCTGTTCCATGTCAGGCCGCCGTCGATTGAGTAGAGGTCGGAGCGTGATTCGAATGCCGGGATACCGTCGACACCGAAGATCTCGGCCTTCGGCTCAGCGTCGAATGCATCGACAACCACACGGTAGTCGCTCCCCTCCTTGATGAGAATCTCTTTGTCGAGTTTCACTACGTTCCAGTCATCAACAAGTGCCTCGTCAACCTCCTGTTCGTGGATGCAGACACCATCTTCATAAAGACCTACAGTGTAGATTGCATCACAGAGGGGATAGAAGCGGATATTGTCGACCTTGTAGCCCTGGTAGCCGCGGAGCATGTCGGCGGGATAGTCGGCACCGCAGAGCATGGTGTTCTCAGGCGCTGCCACACCGCGTGTGGGAGCCTCTGAGTCGGCGTATGTGAGGCGGTAGGTGTCGTTGTTGACGGGTTCATCCCAAGTGGCGTTGATGACTGACTTCTCGCCATCGAGAGCCACATCCACCACCGGCATGCCTACACCTGCATAGCGTGCCTCGATGTCGAGGCTCTTCTCGAGGCGAGCTGACTTGGAGCCGTCGGCATAGTTGGCCTCGATAGCGAAGGTATGTGTGCCGTCGGCGAGGTCGCTGACGAGGAATTCGGGAGTTGTGGCGGTTCCGGCGGGAGCGTCATCGACATAGATGTTGTAGTTCTCAACGCTGTTGGCAACTGCGTCGGGGAGTTCGAGAGCCACGTCGAGAGCCCAGATGAAGCTGCTGGTCTGACCACTCTCTGTAGAGCTTTCGTAGGCAGAGAAGAAGTCGTCGTCAGTGGCCTGGCGCATCAGGTCAGCCGAGCCGGGGATGGTAGGACCGTCGATAGCTGCAATCACAGCCTCATGACCATCCATCACCTCCACCTGCAGACCCACGATGAGGTCGCCGTCTGGGAGTGCCACGGGCTCGTCAAAGACTACAGTGTTGGGCTGCTTGTAGTTAAGCTCCTGAGTCACCACTTTCGAAGCCACCTCCTTGAGGGTGCCGTCGGCGTCACGGGTGTAGATCACCACTTTCCATGACTGCTGCTCACCCATCGGGGTGAATGAATGTGGCGCTCTCTTATGGTAATCCGGCCGATTATATGGCTGATGGTCCATGCATGGGGAAGACTCCGGGGCGCTATGCCAACCGCATCGCCCACGGCGACCTCTGCATCGACGGTCGCCGCTACAAACTGGCAGTGAACTGCGGACCGAATCATCTGCATGGCGGCCCGACCGGTTTCCAGAATCATCTCTGGGAGGTGGAGCTCCTCACCAATGGTGTGCGCTTCTCGCTGCATTCGCCTGACGGCGATGAGAATTATCCGGGGGCGCTGGATGCAGCCGTGGAGTATCGCTGGAGTGATGAGAATGAGCTCTCAATCCTGCTCGAGGCAAGTGCGGATGCGCCGACTGTAGTGAATCTTACGAATCACACCTATTGGAATCTCGATGGGGCTGACTCGGGGTGCGCGCTCGACCAGACGCTGCAGATGCACGCTTCGCGCTGGTTGCCTACGGATGATTCACTCGTGCCTACGGGGGAGATGGCGCCGGTGGCGGGGACTCCGATGGATTTCACACGTCCTAAACGTGTGGGCCAGGATATCAAGGTCGATTTCCCGGCTCTGCGATATGGCAAGGGCTACGATAATTGCTGGGTGCTCGACCGTGAGGTGGAGACCACCGTTGAGTCGGATGGTGCTCGCGTGAGCCGCGAGAAGGCTATGGTGCGCGATGCGGTTATCCTCTCCGCGGCCCGCTCGGGACGCAAGCTGCATGTCGACACCGACCAGCCCGGTGTGCAGGTCTATTCGGGCAACTGGCTCTCGGGGAGCCCGCTTAATGTGAGTGGCCGCGCGTATGAGGACTACGATGGCGTGGCTATCGAGGCGCAGGGATTGCCCGATGCGCCCAACCGTCCGGAATTCCCCTCGCAGCGTCTCGAACCGGGCCATCCCTGGCGCCGCACCATCATCTATCGCTTTAGAACGAGGCCGTGAAGACGGCTTCGGCGCGGTTGTCGTTGGCGTGGGTGCCGTCGTAGTTCATGCGCTTGCCGGCGAGGTATTCCACGCCGAGGTCGAGACGCGAGGTGATGGAGTACACCATATTCACTGCCAGATACTGGCCATATTTATATGTGTCGTCGTTAATCGGATGCTTGACATAGGTGCGCAGTGTGGCGAGGCAGGCTGTGCTTGAGAGATTGCGGAGTATCTGCACTTTGACTCCGGCTGTGGCACTGACCGTGGTGGGGGCATAGAGTTGTCCGGCCACTCCTGGGCGCGAGAGGAGGTCGTAGTTGCCGATTGAGAGGTCGCCTGAGTATGAGGCCACCCCCTGCCCTACCGAGCCTACGCCGTAGAGTGTGACGAGGCGTCCGGCCCTGACCACTGTAGAGAGTTGCGCACCCCAGCCGATGGCTGCGCGGTTGCGCTGCTCTACGAGGTCGCGGTAGGCGATGCGGCGCATCACGCCGGCCACACGCACATGGCTCAGCCCGCGATTCCATTGATACTGTCCGAGGGCTGCGAAGTCGGGCACATAGTCACGCACCTTGCGCGTAAGCCCCTCCTGCTCCTGCGGCTGCGATGAGGGGAACTCTACCGAACCGGCCACAGTCCAGCGGTTGCGCCAGGTGTGCATATAGCGCACGAGCACGTTGCTCTTGTCCATCTTGCCGTTGGCGCCCGCGCCATCAAGCACCTCGGGCTGGGCAGCCGGATCGGAGAAAGTGGTTGTGGCCAGACCTGCGGTCCAGTCGCCTATCTGCATCCATGCCTTCTTGAGCTTGAAGCCTGAGTTATTGTAGCCGTTGAATCCACCCTCGATATAGGCATGATAGTCGCCGATGGGTGTGTGGCGCCCCATCACGGAGAAGTAGATTGTGGTGCCGGCCACAGATGCGCCGAGGCTTTTCATCGTCTCGGGGGTCTTGGGCATGTTGATTAGATAGGTGTTGAAGCTGGCACCGTCGATCATGCCGTTCCAGTCAAACCATCCGCGCACTTTCACCACCGCGCCCAGACCCATGGCGAGGTTGGCATCCTTGCTCATGAATGTGAAGTAGGGGGCTTCGGGAGCCTGCGTGTTGCGGAACTGGTCGACATAGAAGCGGGCGAGCATCGACTCGACCGAGTCGCGATGGGCGCGTTCATCGGCCTCGCCGTTGATGAAGATCACCTTCGTGCGTTTAAGCAGGTCGGCGCGCTGCTGTTCTTCGGGATAGAGCAGCACACTGTCGGGGGCGTTGACGTCGGTCTGGTCGTTGGAGGCGACACTGCCACTGAGGGCCATAGCCGGCATAGCAATACCGGCAGCCATAAGCGAGGCGAATAGATATCGTGGAATCGTGCGGTTCATAATCATCGGATATAAGCGTATTCATCAAAACCGTCAGCCTCAACAGCCGCACTACGGATGCATCCGAATCTTCAGGCACTTGAAGCAACGATTTTAAATATAATGAAAAATCATTAACATTTGTTTAATCCGCCCCGCAATTTCCTGCGCGATTTCCACCTTCCCCCCACGCCACGCCGACTTATCTATCTTGTCGAAGACTTAGAAAATCAGTCCGACGCCGAAGAAGAGGGAATGACGCCAGAAGGTGTTGACGCTGCGCACATTGTATAGCTGAAACGTCTGGTTCTCTTCATCAATGAAGACTGTAAGATATGAGGCATCTGAGTTGAATTGATTGACACGATAGCCGAGTTCGAACTCCAGTCCGAAGTGACGTCTGAACATCTTGTGCCATCCGGCGCCTATATCACCCATGAATCCGCCGTTCAGTCCACGGTTTTCATCTGTGGATATACCCCCTCCGAGATGTGAAAAGAAGAAGAAGTCGGCCACACGCGGTTTGGTCCACGGCATATAGCGCACGGTGGCGAATATTGGCAGTGTGGGATGGTCGCGGTTATAGATATCGAACCCCAGTCCGGCTCCTACCGTCCAATGCGAATTGATATTAAAGTAGGCTGAGGCCCGGAAGCATACGCCATCCATATAGCTGTTGGCATATTCAATTGTGCGTTCGTGGACAGCACTCTCGGCCAGCCCCAACGCATAGTTCAGCTCAAATCCAAACTGCCAGCGCGGACGGCTAACCTCCGCCCCGGCACTTCCACTCTCGCTCGCGTTCACCTCCTTCGCCTCAACCGATGCTTCCGGAGCCGCCGCCTCAGCAGCCCACATGCCGCCACCACCAATCATGGCCAGCACCACCATCAAAATTCCTGAAAATCGTCTCATAAGGGTTACTTTTTAATATTGAAGTTGTTTAAACAACTTCATTGAAGTCCGCGCTACCGGACTACGGAATGATATCTGTTTGATATTTCTGACAGTATGAGAAAGGCATTCATTAATCACTCACAAAACGCAATCATCAAAAGCCTAATTATGACTACTATTAAAATATCATCTTTCAAAATTAACAAAAAAAACACTTACAACAAAGAAATATTCAATAAAACTAAAAAAATCCCAAATTGACGGGATTTTTTATAGAACTGGGAGACTAAAGTACTGGTCGGACGTCGCGGACGGGGGATGCCGGCGATGCGGGTTTGGGTAATCGGATGAAATGTTGTAAATTTGCATCTGATTTGTGATTAAGACTATAATGAAGATGTTTATACGTTATGCGCTGCTTGCGATGGTGGCGGCGCTGAGCCTCAATTGCTACGCTCTGCGTCTGGAACCTATCAAGTATGGCGATATGCAGAATTGGTACACCCGCGACATCAAGGAGTCGGCTATCATCGGTGGCGCGACCAAGAAACTTTATGAAATCGCGCCCGCCGGCCACACCACCGGCAACAAGGCTTACCGCAACCTCGGGGGTTCCCCCTGGGCCACAAGTAATGTGTATGCCAAAGTGTCGGGAGTGGTGAAGACTTCCTGCGCCGTAGAGCCGGCGATGGTCAATGGCCAGAAAATGGCTAAGGTGCAGGCGCGCATGGAGCATGTGAAGGCGCTGGGCATCATCAATCTGGATGTGATGGTGGCCGGAACTATCTTCTTGGGCGAGATCAACGAACCGATATCATCCACCAAGGGTCCATTCAGCAAAATGTCGATGGGTATGCCCTATACGAAGCGGCCGAAGGCGCTGGTGTTTGATTATAAGGTGGATATGCCCGCCACCAACACCCGCATCAAGGCCACAGGCTTCGGTTCCCAAAAGACTCTGAAGGGGCGCGACCAGGCGGAGGTGTATGTGCTGCTGCAGAAGCGCTGGGAGGATAAGGATGGCAATCTGCATGCTCTGCGCGTGGGCACCGGCCGCGAGCGCTACAATAAGAGCATACCACTCACAAAGGGGCATCAGCTCGTAATCAACTATGGCGACATCACCGGCAAGAGCTTCTACAAGCCCTACATGGGGCTCCTCAACGGCGATAAAGCATATTATGCCAAGAATTCGAAGGGTAAACTCGTGCCTGTGCAGGAGGAGGGCTGGGCGCCGGCGGATGCCGTGCCCACTCATGTGCTCGTGATGGCCAGCAGCTCATGCGGCGAACCGTATGTGGGCACCGAGGGTGTGACCCTCTATGTGGATAATTTCGCATTCGGATTCTGAACCATCCCCCTCTGCCGAATCCGGCCCACTCAGAGGGATATGAAATAGTACGGCCGGAATAAAAACAATTCAAACCAGACTGAATATGAAGACAGCAATCATAGGCCACGGCAAGATGGGGCGCCTGATTGAAGAGATACTTAAGGAGCGCGGCCATGAGGTGGCCGTGGTAATCGATGAGGATAACCGCAGCGAGTTTGCCTCGACCCGCTTCGCAGAGTGCGATGTAGCTATCGAGTTTACGGCGCCGGGAGTGGCGGTAGAGAATATTCTGAGCTGCTTCGCGGCGGGGGTGCCCGTGGTGAGCGGCACCACCGGATGGAATGACTCGCTGCCCGAACTGCGCGATATGTGCGCCGCCGGCAAGGGAACACTGCTCTGGAGCTCCAACTATTCGATAGGCATGAATATCTTCATGGCCGTCAACCGCTATCTGGCTGAGATAATGGCCAATTTCCCACAGTATCACGCTTCGATGCAGGAGGTGCACCATATCCACAAGCTCGACCACCCGAGCGGCACGGCTATCACTCTGGCCGAAGAACTGATAGCGCGCACCCCGACGCTGCAATGCTGGGCCGAACCGGCTCCTGACGCAGCACCCGCCGAGGGGGTGCTGCCGATAGCCGCCATCCGCGAGGGTGAGGTGCCGGGCATCCACTCTATCCACTGGGAGTCGGAGGCTGACTCCATCACCATCACCCACAGCGCCAAATCGCGACGCGGATTCGCTCTGGGAGCTGTGCTGGCCGCCGAGTGGCTGGCCGATAAAAAGGGATTCCATACAATGGCCGAAATGCTTAGCGATTATACCAAAACATCGGGACTTTTCGTTTAAAACAAAACTACCTTTCAGATTATGGAAAATAATTCAACACCCGATAACCACCTCAAACCGGCTCCGGCGCCATCACATCAGACCTCTTCACCTCAGAATGAAGAGCAAATAGAGATGGAGCACCTCTCGTTTGTAGAGGATTTCAAGCGCCGCCTCCGCCGCACTAAGACCACCCGCTGGATACGCTTCGCAATCGTGTCGGTGCTCTTCTGCGCATTTGTGGTGTGGATAGGTAATCCGTGGATTGCGCTGCTCTGGCTGTTGCTGCTCGATATCTATATCACTGCCTATATCCCCTGGGGATGGTGGAAAAACCGCAAAGGTCCTGTGCGCGCCGTCATGGCGTGGGTGGATGCCATCATCTATGCGCTGGTGCTGGTGTATGTGATTTTCGCTTTTATCGGACAGAATTACAAGATTCCGTCGTCATCACTCGAGAAGTCGCTGCTTGTGGGCGACTATCTGTGGGTGTCGAAGGTGCTCTATGGTCCGCGTGTGCCGCAGACTCCGCTTCACTTCCCGCTGGCGCAGCACACCCTGCCGATACTCAACACCAAGAGCTATATCGAGAATCCGCAGCTCGCCTACCATCGCCTGCCGGGCCTGCGCTCAATCGAGCGGGGCGACATCGTGGTCTTCAATTATCCGCAGGGCGACACTGTGCTGGCAGCTGCGCCGATGGAGGATTACTATATGATATGCGCCCAGCTGCGACGCAATGGCGTGCGGAATCCGGCGCAGTTCATCGCGCGCCATCCTGAACGCTTCGGCGAGGTGATAGCGCGTCCGGTGGACCGCCGCGAGAACTATGTGAAGCGCTGCGTGGGTCTGCCGGGCGAGTGGCTCGAGATTCGCAATGATGTGATTTATATCGATGGCGAGCCGCTGCAGGATGCCAAGAATGTGCAGTATAATTACGTGATTCCGGTGTCGGGCATTATCCCGCAGGCTCAGTGGGAGTCAGTCAATGTGCGTGCCGAGGATCATGGCGAGGCTCCGATACAACTCGATTTCGTGCCCTATCCGTTCTATGATGTACCGCTCACAGCCGAGGCTCTGGCCACCGTGAAGACCTGGCCGCAGGTCAACGGCGAGATTATCCGCGAGGCTGACTCTCACTATTTCGACATGAGCGGTGTCTTCCCGCAGGATGGGCACTACGGCTGGACACGCACCGATTTCTCGCGCTTCTGGATTCCGAAGCGCGGAGTGACGCTGCATCTGACTCTCAACAATCTGCCCATCTACCGCCGTTGTGTGGCTGTGTATGAGGGTAATGACCTGCAGGTGAAGGATGGCGAAATATATATCAACGGCGAGAAGAATCCCTATTATACCTTCAAGTATGATTATTACTGGATGGAGGGTGACAACCGCGACCGCTCGCTCGATTCGCGCTACTGGGGCTTCGTGCCTGAGGACCATATCGTGGGTAGCCCGATGCTGATCCTGACTTCGTTTGATGAGGAGAAGAGTCTCTTCGAGAGCGGCAAGGTGCGCTGGAACCGTATCTTCGCCAACCCGAACCCCGATAAGGCTGACGCAGCCGCCAAAGGATGGGACCGCTCGGCGAAGTGAAGCCCACCACCCCACCCTATCTGGCCTCGCTGGCCATCTACCGCCGATGGATGCGGCTGCGCCTCGATGGGATGGATGACGCCGTGGCGTGGCGCTGCATCGCGGATGAGTTGCCGCAGTCGGCCCGACGCCATTTCAGCCGGGGTCTGATCGCGGGGGCGCATAGCCAGGGGGCGCTGACGCTGTCGGTGCCTATCGCGGGTGGCGCGTCGGTGACACGCCGGCTCGACCCGGCGCTCTGGCGCCTCTCGATGCACGGACGCTGGCCCGAGGTACACATCGGTGCACTGATGACCTCCTACGCCTCCACACCCTTCTATCCACACATGCGTCCGGCTGTGGAGGATGTAATAGGGAGTGCGGCGGAGGGTGAGCGGTTTGCCGCAATGAGTGCGGCTCTGCACACCATTATCCTCCGCACGCTCTCGTGCGAGGAACTTATCCCGGCCCTGCGCCGACTCGCCGCCACCGACCCCCTGCGACTCTCGCGTCTGGCACACCAACACTCGGCCGGACTCGATGCCGAACTTGCTTTTATCGATGCCGTGGCCCGGAAGGGCCCGGCGGCCATATTCTCTCTGCTGGCGCCTGATGCGCCTGAAATATGATTATGTACAGATTGCTCCGACATATTGCCCCACACATGCTGGCTCGCCTGCTGCTGACCCTGATGCTGATGATTGGCTCGGGGCTGGCGATTGATGCGCATGCGGCTGCTCCTGAGGTGCCGGAGATCAAGGTGAAGGCCTACAAGGGTTTCCAACGCTTTGTGGATGAGTATGGCGACACCTGCCGCATGACCTACATCCGCGAGGTGGTGGTCTATCCCCCCATGAAGTTCAAGAATAAGAAGGAGGAGGAGTTCTATTGGCGCACAGTGCGCGATGTGAAGAAGACTCTCCCTCTGGCCAAGCTATGCTACAGCACCCTCTGCGAGACCTACGAGTATATCCAGACCATCCCCGACGCCAAGCGGCGCGAGGCGCATCTGAAGCGGCTCGAAGGGGATATCTTCGAGCAATATAAACCGGTGGTGAAGAGCATGACCAAGAGCCAGGGTAAGATGCTGCTCAAGCTCATCAACCGCGAGACCGACCAGAGCTCTTACAACATCGTCAAGGCCTTTCTGGGTAGTTTCCGGGCTGGATTCTGGCAGACCTTCGGCCGATTTTTCGGCATGAACATGAAGGCCGGCTTCCATCCGGACAAGAATAAGGAGGATGCGATCATAGAGCGTGTGGCCACCCTCGTGGAGCAGGGGGCCCTGTAAGAGAGACCCTCCTCTATGCAGCGACCTCAACTCAAAGCGCTTGCGACACTTAAACCAAATGATATGTCAGTTGTCAGCAAAATAATGGTGAGTGTGCTGAGCCTGCCGATTATATTCTATCGGGGGGCCATATCGCCGCATCTACCCCCTTCATGCCGCTTCACACCCACCTGCTCGGCCTACGCGCTCGAGGCGCTGCGCCGCCACGGTCCGCTGCGCGGCCTATGGCTGACACTGCGCCGGCTGGCACGCTGCCACCCCTGGGGAGGGAGCGGATATGACCCGGTGCCTTAAGATTCTTTGGGCTTTGGGGTCCTTAGAGTCTTTAGGGGCTTTAGGGTCTTTAGGGTCTTTAGGGGAATTATTGATGTAAATTAACCCATATTTCTGCATATGAAAATCGCTAAAGTATTATTTATCTCAGCTGTCGCCACTATGATGCTCGGCAGCTGCGTGAGCAACAAGAAGTATGCCCAGCTGCAGTCGCAGTATGGTGAGACTCGCGAGAATCTAATCGAGTGCAATGCCGAGACCCGTAATCTCCAGAGCCAGCTCGATGCGGCTCTGAAGGCCAACGATGAGCTGCGCAAGGGGATGGCCTCGCTTAAGGGCACGCTCGACAAGAGCCTCGACCAGTCGACTCAGAGCACTGCCAACATCGCCAAACTCGTAGATGAGATCAATGCCTCCAACAAGTACATCAAGCAGCTTGTGGATGCGAAGTCGAAGTCTGACTCGCTCAACATCGCGCTGACCAATAAGCTGACCCGCTCGCTCTCGACCGATGAGCTGAAGGATGTGGATGTGAAGGTGCTGAAGGGTGTTGTGTATATCTCGCTGGCCGACAATATGCTTTTCAAGTCGGGGTCGTATGAGGTGTCTGACCGCGCTATGGAGACGCTTTCGAAGATCGCCAAGATTATCAAGGATTACAGCGACTATGATGTGCTCGTGGAGGGCAACACCGACAATGTGCCTATCTCGCGCACCAATATCCGCAACAACTGGGACCTCTCGGCTCTGCGCGCATCATCGGTGGTACAGGTGCTGCAGAATGATTTCGGCATCAATCCGGCGCGCCTCTCGGCTGCGGGTCGCGGTGAGTTCAATCCTATCTCGGATAATGATACTGAGGTGGGCAAACAGCGCAACCGCCGCACTGAGATCATAATCACTCCGAAGCTTGATGAGTTCCTCGACTTGATTGACCAGGCTCCGGCCGATGAGCAGGCTCAGTAAGCATGAAGCTCTGACCCCATCAACGGCTCCGGAAGGATCCTCCTCTCCGGCTATGGAGGGAGCCACATCCGCGCCTGCGCTGCAGGCTTCATTATCCGGCGCCGGCGGCGCAACATTGCGCGCCCGAGGGGTGTTATAATAGAAGATTCGTTAAAAAAGCCGGCTCCCGTCGCGGAGCCGGCTGAAAAGATAAAAGTTATGCTTAACAAGAAAATTGAAGATGCTCTGAATGAGCAGATCAACGCCGAGATGTGGTCAGCCTATCTCTATCTGGCTATGTCAATGTATTTCGAGAATGAGGGGCGTTCGGGCTTCGCCAACTGGTTTAGAGTGCAGTTTCAGGAGGAGCAGGCCCACGCGCTGGCTCTGATTGACTATGTGCATGCCCGCAATGGCCGCGCCGTGCTGAGCCCCATCGCCGGAGTGCCCGAGAAATGGGATTCGGCCCGCGATGCCTTCATCGCCACTCTCGAGCATGAGCAGAAGGTGACTTCGATGATCCACAACCTCTATGCCATGGCTGAGGCTGAGAAGGATTTCGCCACCCGCCAGAAGCTCAATACCTTCATCGCCGAGCAGGTAGAGGAGGAGGATAATGTGCGCAAGATTATCGACGACCTCACCCTCGTGGGCACCGACGGCACAGGCCTCTTCCAGATCGACCGCGAACTTGCCAGCCGCACTTTCGTAGCCCCGACCCTCTGATAATCACCGAATAAAAATAAGCTCAGCCCGGCATCCTCACTACGCCAAGTGAGGATGCCGGGCTGAATGTTTATTTGTACCCCGCAGTTCATGCGGGTTTGCAACCCGCACAAAGAACCAGGGTGATAGGCTCACACCTGCACCGCGATGCCGGCGGCACGGATGCGGGCGGCTATGGCTTCGAGCTCGGGGCGCTCTACCTTCTCGAGGCGCTCTTCGGGGGTGCTGCGGTCGAGCGAGTAAATCATCACCTCTTTGGGACGTATGCGGCGGTAGGCGTCGATAAGGGCCTCTATCTCGGCATCAGTGGTGTTGTCGATGCGGCGGCCGTTGTGCTCACCGCGCAGAAACATTGTCTGTATTATCCCCTGCCCCTCAAACTGGCGGAGAGCCTCGACGAGCCGGTCGACGGTGAATTCCTTCTGCACCGGATTGTCGATGAGACGCATGGTGGGCTCTATGGCTGAGTCGAGTTTGAGGATATTGTTGTCGACAAGGCGCAGGGCGGCGGCAACCTTGGGGTCGAAGATGCGGGTGGAGTTGGTGAGCACCGAGGTCTTGGCCGAGGGGAAGTAGCGGTCGCGGAGGGTGTTGACGATATCCACCACCTCCTCAAACTGCGGGTGCAGCGTGGGTTCGCCGTTGCCGCTGAAGGTGATGACATCGAGTGTCTCGCCGCGCTCCTTCATGCCGCGCAGTTTCTCGTCGAGGTCGTGGCGCACGCGCTCTGTGGTGGGGAGTCCGGTGGTGCCTGTCCCCTGGGCGTTATATCCGGCTTCGCAATATACGCAGTCGAAGGTGCACACCTTGCCATCGTCGGGCAGCAGATTGATGCCGAGCGATGTGCCGAGGCGGCGGCTATGAATCGGTCCGAAGACGGTGGAGTGGAATAATACGGTCTGGTCTTTTCCCATGGTAGTTCTTATATGTCAGGTTGATGTTTGCTATCTCTTAATCAGCGAGGCCACGCCGTAGGCTGCCACGAGCAGCAGCACGATTGCGGCCGATGCCGGCACCGATATCAGGTAGGCCCCCCAGAGGCCGCCGAGGCATCCGGCCAATGATATGCCCACACTCAGCAGCACCATCGGCAGATAGCGATGTGTGAATCGCTCGGCCACCATCTGCGGCAGCGACACGAGCGACATCAGCAGCATTATACCTATCATCCTTATCGTCAGCACAATCGACACGGCCACAAGCACCGTCATGGCCATATTGATGAAACCGACGGGAAGATTGCGCGTGCGGGCGAAGTCCTGGTCGAAGCTCACCGACACTATCAGGCGGAAGAAGCAGAGATAGAATCCGATGAGCAGGGCCGTCAGTGCAGCGAATGAGATGAGGTCGGCGCGGGTGATGGTGAGCACATTGCCGAAGAGGAAGGTGTTGAGTTCGGGCACGAAGCCATGCGTGAGGAAGATGAAGAGTATGCCTAAGGCCATGCCGAGGGCCCACACCACTGCGATTGCCGAGTCACGGCGCACTCCGCTGCGCGAGAGGCGCTCGACACCGAGCGCGCCACCCACGGCAAACAGCGAGGCCATCATCATCGGGGATATGCCGAGATAATAACCGAGGCCGAGTCCGCCGAAGCAGGCGTGGGTTATGCCGCCTGAGATAAACACCATGCGGCGTGTCACGATATATGAGCCTATCATGGCGGAGGCTATCGAGATGAGGGTAACGCCAGCCATGGCGTTGGTCATGAATGTATACACTATCCTGGATGTATGTTATACGTCAGAGTTATGAGGGAAGAGGTATGGAGTAAATATAGTGACTCCTTTGACCGAATCAATTATTTGTTCCCTTTTAGCCATTCGGGGCCGCGGGGCTTGAAGGTGCGTATCTCAAAGCCGAGTCCCTCGAGGGCGCGCCAGTAGCCGGGGAAGGATTTCCCGACTACTCCGGGGTCTTCGATGGCTATGTAGGGGAGTTTGGCGGCCGCCGGGGCGAAGGCCATGGCCATGCGATGGTCGGAGTAGGTGGCAATCGATTCGTTGTCGCCGGCCGGACATCTTGCGCCGAGCCAGGCCATGGTGTCGGGGGTTGTGTCGAGCATATAGCCGAGCTTGGAGAGTTCGGTGCTGAGGGCGAGCATGCGGTCGGTCTCTTTATGCTTCAGATGCCCCACGCCGCTGAAGCGGAAGCGTATCCCGGCCAGACAGAAACCTACGGCGAGGGCGGGCACGAGGTCGGGGGTGGCGTTCATGTCGAGTTCGAGCGGATGCAGGGAGTCTCTGAAGAGGTCGAGGAGCCGGGGGTCGCAGCGCAGCACGGCGCTGCCATCGGGCTTGAGGGTGGTGGTCACCCCGAGGAGGCTGAAGATTTCGGCACAACGCGCGTCGCCTTGCAGCGAACCATCCGGCGGAGTGAGGCGCGCAAGGGGTATGTCGTGCCCCGGCAGGAGTATGGCGAGTTCATAGAAGTATGAGGCGGCGCTCCAGTCGGTCTCGACGCAATATTCGGCGGGGGGCTGCAGCTTGCCCGGGGCCACACGCACCTCGCGTTCGTCCCACTCCACCTCAGCGCCAAAGCGGCGCATTATCTCGGCCGTCATGGCGATATATGGAGCCGACACCGGGGCTGCGCCGTCGAAATGCAGGTGCAGACCATGCTGCCACAGCGGGGAGGCCATCATCAGCGCCGACACGAATTGCGAGCTCACCCCCGGATTCAATCCGAGTGATTCAGGAGCCAACCGGCGCCCCAGTATGCGCAGTGGCGGATACCCCTCCTTGCGCTCGCAGTGAATCTCGGCGCCTGCCTCGCGCAACGCCTCAAGCAACAGCATCAGCGGACGCCGCATCAGCGAGCGCCCGGTAGATATGCTGAGGTCTATCCCGGGTGTGGAGGCGGCCAGGGCAGTGAAGAAGCGCAGGGGGGCGCCACCCTCGCCGATATGCACCATGTGGGGGTCGGCCACCTCAGCGCCGCCGCTGAGCAGCGCCAGCTGGGCGGCATAGGCCTCACGCGCCCGCTGCATACCCTCTACATCCTCGGCATCCGGCAGGGCGGGTATGCCGGCCGGCGAGAGGCCCAAGGCCTCAGCCACTGAATTGAGCGTCAGCACACGCAGTGCGATCGACTTCGAGAGGGGAAGCTCGGCAGGCGTAACCTCCGCCTCAGCTCTATATTGCAATTGAATAACCATCCGGCAAACCAAATTTTGAAGTTGCAATTGTCACTCCATGCGGCGTCCGCCAGTGAAGTAGCAGGCATCGCCATAGGAGAGGAAGCGGTAGCCACCCTCGAGCGCATGATCATAGAGACGACGCCAATGGGGCTGACCCTGACTATCGAGGCGCTCGAGGAAGCTCCCCACCAGCAGCAGCAATGTCGACTGCGGCTGGTGGAAATTAGTCACCATCCGGCTGACGATGCGCCAGTCAAATCCGGGGGCTATCATGATGGCTGTCGAGGCGGTAAGTGCCTCGAGTCCGGCCTCTTCGAGGCGCGCGGCGAGTTGACGCAGCAGGGGCAGCGTGGCTTCGGCACGCAGTGCGGGGTCGTAAGCCATCCATTGGGTGACGTGCATCGCGTCGGCATCGGCCACATCCGCAGTGCGGCTCAGATAGCCGAGCCAGGGGAGGGATTCGAGTGTGCGCACCGAGGTCGTGCCGACGGCCATGACGGGTCGCCCCTCTTCGAGAGCACGGATGACACTCTTTATAACGTCGAGGTCTACATGAATTGTTTCGGTGTGCATCGGATGTGCTCCGATTTCGGCACTCTTCACGGGCTGGAATGTACCGGCACCCACGTGAAGTGTCACCTTGCGCACCTCGACCCCGCCGGCGCGGAGGGCATCGAAGAGCGCTGGGGTGAAGTGCAGTCCCGCCGTGGGGGCCGCCACCGAACCCTCCACGCGTGAGTATACGGTCTGGTAATCCTCAAGGTCGGAGGCCTCTGAGGCACGCTTGAGGTAGGGAGGAATCGGTATGTTGCCGGCCACCTCCACAATTGAGGCGAATGTGGAGCTCTCGTCGTCCCAGCTGAATTCAACGCGTCGGGTGGCCGAGGGGGCCTCACCGTCGCGCAGGGGCAGCAGGCGGGCGCACAGTGTGAGCTGCCGACCATCCACGGTGAGCGCTTTGCAGAGCTGCTCATCTTTCCATTTCTTGAGGTTGCCTATCATGCAGGTCCATATGCAGCTGCGGCGTGCGGCGAATGAGAGCACGTAGTCGGCCGGAGCTGAGGGTTCGAGCAGAAAGACCTCGATGCGCCCCCCGGTGGCTTTGTGAAACTCCATGCGGGCGTTGATGACGCGCGTCTCGTTGCACACCATCAGTGTGCCGCTCTCCACGAGCTGCGGCAGGTCGGCGAAGCACTTGTCGGCAATCCCCCCTTCGGCATCGGCCACAAGCAGTTTGCAGGCATCGCGCTGCGCGAGCGGATGCAGGGCGATGCGCTCATCGGGCAGAGGATAATCGTAGTCTTCAATTCTGATATGCCCCACCTGCGATGCATCAGGCCGTGAGCCGGCATCCGGGGCAGTATGTAGCGTATTATCTTGCATCTATCATATATTATATGGCCGGCTCGCGGCCGACCATCAATTATCTCTACAAAAGTAATAAATATTTTTCAATAAGCAGCCGCCCCAATTGAATGAATACTATCTCGGCGGTTATTTTGAGTCATTGCAAGCCCTCCCAATCTTCCCAGTCCTCCCAAGTCTCCCAGTCCTCCCAAGCCTCCCAGCAATCCCAAGCCTCCCAAGCCCTCCCAGCCTTCCCAGTCATCCCAGCCATCCCAAGCCATCCCAGCCATCCCAAGCCTTCCCAGCCCTCCCAAACCGCATTCTCCTAAATCTCAGCATTTTGCAGCCAGCCCAAGCTCGCCCGAAAAATCTACCCAAAATTTTTTCAAAAAAAATCATGAAAATATTTGGAGATTCCGGATTTTGGTTGTAACTTTGCACTCGCAATCGGGCGATTAGCTCAGCTGGTTTAGAGCGTCTGCCTTACAAGCAGAGGGTCTGCGGTTCGAATCCGTAATCGCCCACCGGAAAATCGACTTCCCTCTCGGAAGCCGATTTTTCTCGTTTTAGAGCCTATCCATTTCCCGCTATCTCCCTGGCCTACCGCCAAGCCGGCAATCCATCGGGCAGCTGCCGGGATACCCCACCCCTCTGATTACCAACATGAAGAAGAGTCCTAAGAAATATCTGTCGGTAATGCTGCTGGCCTCAGCGTCGGCAGCGGCTTTCACCGGCATACCGGCCGGGCCGCAGGCCGCCACCGACCACGCATTTCTTGAGCGCGCTCGCTCAATGAATGCCTCGGGCAACTACCGCGGTGCCGTAGACCAGATCGAGCATATCATCACCGAGAATATCTCTCTGCCCCACGCCGAGGCGCAGGAGATGCTCTTTCTGCTGGCCTCATCGTATGCCGAAACCTCCGATCCGCGCTGTCTGAAACTGCTGGAGGAGTATATAGCCCTATATCCGGCCTCGGCCGATGCGCGCGAGGCTCGTCTGGCTCTGGGCGATTTCAGATTTTTCGCGCATGACTGGAGCGAGGCGCTGGCACAGTATGACCTCATCGACCTCAACTCGCTCGATGCCACCACCCGCGACCTTTACTCCTACCGCAAGGCCCTCTGCCTGATTCACACGGGTGACGCTGCGGCGGCACGCCCCTTGATAAAGTCGCTGGCCGGCAAAAAGGAGTATGCGATGGCGGCACTATACTATGATGCCTATATCGATTATGAGGCGGGGCAGGATGAGAAGGCGCTGGGGAAGTTCATGCGCATAAGCGAGAAGATCGCGGCCAACCCTACTGACCGCTCGCTGGCTGAACTCCACCCGAACTATTATATCGCCCAGCTCCTCTTCCGGAAGGGTGACTGGAAGCAGTGTGCGAATGTGGCAATGAATCTGCTGCGCCGCAATGAGGTGCCTGAACTGGCCACCGACACCCGGCGTGTGCTGGGCTTGTCGCTTTATGAGATGGGCGACATGGCGCAGGCATGCGGTGTGCTGGAGTCGTATGTGGATGAGGCGGGGGCCGATGCCACCCCCGACGCGCTCTACGCACTCGGCGCCTGCGAATATGATATGGGACGCCTCACCGATGCGGCTCTGCATTTCGAGCGTGTAATCGATACGGAGGGTCCGCTGGCACAGGGGGCCTATCTTTACCTTGGCCAGATTGAGGCGGCGGCAGGCAACCCCTCGGGGGCGGCGATGAATTTCGAGAAGGCTTACCGCATGGACTATGACCACAGTGTGGCCGAGACGGCTCTCTACAATTATGTGGCGGCACGCTCGCGCGGCGGCAACATACCCTTCGACACTTCGGTCGACCTGCTCGAGCGCTTTGTGGCCTCTTACCCCACATCGGAATACGCGCCTGTCATAGAGCGGCATCTGGCCTCGCTATATTACGGACAGGGCGATTATGACAAGGCCCTGCGCAGCATCGACCGCATCAGCAATCCCTCGCGGGCCGATATAGCCATTCTCCAGAAGATACTTTACGCCGCCGGCAGCGCACGCCTGTCGGCCGGCGACCCGCGCCAGGCGGCGCCGCTGCTGCAGCGGTGCACAGCTCTGCGCGATGCCGACCCGGATATCCGCGCGCAGGCTTCAATATGGCTTGGCGACGCGCTATATGCGCTGGCTGACTATGCCGGAGCGGAGAGTGCCTATGCGGCGGCGGCCAATTCAGGCCGCGCCGGGAGCAATGCTGCCCTGCTCGACTACGATCTGGGCTATGCTCTGCTGATGCAGGATAAGTTTGGCCGCGCGGCACAATATTTCCGCAAGGCTGCCTCAGCGGCGAAACTGCCGGCTTCGATGCGCCGAGATGCGGCGATGAGAGTGGCTGACTGCAAGTATTATACGGGTGATTACTCGGGCGCGCTGGCCGACTTCGCGGCTTTGCGCGATGGCGAGAATGCCGACTATGCGCTCTATCGCCACGCGCAGATGCTGGGTCTGCAGGGGGATACGAATGGAAAGATACGCGAACTGCAGCAGTTCGAACGCGAATACAGCGGTTCGCGCTGGCTGTCGAACGCGCTGAATGAATTGGCTGACACGTATGCCTCGAAGGGTGATAATGTGGCGGCTGCGGCAGCCTATGGCCGGATGCTGGAGCGCTATCCGGTGGCTCCGGGTGCTGCGAAGGCGGCACTGGGTCGCGCCACAGCGCTGATGGCTTCGGGCGACACGGAGGGGGCGGTGGATGCCTACCGCGAGCTTCTCGAGTCGCGCCCTGCTTCGGATGAGGCGCGTGTGGCCGACCGCGAGCTGCGCCGGTATTATGCCGACAATCACCAGCTCTCGGAGTATGCCGACTTCCTGCGTGATATCCCCGGCTATACGCTCGATGCGGCCGACATGGACGACCTGGCCTATGAGGCGGCTGAGAATGCCTATCTCGACAAAGCCGACGATGTGAAGGGTATCCGCGAGTATATAGCGCGCTATCCCGACGGAAGGCATATCGCCGAGGCTTATTCAATCTATGCGGGGTATCTGGCTGACAACGCCGACCGCAAAGGGGCGCTGGCCGCCTATCGTGAGCTGGAGCGCCACGGTGGCGCTGAGTATGCGTCGGAGGCCTACACGGGTATAATGCGCAATGCCGACAACACGGCCACACGCCTCGAGTATGCCCGCAAGCTGCGTCAGAGCGGCGGAGCCGATGCGGATGCTCTTGAGGAGGCTGACTTCTATGAGGCGACGGCCCTGGCTGAAAGTGGCAGCGCGGCTGATGCACGCCGCGGCGAACAGATGTTGCGCCGACTCGCCGCCAACCCCTTCTCGCTCTCCGGAGCGCGCAGTGCGGTGACTCTGGCCCAGATACACCTCGATAATTCTGATGCGGCCACTGCCCGCGACATGATGGAGGAGTTCACCTCTTCGGGTTCGGGCCAACAGTATTGGGTGGCGAGGGGCTTCATCGTGCTGGCTGATGCCTACACGGCCCTGGGCAAGGATTATCTTGCGCAGGAGTATCTGCGCTCGCTGCGCCAGAATTATCCGGGCGATGAGGAGGATATCCGCCGCATGATTTCGAAACGCCTGAAATAATGACCTCTAAGTTCTGAATCTGATGAAGAATCTTATATATACTCTCCCTCTGCTGGCGGCGCTGATGCCGCTGGGGGCTTTCGGCCAGCTGAATGAATCGGTGAGCGTGGATGGCACCTATCTGCGCGATGTGCTGCATCCGGAGCGCATCAACCGTCTGCCGGGGCGCCTGCAGTTCTCGCTCGATACTGAGGCACCCGACTATGATTCGCGTGGCGTGAAGGCTGATTTCACGCCGCTGAGCCCTGCTATCGGGGCCACGTCGCGGGGGGCTACGCGCCCTACGGTGGGACGGCTGGGATATGTCGACCTCCAGATGGGGTCGTATCTCAATGCGTCGCTGTCGGCGGGGGTGGGAATCATCCGCAAGCCCGACCTGCGCCTCGACCTGCGCCTGCAGCATAACTCCACCTCCACGTGGCACCCCTTCGGCGATCTGACGGATGCGCGGAAGTCGTATCAGGAGAATCTGGGTCTGTCGCTGGCGAAGCAGTTCACCGGACTGGGGATGCTGACGGCTTCGGCGCAGTATCATGTGGGTTATTTCAATTATTACGGCGTTGATCCTGAGCTCACAGGCTATCCGGCCGAGGGGCTGCCGATGCGCCTCCCCACGCAGACTCTGCAGGATGGGGCGCTACGGCTGGGATGGAGCTCGATGCAGTCGGATGCGTCGCCGCTGCGCTGGGAGGCGGGCGTGGGATTGCGGCATTTCGCCTACCGCACCGCCACCCGCGAGACCGACCTGAATCTGACCGGTGCTCTCTCAACTCGTGCCGGCGAACATGGACGCGCCGGTGTGGATGCGTCGCTGCACGCTCTCTTCTATGGCGAGCATTCCGAACAGGGGGCATCATCTACCGATGGTCCGGGCACACCCGACCTGACCGGCGCCGACCATCCGGGGTCATATGCGGCGCTGCGCCTGACCCCCTTCTACACTTGGAGCCGACACAACATATCGCTGCGCGTGGGGGCCGATATCGACCTCACTTTCAATGCCGATGGCAATGAACCGGGTGAGCACTACGGGGCTTTCCACGCGGCGCCTGATATCCGCTTTGATGTGGCGGCGCGAAATGTGGGATTCTATATCCATCTGCTTGGCGGTACGGAGCTGCATACGCTGGCGGCGATGTCGCAGATCGACCCTTACCGCAATCCGCATCTTAGCTCGACCCTGCCGGTGTATACGCCGCTTGATGGCAATATCGGGTTCCAGGCCACTCCGTTCCGCGGATTCGAGGCTGCGCTCAACCTGCGCTATGCCTCCACACGCAATGCTCCGATGGAGGGGTGGTATATGGCCTGGCTGAACTATGGTTCGACACCGGTGCCGGGTCTCGATATCCCGGCGGGGACGCTGCCGGGATATGCGGCAACTTTCGCTCCGCGCTATAATCTGTCGGGCTTCGGGGTGGATCTGGAGTTGAAGTATACCCCCTCTGAGGTGTTCAGCATCCACGCGAAGGGTGCCTACACTCCGCAGCATGACACCACCGGCATATTCAACGGCGCCGACCGCCCGCGCTGGATTCTTGACGCCGGATTCGAACTCTCGCCGATACGCCAGCTCACCTTGGGCGTGGCTTACCAATACCGTGGTGTGCGCCGCATCTATACGGGATATACCGACACCTCGGGTGTGACAGCCGCTCCCGGGGGCTCCTCGGCCGATGCATCTCCACGTGAGGTGACAACCTCGCTGCGTCTCCCCGACCTCACGCTTCTCTCGGCAAGCCTGACTTGGCAGGTGAGCCGCAACTTCTCTCTCCGTGCCGAGGCAGCCAACCTTCTCAACCAGCATACACCTCTCCTCCCCTCGCAGCCTATCGAAGGAATCACATTCTACGGCGGTCTGCAGTGGCTATTCTGAGGCAGCTGCGACTGACTGATTCCCCATCCCGGGGGTGAACATCCTCACCCTCCGCGGCGTTAAACCATAGACTTGTCATTAAAACACGCTTTATCATGGCATTGACACTACACTACAGCAATGAAGACGACCGGGCCTACGGTCTGGCCGGAATGACCATATCTCTCGCGGTCCTCGACGCTATCGACAGGGTCGTGGGCATATCTATCGACTCAGATGGGCCGATGGTGGATTTCTCGCAGGAATTCTATTGTTCGCTCTCGCCGGCGGTGTCGCCTAAGTCGGTGTGGGATAATCTGCTGCGCAATTATCATCTCACGGCATCGATGGTGGTGTCGAACGTCATGGCCCGCTCGCTCGTCAGACTGGGCGAGGAGGTGCCGAAGGATATCCTCGACTCGATATACTCCGAAATCGAGACCGAAGGACGCGAATCGTGCGGCCTGGAGGAGGATGAGGTGAAGGCGATGTACAACAAGATACTGAGTCAGAACCGCCGCATATTCCTAAATCCGCGCATGCATCCGGCCGTTGACCGCCTCGCAAGCGTCATCTCGCGCCGCCGCACCCTCTCAGGAGGCGAACTCCGCGACGAACTCCACCTCCTCCAGCTCTGACCATCACCCCAGCCCCAATCGTTAAATCCAACCCCAATCGTTAAATAAAGAAGCTGTTTAAACTTTTTCTGCTTCAAGCTCAATAAGATTACCTTGACCATATAGCCATTGTCGTTAAGGGATACTACCTTGGCTGAGTTGGTGTGGAAGATGGGGATGGAATTTTTAGGCGCGGATTTTTCTCTTACTCGCTGCTGCGCAGCTCGTTGCGAGCGCGGATGGGATGGATTAAC